>OBHU01000339.1_pt1 | contig 40068 bp, 33 predicted proteins | sample 1519071 | NCBI WGS metagenome assembly OBHU01 (sample SAMEA2452135, study PRJEB22498) | human gut metagenome
CATTGCTGATATAGGAAGATTTTTATTAAAATAAAAATGGGTTCCATGAGCCTCATCTGCTAAAACCTTCATTCCATATGAATGGGCAAGCTTTACTATTTCTTTTATATCTGAACATATACCATAATATGTTGGGTTATTTACAAAAACTGCTACAGCATCTGGATTATTTTTTATAGCTTCCTCTACACAGCTAAGTTCCATTCCTAGGGCTATTCCTAATACTGGATTTATTTTAGGATTTACATAAACCGGAATAGCCCCACAAAGAACCATAGCATTAATTACACTTTTATGTACATTTCTTGGTAAAATTATTTTATCTCCTGCCTTACATACAGATAAAATCATATTTTGAACAGCTGATGTGGTTCCTCCCACCATAAGAAAAGCATTTTCTGCTTTAAAAGCATCTGCTGTAAGCTTTTCTGCTTCATGAATAACAGATACTGGATGACATAAATTATCTAATGGCTTCATGGAATTTACATCTAAACCAACACATTTTTCTCCAAGTAAATCAACTAATTCTGGATTTCCACGCCCTCTTTTGTGCCCTGGTACATCAAATGGAACCACTCTCTTTTTTCTAAATTTTTGTAATGCTTCATAAATTGGGGCTAATTTTTGCTTTTCAATGTCCATAACTTCACTCCTTTGTGTACCAAAAAGGAAATTTCTAAACTCTTTTCTCTTACTTAAGCTTAAAAGTTATCTATAATTTCCTTATAATAAAAAAACAGATGATATATAATCACCTGTGTAAATAACATATTACAATTTATTCATAGATAAAAATTATCTAATAAAATTTAAGTATGAATTAGAGCTACATAGCAAATATACTGTTACTACTCTTATTGAATGTTTCACAAGATGATATGCATTAAATTGCGATTATAAAATAATCAACTTATAAAATTTGAGCTAATAAAACTCAATCAATAATGTGAGAAAAATTTAATATCTCCCACGCCGGCAACTGACCCGCCTGTCCGTCTGGGCATTCCTAAATTAATAGTGGTCATATATTCGCATGAAACTATATTTCTATTTCATACACAAAATACCATATCACAAATGCTAATCCATGTCAATAAATGAAAAGTAATAAGATTTGTAAATATAATTTCTTATCTTTGTTTATCCTTTTAATACAATTAAATCTGATTCTTCATAACGGTTATGTCCTTGTAAATTCTTTTTATACTTCCAACACTTAATAGCTTCTTCTAAAGTTTTGCCTTTATTATGTGCAAAGAAATCTCGAATATAGGTATTGTATTCAAATTGTTTATCTATAGAACTTTTATTTTTCTTTTTATTTTCTAAAATTTCATAATATGCAGCAATTGCTTCTTTATATGTTTTCCCCATGTTACATTTTAACCATTTTTGAAAAGAAACATTAAATGAAAAACTATTTCCTATATGTGCTTTAAAAAAAGCTCTATGTTTTTCAGAGCAAACAAAATTAGGTTCTATTATACTCTCTTCATTTATTTCTAAAGGTATATTAGTTTTTCTTTTTGTTTTTGTAGAGGTGGATTTTAATATTTTTCCTGTGTCAAGAAAATATGCTATTCTTTCTGTTAATTCTATTTTTCCACCTGATACAGGCAAACCATTATCTCTACAAAAATTTACTAACTCCTCTTTCAAATAATAAAACTCACGAAAAGTTTTACTATCCATATTTTTATCTAATTTTTCTCCCATAAAAACATCCCCTAAATTTTAAATATACTTCACCTTTTTTAATATAATATTAAGCCATTTTTCTTCTTCTCTTCCCTTTCTAGCATCTGATGTGATTTTTTCTTCTACTATTTCATATTCTAAAATATCTTTTATTAAATTTCTAAACTTTTTTTCTGTCATGTTAGTAAAATATCTGCCATTTCTTTCTCCTTCAAATTCCCCATATTTAAAAGATAAATAAAAATATCCCTCTTCTTTAAGATTATTCCTTAAATTTTTTATTACTTCCTTTAAATCTTTATAAGGCAAATGTAGAAGTGAGGCACAAGCCCATATTCCATTAAATTTTATATCACTTTTAAAATTTTGAAAGGTAGTAAATATTACCTCTTGCCCTATATAAGAACTTGCAATATTACATAGCTTTTCTGAACCATCTACTGATACCACTTTAAAACCTTTTTCTAAAAATGCTTTGCTATCTCTTCCTGAACCACATCCTAAATCTAAAATATAATCTCCCTTTTTAAGATATTTAAGTAACATATTTTGCATTTTATTAAACTCCACATCTTTAGTTGATGATACAAAAAGTTCTACATTTTTATTATAATATTCTATAGTTTTATTCATTATATATCCTTTCAAGTGTGAACTACTCGCCACTTATAGAAGTGGGAGCTTCTTGGTCAATATACCTAACGGTACAAGTTTACCCAAGCTAATAAGGTAGTTCCTACCTCAACAAATACCGAAATTATATAGCTAATTTCAGTAGATTTATACTAGCATTTACATCTCTATCGTGGTTAGCACCACAACTCGGACAAGTCCAATTTCTCAATGCTAGATTTTTTACATCACTATTCTTATATCCACATTTTGAACAAAGTTGGCTACTAGCATAATTTGATGGAGCAATTATAATTTTTCTACCACTCCAAGTGGCTTTATATTCTAACATTGTCCTAAATTCTGACCAACTTACTTCACTTATCGCTTTAGCTAATTTATGATTTTGCATCATGTTTTTAACCCTCAAATCTTCTAAAACTATTACTTGGTTTTCGCTAATAATTTTAGTTGATAATTTATGCAAAAAATCTTTTCTTTGATTAGCTATTCTTTGGTGAAGCTTCGCAACTTTTAGCCTTGCTTTATATCTGTTATTGCTTCCTTTTTGTTTCCTAGATAAATCTTTTTGTAATTTAGCTAGTTTCTTTTCAGACTTCCTTAGATTCTTTGGATTATCAAACCTATCACCATTGGAGCATATAGCAAACTCTTTTAACCCAAGGTCAATACCTATTTTGTTTTCATTCTTTGGTAGTTTAATATTTTCAGTATCTACTAAGATAGAAATATAGTATTGATTACTTGGCGTTTTAGAAATTGTTACAGACTTAATTAATCCTTTGAATTGTCTATGCAAAACTATTTTTATTTTAGATTTTAATTTTGGAATTTTTATATAACCATTATCAATGTATATAGTTCCATTTTGATTATTGGTTGTATAACTAAATCTATTAGTTTTCTTAGACTTGAATTTAGGAAATCCTACTGATTTATCTCTAAAGAAGTTTTTATAAGCTTTATCTAAATTTATTTGAGCATTAGCTAAGGCTAAACTATCAATTTCCTTTAACCATTCATATTCTTTCTTGTATTGAGCTGGTGTAGGATATTTTATTTGTTTAATATCTAAATCTTTATTTTCTTCATAAGATTTAATTCTATCAACTAACATTTGATTATAAATAAATCTAGTACATCCAAAAGTTTTAGCAAGATATAATTTTTGTTCACCCGTAGGATATATTCTGTATTTATAAGCCTTTAACATTATTTCACCTCATTTCATTCCTTGATTTTCAATATACTTCCTTACTACTTCGATAGTTGCTCCGCCAGTAGTTAATAGGCAATAGCTTCTACTCCAAAAATATTCTTTCCATAGTTTCTTTTTTATAAGTGGATATTCCTTTTTTATAAGTCTGCTACTTGCTGATTTATAAGCATTTAGGAATTTAGATATTTCGGTGTTTGGTGAACCTCTAAATAGTAAGTGAACATGGTCTTTATCATGATTACATTCTTCTAAAGTTACATTATACTTAGGTGAAATATACTCAAATATTTCTTTTAATCTATTGGATATATCATCATCAATTACTTTTCTACGGTATTTTATAACCAATACTAAGTGATATGATAATTTGAATACTGAATGATTATTAGTATCTAAATTCATGATTATTCCTCATTTCTATCATTTACTATTGATTATATTGTATTACTATAGTTGACTATCGTCAAGTGCTATCCATCTCCCACTTTAGAAGTGGGAGAATTTCGCACAATTAGGTTAAATTTATTTTGTAAAAAGCTAAACTGATACATAAACTTTATAATTTATTGTTTTTTAAACAAATACTTCAAATATTTCTTTTCCTTCAATAAGTACCTCTTCTTTTTTATATTCTTTATTTTTATTAAAATTAAAAATAAGTAAATATCCTTTGTTTTGACCATTTACATTAAGATAATCAAAAAGTTGTTTTATGCCTTTTTCATGATATTCTTCTCCACGCCATATTTTAAGCTCTATAATATACTTATTTGTATTGTAAGTTATAACTATATCTAATCTTTTTTCCTCTGATATTTGAGGTTCTTTAAAATCAAAACCTACTCCATTTATTATTGGTTTTATAAAAGCCAAAAATAAAAGTCTACCATGTTTTTCTAAAAACTTAGTATCTTTTTCACTATATTGTTCTTTCATAAATTGTTGAAATTTTAATAATATCTTTTCTATATTTAAACCATTTCCTAAAATAAACTCATTTTTAAAATTATACTTTTCTAAAGTATTATTAGCTACTTCTATTTTAGAGGATAAGTAATCATAAATATACTGCTCATATATTCTATTACTAATAGTTACTTTATTATCTCTTTCTGATAAAATTCCTAAGACTACACCTAAATTTATTAATGGATTACTTAAATTAAAACTTATAATCTTATTATTAATAACTATATTTTCAATAAGATTTTGAAGATCTTTATTATTTTCCATATTCTTTACTAAATCATCAAATAAAGTATTCCTTTCTAAAAGAAGTAACTTTACTGACCTTATCATATTTTCTTCATTCCAAGAAGCTTTTAAATCTTCATCTATTATTTGACATAATCTACTTACTAAAAAGGGATACCCATTTGTATAAAAATATATAAATTCTGAAGCTTTTTCTGTATTAAAATCTAAGATTTTGTCTTTTTTATACTCCTCTAGCATATTTTTTATTCCTGTCTTTGATAGACTCATATCAATATTAAAAGGAACTGCTATATTCCAAGGTGAATTATATTTTCTTTCTTCATTTGGTCTTAATTTTAATTTTAAATTTTTTATATCATAAACTCCAGCTAAAATTACAGATTTAAATGTAACTACTTTTCCTTTTTCTCTATCTAAATAGTTATTTCTAAGCATTCCTAAAAAGTTTAAAAACAATTGATTATTAGAACTTTTATCAACCTCATCTATTATAAGAATTACTTCTTTATTACATTCTTCAATAAATTCATTTAGGTAATCACTTAATTCATCTAAATTAGTAACTTTTCCACAGTATCCCAATAGCTTATTGCTATTATTTCTATCTATAAGTCTTATTGCTTTAGCAGAATTTTTCAAAAATGTTTGACAGAATAATTTCTCATCATTAAAAATAACATCTCCAATTCCCTCAAAACTTATACTTATAACTAAATATTCTCCACTTAAACTCCTTTCTAAAGCTGTTAATGTTGTAGTTTTTCCATATTGCCTTGGTCTATTTATTACAAAATATTCTTCTTGCTCTATTAATACTTTTATTTTTTCTATTTTCTCACTTATATTAACCATATAGTGCTTCTTTGGATTACAAAGACCTGTTGTATTAAATCTTTTCATACATTTAAATGCTCCTAAATACTTATTTCTTCTTGCCTTATAATTTAAATTATATATTATTCTTTCTATTGTGTAAAACTTTAAATATAGTTATTTTCTTTAAGCCATTTATTGTATTTTGCCATTGTTATTTTATATATGGTTTCAATATCATATAAGTACATATCTACCTTTCCAAAGGCTGAAGGCATTTCAACTCTTATTGTTTTTTTAATTTTAATAAAGTTTGTATCTTGCATTTTTTTAATCATTTTATCTGTTGCAAAGAAAATATCTTTTAAATCCTTTCTTGTAAAACCTAAGAATTCAATAAATTCAAAAAGGTCTATTTTATTAGTATTAATAAGTTTTATCATTTCATCTTTTTTTAATGCTTTTTTAACTTTGACATTATGTCTTTCTAAAACAGTAGTAATATTTTCCCTGGTTATATGTTTAAAATTATCTTTAACATAATCTCTAATCCATTCCTTAGTTATCATCTTCATTTTAGCACCTCTAATATATTTTCTTATTGTTAGTTATAAGTATTATCACTTTTTAGTAAACTAATTCAAAAAAACAGAGATTTTTTAACCTCTGTTTTTCTAAATTTAATGAATTCTTTTTATTAAGCATGTTTTTTTTCATTCATAATTTTATTATAAGCCCAAACTTCATCTATAAGTACAAAGCCCTTTTCTTTTTTTTCTTCCTTTAGTAGTTCTTTATGCTTTTCTAATATAACATCTATCATTTCTTCTGATATTGGCATAAAGGCTACTGTTCCATCTTTAATAAGAAATTGTGCTACATAAGAGCCTTCACTATTTTTGTTAAATAAAATCTCTTCTATTTCTTTTTCTGGATACTTTTTTAAGAAAAAGGATCTATTTATTATTTTTATTATTTCTATTACCCTATCGTCTAATTCTTCATCAAAAATCTTTATTTTTTCTGCTAATTTATTTGTATCTTTTACTACTCTAAACTCATAATTTTTCATGCTATTTTCTAGTGAATCTGACTTTAGTTTATTAAGCATTTTATCTAATATTTTAGTATCTCCACTGAAATTAGGTATACAATAAATCATTAAATTTTTGTCCATATCATGATAAAGACATGGATATTCAACTCTTGTTGTAAATCCACATTCATCACAAATAAATTGAAATAATTTTCCTGACATTATATTTTCTTTTTGTTCTGTATCTAAATTTACATTTATGCTGTCCCAAACCTTTACTTTTTGTATTTTATTACATTTTGGACAAGTAACTTGACTATAACTAAACTTTGACATATTATCACCTCTATTGCTTTTGTAAACGATATAATTATTATGTATTAAGTTTAGCACATTTTTTTATTATAATCTATTAAATTTTTATAATTTTCACACATTTTCAACTTATTTCAAAATTAAAATATATATTTTTATATTATTTATCAATATTATAAAGTATTAAATTAAATAAAATGTTATAATTAAATTATCATTTAGTATTGGAGATGATTTTATGTCATTAACTAAACAATTGTTAGAAATCATTAAAGACATGCCACCAGAAAAGCTAATTGAAATTATAGATTTTGCTGAAAATATAAAGGAAAATGATTTTAAAGAAACTAAAAATATTGTAGATTCATTAATTGAAGAGTATGACAAAGCTTTAAGGGAGCTTGCTAGATAAATGAAAACTCTTACTCTTAAAGATATTTTATATATTCACGAATCTACAATTAAAAAGCATGGTGGTACAAATGGTATTAAAAGCTTAGACCTTATTAGAAGTTCTTTAAATTCTGGATTTGCTACCTTTAATGGAAAATACTTATATAAATCCATTGAAGAAAAAATAGCTATGATTTCCTATTCTTTTATAAAAAATCATGGTTTTGAAGACGGAAATAAACGTGTTGGTTGTCTTGTTCTTTTAACCTTATGTTATAAAAATGACCTTACTATAAAACCTACTCAAGAAGAATTAATTAATTTAGGCTTAGGAGTTGCAGAGGGAAAATTAAATAAAAAAGATATTTTAAGTTTTATATTTAATACAATAAAGTAAACTAAAGCTTTGCATGAAAAAAATTGTTATAAAATTTCTTTCATGCAATAGCTTTATTTTTTAAAGGCTTACATATTTCCAAGGAATATCTTCACAAAGCCATACATTATTTTCTGATAAATAAAATTTATAGCCATCTTTAATCATTTCTTCTGTGTTAATTTTTAATACAATAGGTTTTCCATGTCTTTTTCCAACAGCTATAGCTGTTTCTTCATCTTTAGATAAATGTACATATAACCTATCCATTTTATTTATTCCAGTCTTTTTAATACTTTCTAAAAACCTTTCTGCTGTACCATGATATAAAGTTTTTGGTGGAACTTTTTCTTGGAAATCTATATAAACTTCTATTGAATGTCCTTGATTTGCTCTTATTTTTGTATGGTCTTCATTAAAGCTATATCTTTGTTTATTATTTTCTTTTACTATTCTTTCTAATGTATTAATATCTATATTTTTTCCTACTTTATTCATTCCTTCTATAAGCTGACTAACATTAGCCCAAGCCCCTTGTTTTTCTATAGTTATTCCTATTTTTTCTGGCCTATGGCGAAGAATTAAACTTATAAATTTTCCAAGGGATATATCATCTTCCTTTTTCATATTTATCATCTCCATTTCTTTATTCCTTATTATATTTTATCATTAAAATTTTATCTATTATATATAATTTTGCCTTCATAAAATAAAATTTATAAATATACCTTTTATATATTTACAAATATTGTTATAATATTAAAAAGGAGTGATTTTTTATGAAAAAGAGATTTATTTCTATTTTATTACTTTGTTCTTTATCTCTAGTTCTTTTTAGTTGTGGTGAATCTACTCCAAAAGATAATAGTTCTACTTCTACTGCTACTTCAACTAGCAAAACTTCTACCTCTTCAGCTTCAAAGGTTACAAAAGATATAGATAATAAAAATTCTAAAACTGAAGAAAGTAGTACCCCTACTACAAATTCTAATGTATCAAAACCAGAAAGTAGCACATCAAAAAAAGAAGTAAATGAAGAAATACGCTTATATGTATACAATGCAGAAACTGGGGATTCTATGTATACTATGAAAAATGTTACAATAACTGATGGTGCCTTAGTTTCAGCTGTTGTAAATGCACTAAAAGATGACTCTTCAAAAAAATTTACAGCACTAGATTCTAGCATAGAAGTAAAAAGTGCAAAACTTGAAAAAGATAAGGATTTATTAACTGTAGATTTTGGTGGGAAGTTCTTAAATGATATGAATTTAGGTGGTGGAGTAGAATCTGGAATGCTTCAATCTTTAGTAAACTCTTTAGGCTATAACTTTGGAGTATCTAAAGTATGTATAACTGTAAATGGAAAAGGCTATTCTTCAGGGCATATAAGCCATAAAGCAGATGAACCTTTTAATGTAGATTATTCTAACACTACTTTTATAGAATAAATTTTATTTATTAAAAATATTAGGTTCCTTTTATAAAGGAGCCTAATATTAATGAATAAAATTTAAAATTCATGCTCCCAGTTTTCATTAAATTTAAAAACTTGTGCTGGCCTAAAGGGCTTTCCTTCTATTTTTTCTTCTGTTTCTATAATCATATCTCCCATTTTTCTTCTAAAATTTAATATTTCCTTTCCCATAATTCCTTCATATACAAATTGTAGTTCCTTTACTGTAAAAAGTCTTGGAAGAAGATTAAATACAATAGGAGTATATTCAAGTTTATTTCTTAACCTATCAATTCCTAAATCTAATATTTTATAGTGGTCAAAGGCAAGTTCTTCTGTACTTTCCTCTTCTAAAAATCTATAGCTTTTTGTAGTTTTTCTTATTAGTGTTCTTTCTGTTTTTTCAATTATTTCATAATTTATTTTTATATCATCACAGCTTAAAGTTAAAAGATATTTTTTTATTATATATTTCTCATTAGCTTCTTTTTCCTTTAAAATTTTATCTACCCAAAACCATTTACTTTCTTTATTTTCTTTACTTTCTTTATTTTCAGAGTAAATTATTGATTTCTTTGATATAAGGGCTAAATTTCCTATACTTATAATTCTTGTTCTAGGGTCTCTATTAACTTCCCCAAAGGTATAAAGTTGTTCTAAATATACATTTTCAATTCCTGTTTTTTCTTTAAGCTTTCTTAATGCACCTTCTTCTAAGCTTTCATCCATCTTTACAAAGCCACCAGGTATGGACCATTTATTTTTATACGGATGGTCATCCCTTTTTATAAGCAAAACTTGAAGACCTTTTTTAGGAACCTTTCTTGAGTTTTCTTCCTTTTTATCCTCTGTAGTAAAAATAAGTACATCATTTGTAACACTTGGTCTTTCAAATTCATTTGCATTATAGTTTTTTAAAAATTCTTTTTCTTCACTATTATTCATTCTTTAACTTCCTTTAGATATTATCATTTTGATTTATATTATAATATACTACTATAAAAAAAGAAAGTCTTAAAAATAAAATGAGAATAATTTTTATAAATTTAGCCATACTATAATTAAAATAAGTTTAAGGAAGTGAAAAAGTAAATGGATAAATCAAAACCATACCTACCAAAAGAAAGGACTTGCTATCATCCTAAAAATAAAGATGTAAATAAATTTAATAAAGGTGAAGAGGTAAAACTTCCAAACCCTGCTAATGATGATATTGCAGTAAATAACATTGCCTGGCAAGAATTTGATTACACAGAAAACATGACAGATGATAAAACTCTTTAAAACTAAAAAAGGCTGTCACATTAAGAAATATTAATACAATATATAATACTTTATATAATATATTGTTATAAAATTTCTTTCTATGACAGTCTTTAAAAAAAATTATAATTCTATTCTATCATATATTCCCTTTGCTAATTGAATTATTATAAATGAAGCAAAGGCATTATAAATTATAAAAGCTAGTTGAAGAGAATAGTTTCCAAAAATTTTTAATACAAGACCTAAAATAATTCCTATTATAATTCCTGGAAGTATATATAAAAATAATGTTATCATCATAAATATTCCCTTAAGCATTTCACTTGAAACTCTATCAAAAAGTTTATAATTTAAAACTGCTCCATAGGTTGATACTGCACCAAAGGAAGCATAGGCTAAAATAAATAATAAAATATCTATAATATTTTCTCTACCTATAATTCCAGAAGGAACAAAAAGTATTATTCCATTTACAAAATATTGTATTATAGTAGTTAATGTTGAATAAAATAATTTTTCTTCACTTCTTGCTGGAATAAGAAAAATAACTTGATTATTAAAATCTGAAGACCACTTTCCTGTATAAGTTGTTAAAAACATTAAATATACACTAAGAAAGAAAAGTGCAATTAAAGGCATATTAATATAAGCTGTAACTACTGATATTAAAAAATACATTAAAGAAGATAAACCCAAAAAGTAAAAGCCTGTTTTTCTATACTCTGCTAAATGTCTAAAAAATATTGCCTTTCCATAGGTTGCTGAATATTTAAATTCCTTTGTTCTTCTTGCAAATAAAGGTTTCTTTTCCCTTGTTAATTTATTAAGTTCACTTTTATCATATCCACTATTTTTATAACTTTGAACTACTTCATTTTGTTCTGCTGAAGGAAGGGCATCTTCATAAAAATCTAAATTTAAGTTATATAAAATAACTCCACAAACAATACTTACTATAACTAAAAGTGCCATATATAAATATATACTATTATTTATTCCCTTTAAGGCTTGTATGGTTATTTCTCTCATCCAGCCTGCTATAGGAACATAAACCCAAAAATCTTTATTAAAAAATTCTACAGTATAACCTAAAAAATCTCCCTTACTATTTAAATAAATATTAAAAACTAAACCTATTATTAAAAATAGTATTATTGCCCTTAAAATTTTCACTGCTTTTTCTTTATACATGTAAAATTTAGAAAATATCCCATACATAAGAAGAGATATAAAAGTCATTGTAATTAAAAATAATAAAAATCCAACAATGAAAAAAGCCATTCCTGATTTTTGAAATTTAAAGTTACTATTTATATTAGGTATTTGATATATAATTACAATAGAAAAAACTAATATTGAAGATATTTCACGAATAAAGCCATATAATAAAACACTTTGTGCCTTTATTGGTGCTGTAAAAATAAGATTTACATCACTCATTGTATATTTAAAGGCTTTTCTACCAATTCCACTATATAAATTATAAATAAGCATTATTAAAAAAATTACTGTAGTTCCTAAAATAAAATATTTAGGATTATTATATTTATATTCTATATCACCTTCACCAAGAGAAAAACTTAAACACATCATTACAATCATAAATACAAAAAACACTAAAGGAATAGCTTTAGAAGGCTTATATTTAAAGCTTTTTATATAGTTTATAAAATTTCTTTTTGTAAGATATAAAAAAGGCTTCATTATTTTTCCTCCCCTTCTGTAACCTTAAAGAAAATATCCTCTAAAGTTTCATCTGAGTCTTTAAGTTCATTTTCAAGTTCTTTTTTAGTTTTTGAAAGAACAATATTACCCTTATCCATAATAACTATTCTGTCCCACAAATCCTCAACAGAACTTAAAAGATGGGTACTTACAAGCATTGAAACCCCTTGAAGCTTAAGTTCTAGCATAATATCTTTAAGTTTTTTTATAGCCTTTGGGTCAAGACCTATCATAGGCTCATCAAAAAGTATAAGTTTAGGTTTTGTAATTAAAGCACAACATATACTTAATTTTTGCTGCATTCCTTTAGAAAGTTCTGAACCAAATTTTTCTGTTTTATCACTTAAATCAAAAATTTCAAAAAGCTCCTCTGCATAATCTTCATAATCTTTTATACCATAAGCCCTTGCCATAAAATGAATATGCTCTCTTACTGTTAATAAAGGAAACAAACCAGGAAGCTCTGGTACATAGGAAAATAATTTCTTTCCTTCTATGGATTTATTAGAGTATCCTCCTATTTTTATCTCTCCTTTATACCTTAAAAGACCTGCTATAGATTTAATAGTTGTAGATTTTCCTGCTCCATTTGGTCCTGCTAATACTCCAATTTCCCCCTCTTCTATAAAAAGATTTAAATTTTTTACTGCATCAAATTTTTTATAAGACTTTGTTAAGTTAGTTATTTCAAGCATTTTTATTTTTCCCCCTAAAATCCTTATTAATCCTAAGTTCATTTCTATTATTTTACACTATTTTCCTTAAAAATCCTAGTTAAAATTTTGTAATTTTTAGAATTTAATCTTTAGAATTAAAAGCACAATTTATGAAATTTTTTCTTTTTCATGTTATAATTGATAAGAAAAACAATACCAAGGAGGAATTTTTTAAAGTGGACTTTGAATTTTCTAATAAATTAAATTACTTCCAAACAGGAATATTTAACATATTAAATGACAAAAAAAATAAACTTATAGCTGAAGGTAAAAAGGTTTATAACCTTTCTGTAGGAACTCCAGATTTTAAGCCTTCAAAACATGTTATGAAAGCTTTATCTGAAGCTAGCTTAGATGCTGAAAATTGGAAATACTCTTTAGGGGACAACCCAAAACTTATAGAAGCTATGAAAAACTTTTATAAAAAAAGATTTAATGTAACCTTAGATGAAGATGAAATAATGTCTGTATATGGCTCTCAAGAAGGATTAACTCATATAGGCTTTTCTTTAATTAATGAAGGAGATGTAGTTTTAGTTCCTAATCCAGGATATCCTATCTTTGAAATTGGACCCTTTCTTGCAGGTGCAGAAATTTATCATTATGAACTTTTAGAAGAAAATAATTATCTTCCTAAACTAAATGAAATTCCAGAAGATATTTTAAAACGTGCAAAATTTATGGTAGTTTCTTACCCACTAAACCCTGTATGTGCCATTGCACCTTCTGAATTTTATGATGAACTTATTTCTTTTGCAAAGAAAAATAATATAATAATAGTCCATGATAATGCCTACTCTGACATTATATATGATGGAAATATTGGTGGCTCTTTTTTAAGCCATGAAGGAGCTAAGGAAGTTGGAGTTGAATTTTATTCTCTTTCAAAATCCTATAATGTAACAGGGTCTAGAGTATCCTTTGTTTTAGGAAATAAAGAAATAATTAAACATTTTAAAACCCTTCGTTCACAAATTGACTATGGAATATTTACTCCAATACAAATAGCTGCAATAGCTGCCCTTACAGGACCACAAGAGGATGTTAAAAAACAATGTGAAGAATATGAAAAAAGAAGAAATGCTTTATGTAGAGGACTTACAAAAATAGGCTGGGAAGTTCCAGATAGCAAAGGAACAATGTTTGCTTGGGCACCTATTCCTAAAAAATTTAAAAACTCTAATGATTTTTGCATGGAACTTATGGAAAAAACAGGAGTTATCTGCACTCCAGGAAGTGCCTTTGGTTCTTTAGGAGAAGGCTATGTAAGATTTGCCCTAGTTTTACCAGTGGAAGAAATTAATGAAGCAGTTAATAGAATTAATGAAAGTGGAATATTAAAATAATAGCTTATCAATAAATTAAAAAAACAGGTAACAACATATTGATTTTATGTTACCTGTTTTTTTATCATATTAATTTTAATTTTTTATAACTCTTTATTCAACTATATAGTTTATACTCTTTCTTATTACTTCTTTAGTTATAGTATTTTTAACATCAACATATAATGTTTTTTCTCCATTTGGTCCTAAATTCCAAACTGCTGTATTTGAATCTGAGAAATCTTTTATTTTATACCAGTTTCCTTTTGTATCTCTTACAATAAATTTATATTGTAACTTTCCAGTACCACTAGCTGAAGCTTTTAAATTTACTTTTGTTTCTGAAACTTTTTCTGCTGTAAAATCTTTTATTTCTATAGAAGAAGTTACTTCAAATTTTAATTCTTTTCTTACAACTTTTCCTGTTTCATCTTTTACATCTACAAATAAAGATTTTTTACCCATAGGGCATGGTGTCCATATTGCTGTATTTGATTCTGAAAAATCCTTTATTTTATACCAATTTCCTTTTCCATCTGTTACAAGGAACTTATATTGAAGTTTTCCTTCTCCAACAGCTTCTGCTTTAAGAGTTATTTTTTCTCCACTTTGTTGTGGTGAAGGTTTATTTGTTGTAAAACTTGTTATCTTTAAATTTGTTTCTTCTGATTTACTGTTTACCTTAATTTCAACTGGTTCACTATACATTGTATAACTATTAGAATCGTCCATTGAAACTATAGTTTTTAACATTACACTTGCTTTTCCTATATTTACTGCTTTAATGTTATTATTTTCTATAGTTATTATATTATCATTTTCTATTGGAACAATTTCAGTTTTTACATCTATCTTTTCATTTAAATAATTTAGTCCTTTTCCACTTAAATTAAAGGTTTTTCCAACTTCAATATTATAATTATTTTGTTCTACAAGTAAATCACTTATCCAATTTTTAGACCAATTTGAATAGTTTGTTGTTAATCCATAAACACCCATTTTAAAAGCATTTACATAATCATTATAGTTATTATATGTCCAAGGCCATGAAGTCATTCCTCTATGCTTTAATTCTTCTAAAAGCTCCTTATTTATGCATCCATAGGAAGGATTGTAGGTTGCATTTAACTTTTGAGTTGCATTAAATACTTTTCTTATTCCTTCTCTTATATCATCAGTTTTACCAGATACTCCATTTAAATATCCTACAGATATTCCTGGCATAATTTCATTCATTTTTTGTAATTGTTCTGGTAAGAAGGATATTGTAACTATTTGGTCTTCTACTCCCATTTCATCTACTAACTCTTTTAAAGCTGGTACAATATTAGGATTTGAAGTTTTTAATTCTATAAAATGTAATACATCTTTATCTTTAAATTCTTCAAAGAATTCTCTTAATGTTGGAATTTTTGCATCTGGATAGGTGTCTGGGTATTGTTTATTTACACTTAACTCTTTAAGCTCTGCTAATGTAAAGTCTTCTACTCTTCCTGTACCATTAGTTGTTCTATCTACTGTGTCATCATGCATTATTACAATTTCATTATCCTTAGTAAGATAAATATCATTTTCAATCATATCTGCACCATTTTTATAAGCTTCAATAGCACTTTCTAATGTATTTTCAGGACATTTAGATGGGATTCCTCTATGACCTATTATAAATGGTTCTCTTACTAAAGTATTTTCATCATATTTATTTATTACATCTACTAGTGTTTCAAAGTCATTTGTTATTATTCCATTAACACCTGCATTTATTACTTTATGTAAATCTGTCTTTGAACTGCTATTACTATCACTCCATACAGTTATTAATCTTCTTTGCATATATTCTAAAGTGTCATTATTTAATATATCATCAGAGATTAATGCTGTTCTTGCTCCACTTATATTAGTTTCTTTTACTATTTGAAACATTCTTTCATCTGTTAGTGCTTGAGTGTCATTAAATTTTAATACCCCTCTAACAATTGGATAAGCTGTTCTTATATTTTTAATTATACTACTATATTCTGAAATAACTGTTACATCTTCAATTTCATTATTTTTTAAATATTCCACAAGCTTATTTGCTATAGTTTCATTTTCTACATTAATACAAGGTATTACCTTTCCTTCAATTAACTTCATAAATTCATCTAAAGAACATATTTTATTATTGTTATAATCCATAACATCTAAATTTTCATTTATTGTTATCATTGCATTTGCTGGTAATATTTCTGAAGTTAATTCACTTAAACATGCTTTATTTGTAATACTTACTATTGAAGTTGGAGCTAATGAAATTTTTTCATTTATCTCTTTAACATCTACATATTTTTCATAACTTAGCTTTGGTAATTCCTCTTCTTGAAGAGTTATTTTAATATTATCAACCTTCATTATTGAACCATTTGCTTGGAAACCAATTCCTCCACTTGTATATTGTGAAGCTGCATTAGTATCTATCATTAAATTTCCATCAATATATTCTTGAACTCTGCTTCCATGGACTTTTATTTCATAATTATACATTTTTGTATTATCTAATGCTTCTTTAAAAGATGCTGTATCTGTAACATTCCAAGAAGCTTCTGGAGTCATTTGTGCAAATTCTACTCCATTTGAAGCAGTAGCATTTTGTCTTATTGCCATTTGATAATATTGATTTTTATTATTTTCTTGAATTCTATACATTACTGAGTTCCATCTACTTCCTTCATTAGCTTCTAAACAAGTACTATCTACAGAAATCTTATAGTTACTAAAATTCATTAAATATTCTGGAAGCATAACTCTTGATGGATTATTAGGGGATTGCTTTCCATTTAAAATAAATGCACCCTCTTGAACTGTTGCATTTTCTGGTGAGCTTCCTTGAAGTCTAGTCCATCCATTTGGAAGTTGTCCATTTTCTATATTATCAAAATTCTCTTCATATAGTACATACTCAGAATCCTCTGCATTCTTTGAAACTACTAAAAGATTTGTCTCTGCTTCATCCTTTGTAATTTTTATATTAGTAATTCCTTTATTCTTTACATATAGCTTATTATTTTTAACTTCCACATTTCCAGTATCATCACTTATTGTACAATCAGCTAAACTTAAAGTTTCATTAGTTAAATCATTAAAATTTCCTTCAAGTAAAATACTATTTAAATCTATACCTTCATTAGTATTTGCTAAAATATATTTATCTTTTAATGATAAAGCTATAACCTTTTTTCCATCAGGATTAGCAGTAACATTTATTATTTTAACAACCTTTTGATTATTATATACAAAAGTAAGATTAACTTTTCCTTCTTTTAAAGGCCATATCTTATTATCTACAATTTGTATAATACTTTCATCAGAAGAAGTTATTTTTAATTTACTCATTGGTATTTCTTCACTAATACCATCATTATATATTATAGTTCCTGTAAAATCTTCAACATTTGTTAATGCTTGCATGCTATCTGGAATATTTACATCTAATGATGTACTATTTATCTTTGTTACTTTTAAATTATCAAAAGCTACTGTACTTTGGTCTACCTGAAATCCTACTTTACCCTTTTTACATAAAGAATCTAAGGTATTATCAGTAAGTAATGTATATTCTTCCTCTCCATCAGCTTTAATATATTCTTTAACATTATTTCCACATACTCTTACTTTAAGATTATATTTTTTATTTAATTCTAAAGCTTGTCCATATGAACCCTTAACTGGAACTGACCAAGCTCCACTACTTGTTCTTTCTGCTATTTCAAAACTTCCATTTTGTCTTATTGCCATTTGATTATATGGAACTTTCCCTTGAGAAGGTGCCCTAAATATTATTGATGCCCATCTTGAAGAATTTAACACTTGTAAAAATGTTAAATCTGCTTCTATTTCATAATCATCCCATTGTACTGGTGCAAATATTCTTGCTTGATTTCCACTTATATTTCCATTAACTATAAGTTGTCCATTTTCTACTTTAAAGCCTTCAGTTCCATCAGTTTCACTTATCCATCCTGTTGGAAGTTGTCCATTTTCTATATTATCAAAATTTTCTTCTAATAAAACATTAGATATATCCCCACTAACTTCTTCATCACTAAGTTTTACTATTCCATAACCTGAAGTATTATTCCAAAATGAATTTACTTTTTTATAATTACTCCAATATGCATCCCCTGTTTTATTGCTATCTTTATCTGTTACACTTGCATTAAAACCAAATTCTTTAGTTTTATTTGGGTCAATATTTAACATATCCCATGGGATTGCCACTTCGCAGCTCCATCCATCTTCTGTTTTACTTATTGCTCGTAATATATTCTTTTCATCCTTATTTGCATGATTAGCTGCTGAACCAAAGTAAAATTTAGGAGTAGATGAATTTTCTTGATATACTAATCCTATTTGTAAGTCATCTTCTTTGAAAGGAGCACTTTGATGAAGAGTTGGGTCTATAAAAATTCCAACACAATCATTTAGAAACCAAGAAATATTTTCATCATAAACAAGTTCTTCATCTTTAATATTAAATGCTACATAAAGATTTTTATCATCATAGTTCATTCCAAAATTAGCTTCTTCCACAACTCCTGGACTTAATTCCATTAAAAGCTTGTTATTAATTTCCCATGTACTTTCATCAGTTACCCCATCAATTACTGGTGCTGTCTTTGTTTTTTTAATTTCCATTAAATTACGCTCTTCTTCTACTTCTGTTGCAATTGTTTTGGTAGGTACTAAACTTTGAGAAATTACACTACTTACCATTAATACTGTTAACATTTTGGCCATTATCCCTATTTTTTTGTTTTTTATCATTTTGACACCTCCTAGTTAATTCACTATCATTTTATAAGGAGTTTATTAAATAGGAATTGGCTTTTTGTTAAATTGTGTTAGTTTACAGTTAAAATATTATAGAAAAAAATTTTTAGTAGAATAAAAATATGTTATAATACTATACAAAACTAAATTAATTTAAGGAGACGAAAACATGAAGAAAAAATTTGATATTTCAAATCTTTTAGCACCACTTATACTACTTATAGTTTTAGCATTAACAATTATGTTTATACCTGAATATGCAAGATATGTTTTTCCTTTAATAGTTATATTTCTTTTATATACAAAAAGATATATTGTTTATGCCTTTCAAGGTAGCAAAGCTTATAATATGAAAAACTTTACCTATGCCCTTGAAAGATATAGAAAAAGTGTTAAGGTTTCAGGGTGCAAGGGTGCTATTGTAACAAGCTATCTTATTGTTGAAATAAAATATGGAAAACCTAGTTTAGCTTTAGATTATATAAATAAAAATATGAATAATAAAAAGTTTGATGAAGCTACAAAATATAGTATGTCTGTATCAAAGGCTATAGCCCTTTGGAAAGAAAATATGGCTCTTGATAGCTTAAATTTACTTAAAGATTTACTTAAGACTTCTGAAAATACCTATGCTTATGAAACATTAACAACTTTATTAATTATGAATAAAAATTATGATGAAGCTTTAGAATATATTAAAAAAGGTCTTGATTATAATAAAGATAGTAAAGTTCTTCTTTCAAATGAAGCTGAAGTATATTATAAATTAGGAAACTTCCAAAAATCAGAAGAATTATTTAAACCATTAATAGAAAGTAAAGTAAATTTTGCTGAACCTTATTACTATACAGGACTTTTAGCAAAGGAAAGAGGAGAAAGAGAAAAGGCTATTGAACTTTTAGAAAAGGTTATAGATTGTAATGACTCTTTACTTACTACTGTTTCTAAAGAAGAGACACAAGAAATATTAGGTCCATTATATGATGAAGAAGATAAATAGTTAATTAAAAAGGTTGTCCTATTAAAGTAAAGATTTTTATTTAATCTTTCTTTATTTTGGACAACCTTTTATTTAACTATTTATCTTCTTTTTCTAGTGAAACTTTTTTTGAATCTTTTAAAACATCTGCAATTGCTGCTATGTTTCCAAGAGATGATAAAGTTTCATTTGGAAGTATAAGCTTATTAGCTGGGTTAGTAGCCATTTCTTTAAGAGCTTCAACTTGCTTTAATGCAATAACTCTTTCATCTGTTCCAGATTCTATAATAGCTGTATTAACCTTTTTAATAGCTTCAGCTTCTGCAATTGCTATAGCTTCTATAGCCTTAGCTTTACCTTCTGCTTCAAGTAATTGAGATTCTCTTAAACCTTCTGCTCTTCTTATTTGAGCTTCCTTTTGAGCTTCAGCTTCTAAGATTTTAGCTTGCTTTTCACCTTCAGCCTTTTCAACTTGTGATTGTCTTTGACCTTCAGCTGTAAGAATCATAGCTCTCTTATCTCTTTCTGCCTTCATTTGCTTTTCCATTGCTTGTTGTATTTCAGCTGGTGGAACTATGTTTTTAATTTCTACTGATAATATTTTTATACCATAAGCATCTGTAACTTCATCAATAATACTTAAAAGGTCTTGGTTTATTTTATCTCTTCCTGATAATACTTCATCTAATGTCATGTTACCAATTATATTTCTCATATTTGTTGTAGATGAATATACAATACCTGATCTAAAATCTTCAATGTTATATACAGCATCTCTTGCATTTAGAAGTTTGTAGAATATAACATTATCAACAGAAATTTTAACATTATCCTTAGTAATAACTGATTGTGGTGGTACATCTAAAATTTGTTGCTTTGTAGATACCTTTTTTCTTACATAATCAACAAAAGGAATTATAAGATGCCATCCTGGTTCTAATACTTTATAAAATTGTCCAAATCTTTCTACTACATATAAATACCCAGTGTTTACTATCTTAATTGATGATAAAACAACTACAAGTACTATAAATAATATTACTCCTAAAATAATTAATCCTGTCATTTTTTTATTCCTCCCTTAATAACTTTATTGTTAATTTATTACCATCAATTCCAGTTACCTGAAATTTTTGACCTTTTAATATTTTTTTGCCTACATTTTCAGCAGTCCAGTAATTTCCTCCAACCTTTACTCTTCCTGTTTCTTCAATATCCTCTTCTGCAATAAAAACTTTTCCAATATAAGTTTCCTCCATAAGTGGAGTGTGCTTAACAGATTTTTTCACTGCATTTTTTGTTAAAGGATATCCAATGGCTATTGCAATTAAACTTACTACTGTAAATACTATAAATTGTACTGCAAATTTAACATTTATTAAGCTTAGTACTATTGAAACTAAGGCTCCAATTCCAAACCAGCAAAAAATAAATGCACTAGTTAAAATATCAATTGCAACAAAGAATATTGCTACTATTAACCAAAATATAGCTGCTCCCATATCCTGCTCCCCCTTTGTTTATTAATTTGTGATATTTTTTTGAATTTTCTTTATTATACCACATACTAGAAAAATTATACATTATTTTTTACTATATATACTTTATTTAACTTATCTTTTATTTATAACAAAAATTCATATATATTTTTCATGTTTTTATAATACACTATTTTAAATCTTATTTCAAGTTTATTTTAATCTTAAAATATAGTATTTTTTATCTTTTAATAATGTTTTCTTTTCTGTTTGCCTTTTTTCATATAGTTTCCTTTCTCTTTTGCTTCTTTTCATTGATTTTCTAATTTTTTAAAAGTACAATATAGAAGTCAAATTATTTTTATTAGGAGTTGATATTTTATGGACTTTATAAAAGTAGCAGCTGCTTGTCCTGTAACAAGAGTTGGAGATACTGATTTTAATAAAAAAGAAATTTTATCATGTATAAAAGAAGCAAATATGGTTAATACTAAAGTTATAGTGTTTCCTGAACTTTGTATTTCTTCATATACCTGTGGTGATTTATTTTTAAATAACACCCTACTTACAAACTCACTTAATGCAGTTGAATATATATTAAAAGAAACAAGAGATATAGATATGCTTATAACAATAGGAGCTCCTCTTATATACCATGATGCTTTATATAACTGTGGCTATGTTTTATACAAAGGAAAAATTTTAGGAATAGTTCCTAAAAGCTATATTCCAAATTACAGCGAATTTTATGAAAAACGTTGGTTTACTGAAGGCCTTAACATTACAAGTAAAACTGTAGATTTTTCTTTCCAAAAAAATGTGCCTTTTGGAGTTAATCTTTTATTTTCTTGTGATAATTTTACCTTTGGAGTTGAAATATGTGAAGACCTTTGGGTTACAATTCCACCAAGTTCTTATTTAGCTTTAATGGGAGCTAATATAATAGGAAATCTTTCAGCTTCAAATGAACTTGTAAGTAAAGCTGACTATAGAAGAGCTTTAATTAAAAATCAAAGTGCTCGTTCTATTTGTGGATATATCTACTCCTCTGCAGGAGTTTATGAATCCTCTACAGACCTTTTATTTAGTGGTCACCTTCTTATAACTGAAAATGGAACTACCCTTTGTGAAAATGAAAGATTCCAAAGAGAAAATGAAGTAATTTACTCTATTATAGATTTATTTAGATTAAAATCTGAAAGATTAAAAAACTTAAGTTTTAGAGATTCCTCAAAAGTTCTTTATAAAGAGCCTGAAATAATTAATTTTTCCTTTGATGATACTACTATTTTAAACTTTGACCGTTATATTGATAAACATCCTTTTGTACCTTCAAATAAAGCTTTAAGAAATGAACGTTGCAAAGAAATATTTAATATACAATCTTCAGCCCTTGCAAAAAGATTTGAACATACAAAATCACAAAAAGCTGTTGTAGGAATTTCAGGAGGTCTTGATTCAACTTTAGCCCTACTTGTTATAGTAAAAACCTTTAAATTATTAAACCTTCCTATGAAAAATATAATAACTATAACAATGCCTGGCTTTGGTACAACAGATAGAACCTATAATAATGCAGTAACTTTATGTAAAGAACTTGGCTGTGATTTTAGAGAAGTAAATATAGTAAAAGCTGCTCTTCAACATTTTGAAGATATAGGTCATGATGCTAAAATCCATGATGTTACTTATGAAAATGTTCAAGCAAGAGAAAGAACTCAAGTCCTTATGGATGTAGCTAATAAAGAGGGAGGACTTTTAATAGGTACAGGAGATTTATCTGAACTTGCTTTAGGCTGGTGTACATATAATGGAGACCATATGTCAATGTATTCTGTAAATCCATCTATTCCAAAAACTTTAGTAAGATATTTAGTAAAATATGTAGCAGAAAATGAATCTACTCCTATTGCTTCTAAAACCTTACTAGATATTTTAGATACACCTGTAAGCCCTGAACTTTTACCAAAGGATGCAGAAGGTAATATTGCTCAAAAAACAGAAGATATTGTAGGACCTTACGAGCTTCATGACTTCTTCTTATATCACTTTATAAAACATGGTTCTACTAAAGATAGACTTTTCTTCCTTGCAAAAGAAGCCTTTAAAGATGACTATAGTGAAGAGGAAATAAAAAAGTGGCTTCATAAATTTGTATGGAGATTTTTCACTCAACAATTTAAAAGAAGTGCTCTTCCTGATGGACCTAAAGTTGGAAGTATTTCCTTATCCCCTAGAGGTGATTGGAGAATGCCATCTGATGCTGCTCCATGGAAAAATAATTAAATTCAAACTTTAATAATATTTTTTCAAATAATCTTTGCATTATTTTTATTATTAGTTTATACTTATACAGTTAGTGAAGAATTATATATTATTTTCACTAACTGTTTTTAAAAAAACTGTAAAATTATTTAATAAAATAAAAATATATAATGAAGGGAACATTGCATGGAAAATATAAAATTTGAAGATTTAAATTTAAAGAAATCTATACTTAAAGCAATTAATGACTTAGGATATGAACATCCATCTCAAATTCAAGCAGAAGCAATTCCTCTTGCTATAGAAGGATATGACCTTATAGGGCAAGCACAAACTGGTACTGGTAAAACAGCTGCTTTTGGTTGTTCAATACTTAATAATATGAAAAAAAGTTCAAATGTAAGCTCAGTTATATTAACTCCAACAAGAGAACTTGCCATTCAAATATATGAGGAATTAATTAAGCTTTCAAAATATGAAAAACTTTCTATACTTCCTATATATGGTGGAGATTCTATACAAAAGCAAATTCGTGAACTAAATAAAGGTATTGATATTGTTGTAGGAACTCCAGGAAGAGTTTTAGACCTTATAAGAAGAAAAGCACTTAAGCTTTCAAATGTACAATCTTTAGTTCTTGATGAAGCAGATGAAATGCTTAATATGGGCTTTATTGAAGATATTGAAACAGTAATAAAAGAACTTCCAGAGGAAAGACAAACTCTTTTATTCTCTGCTACTATGCCAGACCAAATAAGAAAACTTGCTAAAAACTACATGAAAAAAGATTCAAAAATAGTAAACATTAAAAAAGTTTCTATGACTGTTTCAAAAATAAAGCAAATTTACTTTGAAGTAAATCATAAAAACAAATTTGAAGCCCTTTGCAGAGTTTTAGATTTTGATACTCCTAATGCAGCTATAATATTTTGCAAAACAAAAAAAGGTGTTGATGAACTTGTTGAAGGTCTTCAAGCTAGAAATTATGTAGTTGAAGGTATGCATGGAGATATGTCTCAGCTTCATAGAATGAAAACTTTAAAAAGATTTAAAGAAGGTTCATTAAGCTACTTAGTTGCTACAGATGTTGCAGCAAGAGGCATTGATGTTGATGGAATTACTCATGTAATTAACTATGACTTAACTCAAGATGTAGAAAGCTATGTTCATAGAATAGGAAGATGTGGAAGAGCAAATAAAGAAGGTACTGCCTACTCTTTTATAACTCCAAGAGAAAACTCTATGCTTAGACAAATAAAAAATGTTACTAAAGGAACAATAACAAAAATGTCTGTTCCATCAGTAAAACAAATATTAGCTGCTAAATCTAATATTAAATTAGAAGAAGTAAATAAAGTAATTGAAGAAGGAAACTTTGAAAACTATTCTTCCATTGCAACAAAACTTTGCAAAGAAAACAATCCTTTAGATGTAATATCTGCATTACTAAAAATGCAATTTGATAAAGAAATGAGCTTTAAATATGAAAAAGATAAACTTGAAGCTCCAAAGGGTGATGATGTAAGACTATTTTTCTCAATTGGAAAAAGAGACGGCTTAACACCAAAAACATTAGTTAAATTTATAATAGAAAAAGCTAATGTATCTGGAAAGAAAATAAATAAAGTTGATATACTTGATAAATTCTCCTTTGTTACTGTAGATAATGATATACTAAACAAAGTAATGACAAAATGTATAGGACAAAAAATAGGAAAAAGAAAAATAAACATAGAAGTAGCAAATAAAAGAAAATAAATTTAGCTTAATTTAAAACTTTGGAGTTCTTATGTTATTCGGTTGTTCCGTCGACAGGCTCCAAGTCACTACCTCATAAAATAAGAACTCCAAAGTTTAATAAGCAAATTTATTTTTATAATTTGCTATAAAAAAGTTATCTTATTAAGAAATTTTTGATTATAATTTTTTAGAAATCTCTTTTTAAGATAGCTTTTATTTTTTATATTTAATTTGTAGTTAGATTTTTTATTAGGTGTTGTTGTTTTCTTTTGGTTTGTCTTTTTTTATTTGTTTACAGACTTGGTTGCTGTAAACTGTGGCTCCTGTTACTAGGATTCCTTGGATTGTTGATTCTATGGATATGCCGTTAATTGCTATTGCTCCTAAGATTCCTAAGGGTAGTAGAATTATTGGGATATATTTGTCTTTTATAAATCCTGCTTTTTTTAGTATGCAGCCAAGGATATATAGTGCAGGAATTAAAATAAGGCATTTTTCTATAATAAAATTCATAAAGTAAAAACCTCCTTATTTATAATATTTAAAATAAGAAGGCTAGTGATTAAAATTTATATATTTTTCATAAAAACATATCTTCTTAATCCTGAATATTTTATTTTGTCTTTTACAATTTCATATCCAAGACTTTTAAATGTATTTACGCTATAAGGGTTATAAGGAGAGGCTGTTGCCATCATTATTTTGCTTCCTTTATTTTTTCCTATTTCTTCTAGCTTTAGGCACATAGCTTTTTGAAGATTGTTTCCTCTATATTCTTTTTTAACAATTGTTGATTCAATATGTGAAACCTTTAAAAGTTCATCACCTTTTAAATCTATATCATATCCATAATTTTCTTTATCTAAACCATACTTGCAATAAACTCCAAGGGATATAAGCTCATTATCTAAAGTAACATAACCTATTATCTCTCCAAGTTCTTTAATTATTTTTTCAAACTCTTCTTTACTAGATGAATAATAAACTTCTTTATTTTCAAGTCCTTCTACTACTTCTTCTTGTAGTTTCATTATTTTATCTATATAAGATAAATCTAACTTTTTTAATTCTACTTTAGTCTTGCTTCCATTTTTATTTTTAATTTCTATCATTTTTAAGCTCCTACTATTTTCAAAGATACATGAAACCTTAAGCTACTTTCCTTTTGGCTGGTTGGCTATTGACTTGCAATTCATAAGTAAAAGAACCTTTTCATATAAAATAGGTGTAACCTCATCAATTGTTGCTGGCTCTTCTAGAATTATTGCACTATAGCATACACTACTTACAAGCTCTATCATCATAAATAATGTTATATTGGCTTCTTCTTTCTCTGCTCCTCTTTCAATAAGACCATCTAAAAAAAACTTAACAGCATCTTGAACCTCTGCATACTGTTCTGGTTTCATTATGGCCTTTCTATATACACCCCAGGAAAAGTTTTTATTAATAAGTTTAAGAAGAAGAGGATTTGCTTTAAAGTATTTTATTATATATGCAATAAAATATAAAATCTTATCTTCAAATTCTTCTATATTTTGCTCTTTAGTTTCATTAATAGCTTTTTTTATAAGCTCATTACTTTTGTTTAAAATTAGTTTATGAAATATATCATATTTGTCTTTAAAATAAAGGTAAAATGTACCCTTTGCAACACCTGCTTTTTTTACTATATCATCAATAACTGTTTTGTTAATACCTTTAGTTGTAAATAATTCATAAGCTGCAGAATACAATTCAGATTCTTTCTTTTTTTTCTTATTTCCAACTTTACTTTTTTTTTCCGTCATTTTTCCTTAAACACAACTCCTTCTAAAGTGACTAACAGTCAATTTATACTTTTATTATATCTCACTTTATTTTTTAGTCAATGATTTTATTTAGTTAATTTAACTGAAATAATTACAAATTTATATAAATTAACTCCCTTTTAATTAAAATGACAAAAACAGCATAAGAAAAGGATGGTCACAAAATAAGAAAGCTCTTGCAGCTGCTTTTCTATTTAATAAAAATTTAAAAAAATATAATAGAAAAACCACCCTTTTCATTGTAAAATGAATCTACCAAATCAAAATTACAAACGAAAGGGTGGTTTATGTAATAACCATCAAGAATATATTACTACAAATTTTAAAAAGTGCTAGAAAAGATAATAATTTAATAGCAATGGTTATTAACAAGCTTCTAAAGAAGAAACTTCTGTTTCATGTTTTTTTATAAGTTTTTTCATAATTACATAATAAGAACTTATAAGTATTACAGTTGAGCCAATCCATGCTATTGGACTTGCAAAACATATTCCTGTATATCCAACTAAAGCAGATAAGCCTACTGCAGCAATTGTTCTCATAACTAACTCTGCAATTCCTGCCATCATTGGTACAGAGGCATTTCCTATTCCTTGAATTGTGTTTCTATAAATAAATAATAAACCTAAAATCCATAAAAATACTGAAATTGTATTTAAATATTGTTGTGCATATTCTATAACATGAACTTTATCTGCTGATACAAAAAGTTTTGTAAAACTTCTTCCAAATAAAACTAAAATCATTCCAGCTGCTACATTTATTATAGTTGATATAATTACGCACTTTTTAACTCCCTCTTTTATTCTTTCTATCTTTTTAGCTCCAAGATTTTGAGCTGCATAAGTTGCCATTGCTGTTCCAAAGGTTGCAGCAGGTTGGGTTACAAGTTGTTCAACCTTTGAAGCTGCTGTATAAGAGGCAACTACAGTTGAGCCAAGACCATTAATTGCAACTTGAAGAATCATAATTCCTATGGCAATTATAGAATATTGTATAGCTGCTGGAACTCCTATATTTAAAAGTCTTCTAATAAGGGCTATATCTAATCTCCAATCTTTTTTAGATAATTTTAATATAGGGAATTTTTTCTTCATATAAACATAACATAAAACACAAGAAATTCCTTGAGATACTACTGTTGCTATAGCTGTTCCCTTTACTCCTAAAGGTATATATACTACTAATACAATATCTAAAATTACATTTATTACTGATGATAAAATTAAAAAATATAAAGGGGTTTTACTATCACCTAAGGCTCTTAGTATAGATGCAAATAAGTTATAAAATATAACAACTAAAGTTCCTCCATAAATTATAGCAATATACTTAAAAGAATCATTTATTATATCCTTTGGAGTTTTCATAATCCTTAAAAGGGGCATTGCAAAAATAAGGCTTATGGCTGTAATTACTATTGTACTTGCTATACTTAAATAAAAAGACATAGCCACAGACCTTTTTACTCCCTTTTCATTATTAGCTCCAAACTTTTGGGCTATAATAACTGCAAAACCATTAGTTAACCCTTGAATAAATCCTAAAACTAAAAAGGACATGGCACCGGTTGCACCCACTGCAGCTAAAGCTTGTACTCCTATGAATCTTCCAACAACTATAGTATCAACCATACTATAAAACTGCTGAAATATATTTCCAACAAGCATAGGAATTGAAAAGGCAAGAATTAATTTAGCTGGTTTTCCAACTGTCATATCATTAGTCATACTCTATTTTCCTCCATTATTAAATTTTTTATAAAAAAATAAAGTTAAATATTCCATATAAAATATATAACTTTATTTCAAAATAGTAAATAGTTTTTTATATTTTTTACTAAAATTTTTACTTAATTTTTATAACTTTCAAGCATGACCTTCCAATCTGCTTTTAACTTCTTTTTAAGCCAGGAGGGTGATATTATTTTTACATTTCCTGCATAGCTTCTAAGCCAAGGTATCATCTCATAGCAATCATTTACTTTCTTTAAAATTTTAAAGCCCTTTTCCCCTTCTATTATTTCAGCTTCTCCTATTTCACTTTTTATTTTATTTAAAATATATTTTTCCTTTTCATTTTTTATTATAACTTCAAGTTCTAATATTTCATGTTCTCCCTTATAATTTTTAGGAACGCTTGACCAACTTTTTTCCATAGTTTCTTTATAAAGTTCTTCTAAACTTTCTCTTTTAAAACCTTCTTTTAAAACCTTAACATCTTTTATTCTATCAAGTCTTGAAACAACACATCTGTTATTTTTATTAAAAGAAATTAGATAATATCTTCCACAATTACTGTCATATCTTATTTTATAAGGCTTTAAAACTTCCTCTACATATCTATTTTTTCTAGTGCTTTTTATATTACTTTCTAAATTTATTCTTTTTTCCTCATTTATTGCATTTAAAAGCTTACATAATATTTCTTCCTCTATTACTGGGTGAAAGTGAAGATCTTTATATTGAAATAAATCCTTATTTTCTATATTTATATTTCTTTCAAAATATAAATAATCAAATAAACTTAAGGAAAAATAGTAACCTGCCATATTAGGTATAATAATATTTTTATATAAACTTGAAACATAATAAAGAATTTTTACCTCTTCATTTGTAAAATCCTTTAAAATATCCTTTGCTATTTTATACATATTATTTCTTCCCTGTTTTTCACAAGAAATAATATCCATTTCCTTATTTAATTCCTTTATCTTTCTTTCTATAGTTTTTCCACTTATATTGTCATATTTTATAAGCTCCTTATCAATTAAAAAGTCTTCTATTTCACTAAAACACATTAATTTATTATTATAATTTAATACCATAAGAATATAATAATAAAGAATTAAATCAGTTTTTGTAAAACTTTTACTAAAATAAGTTTCAACTAAAAAGTTTTTTGTATTTGAAAGAGAATCATAACTTAAATTTAAAAGTTTAAGTCTTCCATCCCTTTCTTCCTTTATAAAATCATTCCCTATGTATTGTTGTATTCTCCCTATTTCATATTTAAGTTTTCTTGTACTTTTACCATTTTTCTCTTCTAAAGCTTCCCTTGAAAAACAGCCATATAAAAATACATCCCTTAATATTTCCCTTATGTTATCATAATGTTTAATAAACTCAGAAAACAAATTTTTTTCTCTCCCTTTATTTAATTATTTTCTTCTTTAATATATAAATATAATTTTTTTATAGTGAAAGATTATAAGCACAAGTTATTCTTTCTATTATTGTCTTTACAATATTTTCAGGGGATTTTACCCTAACATAAGGCCCTAAGGAAATAATTTTTCTTATTATCTCTTCTTCTTGAAAGCTATAATAATAAAGTTCTATTTCATAAACATCCTTTTCTATAACCCTTGCATATCTTTCATAGGAAGAAAAGCTCATAAAAAATCTTTCCATAGCACTTCTTTCATCCTTTACCTGAAGAATTATAGGTTTATCTACATATTTATTTTTAATTTTTGAAAATATATCTTTTCTTGATACTTTATCCCCTAAAGACACCTTTGTTAAATTATCCATTACTGTCATAACAGGTCTTTTTTCCTCTATTGAATAAAAAGAGACTCTAAATTTTTCATCCCTTAAGGAATACTCTATTCTAATTGGAATAGCCCTTTGATTTTTATATACATTTCCATTTCTATCTATGTTAGTATAAATTATAGCCTTACTTTCTAATATTCCCCTTAAAATCGTAAAAAACTTTTCTCTAAAATCCTTATCTTCTGTACTTTCTTCTAATAAAGTTTTATTTGTTATATGAATATTTTTATAGCTTAAATTCTCTACATCCTTTAAATTTTCTTTAAGCTTATTTACAATTTCCTCCCCTAAAAGAATTTTTCCTTTTTCATTTTCTATTAAATCCTTAAGCCATTGTTTTTCTAAAGAAGTAAATCTAACTTTTAAAGGGATTTCTCCTTCTTTCTCTATTATAGGATAATATTTTCCATCTTTTTCTTTTAATAAATTAAGATTATTTTCTTCATTTAAACATTTATTTAAAATCATTTCCCTAAAAGTTGACCTATTTTTATCAATAAATTCATAATCATTATACCCATTTTCCTGTATTAATTTTATTATCTCCTCTTCAGTAATACCTTCCTTTGCTAAAGATAATATAGTAAATACTAAATGAAAATATTTATTTTTATATTCATGAAATAGCTCCATTTATATTTTTTCCTCCTATTTCAATTATCAAAATATATTATATCCTCAAATAGCTAAAATTTAAAATAATTTCTTATTAAAACTTATTCCTGAGCTTTAAAATTATAAATAGGTTTTATTATCTCTAAAATTTCTACTGTATCTTCTATATTATTTATAATTTCTTCCATAGGCTTATATACCATAGGAGCTTCATCTAAAGTGTTTTCACTTATAGAAGAGGTAAATATACCTTCCATAGATTCTTTAAACTCATCTAAGGTTAAAACTTCCTTTGCCTTTGTTCTGCTCATAAGTCTTCCTGCACCATGGGGAGCTGAATAGTTCCAGTTTTCATTTCCTTTTCCTATACATATAAGGCTTCCATCTCTCATATTTATTGGAATTAATAGCTTTTCTCCCTTATAGGCAGATACACTTCCCTTTCTTATTATATTATCTTTAAAGTTTATATAATTATGGGTTGTATTAAAGGATTCGTAGTCACTAAAGGATTTATTAAACATTCTTTTTAATATAATATCTGCCATTGTATTTCTATTTAACACAGCATATTCTTGACATATATTCATATCATGTAAATATTCGTCTCTATACTTTCCTGTTAAAAAACATAATTCCTTTGGATAATTTGGAAACTTTTCCTCATATTCTGCCTTTAATTTTTTTAATTCCTTTTGAATTTCCTTTCTTCTACCTGCTTTTTTAAAGGTATCTATTATTTCATCCCTTCTTATATAATAATCTTCCTTACCACTACATAAATCTACAGCAAGATTTTGATAATATTCTGCAACTTGAGTTCCTAAATTTCTACTTCCAGAATGAATTACTAAATATTTATTATTGTCTTTATCTTTATCTACTTCTATAAAATGATTTCCTCCACCTAAAGTTCCAATACTTCTTTCTAATCTTTTTGAATTTTTAAGGCTTCTATAACAATAAAGTTCTTGTAACTTTTCATATCTTATCATTCTTCCTTCATGAACATTTTTACCAGAAGGAACATACTTTTTTATTACTTCATCAAGCTTTTCTAAATGAAAATCCTCTTTACCTAAAAATATTGTAAGCATACCACAACCAATATCAACTCCTACAATATTTGGAATAACCTTATCCTTTAAATCAGCAGTAAAACCTATAACACAACTTTTTCCTGCATGGGTATCTGGCATTATCCTTATTTTAGCACCTTCTACAAAGGACTGGTCACATAAATTTTTTATTTGCTCCATGGCAATATCTTCTACATCATCAGTAAAAATAATAGCTTCACTATACTGTCCCTTTACTACTTTCATTTTAAATTCACCTTCTCTTTTTTAATAATCTTCTTTAAAATAATAATTTTCTATTTCCTCTTTAAGAGAGCTTAAGCCTTCTTCCACCTTTGGAATAAACTCTAAAACCTTTTCATTCCATCCTGCTAAAATATTTGTTCTCTCTCCAATAAACTGCTGAGTTCCATAGCCTTGCATGTCTATAGAATGAACCCACAAATTAGGATTTACAGTTTTTCTATATTTATCTACCCACATTTCACAGGTTTTTGAATATCCTCTATTTATTTCATTATCTGAAAGCATTATTATCCTATCTACCTTTATCCTTTGATTTAATATATATTTTATAGGAAGTGTAAGGTCAGTCCAACCTCCTCCTACATATATTGATTCTGCATTTTTTAGTATTCCCCTATCTTTATTTAAATCATACAAAACCAAACTATCATCAAAGGTTACAGTTATTGAATTTTCACAAATATAATTTGCCATAGCAAGCATAACTACTGCAATTTCAGAACAAGTTACCTTACTTTTAAAACTTATAGGAAAATTCATAGAACCTGAAACATCTGCTGCAATTAAGGTTGTTCCCTTTAATTTTTTAATACTTTTAACTGAAGATATTATAGCCTTTTCTAAAGCATTATAAGCCCTTTCATCATAAATATCTTCATTTTTTAAAGATTTATAAGCTGAATAAAATCTAAAGGGAAGCTGCTTACTTTTTATTACCCTATCTTCATTTTCTATTATTTCAAAAACCTTATTTATATTAGAAGGATTAGCATTTATAATATTTCTTAAATTTCTTAATAAAGCCATATATCCAACTAAATTATTTTCAATTAAATACTCCCAGGTTTCTTTATTATTCCCATAGGCTGATAAAATACTTTCCCAAGTCTTTGGAGTTTCCATTTTATCCTCTAAAACCCTTTTAAATAACTTACTTTGTTCTTCATTTTTAGCCTTTGGATGAGTTAAACATAAAATATCCTTTAGCTTAACTTCACCATTTTTATTATTTTTTGCTAAAGAATACTCATTAAACTTTAAAAAACTTTCTGCTAAGCCCTTTTTCATACCATTAGGAATTGGCTTTTTAAAAGTATTTAAATAATAAGCTAAAATCTCATTCATATCATCAGGTCTTTCAACAATGTTTTTAATTACTTCTTTAGAATACTTCTTTCCATTAACACTTTTAGAAAGTTCACCAGCTAAAACATGAGATATACTTCTTAAATGCATATTCTTTCTTGCATATATTGTAAGATTAGCTAAAAACCTACTATCACTAGCAGCTAACCTTCTTATATCATTTACTATTTCACTAGAATTATCACCATAAAACTTACTTTCATTAAAGAAAGATGTTAAAACTTTAGTTATAAGTCTTTCTTTATCATCCATTTTATAAGCCACATTGCCACTTTTATTAACTGTCTTTTCTTTGTCTTTTAAATTAAACTTACTCATAATTTTTTAACACCTCTTAATAAACTCTTTCTAATTCCTATGAACCAATTATATCTATAACTAGAATATTTTAAAAGACAAAAACCTTGCACTTTATACTAAAACTATTATTAACTTGGCAAGTTATTCACAATTTTCAAAATATATAATTACCTATAAAATAAAAAAATACACAACCTAAATACTAGATTGTGTATTTTTTTATTTTAAATATCTCTTAAAGAATTTTAATTTTTTATATTTATTTGAAAATACATTTTCTAAAAAAACAAGGAGAAAAGCTAAAAGAGAAGTAGTGCTCTACCAAGCTGAGCTATTTATATGTTTTTACATATAAAATTGGATTTGAACCAATGACACCTATTCTTATAAGAAGTATCTCTTTTATACACTTCCTTGTTTTTAAAGAAAACTGCTTTTAGAGAAAATCAAAAAGTGTATATAAAAATTCTAATAAAGAAGTAACACTTTTTTACACTACCAAAAGCTTTAACTATATTATATCTTTACCTAAAATATTTTAAAAGACAAAAACCTTGCACTTTATACAAAAGCCCTTTTCATTTTTAATCTATTTAATTTTATACAAATACTTGAAATATTTCTTTTTCCTCAATAATTAATTTTTCTTTTTTATATTCTTTATTTTTATTAAAGTTAAATATTAATAAATATCCTTTGTTTTCATTATTTATATGAAGATAATTTGCTAATTGTTTTAAGCCTTTTTCATGGTATTCTTCTTCACGCCATATTTTAAGCTCTATTATATATTTATTTTTATTATAAGTTATTACTACATCTAATCTTTTTTCTTCAGATATTTGTACTTCTTTAAAAGCAAAACCTACTCCATTTATTATTGGTTTTATAAAGGCTAGAAATAATAGTCTTCCTTCACGTTCTAAAAAGTTTTTGTCAATGCTACTATATTGCTCTTTCATAAATTCTTGAAATTTTATTAAAATCTTTTCTATTTTTAATCCTGTTCCTTCTATGAAGTTTGCTTTTATGTTATAACCTGCAACATTTCTTAGTTTTAAATTTGTTACAAAATAGTTATAAAGTCTTTGTTCTAAAAGCCTATTAGATATTTTTACCTTTCCATCTTCTTCTTTAAAATACCCAAAGGTAACTCCTAAATCTACTATATTATTATCTATATTAAAGTCTTTTTCTTCTCCATTAAATACAATATCAAAAATATATTCATATAAATCTTTATTATTAGACACATTTTTAATAACATCATCAAATAATGTATTTTTTTCACTTAATAATAGTTTTACAGCCTTTAGCATATTTTCGTCATTCCAAGAAGAATCTAAATCTTCATCTATTATTTGACATAATCTACTTACTAAAAAAGGATAACCATTTGTATAAAAATATATAAATTCTGAAGACTTTAAGGTATCAAAAGTTAAGTTTTTATCTTTTTTATATTCATCTAACATATTTTTTATTCCATCTTTATGAAGACTCATATCAACCTTAAAAGGAACTGCTATATTCCATGGAGAATTATACTTTCTTTCTTCCTCTGGTCTTAGTTTTAATTTTAAATTCTTTATATCATAAACTCCTGCTAAAATTACAGATTTAAATGTAATTGCTTTTCCCTTTTCTCTATCTAAATATTTATTTCTAAGCATAGCTAAAAAGTTTAAAAATATTTGATTATTAGAACTTTTATCAACTTCATCTATTATAAGAATTACTTCTTTATCTAATTTTTTTATAAATTTAGATATTAGCCTAGATAAATTAGATAATGTACAAACTCCTAAGCTGAGTTTTTTAAATGTTTCACTTAAATTTTCATCTATACAATTAAGTATATCCTCAATTAAATTTATAAATTCTATTACAAACTTTTCTTCATTACTAAAGGCAATATCTCCAATTCCTTCAAAACTTATACTTATAACCAAATACTTTTCTTTTAAACTATTTTCTAAAGCTGTTAATGTTGTGGTTTTTCCATATTGTCTTGGTCTATTTATTACAAAATATTCTTCATTTTCTATTAGTGCTTTTATTTTCTCTAACTTTTCACTTATATTAACCATATAATGCTTCTTTGGATTACAAAGGCCTGTAGTATTAAATCTTTTCATATATTTAGCTACTCCTACTTTTATTTTTTTAATAATTATATAGTATTCTTATTTTTATGTAAAATAAAAAAACCTCCTTTTTTTATTATTTTATCAAAAAAAGAGAAGGTTTTATTCATCTATTTGTTCCCTTAAACAGGTCTAATGTAATTTCCACCTCTTAAAACCTAGTGTTCATGCGATCTAATTTTGCTATTTTGCGCAACTCCTTTTTTGTTTTTAATTTTTATTAAAAAATAGGGTATGTTTTTAGGTTGCGCATTTTTTAAAATTTCCTTAAAAGCTAGTGTTTAAGCCATTTCTTTAGGTTTTTCTTTTTTTGCGTAACCTCCCCACTTTTTACAGGTTTTTTAGGTTGCGCAAGTTTGTTTTTTCTTGCTGTCTTTAGTATAGCATATTTTATTTGTTTTAGTCTACTTATTTTATACAAATACTTAAAATATTTCTTTTTTAAAAAAGACAAAAACTTTGCACTTAAAAAAATATATTTATTTTTTATGTTATATTTTTATAAAGGTCTTTTTTATTTTATAGGAAATTATATATTTTGAAAATTGTTATTAACTTGCTAAGTTAATAAGAAAGCTTAGTAAAAGAAATAAAAAAATAAGGATGTGAATAATATGGAAAAGGTTAAAAAAATTTCTGATTTATTTTGTGAATTGTTTATAAGTTCTGATTTTAATAAAGTAAAGGTTAATGAAATTTTTTATTTATTTAAAACTTTAACTAAAAAAGAGTTTATATATTTAAGTGTAGAAATTAAAAATTCTATAAACAGAAAACTTAGTTATAGTTATGATTTTATTTTAGATAAAAAATTGCTTTATTCATTAGATGAAGAAAAACAAGTAATGCTTTTAGGTATGTGTACATTTCATCCTAATGGATATGTAAGAGAAAGATATTTTAATTATCTTCTTAATTATAATATAGAAATGATATTTCCCTTTATTCTTTTAAGATGTGCAGATTATGTAAATGAAATAGGATATAAAGGAACTAAATATTTATTAAATATATTAACTTTACAAAACATTAAAATTATAATAGAAAATATGTTTATAATAGAAAAGCAAAAATATTTAATAAGATTTCATTATGAAAGTATTATTGAAAAAATAGAATCTATTTATAAGGAAAATGATTTAACTAATTTATTAGAAAAATATTTAACTAAAAAAGATGAATTTTTAAGAGAATATGCTCTTTTAAAGTTAATAAGTTTTAAAAATATTACTTTAGAAAATAAAGTTAAATATATTTTAGGAGAAAAAATACTTCCAATAAGGGCTAAAGGATTTCAAAATTTAATTACTAATTTAGAAGAAAAAGATATTATTTATTTAAAAGATTTTTTTATAAAGGATAAATCCTCTAAAATAAGAAAACTAATGTTAAATGAGTTATTAAGAATAAATTATTATAATAAACCTTCTGATTTAATGGAATTTGCTATTGATAGTAATATTTCTATAAGAGAAGATGGAAGATATTATATGAAAAAGTTTGGATTTAATGATTTTATAGCCTTTTATATTGATAAAGTTAAAAATAATTATACAGATGGGGCTTTATATGGTCTTTGTGAAGTAGCAGGGAAAAAGGAATTTGAAATATTAAAACAATATTCTACTGGCTATAAAACAAAAATTGAAAAGAAAATATTAAAAACTTTAGCTTTACTTGATTTTAATAATTCTATAAATATTATTTTAAAGTATCTACAAGATGAAAAGGCAGGCTACTCTAAAATAGCAAAGGGAATACTTATTGAACATAAAGGTGAATTTAATGAAGAAAAGGTTTATAAGATTTTAAAATCCTCAACTATAGAGCATGTTAAAATTAACTCAGCCTATATATTAATAAATTTAAATAAGTGGATTTCAATAAAATATATAATAGAATTTATTTCTTATAAAGATAAAAAATTAAAGGAAATAGCTTATGAAGGTCTTACTTCTTGGATTTATAATTTTAATACAAACCAAACTAAGCCAAGTGAAAAAGAAAAGGAAGAAATTAATAAAAGCATAAAAAAATATGGAGCATATTTACAAGAAGAAATTTTAAAACAATTAATATTTTTAATTCCAAAATAAAAATTTAAGTATTATTTTTTTATTTTTTCAAATCCTATTTTAAATTAAAAAATGTCGCACTACTTTTAGTGCGACACTTAAATTTTTGTATTCATTTACAGAAAAATTTTAATTATCTTAAATTCATATTTTTAATTATCTTAATTTCATATCTTTAACTATATTTTTTATAGTTTTGTTTCAAATTTTAAACAAAAGTCTGTTGCCATTTTTATGGTGTTTCTTTTTTCACACTCACTTTTCATATTTCTATCACATTCCCAAAGTCCCATTTCTGGTTCTCTTGGACTTATAGCTAAATTTTCTGGGTCGTTCCAATACTTACAAAAAGCACATTTGCGTCCAGCATTTCCCCTTACATTTATTCTATACATTTTTACCCTCCTTGTACACTTATAGATTTACTTTTTTTAGTATTATACCATAAAATTTTAAATATGTACACAAACGTAAAGATTTAAATGGATATTTTTTTTATTTAATACAATAATTATTTAATATATAATCTAATAACATATATGTTAAAATGAAAGAAAGTGAAATTTTTCATAGAAAAGAAAATTCTTAAACTTATTTTTTTATTAAGCTTTATTATTTTAACTTAATAAGTTATGTAAAATTTTTAGAATATATACTTTCTTAATAACATAAAAAGCTATAACTGGTGAATTTGCATTTGTTACATTAGGTACTTTGTATATAATTTCTTAATAACATAAAAAGCTATATACAATAAACTTTAAAAATTTATTGTACATAGCTTTTTTTAAAAATTAAGATATAAATTAAGCTTTTATTGTTAAAACTGCTCTTTCTTCATTTAATTCTGATAAGTTATATTTTTCTCTTAACTTTCTTATAGAAGATACTCCCTCTGAGGCAGCTAGTCCTACTAAATAAGTTGCAATACCTATTCCAAACATTCCTACAACAGGTGCTGCAATACTTAAATCTAATAATTCAGAAATACTCTGTGCCACAGACATTGTTACTATAGATGTTATTGATGATACTGCCACTAACCATGAAACACTATCTTTTGTGAAAATTTCAGCAATATTATTTTTCCATTCTCCTTCTAAAACAATTTCTGAAACATTATCATTTACTGCTTTTAATAATTCCTTTTCATTATTAACTATATTCATAAATGTGCACTTCCTTACTTATATTAAAATAAAATTCTATTATATTTTATTACCCATTTAAAATAAATTCAACAGTTATTTTTATTTTTTACTTTTATTAAATTTTTCCTTAAAATACTTTATTTTATTAGATTGCATATTTTTGTTGTTTAACAAATTAAACATAGCTTTTTTACAAAAATAATTTTTTAAATATATTAGAGGATACATTAAAAAAAATTCTTAACGTTTTCATTTAATATATTTATAAATTAATTTTTTTAAGTATATTGTCATATTATACTAATATTTATATAATATACTTAGGTTTTTATATTTATAGAAATCATAATTATTTTTTATAATACTGGAGGTAACTAACAGTTACAAATAAATTATAAAAAGTTATAAATTGGTGTTGACTTTTATAATTTAGAAAATTGTTGACAGCCTCCCATATTCGTAAAGAGTATGGAGT
>OBHU01000344.1_pt1 | contig 39840 bp, 30 predicted proteins | sample 1519071 | NCBI WGS metagenome assembly OBHU01 (sample SAMEA2452135, study PRJEB22498) | human gut metagenome
GGCTGTCGCGGGCAAACCGTTAATGATAGTAACGACCACCGGCTCCGAATACGACGCTTATCGTAGTGGCGGGCGAAACCGATTCACAACCGATGAACTTCTACGTCCGTATCAAGGCAGTGCTATTCATTCGGGTATGGCGTGGCAGACACCTATTGTCGTTTACGGAATGGGAACTGCAGATGCAGGAAAAAATATTGCCGAAGGAGCGAATTCATATAAGCAACGGATAGAAATGCTTATCAATAGCAGTAACGCAGGGAATAATTGGTAAAACAATAAAAAGCGTAGCTTTATCCGTCCTAAAGCTACGCTTTAGCATCCCTAAAGCACTGCTTTAGACCTCGTAAACCACTTCTTCTTCAGCGTCAATACCGGCAGGAAAATAAAAACTCCAATTACCGACATAACCAATCCCCCAATCGTACCTGCCGCCAACGGAAACCAGAAACCTTCTTTCTCCGCACCTATCATGAAAGGAATAAATCCCAAAATAGTGGAAACCACCGTCAGGAAAATAGGAATCACTTTCGTGTTCCAGGCTTTCACGTATGCCCGGAGCGGCGAGAGACGCGGGTAACGTTGACGAATAGAATTATATTCGTTCAGGATATAGATACTAGCATTTACTGTGATACCGCAAAGCAGAACAAAAGAAGCAAAACCTCCCTGATCAAAATTCAGTTTGAACCAGTAGAATGTAAGAAACACTCCGATATAAGACACCGGAATCACAAAAATAATCGCTAACGGCTGTTTCAAAGAATTGAACAGAATACTCGTAATAAAGAAAATGATAGCAATCACAATAAGCAACAGACGATATTGCTTATTGTCCTTTCCTCCCCACGACCAGTTATTGTCCTCCGATTTGGCAGTATATCCCATTGGAAGAATCTCATTAAATTCCTCCAGATCTTTCTTCAACAGCTTATGCCCCTGTTCCGAAGAACCGATATACTCATATTGCAGGCACAGCCGGTACTGCTGGTTTTCCTTGGCTACTTCCTGCGGCATCTGCCCTTTTTCCACTGTTGCCAGTTCCGACAGTTTATATTCTTTTCCGCCTGCCGAAAAAGGATAATACTGCATTGCCCACACATCCCTTTCTTCCGACTGGCGGGAAGACAATTTTATTTTTTCCGTACCTTCTTTCGTCGTCACCGAACCAATCTCCATATTCCGTCCATATATCGGTCGGATAGCGGAAAACAATCTTCCGGCTCCGATATTTTCCTCCGCCATTCGGAGCTTGTCCAGACTGAAATAAAATTCCATATAATCATCCTTCCACCACGAGAAGTCGGAACCGATCGTCACTTCCTTGATGCGGCGGTGAGACAAGAACTTCTCTTTCAGTTGTTCCGCCCGGTCATACAGTTCGTCATAATTATACCCATACATTTTCACCCGGAATGAACCCGCACTCTCACGCACATTATTACTGAATCCTTGGTCCTGCAATCCGTAAATACTCCAATCTCCTCCACCCAATTGAAGTGCCTTGTTTATCATATTAGCTTTCAGCGTATACGGGAAACCGCTCTTTTGGTGCTCTTTCGTGAAATAAATATGAATAGATGCCCTGCGTGCACTTTCCACAGACGTCTGGAACTGCTTGATTTCTTTAAATTCGCTCAAGTAAGTTTCCATTCGCTTAATCAACGTATTCATCTGCTCCAGCGTACTCCCATTCGGCAAATTGGCATTGGCATGAAGCACCACTTCTTCATTACGCGTAAAATAACTTCCTTCATATACTTTCTGTACAAAAAGTCTTAAAGCTCCTCCCAATGCTTTATCCACTACCGGTTTTACCTTCTCTTTATACGTAGAAGTACCCAGTGTCTTATTATAAAATTCCGCCCATTTATCTTCCCCCTTCATCTTTTCCGGCAACAGAAATACCGGTAATCCGAAAGCCAGCAACAATAAAATGCAGACCGCCACCCTCCACCGGCAAAGAATCCGTATCAGCCAACTGTAAAAACGGCTGAAATATACTGGGAAACGACGCATTTTAGAACGTATCCACATAAAGAAACGTATATTTCCCGACTTCCACTTCGCATCTGAAAGCGAAAATTTTTTCCTCCGCTTCAATCCGGTTTTGTCGATCAGGGAAGGAACAAAAAACAGGGCAACCAGCAGTGATACCCCAAGATTAATAATCACTACCGCAGCAAAATCCTGCAAGTTCAGGCGTATCTTCTCATCGAGGAAAAAGATAATGACCAAAGCCCCCATTGTAGTCAACGTAGCCGCCAGTACGGACATAAAAGCCTTCCGGTTTCCACGCCGCAGATAATGGTCGCTCATCACAATCGTATTGTCAATCACCAGGTTTAGAGAAACCGTGATACCAGCCAGAGAATACAACTGCATTTCAAGTCCGAATGCATAATAGAAGATAACGGCTATCGCTACATTAACTGCCAGACTGGTTACAATCAGAAACAAATACTTCGGACTAAAGGTAATCAATAGCACAAACAGAAGCAGAATCGCTACCGTCACCCCCGTTCGCAGATAAATCTTCCCCAGTTCTTCCTGAATAAACTCCGTTGCATCATAGCTGGTATGAATCTCGTATCCCGCCGGAAGAAGTAACCGGATATCATCCATATATGCTTTCACTTCCTTGCTCAATGCCAACTGATTGGCCGTTTCCTCCGCCACGACAGACAGATAGATAGAGTTCAGACCGTTAATTCGGTAGTAACTTTGCGGCTGTTCCTCCACACGGGAAACTTTTACCAATTCATTCAGACCAATGATTTTGCCATCTTTCATCTTCACCTGTATCCGTTCCGCATCAAAGTCCCGGTTATTATATTCGGGAACCAGCGCCAGACGGATCCATTGCCTGCCCGAACTCCCCTGTTCCATATCGTATGTACCCAGAAACTCTTTTTGGTAATGCAACCGGACAGCCTGACGGATATCATCCGTACTTATCCCAAACGTATGTAACTGTTCGGAGTCATATTCCAACCGCCATTCCATTGGAGTAGCCCCGCCAAGATTAATCTTATAAATTCCCGGAAGTTGTGCCAAACGTGTCTTAATATGTTCTTCCGCATACTGTTGTATCAGAATGGGAATAGCAGGCGCATTAATCGTAAATGCCATAAAAGGGCCCTGGTTGTTCTGCCCCGGACTCTGCATCTGAATATACGGATAGCTCACCCCGTCCGGCAGTTCCGGCCATGTCTGACGAATGATGGTGGACGCTTCAAAACGTGCAACTGCAACATCCACATGTTTATCCAGATTCACGCTGATACTGCCCCACCCGTTTCCTGAAGTAGAATAGATACCCCGAATCCCTTTCACGCGGGCAAGCATCGCCTCCAGTTTGCTGGTAGCTGTCATTTCCACCACGCGTGCCGAAGTGCCGGGCATACTGAAACGCACCGTGAAGCCGGGTAATGTCCGTGAGGGGTTCAGTTTGACCGGAAGCAACGGCACAAGCGCCAGCCCGACCAATGCCACGCAGACAAAAGCCACAATCAGGGTGAAAGCGGAAGCCTTCGAGGACTTTTTTATTTCAAGACTTATATATTGCATTACCATTATTTATGTAAATAGAAATCTCTGTCATATAAGCGACAGCATCTCTGTTTATGACAGACTTAATGGAGATACTACCGAGAATAAACGCCGCAATTATCATTTGATCAGCTTGCCTCCGTTAAAATCGAACCTGTCCGAAAGTGAAAGTTTTGTAGCAAAATCAAACAACGTAAGCCGTCGTATCTTGTAATAATTCAACCAGTAATTCTGCAAAGCAGAGATAAAGTTACGCTGTGCCTGCTGCTGCCTGTTCAGAGAAAGAGTCAGGCTGTTTATATCCGCTTTGCCGATGATAAAACGCTGCTTTGTCTCATTATAAGCGAGTATGGACAAATCCAAAGCTTCTTCCGCACTGGCAATCAATTGTTGCTGGATATTAAAATCACTCACTGTCATTATCACTTCCTCCTCAATACTTATCTCGTCCTGGCGTGCCGAAATCTTCACCACATTCAGGTTATTCCGTGCCATATTATACTTTCCTTTGCGGACGCCCCAGTCCAGCAACGGAATAGAGACACTGACCGCCACCAAATCCTGCTGCATGGGCTTATGATAGACATCCCCGAAATTGTCCGCCACCTGGTTAAAACCAATACTGGCATTCACACTTGCATTAAAGCGCGACTCCTTTTTAGTCTTATCCACATTACGCTCCGCTTCCAGCACATTCTGTTTCAATTCCAACAATTGCGGGTTGTTGCTCCTTCCCCACCTCAAAGCCTCATCTATCGGAATCTCCAGCATTCCCGGACGGGAAGGAAGTTCCAGCTCGATCTGCGTATTCTTATCCAGATTGAGAAAAGAAGCCAATGAGAACATAGCCCGCTTCAAATCGCTTGCTTTATTCTGCAATGTGTTCTGCGCATTCACCCGATCCAGCTTCAGAGTCAACAGGTCGGCTTGCGAGATAGCTGCGATCCGGTGCCGTTGTTGCCCGATGCGGTACAACGTATCCGTAGAAGCCAGATTTTCTTTTGCCAGGTTATATTCCGCTTGTGCCATAGCCAGAGAGAAGAAATAACTCGTTGCCGTTTCCGAAACTTTCTCCACATTATAAAGAAATTCCTTTTTCACACGTTCATATTTCAAAGGCTCTATCTTCCGTTCCCATTTGAATGGATTATACCCCACCAGACTTTGCGAATACCCAATCCTTATCGGGACACTGGTCAGCTGTGTCGCACTATTATCCCCGAAATTACGCATATAGGCAAGATTCGATTCCAGATAAAATGTACCTCCGGTCAGGTCAAGATTCTGCCGGACACTTAACCCTCCATAAGCATAATAAGACTGTTGCGTACGGTACACATCCAAATCCTGTCCCGAATCGTAACGTTTCGTAATATCCCGGTTATATTGCGCCGGAGTAAGATCCAGCGTCAGACTGGGCAGGCGGTTTGCCTTATATGTCCTGTACTCCCAATAACCGGACAAGTACATATTCTGTGTACGGAATGACTCCAATGAACTGTCATTGGCAAGAGCGATTGTCCGGTTCAAATCCAGTACCAGACGTTTCTGTGCATGAAGCAGGGATTCACCACAGAGGACACCAAGAATACAGAGAAATGCCCATATCCTTTTCTTTGCTGAAAAGAATAACTTTGTCTCCTCCGTGGTAAAATTTAATAATCCATTCATAACTCTCATATTTGAACTATTCGTTATTACTTGCTACTTATTTCTTCTTTCTTTCTGTAAATAAACCAGTAAAGCAATGGTATGATGAACAGACTCACTGCCGTACCGACCGACATTGTCCCTATCATGGCGATAGACAATGGTTTCTGTAATTCCGAACCCATATCCGATGAAAACAGTAACGGCACCATTGCAAAGATAGTAGTCAGCGAAGTCATGATAATCGGGCGCAAACGCCTGCGTCCTGCTTCATGGATAGCCTCCAACAACGGAACACCCGCTTTGCGCAGTTCATTGATAGCGTCCAGTTTCAGGATAGAGTCATTGATTACAATACCACAGGTGACAATAAGTCCGATAGCAGACATCAGATTCAGTGTATGCCCGCAAAGCCAAAGCAGTAATAACGCAAAGGCCACATCTATCGGTATCTCCGCCAGAACAAGCAAAGGTTGCAGGAAACTTTCAAACTGCGAGGCAAGAATAAAGTACATCAGCAACAACGAAATAAACAGGATTACCACCAGCTCGTCCAACATCTCCCTGTTGGAAAAGAAACTTCCGGAGAAGCCTGTATCCCATTCTTTCGTTTCCTCCGCTACCTGCTTCACTTCCCGCATCAACTTGTCCCCGTTCTGCACGTCATAAAAATTAAAGGGGACATATTCACCATTACGCCCCGAAGTAATACTTTTCAGATCCTCAGCAGGAGCTATCGTAACCAGCTCCCGAAGAGGGATATATTCTATGTTTCCTTTATTATCCGGTTCAGTCTGTATCAACGTCTCCTGCAATATTTCATTCACAGTCTTTTCGCTGCCGGCAACGCTGATCGGAAGATATTGTTGGTAAGAATGCAACATTGTCACACTATTCTCACGAAAAGCAGTTTTCAGGATACGGTAGAGCTCATTATAGGAAACACGGTAAAGCAACAGTTTCTCTTTGCTAATACTTAGATTCAGTTGATTCTCGAAAGCGATACCCGTAGGGGCGATTCCCGTCTTCCGTGCCAAGTCCTTCTCCACGCGCCGGATGGTTTCCGCTTCCGGTGCCTTTGCCTTATTACGGGTATAAAACTCGGCTATGATATCCGGTTCGCCTGTGACAAAGAGTTTCTCAAACACAGTCTCCGGCGGAGAGAAAGAAATGACGGAAAGCGGATAACGCTCTTTCAGTCTGCGATAAATTTCTTGCTGTAAAGGAGAAATAGTTTCGGGTGTCTCCGTACGGAAGTAAAGTTCAGCCTCGGAAGAAGAAAGCTCCCTTTCACGGTTCAGAAGGAAATCCTGCCTGCCAATGGACGCCGTGTGCTCGGCTACCGGTTCTTCCAGTTCTTTAAAAAGTTCGTCCACACGCCTCCTGTTTTCATCCACATGAATATTCTCATTCCACTCAATCCTGGCAATCAATTCATTCTCCTCAATATCGGGCATGCGCTGCTTGTCGATAAAGAAAAAGAAAAATACACAAAGCGGAATGGAAATAGCACAGAACAAAACACTGAACGTTTTATGACTGAATACCCAGTCCACCCCCGCATCATAAAAACGGTCTAATGTATGATCTTTTATCGGGTTATTGAATTTAAAGGAAAGCCACTTCCATTTCCGGGTATGGATACCGGTCCGGTAGACCAGCAGATAAAGTACGGGAAGCAACATGATACCCGTAAAATAAGAAACCATAAGTCCCACTGTAACTGAAAAAGCCTGATCGTAAAAGATAGCTCCGGCAATACCACTCATAAAAATCAACGGTGCAAACACGGCAATGGTCGTTAAGGAGGAACTCAACATGGGAGTCACCACTTCGCTTGTTCCCATGATACAGGCACGGCGCAACGAATATCCCCGTTCCCGGTATTGCGATATATTCTCAGTTACAATAATCGAACTGTCAATCATCATACCCAATGCCAGAATCAATCCGGCGAGTGAAATGATATTCAGGGACATATTGCACAGATAGAAGAAAACGAAACTGATTACGATAGAAACCACCATGCTAAGTCCGATAACCAACGGAGATTTTACATCCCCCAGAAACAAGACCGCTACCAGGCAGATAAAGAGAAAACCTAAAGACAGATTCTGTTGCAGATTCGAAATTGTGTAGTCCAGCAATTCCGTCTGATTACGGCTGATACTGAAATCAATATCCGGATATACCCGTTGGAAGTACTCCATCGTCTCTACCAGAGATTTCTTCATCTTATCCATATTCTCATCCGCCTGCTTGATAACAGCCAGCGTCACTGCCCTTTTCCCGTTAGATACAGATACCCCTTTTTCTTTTACGGGCACAATATTCACCCGGCAGAAATCCTTTAACTGCACAATCCGGTCTCCTTTACGCAGATAAATATTTTCTACATCTTCTGCAGTACGCAGGAGGGTGGAAAACTTTATGTTATATTCATAATATCCGTCACGTACCGTCATACTACCCGGTTCCACATTATTGGCAGCCAGAGTCGATTCTATATCCTCAATAGAAATTCCCAACATGGAGAGCATATCCTCATCGGGCACAATCTGCACCTGACGTTCCACCAATCCGGTCACATCTACCATAGCCACTTCTTCAAGCTGCTCTATCCTACGTTTAATGACCGATTCCGCAAATTCACACAGATCCAGAAAGGACTGTTGTCCCGTAATGCTATAAGCACTGTCATTCTTCAAAGTCAGATTCAGGTAAAAAACAGGTATATCCGTTGCGCTCGCCTTAATGACTTTCGGACGTTCCGTTTCCTTCGGGAGATAGTTCATTGCAGCGTCTATCTTTTCATTGACCTCGATAAAGGCCAGGTCCGTATTAGTACCGAAATCAAAAGACAAGCGGATAATACCGGCGCCGTCTCTAGACTCACTGTGAATATCTTTCAATGTAGAAACCTGTATCAACTGGCTGCGCAAAGGTTTCACAATCGTATTTTCCAGTTCGCGGGCAGATGTATTGGCAGCAGACACCTGTATAGTGATCTCCGGAATAGCGATATTCGGAAGCAGAGATATCGGAAGTGTAGAATAAGTCACCAGCCCGATTATAAAACAGGCGGTGAAAGCCATCAGCACGGCAATAGGACGCTGGATTAAAAATTTTATCATGCTTTTCTCTGTATTTATCGTTTGCAGTCAATCATTCACCGCTTATAGTCACCTCCGTTTCATGCGCTAAATTCAAGTTCCCGGTGACAATAACCGTATCTCCTTCCAAGAGGCCATCTTCAACACCTCCCTGAGATTTATCCGAGACAACATATTCCGTAGCATTCTCCAATCCCGTATGTACATAATTCCACATTGCCTTGCCTTCTTTTAAGGTAAACACAACCTGTTTGCCGGAACGCAGCACCACAGCCGTTTTAGGAATGACCAACTGCTCCCCTAAACTCCGCTTGACGCTTACCCTTACGTTCATGCCGCTAAACAACTTCCCCTGTCCGTTTACCGCAGCTTTTACTTTTACCATTCCGTTCGCATCCACCAGCGGATTGATTTCAGATACACTACCTTCATAAGAACCTCCGCCGGCATAAGGAGTAATCATTACTTTGTCACCGGTTTTAATAAAAGCCAATTCGTTCTCCAACACGGTGAAATCAGTTTCCATCCCACGAGTGTCAATGACAGTACAAAATGCCTCGGACGTATTAGCGAGATTATAAGGTTTTGAAAACAGATTAGCTACTATCCCGTCAAAGGGGGCAACAAGTGTAGCATGCTCCGTTTCTCTTTTCGTAAGTTCATACTGGGACTTCGACTGTTCATAGCCGCTCTTTACTTTCGCAAGTTTCATGGTTTCTTCAGGCACCTTGCTAAAATCATCCGGCGTATATCCCTGCCCGATAAGTACATCTTTCAGTTCAAGCTCCGCTTTCAACAAAGCATCTTCCGCCTGTGATAATTTCTGTTCCAGACGGAATTTATCCAGCTCGGCCAACTTCTGCCCCTTACGAACACGATCACCGTTTTTCACATAGACATGAGCAATAACCTCATTCGTTTCAAAACGAAGATCAGCCTGCCCGCGGGCACTTACCTTGCCGTTACTGACTAGTTCGTGATGAAAATCACACCTCTTTAGAATTTGAACGGTGACTTCATTCTTTGAATCCGGAAGAACGGTAGAAACACCTTTATCCTGCTCGTCTGCATCACTTTTCTTGCCAGAGCAAGATGTCATTCCACCATAAGCTAAACAACATAGCAGCATCCATATATAACTGTATTTTCTCATAAGGATATTTGTTTTCATAGCATTTTATTTTATGTTCTACTTAGCTACAAAAGTAACATAATTGGAATATCTATATTTTTTTTATCAGTAATAATTTTCTCAGATACATAATATCATAACTATTCTTAACAGTATACATTTACATTTCGCCCTAACCTATGCGTTCATTTCAAATATTTCTGTACTTCCGCCCGCATCTCTTTTACTGCCGTCGATTGCACTTTCGGTTCTTTCGTTAATACAACCTCCGCCGCATATTTCAACTTCTCAGGCTGCCGATATTCCGATTCCGCATAAAGTTTCACCAAAAGATAATAAGGATAAATCCGTCCCGGAAGTCGATGAGTAGACCGTATCAAACTCTCTTCCGCCTCTTCGTATTCTCCTGTTGCCTGATAGTTTTTTCCGATAATATTAAGAACCATCGGATCACAAGTATATTTCATTGCTTCTTGCATCAATCTTGTAGAATTATCATATTCTTTCAATTTATGCAAACAGTGTCCATGTTCAAAAAGGAAAGTTCCCCGAGTCTTCAAATCCGGATACAGCTTTTCATACCCTTCTTTAGCTGCCTGATAAGCGCCAATATTATAAAGCATTTTACTTCGATACCACTCTTTACAAGCCTTATATTGATTATTCTTCCAGTAATATGCTCCTAACAAAGCTATCATCAAAATAAAGAATAGCAACGCCACCTTTGAACGCCCTATGACACAAGCGGCTAACAAGAAATAGAATGTCATTGCAAATCCCGGAATCTGCATCGGATAGGAAGATAAGGCAAACACTAAAACCGAAATCACCCCACCACAAATACCTATTTGTTTTTCGGTAATTCCTCTCCAAAAACAAAAAGCAATAACTAGTAAAACAACAAATAAGAAAGGGATTCCATATTCCACCGCCACCTGCAGATATTCATTAAAAGCATATTCCGGACTACCTGCTACCAATTCCTCCGTCTCCGAATATTCTCCATTTGCAAAATATTCTTCCTGAGCCCTCCCATAAGCAGAAACAAATCCATCTGCACCATGTCCAACAACCGGACTTTCAGCAATAGCCAGACAACTGATTTTCCACATTAACAAACGTCCGTTGGCAGAAGCTGCTTTCAGCTGAAAAAGGACATAACCTATCATTATCAACACTAATCCCCCAATCACCAAACCTGTTATCATTGTCTTCTTGTATTTCTGCCCCGCCTCTTTCAACCATGTTGCCCAAGAAGCATGTATTCCGTATACCCATATACCCGAAACTGCGGCAGCCATCCATGCCGAACGGCTCATTCCGGCAGGTAGTACACACAAAATCAACAGCATAACTCCTAATGCCATATAATACTTTCCCTGTTCTACCCATGTGCGTTCCGTTCTTTCTTTCAAGTTTAACCACTCATGCAGACAAAGCGGAAATATCATCGCCAAATATCCGGAATAAGGTCCCGGATTATAGAAAGATCCCGTAAGCGCATACAGGGAATGATTGGAAACAGCCAGACCGTATATCTGTCTCATCCCCCAGGCAGCTTCAATTCCTCCCAATGCAATCAATACCCATGTTACTATCGCCGGAAAAGACAGATATTGTTTCCTGTTCAGGCAAAGAGACAACAGACTGCAAACGACAAAAACAACAGCCATACGTCCCAACCATAGTTTCTGATATGCCATTTCGCCGATAGGAATCTCATTCGGAATAGTAAAAACTATTACGCTCAGAATTGCCGCAACTCCTATACAAGTTACCACATCCGCCATATTCTTTTTTGTCATTTGCATCAATTCCAACTTTAGCTTCATTCTTTATTTGATTTTCTTCATCATCCTATTCCAACGGGATTTCCCCGTAAACTTATCTTCCGAATACCATATACGGGTAGCCTTACCTACAATGTATTCTTCCGGCAGCATCCCCCAATATCTCGAATCCTGCGAGTTAGCCATATTATCACCGGAAACAAAATAATAGTTCTTTTTAAAGCGATACTGTGCAATCACGCTGTCACCCAATACTATCTGTCCATCCTTTATACGTAATTTCTTCTTCTGTTCCCACCCTATCAATTGCCTGTATAAAAGACAATTCGTACGGTTCATCTTTACTGTCTGACCTTTTTGAGGAATCGGCAAAGGTCCGAACTCACGGATAGTCCAATCCATTTGCTTATCATAAGGAAATGTACCTACCACAATACCATATTGTTCCGGATACTTCAGATTCGCAAGAGATTGTTGAGCATTATAATTTCCCAACCGTTCGTCACACCCCCGTATTTTATAAAATCCTTCCCGAATCTCTAAAGTATCTCCCGGAAGCGCAATACACCGCTTTACATAATATTGCATCACATCAAGCCGGATACTATCCCAACGATTCATTCGATAAGGGAAATTAAAAACCAATATATCATTCCTCTTGAAATTTCCCCATCCGGGCATTCGATGAATAGTAATATCTTCATTATTCAACGCAGCAAACACATCGAACAACCGCGCACCCTTTATCATCTTATTAACCAAGATCCGGTCGCCATCCTTCAATGCAGGTTCCATTGAGTCCGAAGGTATCCTGAATGAAGTAAAACAGAATAACTGCATCAAAAACAAAATTACCACTGTGCAGAATAGGAAGACTGCCAGATTCTCGAATATTGCTACAACTTTCTTTACTCTATTCATATACTTCCTTTAGTTGAATCAGCCTACGATAAGCCTCCAGTCCCAACGTACATTTCACACATTCATCATTTTCACCCAATAATCCCTCCAAAGGGAAAGTCTCTTTCTTTATCCTCTTTTGCAAATAATCTGCCCACAAAATCAACTGGCTCCAATGCATATCAGCATAACCGAAGTCTTGTTCCGCTTCCACAATAGCAGTTGTCATTATCAACATATTGGCAGCGGCTTCCACAGCACAACTTTCCAATTTTACCTGCTTACCGGATACCGGATACAAACCAATATCATAAGGCGGATGTTTCTTGTTCCAATATATCCCCTCACAATATATAAATACAGGGTCCAACAAACTCTTCATCCAGTCGACACGATTGAAAAACAACAATGCCGGAAAGCTTTTATAAGCTTCTCTTACATTACCTAAAGTATCACCGAAACAAAACAATTTATCATCCGGAGACAATACAAATCTATGGGAAGATAAAAAATTACGGTAAGCAGGAAGTATATACTCGGCAAGCGTTTCACCTCCTACTTGTAAAGCCTTGTCATTCCACTTATAATCCAGTTTTTCACTTTCCTGCCTAAGCTCCTGACACCTGTTTCCTACAGATTTCATTAGTTCTTTTACCTCTTTTGCTCCATCATTATTCCAAAGAGGGCGTAAGTTCTCCCCACCATATTGTAAAGTCTGCCCTTCTTTATATCCAATAAGCAACACACCTCTATCTTCCTTCCCCGAACACAACTTTTGTGACAAAATGATATGATTGTCTTCATATGAAAACCTTGTCTCATCCGTCCTCATAGCCAAATACAAACTATCGGACTTCGTAAAACGCCACCCCTGCTCCACCCAACTATTGACTTCTCTCTTACCGAACATCCACTCCGTATCCACATCAAACAGTATTTTCACCGTATGCTCTTTTTCTCTTTCCGTACGAATCTGATAAGAAAGGAAACCGATAGGCCAGCCTGTCATATCCCACTTTTCTGATAAAGAAGACGAGATAAAATCAATCTGAAGTTCTACATCTCCACATTGAAAAACAAATTGAGTCCGAGTGGCTTGCACATCCTTCTGCTTCAATATTGCCGGTTCCGCATCAGTATATGTTTTATTTTCTATGTACAAACCAAAATCCAATAAGGCAGAACCTCCCGTATTCCGACAGTATGCGGCCAGAACATTATCTCCATTAACTATTTGATTAATAGCTTCATCTGTCAAACGTTGACATTTCGTTTGATTTGTAAATCCACTTTTTAACAGATATCTTCCATTACAAAAAAGCTTTATTTGATCGTCGCATATATAACGGACATAGACTTTATGTTCCTTCAACAGGTCTTTATCATCAACTCTGATATGTCTGCGAACATATATATTCTCTGCTCCCCATAATGTATGAGCCGGATAATTACCTTTTACAGGTCCAAAAGCCCCTTTACCTTCATCCCATAAAGAATCATCATATTCCTTTTGCTCCCAACCTTTTCCCGGAAACAAAAAAGAATACTTTCCCTCCCAGCCGATACTGTCATTAGAAAGAGGAGCTAAGGAAAATATGCGTAAAGAGTCACTCCCCATGAAACGATAAGCCTTACCATCTACACACAAAACACCTATTATCGGAAATACCTTTCCAGTTCTCAACTTCGGATAACTTTTATTTAATGTATCTCCCAACACCTTGAGACTAAAGTCGGGAGTAATCGCCAATAGCGTATGTTCAGAAGGAGTAATGTCGGAAAGAGACAAAATCTTCCTATCCGGACAGGAACAAGCATATATCAGAGAGACAATAACCGAAATAATAATTACCCTCCATACTCCAACAAGCCTGACATTAGTTTTCATTTCCATAGCTGAGTTTTGTTTTCATAAATAAAAATTCTTTCATCCAGCCCACGTGTATGATTTCTCAAAAGTAACAATGCGTTTGCAGGAATATCCCGAAAAACCAATGAATCGGCAGTCGCCTTAATTTTTCCGGCAGACTTCCAGTCGTTGTCACAATAAAATAATTCATAAACATCACCGGGACGAACATAGTTATCCCTATTGCGCGGAGTATAAACAATACGCTCTACCCGTACTTTTCTACCCAAATCAAGTCCTGCCCATCCGCCGGTAGGTTTAAAATAATCGAAAGAGGTCCATGTTTTCCCGTCAAAGACATTTGTATATCCATGCGTCCCGTCATGTTGATAACAGCCGGGAGTTCCTATGATTTTCCCAGATAAGGCTACTGTGTCATTCTTCTCATAAAAAGCGACTTCCGAAACATTACAAGACCCTTTAGCCGGACCAAAATATCTAAGATAACGGTACTCCTTATCAGACCAACTTTTTACAGTAGTACTCAGACATTCAGGTTTACTTTGTATAATAAACAAGGTATCTTTCTCCAAAAAATCAGGATGATTACTTCCCTCAAAAACTCCTCCTAACATTCGATTTCTATATATATCTTCTCTCCCAATATCACACTTGGCATATAATACTACATCCTGCTTCTCTATAGTGACAGGATAATAGCAGATTTCATTGCTTTGTTTATCAATATAAAAGGGATCTGTCAAAAAGCATAATACGCCATTTTCATAAGTAGCTGCTCTCATAAATGTACCTTTCCGCACATACCGGAATGCCAAATGACCAGCATCATATTCAGTCCAATCAACAGGAGTCCAACGGTCTCTATCGCTAACACATAAATAAGCTATTTTTCCGCTCCGTTTCACTTTATACTGTTTTTCTAAAGGAATAACCAACTCTTCTTTGAGATAATAACCATATTCGTGAGTTACGTCAATAAATTTAGGTAAACGCCAAAAAGGGTATAGTTCTTCGCCGTACTTTGCCATCTGTTCATACATTTCCCTATTCGCACTAAAAGTATATCTGTACACTTTGGAACTGTCATCCCACCGATACCACCAATTCTCGCGTACCGGCACTAATTTTTGCGGAAAGTCAGTCATATATTCCTCTCCGTCTTTATTCCATGTTGTCAGCCAAAAATGCCCGGCATTTATATAACTTCGCACAGGTACAAAGTCAATAGCACAAGGAATACCCAAAGCTCGAAATAGGTATACGGCAAAATCTGTAACTTCTCTACACGTCCCGGATAAATACTGTACATATTCCGGTCCTATATGTCCAAATGGATATGGCGTTACAGAAGTATAATAATAGTTCTTATCAGGCAATTTACTTATTAGAAAATTAGCGGCAACCACCGGATCTTCTATATCCAATGAATCAGACATACGCAATGAATCCAGTAACGAATTATATTTTTCATAATATGTTTCACGCCAGTATGCTAATGGCTCATCAGCTATTCGATAAGGCAACAAATACTCACAAAATGTTTCAAATGAAATATTCTTTCCCCACGGTTGCTCCTGCCAGACTTTAAATGCCCAATCAATATTATGGCATAGATAAGCAGAATCTATCTCTATTATATCTCGTTTATTTTTAGGGACCTGCATTAGTCCAAAGACTTTTTTCACCGAGTCTGCAACTTGTTCTGAAACTTTTCCTTTGCTTGTTTTTAGCCAAGCATAATAAGATTTATAGTTTTCTAATTGCTCTCCTTCAGAATAGAAATAGAAAGGTATATTCTCTATCAAAAAGCAGGCTGCTTTATACTTTAGGCTATCAGCAGGGTACTTTTGATAGTGACGAATCACTTTGTGTAGTTCTCCCTCATTATCTTCAGCAGATTGTAAAGCAACTTCAAGTGAAGATATTAGTTTTTCTTCTAAAAAACATTTTCCTATATACCACCATCCCAATAAGAAAAATGCCAAAACAAGAATAAATCGGATATATATTCTATGTTTCTTCATCATAACTTAATCTCACTTAGCATTTCCTGAAATATTCAGCAAAATAGGTGAATCTTTTTCATTACAATATACAGTTATAGTCTTATTGAAATATTCAGGTCGGTCCGCTGTATACTTCACTTTCAGAGTTAAATTCTTCTCTGGTTGCACTGGTGTTTTTGAATACTCTACAGTTGTACAACCACAAGAAGTAATTACATTATCCACCACTAGTAATTCCTGTCCGATATTAGTTAGAATAAATTCACAAGACTTTTGTTTCTTCCAATCAAATGTTCCCAAATCCATGTACTTTTTATCTATTGAAACTTCTGTTTGTTTCCTTTTTTCTACCTCGGAAATATTCTGTTTATCAAATATTATATTCATATATAACTCCTTTATTTTAGGGTTATGCATGGGATTGCCTATAGCCAAAACTTTATTATGCTCATCCAACAAGAATGTTTGCAACATTGCATTGGAAGGAAAGTGATTCAACTTATTAAGAGAATCATTCCTATCTATACAAACTGGAATATCAAAACTCTGGCTACATAGTAACAACAACAAATCTCTCATATCTTTAGGATGTATAAAAAACAAAAAGGAAACTTTGTTATCAGATATAGAATCTATTTGTATCATCCATTCCAACCACTGTGATAACCTCAAATTACACCCTACGCATCCTATTGAATCGGTATAAACCAAGATCTTATATTTACTTGTAGGTATTGAATTATAAACAGAGTCCTTACCTAATCGAGTAAAAACATACTCATTATCAAATTTAATCTCTTTATTAATCCATTCTTCAACCACATTAGTAATTCCAACATTTGCCTTCTCTCGACGACATGAATGGCAACTCATTAAAATAGCAAATATATTTATATAAAATAGAACCTTAAGCATACTTTCCATTAATCATAATATCGAATATAAAAATAACAAAAGACAATAATATTTCTATTCTTTTCAAAGCCAAACTACACAAAGTAATTTCATTTCAGAGATATTATATCTATAGTTAAATCGTCAGTATTATTCTTTTCGTCTAAAACATTGTCAACAAAAAGAGCTATACCACCATAAGTTGCATTCCAACTTGTAAAAGGACTATATCTGCAATTAGATAATTTCGTTTCACCGATTTTTTCCATATTTTCATCGAACAGCATTAAATATAAGTCACGCTCATTGATAAGCTTCTCCATACCTTTTTTTTCATCAAAATCAACTTTATCAGCATGTAAACGAGCATATATTTTATATTTAGGTAAATACATGATATCATAAAAATGAGAATTTTCGAGCCAGTGTTTTTCCAAAGTAGCATAATCCCCGCTTGTCGTACATTTCTCTATTATATTGGAAGTATAGTGACTATCTGCCAATATGTATTTCCGTTCGTTTGTTCTTATGTCTAGCATATAAATAGAAGATTCAACAGGATAATTGTATACAATATTTTCACCTACAAAATTAACATTGGGGAAATTGATATATGCATATCCCTTACTCATATCAGGAACAACCTTAGACGATGATAACTGATAAGTTGCCATCTTGCCAACTTCATCTATAAAAGCTTCTTTTACTATGAATGTGTTAGAAGGTGTATGTTTTACTAAAAACATTAATGAATGACGAGAGGCATTATAAAACAAGTGAGAAGTGAACATTGCATAATTAGTATTTATTAGTAACTGCTCCTGATCCTCCAAATATTTCTTTAAATCAATCATTCTTTTTATCGTTCCCACACTATCAATTAGGAAAGCGCGTTCTGACTCATCAGATATCCATACAGAATCTAACGATTGTGCATATATTCCCGACAAGCGGACAATAGCATCAGGACCATCGCCTGGCAATACAATCTGAGTTACCGACTTAGATTTCAGATTCATACAATCCAACGAATGCAATCTATAATTATAACCAATCAAATAATCTATTGAATCAACATGAACAGACGAAGATAAATAGTATGATTTTAGTTGCAGAACATCTTGTGGGGGAAATTTAATTTCCCCCACCTCTATTGCAATCTTATCATTATTATCATTCTCTTTCCCCGTTTTTTGTCCTGTGCACGATACTAAAATCATACACAACATAAGAAAAAAGATTTTTAAATATGACATAATAATCAACAATAAGTTAATTTTGCACATCTGTTACCTTCGTCATATTTCTTTGAACTACACTCTGCGCCAGCATGAGTAGGGCATGGATGTAAATAATATGAGCCACTAGTTTCTCCTCCCCATGCAAAAGCTTCTACGTTAGCTAAAACCAGATCTGACAATTTTGTTTCATTTTGTGATATATAAACATTGTATCCTGCAACTATTGCAACTACTGCCACAACTACCATACCTAATAATTTCTTTTTCATATTTAATACTTTATATTAGTGAATAAACTTTCATTTCTTCTGTATCTATCATTTCAACAGAATAGCAATAGTTTGCTACATTAATTTTTTATTCTTATGTTTGCATCGGAATCTTTTTTTAAAGGTTAAGGAGCAGATGATATGTAAGCAAATCCGGCAAGATGAACAAACTCATCATCCTGCTCCTTTTTAATCAAGTTAATTATCTAATCTTAGCCAAAGCTAAATTTCAGTATTGGCTGATCGTTATTTACATCCGTCGCCATAATCGTTTTAGTAACTTCATCCACCCAAATACCATATATATAATGGTCTAGCACATATTTACATAATGGTTCTCCTTTCAAACTAAAAACATAAATGTACTTACCTCCATCAGGAAGTCTTCCGCTTTGTCTAGCTATATCTTTAAAAGAGGTTCCATGAAACACCGCATAAATAGCATCATCAGTAACTTGCACATCACTGAATCCCATAATACCTGTTGGTATACCATAGCCATCTGATACTTTGAATTCAGGTTCATCATATTCACCAACACGAATGACATGAGTACTATCTTTTAAATTATAGATTTCAACCACTTCTCCTAACTGAGTAACGGTAGCCAAAACACTATTATGAGAATTATAATCTAAAAAGCTGCGCCATGCCTGGGCTAATGCCGGACGGGCTTCTTGCAGGGCTTTCTTATTTGTCGTTGGTATAGTTCCTATTTTCTCTATTAGCTTACCCTTACAATCAACTTTTAAAAAGCGACTCTCACCTGAATAGTCAGGAATGACAAATGTTGTATCGTTATATATAGCAAAATCAAGTGGTCGAAGTATATCTTCATCCAATGCTACCGTTTCCTCACGAAGCAGTGAATCACCGGATGAAGAAAAATCTAACCTAGTTAATTCGCTTTTGTTAGCATCTAAAGTCCATAATGTATGGTTATGTAAACGGAAATTTTCCATTGACAACATTTCTAAAGGAGAATCACCCCGCCTACCGAAAGAGGATAGATACCGGAAACTTGGGTATTGAAATAAGTGCCCATAATAATCGGAACCATGCAAATCCAACACAATAGCTTTATCTCCTTCTATCCGTATCCGAAAAGGATAACGAAACAAGGCTGTATCAAGTTCTATTACTTCTCCTTTCAATTCTTTTTCTTGTGGAAATTGGGAATAAGGAAATACATTGTTTACATATTCCTTATTTCTCGTTCCGCAAGAAATAAAGAGCAAAAAAAGAAGAAGAACAGCACTATTCTTCAAGACTGTAACCGCTAAAGACATATTTTACTTTAACTTTAGAGATTGGACAGTCGACAGAACCACTCCCAAGACAAGTATGAGGCATATCTTGCTCATAAGCAGCTAAAGCTTCCACATTATCTAATAACAATGTATTTACCCGAGGCTCTTTTAGTGAGTACTTTACAGAAATAACCGCTACTACCAAAATAAAAAAGAATAATAGTTTTTTCATATATACATAATTTTATCGATTAATTAATGGAAGCGAAAGTATGCAATTGGCTTACAACAACAAAGGAATTCACCTAACCATTTCTATCCAACCGATTCTATCCATTGTATATACTACTCTACAGAAAAGGTATTTATGCAAAAATCTCCCTTTTCATCGGAGATTATAGTTATTCAATCAAATTCTTCTAATATACAACTGGTAGCCAACCTTTTCATATCTTTGAACCTCAATAGAAGGAATATTTTCAAAGACTCCTCGTAAACGACTTATTGCATTATGAAGTCTCGACTCATTATTCGATTTGTTCGACCAAAAAATTTCTTGTATTTCTTCATCTTTTAATATAAATTCCGGAGCTTCCAAGAAATGTCTTAATAAAACAGATATTTGTGGTTTCATTAGAATTTCCTCTTTACCAACTATTAGCTTTTTTAAGTCTGCATCAAATATAATATTTTGATCTAATTGATAGACATGAGCAGAAGTAGGAATAAGAATATTTTTATGTTTTTTCGAAAGAAAAAACAACACTATAATACTAGTAATTATGAGTAACCAATAGATGAAAGCATAAATGATTCCTCTTGTACCTACAAGATCAAAAAACGAAAAGCTACAAAAGCCTTTTAATTCAACTTCGCAACGATAACCTATCGTTATATCAAAACAAGCTATATAATCTTCAAGAAGAAGGTCGTTCGGAAATACGCAACTTGTAGTATTTCCGTCTTTATCAGACAAGAAAAATTGTAAAGCAAAAGCGGTAAACAATTTTTGCTGTTTCAAGTGTTGTTGCCACTTCCCATATAAAGAATCCACCACTAAAGGGTGTTCTACCAAATAAGCGGAATGTAAAATACGCAATCGTGGATCATGAGCAATATTTCTTCTACTTTTTTCTCTATCCAAATAATACCCATGTTCCCCACTTTCATCTGTCAGATAAACAGTATCAGGATATTCCTCCAATTGACGTTTCCGTTCACTAGTGGAAAGATAGCCTTCAAAAGAATCTTCTTGCAATTGTCGCAATAAAACCTCTTTGAATGTTCTTTCCAACTTTTCGCAATACGCTTTTTTTCTAACACTATAATATAGCTGTCCTAAAATGAAAAAAAAGGCTATCCCCAAGAAAAAAACTATTAATAAAGGATACATCTTTTGTTTTCCAATATACACAATCATATCGCTTAGCTTTCTCATTAATCTCATCACGTGACTTATTTATCTGTTTGAATAGCGCAAAGGTAATAATTTGCAAAAACCAACGGACGATATTAAAAACTATTTTTAGCCATTCATACCTCTTTTTCCATGTACATCCAAGCAAACTACTTATCTTAATATTTCATTATCCAGCAATCGGCATTATTCCCCAGCTGATTAAGTTCTTATTCCGTTTTTACTATATATAATATAGGGTTATCATCGTCAACAAAATTAACGTCTTTAAAAACCGCCTTCCCTTTTTCCGTAAGTTCACTTCCTGCATTTTCAATGTCCATTGGACTCAAAATTGCAATAAATTCATCTTGCCCTTTCGTGAACTCAAAAAGAGGATATTGTAGTCCGGTTAAATCATCAACACAATTTTCAAATGTATATGACCGGGTTACTCCCTGTCTTTTATCATATACAGCAACACAAGGCATTTGCTTGTCGAAGAATATTAATTGTATGTAATTTCTATTTTCCGTTAAATATTTAATTTTTCCACGAGAATTTGCCAATCTCTTTTTTACTTCCCTATGAGGAATATCTTCTAAATCCTCAAAATCAATACTTTCTTCGCCAAAGTTCACTTCATAGGCAACCTTTATTCTATGATCGGATTGCATCTCATAAATCTTATTATCCAAATAGATCCGATATAGCAAAATAGAATCTTGTTTAGAAAAAGGGTGTATAAGCATCAAAAGATTATCTCCCATTCGTTTATTCGGAAAATCTTCATATAGTATCCTTCCTTTTATATCAGTCACAATAAGATTGCCCCTATCAAGTCTATCACACACAAAATGCAACTGATTTTTCTGATATTCCATAGCATCAGCAAAGAAATCGAGAGTTATTGTCCCAAGAGACTGTCCAGACAAAGAATAAGTAAAGAGTTTTTTCTTATCACAAAGCACATAAATTAAATTCTTTTCCTTGTCTATGGAAAAATCATTAATTTGCATATATTCATTAGGCCCGCTCCCTCTTTTTCCAATAGCAAATTTATATTCTCCCTGGGTATCGAATACATACAAACGGGCACTATGCATTTTATCCAAAACAAATATCTTCCCATCATAAAATTCCAACTTACTTATCCCGCCTATCAGACAACTATCATTGGTTTCAAGTGGAATAACGGAAAAAGATGAAGCTATGCTTGACAACTTAAATTTCCCGCCATTAATCTCCTGACAATCAATCATCTTATATTCACCATTCGGAGTGTTTATAGTAGAAGACCGCCTGCATGAAGATACTAAAACTAAAAGGAAGAAAAAGAATAGAAAAACGATACTATTTTTCAGAACTGTAATACACACTGACATATTCCACCTCGATTTACCAATAGATGTAATCATGCTATTTCGTCTTGCCATTAATTTCATCACGTGATTTATTTATATGTTTGAATAACACAAAGATAATATTATTTATAATAACCAACAGATAATATTAAAAACTATTTAGCCATTCATTTCTCTTTTTCCATGCACATCTAAGCAAACTACTTATCTTAATATTTCATTATCCAGCAATCGGCATTATTCCCCAACTGGGAAACTTCATCATTTCAAATAATATTTCAATATTACAGGATTATCGTCTTCTTTCAGCGTCTCCATTTTATGAATTTCTTGTGGTGACATCAAATTACGATCCATATATTGAGACAACTCATCCGGTTGGCAAATAGCAAGTAATACATTATCTATTATACCAAAACAAGGATACATAAAGAAGGGCTTTCCTTCTTTCAACAGAAAACCTTCATTCTTTTTCCTATTATAAATATAATGACTGCCATACCCTCTCACTGCTTTAGCTAAAAAGATATATACATAATCATCATTGAAAAATTTAAGCAATGGCAAAGTCTTTCCTGATTTCCTCAGATATTGATATCTTTCCGTTGCGTCTTCTGTTATTTTTCTTCTTTCCTCATCAGAGTCAGTTCTCTTTCCGCTCGCCCTTCCAGGCAAGTTATCATCTTCAACTTCCGCATCCCCAAAATCAAGATACATAATAGGATTAAGTTTCTTTTCTTTCGCATTTATTTGATAGAAATAATAATTAAGTCCGAAAGGAACAAAATAAAATTGTTCTCCTATATGATAAAAACAATTATGCGCCATAGTGTTTTCGGAAATAGTTCCTTCATAATTTGCACTAATAGCTTCTTGAGTTCTCAAATTAACAAATGAAACTTCTTGATCCGTCCACATAAAAGGATTAGTAAAGATATAATTATCTGTATCTAAAGCCATCAAGTAATCCACAGGAAATTCCGGTTTAAACTTTCTCTTTGCCAATAGCTCAAATGTTGGACTATAAGTATATATTGTTCCATAAGGATTGAGCAGATCAATACCTTTTAAGTAAGGATTTAGATTAATATCCAATACCATGACGTAATCTTCCGGTCCTTGCCCTTTCATCTTCTTTGAATTTGCAACATATTGCCCATTCCCCGAAAATGTATAAATGATTTGATCACTTGTATAAATCACAAACATATCCGTCCTTTTATCATAAAGGACTTTATTACATCTATGAAATAAAGATGAATCATTCGTTTCCAAAGGCACAATCTCTATTTTCTCTAAAAACAATGAAACATCCTGCGAAACTTCATCTACTTCGACCGGTATTATTTCAATACCACTTGGCAAACTCTTATTGTTCGTGGAACACGCACAAATAATAATCGATAATACTATTAAACTGGCTGTTTTCATCATTAGTTTTCTATGGAAAATAGTACTTTTAGTTTTCATTGTGTGTCACATTTTTGTATGTCTTAACTACAAAGTTAACGTAATCTATGACAATTATAGAATATCACTCACTATTTTATCTTTTCTCATTAGAAAATCTGTCCTATTTTTAAAATTTCCCTATCAAATACTAAGTCAAAAAAGAAAATTACCACTCCGACCCTGCCAATGGCATACTTTATTTCTGTATCAACAGAGTGACGCTATCGCATACAAATAGCAACGGTATAGAGACCGGATAGCTACGCTATTCCGACCCTATACCGTCGCTATATAAAACCCAATATAATTGTGTTGATTTCTAGTCTCAGCGCTGTGTAGGCAGGGTAAATTCCTGCGAATCGCAAATTATTCCGTTCTCATCCGCCACCGCTACACGAAATGTTACCTCACCGTCTTTCAGTTTCTCGCCTGCATGAATGGAAGCGGTGTAACGAATACCTTCCCCCGGAAGGATTTCCTCTATCATCACAGAAGGAGAAATGCCGAGATGCTTCACCTTGCCCACTGTTTCTACCAAGGGGACAATATTATAGACAGGGTTCCGTCCTTCATTCATAATCTCAAAGATGATCTTGCTATTCTCTCCCGCATCAATCACATGACTACGGTTATCATCAATAAAACGAATCCTGCGCAGTTTCAGCTGGGTAAGAGGTCGCTGCACCTGTGGCTGTTTCTTATATTTCCGGACACGAACTTCCCGTACTTCAGGAATATAAGCATCCTCCTCTATCGGTTCTTGTCTCGGCGCTGTCAATGCATTCCCTATCGCTGCACCGGCAATGGTCCCTACAATATTTCCAATAGCAGAACCGCGATAACCGCCTCTCCAGCCATGATTATTATCTCCGATAAGCCCTCCTATCGAGCCGCCCAGACTTCCTCCGATAGAAGCGCCTGTCATGATAGCTCCCGGATTTCCCATACGCCCCGATGCACACCCGCTCAAAATCAAAGCGGAAAGCAAAATTACTGTTATTTGTTTCTTCATGACCTTCTCTATTTAGTGTGTTACTATTTATTTTATCACTTTAAAACGGGCAAAACGCAATAATAGTTGTTTGTCACCCGCATTTTTGAAATGAATGGTTGCTTTCGCATTATCTCCCGTTCCTTCCACTTTCATCACTTCACCCAGTCCGAAACGTTCGTGCTCTATCATCTGTCCGGCACGTACTCCCGTCACCGACGCAGCATTCGAAGCTGCCGACTGTGCACTACTGCTTCCACTCACCGCACTCACTTTTTTCAGGTTTCTCGGCACACTGGGGGCTATAATCTGTGCTTTCGAACGTGCACGCTGTTCGGAAGAACTACTACCGAAAGAAGCACGCGACGGAGAAGCGGAACGAGTGAAGCCTCCCTCAATCTCCCTGCGGAAACGTCCTGCGCCTTCATCAACCGAACGACTCACTCCTGCCTCATGCGGTAATTGCAAATAATGAACATCAATATCACGCAAGAAGCGGCTGGGACTTCCAAATTCCATTTTTCCGTAACGAAAACGGGTCTTTGCAAACGAAAGATAGCAATGTTCTTCCGCACGGGTGATCGCCACATAGAACAAACGGCGTTCTTCTTCCAATGCACGAGGAGAATCTCCTGCCATTCCACTGGGAAAGAGATTTTCTTCCAGCCCGACCACAAATACGTTCTTAAATTCCAGTCCTTTAGCCGAATGCACGGTCATCAAGGTTATCTTTTCCCCGTCATCCGCTTTATCAGAGTCCTGATCGGTAAGCAAGGCAATCTCCGAAAGAAAATCGGTCAGGGAAATGTTCGGGTTACCTTCTTCCTGCCGCAAAGCACAAAAGTCATTCATCCCGTTCACCAACTCCTCAATATTTTCTTTCCTGCTCAAGTTTTCAGGCGACGTATCCTGACAGACATCATTGATGATACCGGACTGACGGATAATATCTGTTCCTATTTCGTATGCATTCTTATCCGCCTGACCGGTAATAAAACCCTCAATCAGTTCACGGAAACCTTGCAATTTCGCATGCGTCCCTTTATTGATATTGAGCCCATAACTCAATGGTTCACAAAGTGCCGCCCAAAGGCTGACGCCATTATCGGTAGCCGCCGATATAATCTTTCCGACAGTAGTATCCCCGATACCACGGGCAGGATAATTAATGATACGTTTGAACGCTTCTTCATCATTCGGATTCACCACCAACCGGAAGTAAGCAATCACATCCTTTATCTCCTTACGCTGGTAAAACGAGAGTCCTCCATATATCTTATAGGGCATACTTCGTTTCCGAAGTGCTTCCTCAAAAACACGGCTCTGCGCATTCGTTCGATATAAGATAGCAAATTCGGCATATCCGTAACGAAACTCCCGGCGCAATTCTGCTATTTTGTTCGCCACAATATCCCCTTCTTCCACATCACTGTAAGCTTGAAATACCCCAATCGGCTCTCCCTTTTCTTTCTCCGAGAATACGGCTTTCCGTATCTGACGTTCATTCTTCTCAATCAGACTGTTGGCAGCACAGACGATCGTTTGCGTAGAGCGATAATTCTGTTCCAACTTGAAGACTTTCGTATCCGGATAGATTTTTGTAAAATAAAGGATGTTATCAATATCCGCACCCCGGAAGGAGTAGATACTCTGTGCATCATCCCCTACCACGCAGACACGCTGGTTTTCCTTCGTCAGTTGCAGGACAATGCTGTGCTGCGCATAGTTCGTATCTTGATACTCGTCCACCAACACATAACGGAACTGATCACGATAACGCGCCAGCACATCCGGGAAATCACGGAACAGGATATAAGTATACACCAGCAAATCATCGAAGTCCATTGCCCCGGCCCAGCGGCATCTCTCCCAGTAACGGGTATAAATATCACGGATAGCAGGCATTTTAGCGGCCATATCGCCTTCATAAGCCTCTTTGTTAGCGGCATACCCCGTAGGAGTGACCAGATGATTTTTGGCATTGGAAATACGTGCCTGTACGACTCCCGGCTTATAGATTTTCTTCAATTCGATGACTTTCGCCTTTTCTTTCTCCTCCAAATCAGGTCGATTACCATATTTACGTAACAAATCCTCATGAACTTTTTCTTTTAACACTTCGTCTATGATTGTAATAAGCAGACTTTTGCTATCTGCTGTATCATAAATAGTAAATTTGGAAGTAAATCCGATATATGATGCTTCGGCACGAAGGATACGGGAGAAAATGGAATGGAAAGTGCCCATCCACAAATAACGTGCCCGCTCCATACCTACCTGACGGGCAATACGCTCCTTCATCTCACGCGCCGCCTTATTGGTAAAGGTCAGTGCAAGGATGTTCCACGGGTTGTAACCGTTCTCAAGCAAATAGGCAATTTTATAAGTCAATACGCGCGTCTTTCCCGAACCGGCACCGGCTATTACCAGCGAAGGTCCGTCGTTATAAGTCACTGCAGCACACTGACTCTCATTCAACTCCTCTATATAATTGGTATTCATAACAGCATTATAAAAACTATGAGGATTTTTAACAAACCCTTGGCGTTCAATTTTGTTCTCAATACAAAAGTATAATATTCATTTGAGAATGAAGGTATTTTTATGATTTTTCATCACTAACTATTTTAACCTAACCCCCAAAAGCAATGAAAAGAGGTATATTTTTATCAATTATCTTAGGCTTGTGCCTGATTACCTGCATTCCGCAGGTCATGGCGCAAAAACAAAGCCGCATGGAAAAGTTGCTCAGGTATCTGAACGACAACGACGCCGACAAATGGCAGAAGAACCGCGAAAAGCTGGATGATGAGACGCAAACTTATTACTCTGAAGAACTGGCACTGCTGGATGTGCTCCACCAACTATGGAATGAACATAGCGAACAGGCTGCCACAAACTATTTCGGATGTTACGGGAAAGCTTTCCAAGGAAATTTTTCCACGATTTGTGACGAAGAAAAAATACAGCTTTCCGATGTACGGAACAGAGCTGAACAGTCGATTATCTACATCCTGGAAGGTTCGAAGGACAAGATTCCTTTCAGCCGGGCAGTGATAGACAGCATTCGCTCGACTGATTATCCGGTCGACTCCGTGATGCTGCAAAGGCTACGGGATATTCGCGAACTGGCATTATTGGAAGGTATGCTAAAAACACCCACGCCCGGCACTTATCAGACGTATCTCGCAGAATATCCAAACGGAAAGTTCATCGCACAAGTCAACGCTGCCGAAAACAAACGGCTCTATCAACTTGTGGAAAAAGATCCTTCTTCCGGAAATTTCAAAGCATTCTTCGATAATGCCGATATGCAGAAATTCTTTAGGGATAAAGACAGTCGTCCTTATCTTGCGGAGGTCCGTTCGCTTTACGACAATTTCCTGTTCCAGCACATCGACAGTCTCCAAAAAGAAGGGAATGCCACTGCGATCCGCCAAATTATCGACGACTACAAGCATACGCCGTACCTGACTGCCGCCGCCCGTACTCATCTGGATGATTTGGAGTACTTGAGCGAGAAAGCTGATTTTGAACTGTTGAAACCGGCTATTGTCAATTCTGAGTCTTTGAGTTTACTGAAAGATTTTCTCTGTACACATCATTACAAAGAATTTCGTGACCAGGCAAATGCACTACGTAACCCATTCGTCTTGCAAGCCATTCTCGCCACTCCTACTTCTGTAAAATATTACAATCAGGGAAGGTTGATAAAGTCCGTAGAAAATGATAGTACGGGAAATATCTCAACCACTTATACATACAATGAGAAAGGACAGCTCACCTCTATGCTTTCAATCACCGAAAAAAACGGGCAAATAAGTAACGAGATACAAACGAACAGACTGTACGATCCGCAAGGGCACTGCATCTTTGAGGTGAAGACGAATCCGAAAACCAAAACGGACATTTACCGGCAAACACGCCGCATTGGTTCCGACGGAAGCATAGAAAGCGACTCGCTGAAATATACGGACGGAAGATTCGCTGTCAGCACCTACAACAAGCAGGGACAACTGACAGAAACCAAGGAATACAACAAGAACGGGGAACTTCAGGCATATAAGGCCAATAAGTATGACGAAAAAGGACGGCTGACGGAATCACAACACCAAAATCTGCTGTTCGCCAACGTACCGGATCAAATTCTTTCTCAAAAAGAATCGTATGAATATGACAAATACGGTTACCTGACCCGGATAGTTTACCAACGCATAACGGGCAATAACCAGAAAACTTCCGGTTACCTGACTTGCCTGTACGATGATTATGGTAACCGGATTGACGGTAACTCCTATTACGAATATGATAATACAGGACAATGGATCTATCGCGCAGACCGCGACAATCCGAAGGAAACAGAGCGTGTACAGTACATTTACAAATAAAATGAGATGTAGTGAACCTTTTCCGCCAACCTGCTGTTATTATAGTATAACAAGCCAATTAAAACTTGTAACATTATGAATACTATATTAATGTCTTTAATAATTATGACCATGACTTACGAAATGCCAAAACTTCCCTACGCAAACAATGCGTTGGAACCTGTAATCAGTCAGCAAACAATAGATTTCCATTACGGAAAGCATCTACAAACGTATGTAAATAATCTGAATAGCCTTGTGCCCGGAACAGAATATGAAGGTAAAACGGTAGAAGAAATCGTTGCCTCAGCACCGGACGGAGCTATATTCAATAATGCGGGACAAGTATTGAACCACAATCTGTACTTCCTGCAATTCGCCCCGAAACCTTCGAAGAAAGAACCCGGAGGCAAACTGGGAGAAGCAATCAAACGTGACTTCGGCAGCTTCGAGAACTTCAAGAAAGAATTCAATGCAGCAGCAGTCGGATTGTTTGGTTCTGGTTGGGCCTGGTTGTCCGTAGACAAGAACGGTAAACTGCATATCACCAAAGAAAGTAACGGAAGTAACCCGGTACGCGCCGGGCTGAAACCTCTTCTCGGATTTGACGTGTGGGAACACTCTTACTACCTGGATTACCAGAACCGCCGCGCCGACCACGTGAACGCCCTGTGGAATATCATCGACTGGGATGTGGTAGAAAAAAGAATGTAACCGGACGCATATAATAAACTAAACTATACTATTGAAAAGGTCGTTGTGAATTTCACAGCGGCCTTTTTTCTAGCATAAAAAAAGGTAATATATTTATTGGATATCAGCTACATAAGTTGTATTTTTGCGATACTTGAATCAACATAACAAACAATTATGACACTTTATAAAAGAAATAAGATATTGTTCATTGTCTTCATTGCTCTCCTATTCTTCTCCCCCCGTTTATGCAATGCTGCCGACACAGAAGAATCTGCAGAAGAGATACTTTTCATTACCTCCTATAATTCTGATACTAAATATACCTACGACAACATATCAACATTTATACAGACTTATACCCAACTGGGCGGAAAGTACTCCACTATCGTAGAAAATATGAATGTAACGGATTTGTCACAGGCCCATAAATGGAAAGAAACGCTAACCGAGATTCTGGATAAACATCCGGGTGCAAAATTAGTTATTTTCCTCGGCGGTGAGGCATGGAGCAGCTTCCTTCATCTCGAAGATGAGAAATACAAAAGACTCCCCGTATTCTTTGCAATGGCATCCCGCAACGGCATCCGAATTCCGGATGAGCCTATTGATATGCAGCAATATGAACCCCAGAGCATTGACTTGACGGAACGAATGAAAGAATATAATGTAAAATACTGTTCTTCATACGAATACGATATTAACAAGGATATAGAAATGATGAAATATTTCTATCCGGAAATGGAACATCTGGCATTCGTTTCGGATAATACATACAACGGTCTTGCCGAACAGGCCTGGTTTAAAAAGAATCTGAAAAATCATCCGGAACTGTCTATCACTTACATCGACGGCCGAATCCATACACTTGATATGGCGGTCAACCAATTACGTGTTCTCCCCAAAAATTCGGTAATGCTGCTTGGCATCTGGCGAATTGATAACAGAGGAATCACCTATATGAATAATTCCGTTTATGCTTTCTCCAAAGCAAATCCTTTGTTGCCTGTGTTCAGTCTGACGTCCACCGCAATAGGTTATTGGGCTATCGGAGGATATGTCCCCCAATATGAAGGGATAGCCAAAGGAATGGGAGAATACGCATATCAGTTTCTGGATAAAGGGAAAAATGACATCCGTAGCATTAATATATTACCCAACAAATATAAATTTGATGCCAATAAATTAAAAGAATGGGGATTTGAAGACAAGAAGTTACCCATTAATTCAATCGTAATCAACCAGCCGATCCCTTTCTTTGTGGCTTACAAAACGGAAGTACAGTTTATCCTGCTCACCTTCCTTGTATTGATAGGCGGACTGATGATTGCATTGTATTACTATTACCGGACTAAAATTCTGAAGAATCGTCTGGAAAGAACAACGAAACAACTACGGGAAGATAAAAAGAAACTGGAAGCGTCGGAGATAGAATTGCGTGACGCCAAAGAGCGTGCGGAGGAAGCCAACCAGCTAAAGAGTGCTTTTGTGTCGAATATGAGTCACGAAATACGTACGCCATTAAATGCAATCGTAGGTTTCTCCAGTTTGCTAATCAATTCCGTAGAACCTTCGGAAGAATTACAAGAATATGCCAATATCATCCAGACCAATTCTAACCTGTTGCTACAGCTTATCAGCGACGTACTGGATGTATCGCGTCTCGAATCGGGAAAGCTGCAATTCAACTATGAATGGTGCGAACTGGTGACTCATTGCCAAAATATGATTACCCTGACCAACCGGAACAAAACAACGAATGCAGACGTCAGACTGCAAATGCCCAAAGAGCCATATATGCTCTATACCGACCCGTTGCGTCTGCAACAAATCATCATCAACCTGCTGAATAATGCGTTAAAATTCACTCCCGCCGGAGGAAGCATTACATTGGATTACACGGTGGACAAAGAAAAACAGTGTATACTATTTTCTGTGACCGACACCGGTACAGGAATCCCCGAAGACAAGCAGGAACTTGTATTCCAACGCTTCGAGAAGTTGAATGAATTTGTACAGGGAACAGGGTTGGGACTGGCTATCTGTAAACTGACGATTCAATATATGGGAGGTGATATCTGGATTGACAAAGATTACAAAGGCGGAGCGCGATTTATCTTCTCTCATCCTATCAAAGAAAGGGAATCAACAGAAAAATGAAAAAAAATCGGTTGATTTAGTGTTTTTCTGTTTCTTTTTCGCTTACTTTGCCCCCGTAAAGACAAAGGGGTGCCCCACGAGGGGCTGAGATTATACCCTAGGAACCTGAGGCAGTTAGCACTGACGTAGGGATTGTGTTTCTTCTTATCGCCTTTCTTATAAAAGCACGCTCTTTGTATTTACTTTCAACTTATTTATTTTGATAGGACAATGAAAGTACAAGTGAACAACAAAGAGGTGGAAATAACTCCCGGCTCTACCCTTACCCAACTGACAGTGCAACTGGAGCTTCCGGTTCAAGGCATCGCTATCGCCGTAAACAACAAAATGATTCCCCGTACCGAATGGGAACGTTTTTCGTTGCACGAGAATGACAATCTGGTAATTATCAAAGCGGCTTGCGGAGGATAGTAAGATGATCAGTCTACAATTTATCACTCACCGGACCGAACGGTATTCTTACTTCGAATCGGCATGTATGGCACTCGAAGGAGGCTGCAAATGGATTCAGTTACGTATGAAGGACGCACCACTCGATGAAGTGGAAGCGGTAGCCTTGCAACTAAAACCGCTCTGCAAAGAGCATGAAGCTATCCTGATTCTGGACGACCACGTCGAACTGGCTAAGAAACTGGAAGTGGACGGTGTGCATCTGGGAAAGAAGGATATGCCTATCGATCAGGCAAGACAGATACTCGGAGAAGCCTTTATCATTGGCGGCACAGCCAATACGTTCGAGGATGTCCTACTGCATTATCGTGCCGGAGCAGATTACCTCGGTATCGGTCCTTTCCGCTTTACAACGACCAAGCAGAATCTGAGCCCTGTTCTGGGCTTGGAAGGCTATGTCTCTATCCTCGCGCAAATGCAGGAGGCACATATCGAGCTGCTGGTAGTAGCTATCGGAGGAATCACTTACGAAGATATTCCCGCCATACTACGCACGGGAGTGAACGGCATTGCCCTATCGGGAACGATTCTCCGGGCAAACGATCCGGTAGAAGAAACAAGAAGGATTTTAAATAACAACTAATTTATAGGATATGGAAAAGTTAGTAATTGCGGGACGTGAATTTAATTCCCGCCTTTTCCTGGGAACAGGAAAATTCAACTCCAACGAAGTAATGGCACAAGCTATTCTGGCATCGGGTACGGAAATGGTAACCGTAGCCATGAAGCGCATCGACATGGACGATAAAGAGGACGATATGCTGAAACATATTATCCACCCACATATCCAGCTATTACCCAACACTTCCGGCGTGCGGGACGCTGAAGAAGCTGTATTTGCCGCACAAATGGCCCGTGAGGCATTCGGTACAAACTGGCTGAAGCTGGAGATTCATCCGGACCCGCGTTATCTGCTCCCCGACTCTATCGAGACACTGAAAGCCACGGAAGAACTTGTCAAATTAGGCTTTGTGGTATTGCCTTATTGTCAGGCAGACCCTGTGCTCTGTAAACGACTGGAAGAAGCAGGTGCGGCTACGGTCATGCCTCTCGGCGCTCCGATCGGCACGAACAAAGGATTGCAAACGAAAGAATTCCTGCAGATTATTATCGAACAGGCGGGAATTCCGGTAGTAGTAGACGCCGGTATCGGCGCTCCTAGCCATGCTGCCGAAGCAATGGAACTGGGTGCATCCGCCGTATTGGTGAATACGGCAATAGCTGTTGCCGGAAACCCGGTAGAAATGGCCAAAGCTTTCAAAGCCGCTACTGAAGCCGGAAGACAGGCTTACGAAGCGGGGCTGGGACTGCAAGCCTTCAATTTTGAAGCAGAAGCAAGCTCACCATTAACTGCATTTCTTGATAAATAAAATTAAAGCGTAGTCGACAACCTGACTACTCAGTTGCTTAAAAAACAATTATGGAACAAAGAATAAAATTTCCCCGCTCCCAAAAAGTATATCTACCCGGCAAACTTTATCCGAATATCCGCGTGGCGATGCGGAAAGTAGAACAAGTGCCCAGTGTCAGTTTCGAAGGAGAAGAAAAAATAGCTACGCCTAATCCGGAAGTATACGTATATGACACCAGCGGTCCGTTCAGTGACACTGAAATGAACATCGACTTAAAGAAAGGACTGCCTCGTATGCGTGAGGAATGGATTGTAAGCCGGGGTGACGTAGAACGTCTACCTGAAATCACTTCGGAATACGGCCGAATGAGAAGGGATGATAAAAGCCTGGACCACCTGCGCTTTGAACATATCGCTCTACCTTATCGTGCCAAAAAAGGAGAAGCTATTACCCAAATGGCGTATGCGAAAAAAGGAATAATCACTCCCGAAATGGAGTATGTAGCTATTCGTGAGAATATGAACTGCGAGGAGTTAGGAATAGAAACACATATTACTCCCGAATTTGTCCGTCAGGAAATCGCAGCCGGACGTGCCATATTACCCGCCAATATCAATCATCCCGAAGCTGAGCCTATGATTATCGGCCGCAATTTCCTGGTGAAAATCAATACGAACATAGGTAATTCCGCCACTACTTCAAGTATTGATGAAGAAGTAGAGAAAGCATTGTGGAGCTGCAAATGGGGCGGAGACACACTAATGGATCTCTCGACAGGAGAAAATATCCACGAAACACGTGAATGGATTATCCGTAACTGCCCTGTGCCGGTCGGCACCGTACCTATCTACCAGGCTCTTGAAAAGGTGAACGGTGTAGTGGAAGACCTGAATTGGGAAATCTACCGTGACACCCTCATCGAACAATGCGAGCAAGGAGTGGATTACTTCACGATTCATGCAGGTATCCGTCGCCATAACGTACACCTCGCCGACAAACGTTTATGCGGTATTGTCAGCCGTGGAGGAAGTATTATGAGCAAATGGTGTCTGATGCATGACCGCGAAAGTTTCCTATATGAACACTTCGACGATATCTGCGATATTCTGGCTCAATATGACGTTGCGGTGTCTTTGGGTGACGGACTTCGTCCGGGCTCTATCCACGATGCCAACGATGAAGCGCAGTTTGCCGAACTGGACACTATGGGCGAGTTGGTGCTCCGCGCCTGGGACAAGAATGTGCAAGCCTTTATCGAAGGTCCCGGACACGTGCCCATGCATAAGATCAAGGAAAATATGGAACGCCAAATCGAAAAATGCCATGATGCGCCGTTCTATACGCTCGGCCCATTGGTCACGGACATCGCTCCGGGATATGACCATATCACCTCCGCTATCGGTGCAGCGCAAATCGGCTGGCTCGGAACGGCTATGCTGTGCTATGTTACTCCAAAGGAACATCTCGCCCTGCCGGACAAGGAGGACGTACGTGTAGGGGTCATTACTTATAAAATAGCTGCACATGCCGCCGACCTGGCTAAAGGGCATCCGGGAGCACAGGTACGTGACAATGCGCTAAGCAAAGCCCGCTATGAGTTCCGCTGGAAGGACCAGTTCGACCTGTCACTTGATCCGGAACGGGCACAGACCTATTTCCGTGCAGGACATCATATCGACGGAGAATACTGTACCATGTGCGGACCGAACTTCTGTGCTATGAGACTATCACGTGATTTAAAGAAAAACAAGAAATAACTCTAACAATATGTTCTCAGACGAATTAGAAAAAATATCCTGGGAAGAGACGACAAAAGCCATCTATTCCAAGACAAATGCCGATGTACGCCGGGCTTTAGGCAAATCCGGGCATCTGGACGTCAATGATTTTATGGCACTCATTTCGCCCGCCGCTACTCCTTATCTGGAAGTTATGGCACGGCTCAGCCAGAAATATACCATGGAACGGTTCGGCAAGACAATCTCCATGTTCGTGCCGCTTTACATCACCAATTCATGTACCAATTCTTGTGTGTACTGCGGTTTCCATATCAGTAATCCGATGAAAAGGACCATACTGACGGAGGAAGAAATCATCAACGAATACAAAGCTATCAAACGACTGGCACCCTTCGAGAATCTTCTGCTTGTTACGGGTGAAAATCCTGCTGCTGCAGGTGTCCCTTACATTGCCCGTGCACTGGATCTGGCAAAGCCTTACTTCAGCAACCTGCAAATTGAAGTAATGCCTCTTAAAACAGAAGAATACAAGGAACTGACGAACCACGGATTGAACGGAGTGATCTGCTTCCAGGAGACTTACAACAAGGCGAACTACAAAATTTATCACCCGAGAGGAATGAAATCCAAATTCGAATGGCGCGTCAACGGTTTCGACCGTATGGGGCAGGCAGGAGTACACAAAATCGGTATGGGAGTTTTAATCGGACTGGAAGAATGGCGCACGGATGTAACCATGTTGGCCTATCATCTCCGTTACTTGCAAAAGCATTATTGGAAGACAAAATATAGCGTTAACTTCCCACGTATGCGTCCGTCCGAAAACGGAGGGTTCCAACCAAATGTTATCATGAACGACCGGGAACTTGCCCAACTGACGTTTGCTATGCGAATCTTCGATCACGATGTAGATATCTCCTACTCTACCCGTGAAAGTGCGGAAATCCGTAACCACATGGCAACTCTGGGTGTGACGACCATGAGTGCGGAAAGCAAAACCGAACCGGGCGGATATTATAGTTATCCGCAAACACTGGAGCAGTTTCATGTGAGCGATGAACGGAAAGCGGTAGAAGTAGAATGTGACCTGAAAAAACTGGGACGTGAACCGGTATGGAAAGACTGGGACCAAGCTTTTGACTTTAAAAGATAAAAACGGATGCGATACGACAGACAAATGATACTCCCCGAAATCGGAGAAGAAGGTCAGCTTAAGCTGAAAAAAGCAAAAGTACTCATCGTGGGTGTGGGAGGGCTGGGCTCTCCCATTGCCCTCTATCTGGCAGGAGCAGGCGTAGGCTGCATCGGACTGGTAGACGACGACCGGGTAAGTATCAGCAACTTGCAACGGCAAGTGCTCTATTCCGAGAACGAACTGGATAAACCGAAAGCTGTATGTGCCGCAGAAAGACTTTCCGCACTAAACAGCGGAATCAGTATCCTGCCCTATTCCACCCGGCTGACAGAGGAAAATGCCGGCAATATCATCCGCAAATATGATATCGTAGTAGACGGATGCGATAATTTCGCCACACGCTATCTGATTAACGATATCTGCATTGAACAAAGGAAACCGTACGTATATGGTGCCATCTGTGGTTTTGAAGGTCAGGTTTCGGTATTTAATTACGGAGAGATGAAAAAGAGCTATCGTGACCTCTATCCCAATGAAGAGGAAATGAAGCGAATGCCACCTCCCCCTAAAGGAGTAATAGGAGTCACTCCCGCCGTCGTAGGAAGCATTGAAGCAACGGAGGTACTGAAAATAATTTGTGGATTCGGTGATATTTTAGCCGGTAAACTATGGACGATTGACCTGCGGACATTGCAATCTAACAAATTTTCACTATAAACGTTGGTTTCTGACATAGTTAATTATTAACTTTGCTAAACAATTCAATTTAGCAGAAAGAAATGAAACTAATTGTAGTTACCACCCCTACCTTCTTCGTTGAAGAAGATAAGATTATTACTGCTCTTTTCGAAGAGGGTCTGGATATTCTACATCTCAGAAAGCCGGAGACTCCGGCTATGTATTCAGAAAGACTACTGACACTTATTCCGGAAAAGTATCACCGCCGCATCGTGACACACGAACATTTTTATCTTAAAGAAGAATTTAATCTAATGGGGATTCATCTGAATGCACGTAATCCCAAAGAACCGCATGATTATGCGGGACATGTCAGTTGTTCCTGTCACTCTGTCGAGGAAGTAAAAAACAAAAAGCATTTTTATGATTATGTTTTTATGAGTCCTATCTACGACAGCATTTCTAAAGTGAATTACTACTCCACATATACCGCCGAAGAACTACGCGATGCACAAAGGACTAAGATTATTGACTCGAAAGTTATGGCATTAGGTGGTATAAATGCAGACAATTTACTGGAAATCAAAGATTTCGGATTTGGAGGAGCAGTAATATTAGGCGATCTTTGGAACAGGTTTGATGCATGTTCCGACCAAGACTATTTGGCTGTGATTGAGCACTTCAAGAAATTAAAGAAGTTAGCCGATTAAAAGAGGAGTTGATATTATCCGGATAAAGCGTAGATACGAAAAAAGCCGCTACAAATTATCTTCATAGCGGCTTTCTTTATTTGCCAATATTCTGTTTTAGAACTTATATCCTACAACAATAGAAAAGTTCATATTCTTCGGATTGCCCAACTTCTGTACATCTACCAAACCGAATTGTCCATCCAAACCTGCTATGATTCTACCAAATTCCAATGCTACGCCAACACCGAGACCTGCATCAAAACGCTTAAAATCCACACCATCATCACTAAACGTTTTCACACTTTCTCCGGCTATCTTCGTTTTTCCTGCAATACCGCATGCGAAATAAGGACCTGCATTCACTACTAAATTGGTATTATCAGCGACATTGAAACGAGCTGCTCCCATTATCGGCAGTTCCAGATAATAAGCATTGACAGTAAGCGCATCTTTCTTAGCACCTTTACCGGTCAAAAACAAAGAAGGTTGCAATGACCAGGTATCATCAAAGGCATATTCAAAACCTCCGCCAAGCTTGAAACCAACCTTAGCATTCATATCAAGATCACCTGTGTAATTACTGAAGTTCATACCAACTTTTGCATTCCAACCTGTAATTTGTGAAAAGCCCGCAACTGAAATCAGGGCAAACAAAACAAACAAAATACTCTTCTTCATAATTTTAAAGTTTTAAATTAATACTTAAAGTCTTTATGACCTCATTGTTTAACAATACAAATGTATGATTGTAATTTGTATTAAACAACTTTTTCGTTAACAAGTGCATAAATTATAGAGTTTATACATAAAGAAAGGGAATTCCCTATTTTTGGGAACTCCCTTTCCTATTTTTTGTTCGATTTTTCTTATCTATCAGAATGCGTAGTGGAAACCGATTGAAAGATCTTCGCTAGTAAGTTTAAGACCGAAAGAATCTCCGGGAGTGTTTACATTTCTGCGGTATCCCAAGAAACCATATTTAGCAATAAAAGAGAAATGATCGTTCAATTTTACAGCAATACCCGGTCTAAAACCAATCTGTCCTGCCTTGCTGGTATCTCCGTCTTTTACCTTCACAAAACCAATGGCAGCAGCTCCGTCCAAGAACAAACGAACAGCATCGTTTTGATAATAAGACCAACGGATATACGGAGCAACAGAGAATGCATTTGTTGATAAGCTTCCGTTATAGTCATGTGAATAATCCAATTCAGCACCTAACGCCCATGTTTCGTTAAAGTTATATCCGATTTCCGGAGCTACTTTAAAAGACGTAGTATTGCCTGTGCTGTTACGCCAAACGTTGAAAGATCCGCCTACGTAAATGTCTTGTGCTTTTACAGCGATAGCTGCCACCATAACAACTATCAATAATAAACCCTTTTTCATCTCATTTTTTTTAAATTAAACAATTAGACCCCACTCAGGTCTGTTTTTCGAGGTGCAAATGTAAAGCTGTTTTTAGGATTAAACAAACATTTAGTTAGTTTTTTATAATAAATACCAAGGATTTTCTCAGAAGCACCGGATATCAAAGCAAAAACAAAGACAAAATAAAATAGGCTGCGAATACTTTCACAAGTATTTACAGCCTATTTCTTTAGATAGTTAAGTACCTAACCAGTGTATTTAGCTATCCCTCAATAGCAGCCTGCGCCGCAGCTAATTATCGTTGCTTTTCAACGAGTTCTATAATATTGTACA
>OBHU01000365.1_pt1 | contig 37871 bp, 40 predicted proteins | sample 1519071 | NCBI WGS metagenome assembly OBHU01 (sample SAMEA2452135, study PRJEB22498) | human gut metagenome
CTCGAACCTGTGACCCTCTGCTTGTAAGGCAGATGCTCTCCCAGCTGAGCTATGCGCCCAAAGTAAAAATGGTGACTCCTAGGGGAATCGAACCCCTGTTACCACCGTGAAAGGGTGGTGTCTTAACCGCTTGACCAAGGAGCCATACTAAGTGCTTCTTGTGTTTCAAATAAAATTTTAACACTTTTTCTCTTTCGGATAACTTGGCAGTTCTCCGCCGAGCACATAAACTATAATACCTAAAGAACAGATTTATGTCAACACATTTTTTTAAAAAATTTTTATTTTTTCTTTCTTTTTTATTTTTTATTAGTTTTTAAGCCCTTTAAAGCTTACTATTTACTAAAATTTTCTTTTATATAGAATCTATAATTTTTATATTATATAGTTAATTTCCTAACTGAAATTAATTATGTTAATATTTATTTATATTCTTAATAAAGGAGATTTATTTTATGATTTATCATGATTGTTTAATAGTTGGTGGTGGAGCATCTGGAATTATTGCTGCTTTAGTTGCTAAGGATTTAGGAAAAGATGTTGCCATAATAGAAGGTACTGATAGAATTGGTAAAAAAATTTTAACTACAGGGAATGGACGTTGTAACATTTCTAATGTTAATATAGTGTCACCCTTTAGTAATTATAATAGTGAAAATAATAACTTTTTTAATTATTGTTTAGAAAATTTTTCTGTAGAAAATACAAAAAATTTATTTTTAACTTTAGGACTTCCAATAATAGAGTTAGAAAAGGGAAAATTATATCCTGAGTCTGTTCAAGCCTCATCAGTTGTGGATATATTAAAATTATCTTTAGAAGAAAAAAATATTCCTGTATATACTAATTGTAAAGTTAAAACTATCCACAGAAAAAAAGGCTTTATTTTATCCACAAATAATGAAGAGTTTAATTTATTCACAGGTAAAAAACTTGTTTTAGCCTGTGGAGGAAAATCTGCAATTAAAACAGGTTCAGATGGTTCTGGTTTTAATTTAGCTAAAAACCTTGGACACTCTATAGTTACTCCTCTTCCTGCTATTGTTCAATTAAAACTAAATTATCCACATCTTAAAGCTTTATCTGGAATAAAACTTAATGGTAAAGCTTCTGTATTAATTAACAATAAAATCATACGTGAAGATGAAGGAGAAATTTTATTTACTGACTATGGAATATCAGGACCACCTATACTTCAACTTTCTGCAATTGCCTCAAAAGGAATATATAGTCATAATAATGTAGAAATTAAAATAGATATGATGCCAGAAAAATCTAAAGAAGAAGTTGAAAACTTTATCTATGGACATTTGGCCATGTTTAGTCATAGAAGCATTTTTAATGCTTTAATAGGAGTTATAAATAAAAAATTAATTCCTATCTTCTTAAAAGATATAGGAATTACAAATATACATACACCTTGCTATGAGTTAAACTGGAAATATACTTCATTAATAGCTAATAGGCTTAAAGAATGGACTTTTAATTGCATAGATACAAATGGCTTTAATAATGCCCAATTAACCCAAGGTGGGGTTAATACCAAAGATATAAAAGAAAACACCCTTGAATCAAAATTAGTTCCTAATTTATATTTTTGTGGTGAAATACTTGATGTAAATGGTGATTGTGGTGGCTTTAACCTTCAATGGGCTTGGAGTTCTGGGCAATTAGTTGGAAATAGCCTTTAATAAGGCTATTTCTTTTTCCAATCCATTTCTAATTTAGTTAATTCTCTTCCATCATTACTCTTTATTAGATGAATTGTTTTTATTTCATTATCTTTTTCTTCTTTTACTTCAGTAAGTATAGTTACAACATCACCATACTTTGTTTCTTTTTCAAAAATTATCTTTGTTCTTGTTAAAGTATAATCCTTCATAATTTCTAATGGTACTGCTTCTAAAGCAATTTCAACATATTTAACATTATTCACATGTCCATTAGAATCTATGTCACTATATCTTATTTGGAACTGTTTTTCATTTGAAACTTCTTCAACCTTCATAACATCTTCCATTTCAACATCTCTAGGATTATTTTTATCTTCTCCATAAAGTTCATACTTTTCTTCTGGAATTCTTACAGGACGTCTTCTAGCAATACTTATAAAGAAAAATAAAGCAACTGCCTCTCCAAGAACTTCTCCTTCTGAACTTTTTATTGTATATCCTCTATATGCATAAAACTTTTTAAACCCTATAGATTGTGTTTCTATTGTTATAATATCTCTGTATTTAGGATACTTATTAATTTTTATATCATACTTATAAAATACCCATACACATTTATCTTTTTCCACTAAACGTTCTATAGTATCTCCAACTTCTTCTGATTGAGAATTTCCAATATCACATAAAAAGTTCATTATTGATGTCATTTTACATTTTAGTGTATAATCCACATGTTCATATTGTACTTCATAGCTTTTTGAATACTTCTTACTCATATACAGTCAAAACCCTCCTAATTTTATAAAAAAGGTAGAGCATTTATATTACCCTACCTTAATTAATATTTATTACTTGTTTAAAGCTTCTAATAATGCATCTAAATCAATTCCATGGCCTAAAGCTGCTTCTTCTATAGATTCTCCTTGAGCTGAAGGACATCCAACACAAAACATTCCAAAATCCATAAATATTTCAGATTTAGCTATATCATTATTAACAACTTCACCTATTTTCATATCTTTAGTAATCATTAAAATCACTCCTTATCTTATAAAATTTTAAATTTCATTAACCTTCATAGTTTGATCTCTCTTTGGACCAACTGATATATAAGAAATTCTAGTTTCTGTAACTTCTTCTATTCTCTTTAAGTATTTCTTTGCATTTTCAGGTAATTCTTCATAACTTCTTGCATCAGCTACAGAATTATCCCATCCATCAAATTCTTCATATACAGGTTCACATAAAGCTACATCTTCTAGGCTTGCTGGGAAATAATCTATAACTTCTCCATTTAACTTATATCCTACACAAACCTTAATCTTATCAAGACCTGCTAATGTATCTATTTTAGTAACTGCTAAAGAAGTTAATCCACTTACTCTAGCTGCAGACTTAACAATAACTAAATCAAGCCATCCACATCTTCTAGCTCTTCCTGTTGTAACTCCATATTCATGACCATTTTGTCTTATCCATTCACCAGTTTCATCTTCTAATTCTGTTGGGAATGGTCCTTTTCCTACTCTTGTTGTATAAGCCTTTGCTATTCCAACAGCATTTGTTATCATTGCTGGTCCTATACCAACACCATTACTAACTCCACCAGCAGTAGTATTAGATGATGTTACATATGGATAACTTCCATGGTCTATATCTAGAAGCATACCTTGAGCTCCTTCAAATAATACATTTTTCTCTGCTTTTATTGAATTATACACAGCAACAGAAGTGTCCTTTACAAAAGGTCTTATCTTTTCTGCATATACCTTATAGTCGGCTAATATTTCTTCTACATCTAAAGCTTCTCCACCAAAAACCTTAGTTATATATGCATTTTTAGCTTCTACATTTTCTCTAAGTAATGCTTCAAAAACTTCTTCATGTAAAAGGTCACATACTCTTATACCACATCTTTCAACTTTATCAGTATAACATGGTCCTATACCCTTTTTAGTAGTACCAATATCATTCTTTCCTCTTGCCTTTTCTTTTAGTTCATCTAAAACTTTATGATAAGGCATGATTAATTGTGCTCTATCACTTATTATTAATTTTTCTGGAGTAACACTTACTCCTTCATTTTCTAAATAACCAATTTCTTCAAATAGGGCTTTAGGATCTACAACAACCCCATTACCTATAACATTTAACTTATCATCATATAGTATACCTGAAGGTATTAAATGAAGCTTGTATTGTCTATCTCCAACTTCTACAGTATGACCTGCATTGTTACCTCCTTGAAATCTAACAACTACCTCTGCGTCTTCTGCAAGATAATCTGTCATCTTTCCCTTTCCTTCATCGCCCCATTGAGCTCCTAAAACAATAAATGCTGACATGTAATCATTAGCCTCCTTGTAAAAATATACTTATCCACCTTTCATAGTAGCAAACTGTACTTAATAGGTCAACTATAATGTCGAATATTTTTTTGCAAAAGTTTAAAATAATTCGTATAATATACTTGTTATATAAAAATTTAACAAAAATCTTTGTAATTTATAAAGTAAAAAATTTTTACTTTATTTTATAAAATAAACTATTAAGGAGTGTTTTTAATGACCATTTATGAAGAATCTTTAAAATACCATGAAAAGCTAAGAGGAAAAATTGCAATAAACTCATTAGCTAAAGTAAATAATGCTAATGACCTTAGCCTTGCATATACTCCAGGAGTAGCTGAACCTTGTAGAGAAATACACAAAGACCCTTCAAAGGCTTATATATACACAAGAAAGTGGAATAATGTAGCTGTAATATCTGATGGTACTGCTGTCCTTGGTCTTGGAGATATAGGACCTTTAGCTTCTTTACCTGTTATGGAAGGAAAATGTGTATTATTTAAAGAATTTGCAGATGTTGATGCTTTTCCAATAGTTCTAGATACTAAAAATGTTGATGAAATAGTTGAAACTATTGTAAGAATTTCTCCATCATTAGGAGGCATAAATTTAGAAGATATATCTGCTCCAAGATGTTTTGAAATAGAAAGAAAATTAAAAGAAAGATTAGATATTCCAGTTTTCCATGATGACCAACATGGTACTGCTGTAGTAGTTCTTTCTGGAATAATTAATGCATTAAAAGTTGTAAAAAAGAACTTAACTGATTTAAAGGTAGTTATAAATGGTGCAGGTTCTGCAGGTTCTGCAATTTGTAAGCTTCTTCTTTCATCTGGTGTAAAAAATATTGTAATGTGCGATATTAATGGAGTTATACATGAAGGTGGAATTTTACCTAATGACAATTTAAAAGAACTTGCTAAAATAACAAATCCAAATAAAGAAACTGGTCTTTTAAAAGATGCTATTAAAAATGCAGATGTATTTATAGGTGTTTCTGCTCCTAATATAGTTTCTAAAGAAATGGTAGCTTCAATGAATAAAGATGCTATACTTTTTGCTATGGCAAACCCTACTCCTGAAATATTCCCAGAAGATGCTCTTGAAGCTGGAGCTAAAGTTGTTGGAACTGGACGTTCAGACTATCCAAACCAAATCAATAATGTATTAGCTTTCCCTGGAATATTTAGAGGTGCTTTAGATGTTAGAGCAAGTGAAATAAATGAAGAAATGAAAGTTGCTGCTGCCTATGCCATTGCAAATTCAATCTCAGAGGATGAAATAACAGCAGAAAACATAATTCCTAAGGCATTTGACCTTAAAGTTCAAAAAGCTGTTGCAGAAGCTGTTAAAGCAGCTGCTATAAAAACTGGAGTTAACAAAATATAAAATTTATTGTTGACTTAGGAAGTTATATGCAATTTAGTAACTAATATATTTTTTTGATAATATAAAAAAGAAGCTGTTTCTCAAAGAAATTTGATAACAATGTATAAAAATATTATGTGTCAATATTTCTTAATGAAACAGCTCTTTTATTTTTTAATTATATATATTTAATCTTGTTTATTAAAATATTAGTTTTCTTATTTTATGAAGGCATGACTTGGAGCCTGTCGACGGAATGGCCGAATAACATAAGAAAACTAATATTTTTGAACTAAGTTAAAATTATAAAATATTACATGTTTTGTGATTTTTCTGAGCATTTTATTACAGCTTGCATTGCTGCATTTCTAAAGCCAAGGCTTTCTAGTACTTCAACAGCTTCTATTGTTGTTCCTGCTGGTGAGCATACCATGTCTTTTAATTCTCCTGGATGTTTTCCTGTATCTAATACCATTTTAGCAGAACCTAAAACGCTTTGTGCTGCCATTTTGTAAGCTTTAGCTCTTGGAATACCCATTTTTACTGCTCCATCTGCCATAGCTTCTATAAACATAAATACATAAGCTGGTGAGGAACCACATAATCCAGTAAAGGCATGAAAATCTTTTTCTGCAAGTTCAACACATTCTCCAAAGCTAGAAAACATATCTAAAGCAAATTTTAATTCTTCTTCAGATACATTTTTATTTGGACAAACTCCAGACATTGCTTCTCCAACAAGTGCTGGAGTGTTTGGCATTGTTCTTATAACCTTAGCATCACTGCCAAGCCATTCTTCCATATTAGAAATGCTTATGCCAGCTGCTATTGTTATTATAAGTTTATCCTTTGTTAATTCTTCTTTTACCTCTTCAACAACATTTTTATACATATTAGGCTTTACTGCAAATACTACTATATCAGAATTTTTAGCCACATATTTATTATCTATTGTTCCAAAAACATCAAAACTATTTTTTATCTTATCCACTGAAGCTTGTGTTCTAGCAGAAACTATTATATCTTCTTTCTTTTGAAAACCAGATTTAATAAGTCCACCTACCATAGCACTTCCCATATTTCCACAACCAATAAATCCTATCTTTTTCCTCATTTTATAGCCCCCATTTATTATTCTTTATGTGTAACTTCTAAATTACCAAATTTACTATATTGACCAAGCCAAGCTAGCTTTACTGTTCCAACTGGACCATTTCTTTGCTTAGCTATAATACATTCAGCAATGTTTGTGTCTTCTGTTTCTTTATTGTAATACTCATCTCTATATAAAAACATAACAAGGTCAGCATCCTGTTCTATAGAACCTGATTCTCTTAAATCTGAAAGCATAGGTCTGTGGTCTGCTCTTTGCTCAGGTGCACGAGAAAGCTGTGATAAAGCTATAACAGGACATTCCATTTCCTTTGCAAGTGCTTTAATAGACCTTGATATTTCAGATACTTCTTGTTGTCTGCTTTCATTTGAAGAACCAGACATTAATTGAAGGTAGTCAATAACTATTAAATCTATACCATATTCTAATTTTAATCTTCTGCACTTAGAACGCATTTCCATAACTGTCACACCAGCAGTATCATCAATATATATCTTTGCCTTTGACAAAGGTCCTGTTGCTCTAGCTATATTTTCCCAATCTTTATCATCTAAAGCACCTGTTCTAAGCTTAAGCATATCAACATTAGCTTCAGAACATAATAACTTATATGCTAATTGTTCCTTAGACATTTCTAAAGAAAATACCACAACACTTTTACCTTCTCTTAAAGCTGCATGTTCTGCAATATTTAAGGCAAAAGTTGTTTTTCCCATTGATGGTCTAGCAGCTATTAAAACCATATCTCCCTTTTGAAATCCAGAAGTTTTTGCATCCAAATCAACAAACCCCGAACCAACTCCAGTAATTTCACCTTTATTGTTAAATAATCTTTCAATTTCAAGAAATCCTCTTTCTAAAACTACATTTAATGGTTCAAAGTCACTAGTAGTTCTTTTTTCTGCTATATCAAAAATCTTTTTTTCTGCACCTTCTAATACCTCTTCTACTTCTCCTTGTTTATTATAACTATCTTCAATTATTGAAGTAGAAGCCTTTATTAATTTTCTAAGTATAGATTTTTCTTTTACAATTTTTATGTATGCAGATAAATTAATTGTAGTAAGCAATGAGGAACTTAACTCTGAAACATAAGTTACCCCACCTGCTTTTTCTAACTTTTCAGTAGCCTTTAATCTTTCTAGCAAAGTAACAAGGTCTACTGGCATGTCATCTTTAAACATTTCAGAGATGGTCTTAAAAATAACCTTATGACCATCTCTATAAAAATCATTTTCTTCAAGCTTCTCAACAGCTTCCACAACAGCATTTTTATCTGTAATCATAGACCCTAATACACTCTGCTCTGCTTCTATGCTTTGAGGTAAGCTTCTCATTATTGGAGCGTCCAAAAAATTAACTCTCCTTTCTTATTTAATCAAATATTATTTCTAATAATTCATCAATATTATTTATAGCTTTTACTTCTATATCATCTAATCCTTGTGGAATTTCTTTTTCATTATCTTTTGGAATTAACACTAATTTTATTCCATTTCTTCTAGCACCATAAATTTTTTCAAATATTCCTCCAACAGGCTTTACTTTACCTCTTAAAGATATTTCTCCTGTTACTGCAATATCTTGTCTTATAGGCTTATTTAATAATGCACTAATTACACAGGCTGTTATTGCTGCACCAGCTGAAGGTCCATCAATTTTTCCTCCACCTATTACATTAACATGTATATCAAAATCCCTTATATCCTTGTCTGTAAACTTTCTAATAACAGAGGCTGCATTATATACAGAATCCTTTGCCATACTTCCAGCTGTTTCATTAAACCTTACTGTTCCACAACCTTTTTTCTTTGCAGGGAATACTGCTGATTCTATTTCTATTGTTGAACCTATAAATCCACTTACTCCTAAACCATAAATATGACCCACTTCTTTTTCAGATAAATTAGCTAATCTTTCAAATGGAATATATCTTCCTACAGCAATTACTTCTTCAACATCTTTAAGCCTTATTTCAAAACCTTCAGCCTCTGTTCTATTTTCAGAATATAATGCTAATCCATAAGCATCAGTTAAAATATTTACAGCTTTCCTTCCTTCAATTGTATATCTACTTATTAATTCTGCAGCACCCTCTTCAAGTTTAACATTTAATTTAGCAGCTGCATTTTCTACTATTTCTTCTATATCCTTTGCAGATAATGGCTCAAAATAAACCTCAGTACATCTAGACCTTAAAGCTGGATTAATTTCTGAAGGTTCCTTTGTTGTAGCCCCTATTAAAACAAAATCAGCTGGAGCTCCATTTTCAAATAAATATTTTATATATTTAGGTATATTTTCATCATCTGGATCATAATAAGATGATGAGAATTCTACTCTCTTATCTTCAAGAACTTTTAATAATTTATTTTGAAGTATATTATCTAATTCTCCAATTTCATCTATAAATAATATTCCACCATGTGCATCAGTAACTAAACCAAGCTTTGGTTCTGGAATACCTATTTCTGCAAGGTCTCTTTTACTTCCTTGATATATAGGGTCATGTACTGAACCTAATAAAGGATTTGTTATTTCTCTAGGGTCCCATCTTAAAGTTGTACCATCAACTTCAATAAATTTAGATTCACTATCAAAAGGAGTAAATGAAAGTTTCTTTACTTCTTCTAATGCAAGTCTTGCAGCTGTTGTTTTACCAACTCCTGGAGGCCCATATAAAATAATATGTTGTGGATATGGAGAAGAAAGTTTTGATATAAGAGATTTTATAGCTCTTTCTTGACCAACAATTTCACTTAATGATTCTGGTCTTACAAACTTCATTATATTCTTACTTACAACTCTTTGGTCCATATGAACAAGGTTATTGTATTTCTTTTTAGTTTTTTTATTTTCAATACCCTTTTCTTTTTTAATAACAGAAAGCCTTACATCATCAATGTATTTTTCTTGTTTTTCCATAATAGTTGCTTCTACTTTTTCTTCAATTCTTCCCTTTACAACCCTTTGAGCAACATGTTCTATTATATATTCAATAGCTAAAGATAATTTATCTTTTATTTCTTCTTGTTTTGGAATGCTATCTATAGCCTTTCCATCTGATACTATCATAAGAAGAGCATATGTTTTTTCACATATGTCTTGAGATTTCATATATTTTTGAAGCTTAAACTTTACAATTCTTGCTCTTATAGTTCCTTTATCAAAAACAGTATCAAGATTTTCAAGTAATACTGCTACTTGAATTTCTGGAGATAATCCATTTTTAAGTATTAATTCTAAAAATTCTTCTTGATTCTTCAAGTTCAATATTATTCCTCCTTATTTTTCTGGAACAATCATTAACTTCATCTTTGTTGAAACTTCAGGATATAATTTCACTTCAATTTCATATGTTCCAGCTAACTTTATTGTATCCATAACAATTTTTTTCTTTTCAACTTCTACTTTGTATTGTGTTTTTATTAATTCTGCTACATCCTTGCTTGTTATTGCACCAAAAAGCTTATTGTTTTCTCCAGTTTTTACTGTAAGCTTTAATTCTTTACCCTTTAATTCTTTTGCAAGCTTTTGAGCTGCTTCTAATTCTGCAAGTTTTTGCTTTCTTTCATTTTCCTTTTTATTATTTAAGATATGAAGATTTGAATCAGTTGCTTCCTCTGCTAATTTTCTAGGAAATAAATAATTTCTTGCATATCCATCTGATGTGTTTATAACATCACCCTTTTTACCTATTTTCTTAACATCTTGTAATAATATAACTTTCATTACTGTTCACCTATCCTTACATGTTTATTTATTGATTCTTTTAGTTTTATTATGGCTTGTGACATAGTAGCATTTTCAAGTCTTGCACCTGCTATATTCATATGTCCACCACCACCAAGTTCTTCTAATATAACTTGAACATTAATATCATCAACAGACCTACCACTAATATAAATGTCATCTTCTATTCTTGCAAGTACAAAACTTGCAAAAATTCCTGATATATTAAGTAATTCATCTGCTGCCTTTGCAACTATAACATTATTTACATCATTAGGGCAAATAGCTATTGCTATATTGTTTTTAGGGTCCACTTCTGCTGATTTAATTGTATCTGCTATAAGTACAAAATCCTCTAAGTTATCTGTAACCATCTTCTTAGCTTCTATTGTATCTGCACCTTGACTTTTTAAAAATGAAGCTGCATCAAAGGTTCTTACACCTGTTTTAAAAGAAAACCCTTTAGTATCCATATAAATACCTGCAAGTAATCCATTTGCTTCTATATTTGTTAATTGAGGCTTATCAACTATATATTGTAAAATTTCTGTCATCATTTCTGAGGTAGATGAAGCATAAACTTCTATATAGTTTAATAAGGTTCCTACTATTATATCAGGACTGCGCCTATGATGGTCTATTATAACCTTCTTTCTAGCTTTTTCAACTATTGATACATGATCCACATAGCTCTTATTGTGAACATCTACAATAATTACGAGTGTATCATTATCTAATTCTCTTTCAGCTTCTTCCCTATCTATTATTAATGTTTTGTATACATCATCTTGAAGTAATTTTTCATAGAAATACTCTATAGAAGCATTTCCACTATTTAATATAATATTACTTTCTTTACCTAACTTCCTTACAGTTGAAGCTAAAGCAATAGCAGAGCCTAAGCAATCCATATCTGGATTTTTATGTCCTATTATATATACCTTGCTACTTTCATATATTAATTCTTTAAGGGCATGAGATATTACTCTAGCTCTTACTCTTGTTCTTTTTTCAATTTCTTTGGTATTCCCACCAAAAAACTTTATTTCATCTCTATTTTTTATAACAACTTGGTCTCCACCTCGACCAAGAGCAAGTTCTTTAGCTAATGTAGCAAAAGTATCATTTTCCATTGGAGAGTCTCCACCTCTTCCAATTCCCATGCTTAATGTAACTTCAACTTTACTTCCTCTATTAATATCTGATATTTCATCTAATATTGGGAAGTTTTCTTCTATTTGTTCTTCTATATATTTATCTTGAACAGACAATACATATTTGCTATTATCATATTTCTTTATCATGGCATTAAGCTTATGAGCATATGTATTTATCTTTCTTTGAATTTCTGCTATTAATAAAGGTCTATCATTTTCTTCAGTGATTTCTAAAACATCATTTAAATTATCAACTTCAAGTAATATTATACTTTCTTTTGCACTTTCAGCTTCAATTAGTTCCCCCATATCATTAAAATATATAATAGCAAAGATTTGGTTATCATGCTTTATTTTTTTACTATATACTTTATAAAAAGTTCCATTATATTTAATTGTTTTATATGGGGAATCTTCATCTTTTAATAATGCTTCAAAGTCTAATCCTCTAGCTATACTTGCAATATTCTTTCCTAATATGTTATTTTTATTATTTATTAATTCAGAAAATCTTTCATTAAACCAAACCATTTCTCCTGAATATCTTATAATAACAATAGGAAAAGATAAATTACATACATTTCCTTCTATATTCTTATTTATCTCTTTACAGAACCCATTAATATCTTGTTGTTTTTTTAAATAACAATTTAATGTATAAAAATTATCCACAAGATATATACAGAACATAATTATCCCCTCAATTTTATGTCCTGTAAAATAAAAAATTAATGATAGAGATATTAATAGTATGGATTTTAGATAAATCTTAAACATCTTAAGTTTCTCCATAAAAATATCCTCCTAATAAGATACTAATCTCTCCTATTACTTATATATTTTTTTAATTCACTAAGGCTTTTACCTTCTTTTTCAACTTCATCTTCTGCCTTTATTCCTAAGTCTAACTTACCTTTTATAGTATGGTCAATTTCTGATAAGGGATAACCTAGTTTTCTTCCTAATACATATAATATTATTATAGCCCCAGAAATACAATCTAAAATTGCATCTTGGGCTACATTAGTGCCTTTAGTTAATAACCTAAAGAATTCACCTATAATACATAGTAATTGAGCTTTTAAATTTTCTATCATCTTAACATTACCCATTATGTTAAGCTCTTTTCGCTTCATAGAAATCACCCCTAAACCTCTCTATATATATTTTAAATTCTTTTACCTATTAATGCAACCACAGAGAGAAAAATTTTCCATATTTTTCAAAAATATTGTTGGGTTATTACTTTTTTTAAAGGAATATATAAATTTTTATATAGAAAAAAGAGTATCGAAAATTCGATACTCTTAAAATCTAATAAGCTAGATTGCATTTTACTCAGTTGTAAATGGTAATAATGCTATGTTTCTTGCTCTCTTAACTGCTGAAGTTAATTCTCTTTGGTGCTTAGCACATGTTCCAGAAATTCTTCTTGGTAAAATCTTACCTCTTTCTGTAACATACTTTCTTAACTTAGCTATATCTTTATAATCTATAAATTCAGCTTTATCAGAACAAAAAGCACATACTTTTCTCTTAGATCTTCTCATCTTTCCGCCTGGTCTCTTTGCGTCTCTCATTGAAATTTTCCTCCTTACCTTTTGAATTTTTTAAAATGGCATATCTCCGTCATCTACTGGAGTTATGTCATCATTAAAGCTATCTCCACCAAATCTATCGTTAGCTGGAGCTGAATAGCCAGAATTTCCGTTATTATTGTTAAATGAATCATTACTTCTAGCAGCACTGCTGTTACCACCTATGAAATCAAATGAATCTACAGCAACATCTGTTGTGTATCTTTTTGTTCCATCTTGAGCATCATAACTACCAGTTCTAATGCTTCCTGATACAGCTATTTCTCTGCCTTTAGTTAGATATTGCGCTATAGTTTCTGCAGTTTTTCCAAAAGCTACACATCCGATAAAATCAGTTTCATCCTTCTTAAATGGTCTATTTACTGCAACAGTAAATCTACATACTGCAGAACCACTGCCTGCTGCAAATCTTAATTCAGGATCTTTTGTTAATCTTCCTACAAGAACAACCTTATTCACAACAATACCTCCTATGCTTCTTCCTTAACTATGATGTGTCTTATAACACCATCAGTAATTCTGAATATTCTATCTAATTCACTTGGTAATTCAGCTGGTGCAGTAAAGTTAACTAATGTATAGTAACCTTCGTTTACTTTTGCGATTTCGTAAGCAAGCTTTCTCTTACCCCATTCATCAACATTTTCAACTGTTCCTCCACCATTTTCTATAACACCCTTAAACTTTTCGATGCTTGCCTTAACTGCTTCTTCATCGAATGATGGGTCTAGTATAAATATAGTTTCGTACTTTTTCATCAAATTCACCTCCTCTGGACTTAACGGCTGTATCATTTAATACAGCAGGACTTCAAGTACTCATTTTATCATCTAAACTTGTATTTTGCAAGTTTTTTTTGCTCTTTTTAATTCCTTTATTTTTAATTATTATCAGCCTCATTTTCTGTTACTGCTGACTTTATAATTTTTTTTGTTCCTTTTACAAACTTTGACCTTGGTATCATTACTATTCTTCCACATCCAGTACACTTTATCTTTATATCTGCACCTAGACGTATAACCTCAAAATTATACTCTCCACAGGGATGTTTCTTTTTCATTTGTATTATATCCCCTAAATTAAAGTTTTCTACCATCAAATCTCCTCCTCATTTTATTTATCTTTGTTAATTATTTCTGTTTTAGGATATGGAATTTCTATTCCTGCTTTATCTATTGCTTCTTTTAATTTTTTACGTAAGTCTCTTTCCATTTTCCATTGACTTAAAGGCTTACTTCTTCCAGCAACTCTAATTGTTATACCATAAGCATTTAGAGAGGTTACTCCCCACACTTCTATTGGTTCTTTTATATCCTTATTTTCTTTTTCAAATATTTTACATTCCTTAGTTATAACATCTATTGCCCTATTTATATCTTCTTCATATGCTATCTCTACATCAACTAAAAATCTTATATTACCCTTTGAATGATTTGTTACTTCTGTTACTGAACCATTAGGTATTAAATGAACATCTCCATTTAAATCTTTTATAATAGTTGTTCTAAGTCCCATAGTTTCAACTATGCCACTAAATTTTCCTATTGTAACATAATCACCTACTCCATATTGGTCTTCAAATAAAATAAAAAATCCATTTATAACATCTTTAACTAAACTTTGAGCTCCAAAACCTACTGCAAATCCACCTACACTTGCTAAGGCTACAGATACCCCCTTAAACATATCTGAAAAAATTAATGCTGCTCCTACAAAATAGGTTATATATTTTAATGCACTTTTTAAAACTCCACCAATTGTTTTAGCCTTTTGGTCATTAATAGAAAATACAGCCTTACTTTTTATTTGATTTTTAACAAACTTATCAATAATCTTATTTCCTATTTTAATAGCTAGATACATTAAAAATAATATTATAACAATTTTTATACATTCATTTATTATATTTTCTATTGTAGAAAACTTAATTAAAAACTTTCCTATACTTATTCCAGTTTTATCAGTATCTATTGAAAATAAATTCATTATATATCAGCCTACCTTTACTTTATTTGAACAAATCCATTTTCATTTTTTCTAAATACATTTTTATATGTTACAATTTCATCTTTAATAATGGATTTTATCTCTCCCTCTTCTTCAATTTCAAATCTTGTACATATTCCACAACTTTGAGTTATTGAAGTTGGAGTTGGCATTATTTTAAACTTAAATCCTTTTTCATTAAAAATACGCTCTGCTTCCATTGCATCAAAGGTATTTTTATATATTATTATAAAATACTCCATTGTTCCTCCTATAATTAATCTTTTTTATTTCACAAAGATATTATAACAAAGAGAATGACTTTAAAACAGTTTTTAATTGTTGTTTAACAAAAATGTTTCACGTGAAACATTTATTATTGGTTTTAATATATCTTTATTTTATAATAAAATAAGTATTATTTGAAAAATTTATGGAGGACTTTTTTATGGAAGTTTATTTAGATAATGCAAGTACAACTTTCCCTAAACCTAAAGTTGTTGCAGATTCAATTTATAATTATTTAGTTAATATTGGTGGAAATGCCAATCGTTCAAATTATTCAAATGCCTTAGAAAGTAGTAGAGAATTATTAAAAGCTAGAATGAACTTAGCTAGTTTTTTTAATTTTCATAAACCAGAGAATGTTATATTTACTAATAATATAACTACCTCTTTAAATATATTAATAAAAGGAATCTTAAAATCAGGAGACCATGTTATATCTTCTACTATGGAACATAATTCAATACTTCGTCCTTTAACAGAAATGATTAATTCATTAAATGTTAAGGTTGATTTTATTAAAGCTTCTCCTTTAGGATTTATAGAACCTAATAATATTAAAAAAGCTATTAAGCCTAATACAAAATTAGTTATTTTAGCTCATGGTTCAAATGTTACAGGCTCAATACAAGAATTAAAAACAATAGGAAAACTTTGTAAAGAAAATAATATATTTTTTATAATAGATACTGCTCAAACAGCAGGAAGTGTAAAAGTGGATATGAAGGAGTTAAATGCAGATGCTCTTGCTTTTACAGGTCATAAAAGTCTTTTAGGTCCTCAAGGTACTGGTGGATTTATAATAAATGATAAGTTAAATGAATGTTGCTCCCCTTTATTTACTGGTGGAACAGGTAGCCTTTCTCATTCATTAACTCAGCCTGATTTTTTGCCAGATAAATTTGAAAGTGGAACTTTAAATATGCCAGGCATAATAGGTTTATCAAAAGCTATTGAGTATATAAATTCTGTAGGTTTATCTACCATAGAAGAACATAATAAAAGTTTAAGACATAAATTGTTTGAAGGTCTAAACAATATAAATAATATAACTACATATGGTTCTATAGCTAATTCAACTACCTGTATTTCCTTTAACTATAAGAACATAGACCCTGCAGAAATAGGATTTTTTCTAGAAGAACATGGAATTAAAACAAGATGTGGTCTTCATTGTGCTCCTTTTGCTCATAAAACAATAGGAAGTTTTCCTAAAGGTACAATAAGATTAAGCTTAAGTTACTTTAATACCATTGAAGAAATTGACTATACCTTATCTGTAATAAACAAATTAAATAAAAATTTATAAATTATGTGAATAAAAACCTTCTTTATGGAAAATACTATTTCTAAAAGGAGGTTTTGTTTTGATTTCCATTAATTCATATTTTCCAAATGCTTATATTGAAGTTGAAAAATATCTTTCTAATAATTTAAAAAATATAATAAATAGTAAAAGAGCTATTATATTTTTATGTATTGGTACTGATAGGTCTTCTGGTGATTCTCTTGGTCCTTTAATTGGATATAAATTGAAATCTATTAAAAATAGTAAATTTTATATTTATGGCTCACTAGAAAATCCTATTCACTCTTTAAATATAGAACAAATTCTTGAAAAAATTTATGCCTCTTTTAAAGACCCCTTTATAATAGCAATTGATGCCTCTTTAGGAGATGCTAAAAATGTTGGGAAAATCTTTATAGAAAAAAAGCCCCTTTATCCTGGAGCTGCATTAAATAGAACATTAACCCCCATTGGTCATATTAGTATTGTAGGAGTTGTTAATGTTTTAAGTAAATCGGAATTTATAATATTACAAAACACAAGACTTTATACAGTAATGACCTTAGCTGATTCTATATCCCAAGGAATAAGTTCCTTTATAGATAAAAGCTTGTCAAATAATTTTTCAAATGAAAAAATGTAGTTGTAAATTATAACTTACAACTACATTTTTTCTTATAGACTATTTTCTGTGCTCTTTGAAGCTTCATTTAATACTTGCTTTTCTTCTTCTGATAAATCGTATCTTGATATTCCTTTATCTACTGGTTTAGCATATGTAACACTTTCTTCTCTTCCATAAATTCCAGTTAATAAAACTCCATCATTATTTCCATCTAATATTGCTATAGAAAAGCTTAAATCACTTCCTACATTTTCAAAAGCTTTGTATCTCATAATTGCTACCTTTTGAACACAACTTTGCATTTTTGTATTTAGTTTTTCACATGCTTCCATTGCTTTTTTTGAATTTTCATTAGCTTGTTCTATATTTTCTATTTCTTTAACTATAAGAGATTCTATATTCTTTCCATTTGTCCCTCTCATAAATTTTCTATACTTTCTTTCTAGATTGCTTAATGATTTAAATAGCACTATAACTAATATTAATAATAATATAACTATTATCCCTAAAATTCCTATTATGTATGGTACAAATTCATTGAAACTATTTAAAAAATCTTCCACTCTAAATTTCCTTCCTTTCTATTTTAAAAATGTTTCACGTGAAACATTTTATAATTTTAAATATTAATTATATCTAAAATTCTTTGCAAATCTTCTTCTGAATAATATTCTATTTCTATTTTACCCTTATCTTTTTTATAGCTTAGTTTTATCTTAGTTCCAAAATGGGATTGAAGTTTTTCTTCTATATCTTTGTAATATATATTATTTTCATCATTAACTTCTTTATTATCTTTTTTCTTCTTATCAGTAGAATATACCTTTTTTATTAATTTCTCAAGTTCTCTTACAGATAACCCTTCATCAATTACCTTTTGTGCAATTGTATATTGAAGTTCTTCATCATTTATTGAAAGAAGTGTCCTTCCATGACCTTCTGATAAAACACCTTCAATAATATATTCCTTTACCCTATCATCTAAATTTATAAGCCTCATACAGTTAGTTATGGTTGTTCTAGATTTTCCTATTCTTTTACTTAATTCTTCTTGAGTAAGTTTAAATTCATCTATTAACCTTTTGTATGCTAAAGCTTCTTCAATTGGATTTAAATCTTGCCTTTGAATATTTTCAATTAATGATACCTCTAAAACTTCTTTTTCTGTAATATCCATAATTATAGCTGGAACTTCCTTAAGTCCTGCCATTTTTGCAGCTCTCCATCTTCTTTCCCCTGCAATAATAACATAATCCTCATTTTCCTTCATAAGAATTAAAGGTTGAATTATTCCATGATGTTTTATTGATTCTGCAAGTTCTGCTATTCTTTCATTGTCAAAAGATTTTCTTGGTTGTTCTGCATTACTTTTTATTTTGTTTAATGGTATTAGTAACTTACTATTTTCATTTGTCTCTTCTTCATTTTCTGATATTAATGCCCCTAATCCTTTTCCTAACCCAAACTTTTTAGCCATGTAACCCTCCTTAATTTTGTTTTTCTAAAAATTCTTTAGTAAAGTCTAAATAAGCCTTTGCCCCTTTACATTTTTCATCATATAACATTATTGGTAATCCAAAGCTTGGTGATTCAGCTAATCTTATATTTCTTGGAATTGTATTTTTATATACTTTATCCTTAAAATATTTTTTAACTTCGCTATAAACTTCATTACTAAGATTTGTTCTATAATCAAACATAGTCATTAATACACCTTCTATTTCTAAACCCTTATTTAATGACTTTTTAACTAATTGTATAGTATTAACTAATTGACCTACTCCTTCTAATGCATAAAATTCACATTGAATTGGAATAAGTACTGAGTTGCTACAGGTTAAAGCATTTAATGTTAAAACCCCTAAAGATGGAGGACAATCAATAAAAACATAATCATATTCATCTTTTATTTCTTTTATTTTATTTAAAAGTACAGTTTCTCTGCTAGGAATTCCTATCATTTCAACTTCAGCACCAGCTAAATCCATAGTTGATGGTGCAACATATAAATTTTGTACTAAATCACTTCCTATTATAATTTCCTTTAGTGGTAAATCTGTAGTTAACACTTCATACATAGAAAATTCTAAATTCCTTTTATCTATTCCAAAACCACTAGTTGTATTTCCTTGAGGGTCTATATCTATAGTTAAAACCTTATAACCTTCCATTGCTAAATAAGCACATAAATTTATATTGGTAGTGGTTTTTCCAACTCCACCTTTTTGATTAAAAACACAAATTATTTTCATATAAAAAAGCTCTAAATTAGAGCCCACCCCCTTCCACAAAAAATATATATAATTTAATTTATTAATACTGAAATCTTTTGCATTAATTTAAATTATTCACATATTTATTATATATAATGTTTTTCTATAATAAAAGATTTTTTTACAAATATATGCTTAATATAATATTACTTTATTATTAAGTTTTTCATTTTTACATAAAAAAGTTTTAATTATTAACTTGGCAAGTTCTATACAGTTTTCAAAATATATAATTTCTTATAGAATAAAAAACTGTTAACAACTTAAAAAGTTATCCACAGTTTATCAACAGGTACTTTTTCCATAAAAAGAGTATTAATCCTTATTGTCTTAACAAATTATCCACAACTTAGAAAAGCTTATACCACCAATTCTCTATAAAAAAAAGAGGCTTAAAACTAAACCTCTTTAAAAATGTTTCACGTGAAACATTTTAACTATAAATCTTTTTTACTTTTAGGTATGTTCACTGTTATTTGAATATATTCTTCAGAATCATCAAATTTATAATCAGCAGGTATATTAAATTTATTGAAAACTTGCTTTATGGTATTAACATAAAGTTTTGCAGGAAAAACAGCTGTTACATTTTTATTTTTATATTGTTCTCCTGCTAATTTTAAAAGTTCTTTATTAACCAATTCTTCTGTAGCCTTTACATTTAAACTTTCTTCAACTACTTGTTTAATAACTTTTATTTGCAAAGCTTCATTATGTATCATAAGTAAAGCCCTTGCATGTCTTTCAGTTAAAGAGTTATTAATACACATTTCTCTAACTTTTTCTGATAATTTTAACAATCTTAATTTATTAGCAATTGTAGATTGCTTTCTTCCCATTTTTATAGCTATCTCTTCTTGAGTAAAATTATGATCATGAATTAAATTATAATATGCCTCTGCTTCTTCTATAAAGTTTAAATCCTCTCTTTGAAGATTTTCTAGAAGTGCTATTTGAGCAGATTCTCTATCAGTTATATCTAATACAGTACAAGGTACATTTTCTAAATGTAACATTCTAGCTGCCCTCCAACGTCTCTCACCTGCAACTAATTCATATATATCCCCTATTTTTCTAACAGTAAGAGGCTGTACTATTCCATGCTCTTTAATTGATTGTGATAATTCCATTAATGTTTCTTCATTAAAATTTTTTCGTGGTTGATATGTGTTTGGAATTATCTGTTCAGTCTTAATGTTTATTATTTCTCTATTCATATGCTTCTCACAACCATCCTTAAAATATACTCTTAATATTATAAGTTCTATAAGGCATATGCTTTTCCCTTCTTTTTACAGTTATTTTTTTACAATTACTTTATTGGTTTTTTACTTACCACTCCTGCTTTTCTTGGATAATTTGATGGACACTCTTTTATCTTATTAACTATAACTATATTATGATTTAAATCTGTTCCTTCTATTTCTACTTCAATTATATTCTTTAATTTTCCACCTAATACTCCAATAGCATTTCTACTTCCTTCAAGTTCCTCTTCAATAGCAGGACCTTTTAAGGATACAAAACTTCCTCCAACTTTAACATAAGGAAGACAAAATTCTGATAACACTGCCATATTTGCTACTGCTCTAGATGTTGCTATATCAAATTTTTCTCTTAATTCTTTTGTTTTAGCTCCATCTTCTGCTCTTGAATGAATTGTTTTAACATTTTTCAATCCTAACTCATTAATAACTAAATTTAAAAAATTAATTCTTTTATTTAATGAATCTAATAAGGTAATTTTTTTATCTTCATCCATAATAGCTATTGGAATTCCAGGAAAACCTGCCCCTGTTCCAACATCTATTATAGTTTTTGCATTTTTTAATTCTTCACATTTATATGCCTTTATACAATCTATAAAATGTTTTTTTACAACTTCTTCATCTTCTGTTATAGCTGTTAAATTTACTTTTTCATTCCATTCTTGTATTAATTTCATATATTTAATAAATTTATTATATTGTTCCTCACTTAAAGACATTCCAACTTCTTCTGCAGCATTTTTCATTAATTCATAAAATTTCATTTATGACCTCCATTATCTTTTATTATAGTGATGCTCTAAATATATTAAAAGTACAGATATATCAGCAGGAGAAACTCCAGATATTCTAGAAGCTTGCCCTATACTTACAGGTCTTATATTGCTAAGTTTTTGTATAGCCTCTGTTCTAAGTCCCTTCACATCTGAATAATCAATATCATTAGGTAACAATTTCTTTTCAAACTTAGTAAATTGATTAACCTGTTCTAATTGCTTAGCTATATATCCTTCATATTTTGCTCTTATATTTACTTGTTCTCCAATATCTTCTGAAAGTTCTTCTCTTTCTGGGTCAAGTGGTGCTAATGAGAAATAATCTAATTCTGATCTTTTTATTAACTCATATAAACTTGTAGGTTTCTTTAATTCAGCAGAACCTAATGATTCTAAAAATACTCCTACTTCTTTTTTATTTGTTATTTGAAGATTTTTTAACCTCTCTATTTCATTTTCAACTGCATTTTTTCTATTAAGGAATTTTTCATATCTTTCTTCTGTAACTAAACCTATTTTATGACCAATTTCAGTTAATCTAAAGTCTGCATTGTCTTGTCTTAAAAGAAGTCTATATTCAGCTCTAGAAGTCATCATTCTATAAGGCTCATTTGTTCCTTTAGTTACTAAATCATCAATTAAAACTCCTATGTAAGCATCTGATCTTGTTAATATTAAAGGTTCTTTTCCTTGTACCTTTAAAGCAGCATTTATACCTGCTATAAGACCTTGTCCTCCTGCTTCTTCATATCCAGAACTTCCATTTAACTGTCCTGCACCATATAAACCTTCTATTTCTTTAAATTCTAAAGTAGGCTTTAATTGTGTAGGGTCAATTGAATCATATTCTATTGCATATGCAGTTCTAAGCATTTCAGCATTTTCTAAACCAGGTAATGTTCTAAGCATCTTTATTTGAACCTCTTCTGGAAGTGAAGAACTAAATCCTCCTACATACATTTCTAATGTGTCTTCTCCTTCTGGTTCTATAAATATTTGATGCTGATTTTTATCTGGGAATCTCATAACCTTATCTTCAATTGATGGACAATATCTTGGTCCTATTCCTTTTATACTTCCATTATATATTGGAGACCTTCCAATATTTTCTCTTATAATCTTATGAGTTTCCTCATTAGTATAAGTTAAATAACAAGATACTTGTTCTCTATCTATATTGTCACTCATAAAAGAAAATGGTACTATTTTTTTGTCTCCAGGTTGTTCAACCATTTTTGATAAGTCTAGTGACCTTCTATTTACTCTTGCTGGTGTTCCTGTTTTAAATCTTCTTAAGCTTATATTTAAATCTAACAAACTTTGTGATAAATCATTAGCAGGGAAAAGTCCATTAGGTCCTCCACTATAACTTACCTCACCAATAATAATTTTTCCTCTTAAATAAGTTCCTGTAGCTAAAACAACAGCCTTACATTTAAATATAGCACCATTTTTAGTAACTACTCCAACTATCTTTTTATCCTCTACTAATAAGTCAGTAACTTCTATTTGCTTTATATAAAGATTTTCTTGTTCTTCTAATGTTTTTTTCATTCTTCTTTGGTATTTTACTTTATCAGCTTGTGCTCTTAATGAATGTACTGCAGGACCTTTTGATGTATTAAGCATTTTAGATTGTATAAATGTATGGTCAATATTTATTCCCATTTGTCCACCTAATGCATCAATTTCTCTAACTAAATGTCCTTTAGCAGTTCCTCCTATATTAGGATTACATGGCATCATAGCAATAGAATCTAAACTTATTGTACATACTAAAGTTTTTAGACCCATTCTTGCACTTGCAAGTGCTGCTTCACAGCCTGCATGACCAGCACCTACAATTATAATATCAAATTCTCCAGCCTCATATCTCATTTTATTTTTCTCCTACTTTCCTACGCAAAACTCGCTAAATATTTTATTTATTAAATCCTCTTCAAGCTCTGAACCTGTAATTTCTCCTAAGGCTTTTAGAGCTGATGTTACATATATTGAAATTAAATCTAAATACTCATTAGATTTTACTCTATCTAAAGCTTCTTCGCAGTTTTCTAAGGCTCTATATAAAGCTTGCTTATGCCTATTGTTAGATATTATCATACTTTCACTATCAACTTCTCCATTAAAGAATAAATCTTTAACTTTTTTCTTTAATTCATCTATTCCAAATCCAGTTTTAGCAGATATGTAAATTATATTTTTAAGTTCTTTTATGTCATCATCACTTATCTTTTTCTCTAAGTCATTTTTATTCATAAGAACTACATATTTTTTATCTTTAACCTTTTTTATAATTTCTCTATCTTCATCTTCTAATGGACGTGATGAATCAAGCATTAAAACTACTAAATCAGCTTCATCAATTTTTTCTCTTGATTTTTCTACTCCTATTTTTTCTACTTCATCTTCAGTTTCTCTAATACCAGCAGTATCTGTTATTTTTACTGGAATACCATCTAAACTTATAAACTCTTCTATAATATCTCTTGTTGTTCCTGGAATATCAGTTACTATAGCTCTTTTTTCTTTTAATAAACAATTTAACAAAGAAGATTTTCCAACATTAGGCTTACCTATTATAGCAAGCTTTAAGCCATCTCTTATTATACGACCTTCATTAGCACCTTCTAATAATTTCTTCATATCCTCTATAGCAACAGTTAATTGTTCTTGAACTCTTATAGGGATTGTTTCATCTGGCTCCTCATCATCTTCTGTAAAGTCAACAGAATATTCTATTAAAGCTAAAGTATTAAGCATATACTCTCTAAGCTTTCCTATTTCCTTAGAAAGAGCTCCATTACTTTGCATAACAGCAGACTTCATTGATAAATCAGTCTTAGCTCTTATAATATCCATAACAGCTTCTGCCTGACTTAAATCTATACGTCCGTTTAAGAAAGCTCTTTTAGTAAATTCACCTGGCTCTGCAATTCTAGCTCCAACTTTTATAATTTCTTCTAAAACTCTTCCTGTAGATACAACTCCCCCATGGCAGTTTACCTCAACTACATCCTCTGCTGTGAAACTTCTTGGCCCTTTCATATAACTTATAATTACTTCATCTATTTCAACCTTTGAATCTATATCACATATATAACCATATCTCATAGTATAACTTTTCATATCTAATATATTAGAAGAATTTTTTCCTTTAAAAATCTTATTTATTACCTTTAAAGAATCACTTCCAGATACTCTTATTATTGATATTCCACCTTCTCCTAAAGGAGTTGCTATACCACAAATTGTATCAAATTCTTTCAATTAAAAATCATCTCCTTAAATATAATAATACATATTAATATATTTTACAAAACATTAATATTATAGTCAAAAATCTTAGAATTCTTTGCAAAAATAAAAGAAAGCCTTTCGGCTTCCTCTTACTTTATTTTTTTATATCTATTACAATTCTTCTGTAAGGTTCTTCCCCTTCACTATAGGTAGTTACATCTTTATCATCCTGAAGAGCTGAATGAATTATTCTTCTTTCGTATGGATTCATAGGTTCTAACTTATAAGGCCTTTTACTCATTTTAACCTTATAAGCTGCTTTTTCAGCAACCCTTTTTAATGTTTCTTCTCTTTTTTGTCTATAATTTTCTGTATCTAATACAACTCTTTTATAGGGTTTATTATGATCTTTATTAACAATAAGAGATACTAAATACTGCAAAGAGTCTAATGTTTCACCTCTATATCCTATTATCAATCCCATCTTAGGACCAGTAATGTTCATAGTTACTAAATCATTTTCTTCCTTAACTGTAACATCAGCATCAACTTTCATATTATCAAGAACATCAACTAAAAACTTTTTAGCCTCATCAACATGACTAGGCTTTGTGGTAACTTTTACCTTAGCTGGCTTACTTCCAATTAAGTTAAATAGACCTTTTGCACCTTCATCAATTACCTCAATAATAACATTATCTTTTTCCTCATTTAAAGAGGCTAAAGCTTTATCAATAGCTTCTTCAACAGTTTTTCCACTCATTTCAACAGTTTTCATACCATAGTCACCACCTTAATAAAAGTAAAGTTAAGTATTAATTAATTCTTCTTTTTCTTCTTCTTTTTCTTACTTGCTTTATTAGTTTCTTCATAATTTTGCATAAAGAATTTTGAACCATCTAAAGCTTCTTTTTTTGCCTCTTCTTTTTCTTTTAATTCTAATGCTTCTTTTTTAGCTGGTCTATAATTTATAAAATAGGTATTTGCTATTTGAATTAATCCACCAACAACCCAATATATTACAAGTATTGATTGGAAGTTTATTGACATAAAAGCCATCATTAAAGACATACCTACATTCATACCAGACATATTTGGTGTACCACTATTTGCTGGAGTTGCTTTAGTCATTAAATATGATGGTATATAAGTAGTAAGTGCTGCTAATATAGGTAATATAAATAACTTATCTGGCTGAGCTAAGTCCTTAATCCATAAAAATGACAAACCTTCAATTTGTGCTTTCATACTTGCACTATAGAAAACACCATATAATGCCATAAGTATTGGTAATGGAAGTAATGCTGGAAGACATCCGCCTGTCATACTTACATTTTTCTCTTTATAAAGATTCATCATCTCCATTTGAGCTTTTTGTGGGTCATTTTTATACTTTTCTTGAATCTTCTTAACCTCTGGCTGTATTTCCTGCATCTTCTTTGAAGACTTAGCAGACTTAATATTAAAAGGTAACAAGCAAGCTCTTATTATTACTGTTAAAATAGTAATTGCCAATACGTAAGATGCTCCTCCTGTTACCCCTAATGAAACAACCAGATTATGTATAGCTTCAAATATTATTGTAAAAAATTTTGTTATTGGTGCAAACAGTTTTAACATATACATACTGCTACTAAAAACATATACAAATATACTTGTAAGTTTGTTTCATCTAAGTAGCTACTCCTTTCTCTAATATTTTTAACAACTATTTTTTCCTTCATTTTACAGGGTCAAATCCACCTTTACTAAAAGGATTGCATCTTAAAATGCGCCAAATAGACATAAGACCACCTTTTATAACTCCATATTTTTCAATAGCTTCTACTGCATATTGAGAACATGTAGGAATATATTTACACCTTGGTGGATACATTGGTGAAATTTTCGTCCTATACATTTTTATCAGATACAGTATTATTTTTTTCATTGTACAAACCTGCCTTGTTAAATAAATTATCCATGGCCTTTGCTACATCATGATAACTTTTATCCTTAATCTTTGTTCTTGCTACAAAAACAAAATCGTATCCTTTTTTATTAATATTTTCTTGCTTAAGTCTATAATTTTCCAATATTAATCTTTTGCTTCTGCTTCTAACAACACTGTTTCCAACTTTTTTACTTACAGAAATCCCTACTTTATTATATAAGGAATTATCTTTATCTTTGTTTCTGTTATTTTTTAATACATATAGTACTAAAAGATCATTAGCAAAAGACTTTCCTCTTCTATATACAATTCTAAACTCAATATTTTTCTTTAATTTATAAATCATAGGTATTTCTATACTCCTTTTTCCGCATTTTGCAGAAAAAAGGCCACAAATGCGGCCCTTATGCTGTTAATTTTTTTCTACCTTTTTGTCTTCTTCTCTTAAGAACGTTTCTTCCAGATAAAGTACTCATTCTTTTTCTGAATCCATGTTCTTTTTTTCTTTGTCTCTTTTTAGGTTGGTATGTCATGAACATTATCACTACACCCCCTTTACGTTATCAATTTTTATAGTAATTAACTATTAATCTAAATTTTAAGTTACTTAATCAATTATATATATTTACTTATATTGTGTCAAGAACTTAGTTGAATTATTAATAAAAATTAAGCAATGAATTTTTTTGTGGATAACTTATTGAATACTGGTCTTCTATTATGCTATTATAATAAAAGATTGTGAATAACTTGTTGATAAAATAGACTTATCCACAGATGTGAATAAGTCTGTGAATAACTTGTTAAAAACTTTATATTTTCACAAGTCTTTTTTTATTTTTTCTTTTTTTTATGCTAAATTCAGAGATATTTAGACTGTTTATAATTTTTTTCATATTCCTGTGGATAACTTTTTTAGAACATGAAAGTTATCCACATGTGGATAACTTTATCCACTTTTTCAACAGGAAAAATTGATTATTTTATTTTCTGTGTATAAGTTGTTAATATCCTGTGGATTTCTTGTTAATAACTATAAAAAAATTTTTTTTGGAGGATAAATAATGGATGCTAATTTGCAAGACTTATGGGAACAAACCTTAAATGTTTTAAAAAACGAAATGAGTGAAGTAAGTTTTAACACTTGGATGAAAAGTTGTGATCCCATATCAATATCAGAAGACACCATAAAAATTAGTGTACCTAATTCTTTTACTCGTGACATTCTTAATAATCGATATAAAGATTTAGTTGCAAACTCAATTCAAGGTATTTGTTCTAAATTATATAAATTAGAATTTTTAATTTCCTCTGAAGTTGCCTTAGAGGAAAAAAACAAAGCTATAAAAATTAAAGGTTCACCTTTAAATGAAGAAATATCTAATACTCTTAACCCTAAGTACACATTCGATTCCTTTGTAATTGGTAACAGCAATAGATTTGCTCATGCTGCTTCTTTAGCTGTTGCAGAAGCTCCTGCTAAAGCTTATAATCCTTTATTTATATATGGAGGAGTTGGACTTGGAAAAACTCACTTAATGCATGCAATAGGTCATTATATTCTTGAAAATAATCCTAATGCTAAAGTTGAATATGTATCATCAGAAAAATTTACAAATGAACTTATAAATGCAATTAAACATGATAAAAACGAAGAATTTAGAAATAAATACAGACATGTAGATGTTTTATTAATAGATGATATTCAATTTATTGCAGGAAAAGAAGGAACTCAAGAAGAATTTTTCCATACTTTTAATGCACTACATGATGCAAACAAACAAATAATACTATCATCAGATAGACCCCCTAAGGAGATTCCAACCTTAGAAGATAGATTACGTTCTAGATTTGAATGGGGTCTTATTGCTGATATTCAAGTACCAGACTTTGAAACAAGAATGGCAATATTGAAGAAAAAGGCCGATTTAGAAAGACTTAATGTTCCTAACGAAGTTATGGTTTATGTTGCAACTAAAATAAAATCAAACATAAGGGAACTTGAAGGGGCACTTATAAGAATAGTAGCTTATTCATCATTAACAAATAGAGAGGTTAGCGTAGACTTAGCTTCTGAAGCTTTAAAAGATATTATATCTAAAAAACAAGGAAAAAGTATAACAATAGAGTCAATTCAAGATATTGTATCTAGCTATTTTAATTTAAGGGTAGAAGATTTTAAATCTCAAAGAAGAACTAGAAATGTTGCCTATCCAAGACAAATAGCTATGTATTTAAGTAGAAAGCTAACAGATATGTCACTTCCTAAGATAGGTGAAGAATTTGGTGGAAGAGATCATACTACTGTAATTCATGCATATGAAAAAATTTCTGAAAATCTTAAAACAGATGAAGGATTACAAAGTACTGTAGACGATATAACTAAAAAATTAACCCAAATTTAATCCACAGATATACATAATAATCTGTGGATAAGTATAAAGTAAGATTCTACCAGTTAATAATGTGGATAACTGAAACAAATTATCCACTAGTTATCCACAGTTTTTTTTCTTTGTATTACTGATTATAACTATGTTTTTCGTAGTTATCCACAAATCCACAGCCCCTACTACTACTACTACTATATTTATTTATATTATCTATACTATATATAGAAATTTAACAATTAACAATTGTGAATTATTTTTGGAGGTTATTTATGATTTTTATATGTGAAAAACAAAAATTACAAGAAGGTATTTTAATAGTTCAAAAAGCAATAACAGGAAAATCAACTATGCCTATTTTAGAAGGTATTTACATAAAAACTGATTCTAATGGAATAACTCTAATAGGTTCAGATAAAGACTTATCTATAGAAACTAAAGTAGAAGCAGATGTATTAGAACAAGGAAGTATAGTTATAGATTCAAAAATATTTGGTGAAATTATAAGAAAGCTACCAAACTCTGAAGTAAGAATTGAAATTATTGAAAATGATACTGTACAAATAAGTTGCGAAAAATCCATATTCAATGTAGTATTAATGAATCCAGAAGAATATCCTGCATTACCAGACATAACAAATGAAAAACAAATAAGTGTTCCACAAAATATATTAAAGAATATGATAAAAAGCACATCTTTCTCAGTAGCTCAAGATGAAACAAGACCAATACTACAAGGAGTATTATTTGAAATTAAGGATAAAAGCCTTAATCTTGTAGCTTTAGATGGGTATAGACTTGCAGTAAAAAGTGAATACTTAGATAGTGAATTTGATATAGATGTAGTTATCCCCGGAAAAACATTAAATGAGGTGTCTAAAATACTTGAAGATGTGGATAACTTGGTGAATATTACTTTTACTAAAAATCAAATATTATTTAATTTAGAGCATACAAAAATCATCTCTAGATTATTAGAGGGTAAATTTGTAAATTATGCATCTTTATTACCACAAGAACATAAACTTTTAGTTTATGTAAACAGACAAGATTTACAAAATGGTATTGAAAGAGCTTCTTTAATGTCTAAAGAAGGTAATAGTAATTTAATTAAGCTAAAAATAGAAGATGATGTATTAGTTATAACATCAAATTCTCAATTAGGAAAAGTAAGAGAAGAAGTTGAAATAAATATGCAAGGAGAAGAACTTGAAATTGCATTTAATTCAAGATATTTACTTGATGTATTAAAGAATATGGAAGAAGAAGTTATAAGATTAGAAATGACATCAAGTATAACACCTTGTGTAATAAAAGCTAAGGATAATGACTCATATAAATATTTAATTTTACCAGTAAGATTAATAAGATAGGAGGAAATGTATAAATAATTGATATTTATGCAATAATTATAATAATGAAAGAAATTGAAATAAATACAGAATCTATAAAATTAGACTCTTTTTTGAAATGGTGTGGAGCAGTTTCTTTAGGTGGAGAAGCAAAAATGTGTATACAAGAAAACTTGGTATCTGTTAATGGTGAAATATGCACTCAACGTGGGAAAAAGTTAAGAGATGGAGATGTGGTTAGTTTTGAAGGTGAGGATTATAAAGTAATCCACAGGTGAGTTTATTTTAGCTTTGTGATATAATTAGATGGGTGTTTATAGATGTTTATAAAAAAACTAATGTTAATAAATTATAGAAACTATGAAAAGCTTAATATAAACTTTGGAAAAGGTGTTAATGTTTTTATAGGAGATAATGCTCAAGGAAAAACAAATATACTAGAATCCATTTATTATTGTGCTTTTGCAAAATCCCATAGAACTACAAGAGATAGAGAACTTATTAATTGGAATAACCATGAAGCCTATATAAGTTTAGGAATAGCTAAAGAAAGACTTGATAAAAAGATAGATATAAAAATCTTAAAGGATGGAAAAAAAGCTATTAAAGTTAATTCTATAAAAATTAACAAAATAGGTGAATTATTTGGAATTTTTAATGTGGTTATGTTTTCTCCTGAAGATTTAAAAATAGTAAAAGATTCACCAGGAGTTAGACGAAGATTTATTGATATGGAATTATGTCAACTTAATAAAAAATATTATTATAACATTGTTCAATACAATAAAGTCCTTAATGAAAGAAATGTAGTTTTAAAAAATAGAAACTTAAGTGAAGATATGCTTGATGTTTATGATGAGCAGTTATCTTCTTATGGTGAATATGTAATAAAAGAAAGATTGAAATATATTGATAAACTTAATTATTATGGTAAAAAAGTGCATAAAGATATAACTTCAAATAAAGAAAATATAGAATTTAAATATCAATCTACAATAAAAGACTTAAGCAAAGTAAAGGAAAATTTTTATGAAGCTTTAAAGAAAAATAGAAAAAAAGATATTGAAAAGGGAATATCTACAATAGGACCTCACAGAGATGATTTTTCTATATTCATAAATAATGTGGATATAAAAAGCTTTGGTTCACAAGGACAACAAAGAACAGCAGTACTTACAATAAAATTTGCCTCTTTAAGAATAATAAAAGAAATTACAAATGAATATCCTGTTCTTTTGTTAGATGATGTTTTATCTGAATTAGATTTTAGTAGGAAAAGATATATTTTAAGTACAATAGGAGAAATTCAAACAATTATCACTTGTACAGGAATTGAAGATATATGTAATTATTTAGATTCGAATTCTAAGATATTTAAAGTAAAAAATGGAATAGTTTCTAATTAGTAAGGAGGGATTTTATGTTTTTACATTTAGGAGAAAATGTAGTTGTTCCAATAAAAGATGTAATTGGGATATTTGATTTACAATCAACTAAGTATAGTTCTGATACTAATCAATTTTTAAGACTAGCCGAAGAAGATGGATTTGTGGAGAGGATAACAAAAGAAAATCCAAAGTCTTTTGTTATTGCTGAGGTAGATAAGAAAAGTAAAATTTATCTTTCACCAATATCTTCAACAACATTAACAAAAAGAACAGATATGGATTATAACCTTTAGTCCAATATTTAAAACCTTCATGTGCAAAATACAAATTTTTTAGGAGGAATCTGTGTTGGAAAATAATAAGCAAAGTTATGATGAAAATCAGATTCAAGTTCTTGAAGGACTTGAAGCTGTAAGAAAAAGACCTGGTATGTACATAGGAAGTACCAGCTCTAGAGGGCTACATCATTTAGTGTATGAAATTGTTGATAACAGTATTGATGAAGCTCTAGCAGGATATTGCAAAAAGATAGTTGTTACAATTAATGTGGATAACTCAATAGAAGTTGTGGATGATGGTAGAGGTATGCCAGTTGGTATGCATCCAAAAATGAAAAAACCTACTGTTGAAGTTATTATGACTATATTACATGCAGGTGGAAAATTTGGTGGAGGAGGATACAAAGTTTCAGGTGGTTTACATGGTGTTGGTGCATCAGTTGTAAATGCTTTATCTGAAAAGTGTATTGTTACCATCAAAAGAGAGGGAAGCATATGGCAACAAACTTATGAAAGAGGTAAGGTTGTTAGTGATTTAGAAAATATAGGTTCATCAAATGAAACTGGTACGACTGTATATTTTAAGCCTGATTCTGAAATATTTGATGAAACTGTATATGATTTTAGTATATTATCACAAAGATTAAGAGAGTTAGCTTTTTTAAACAAAGGAATACATATAACATTAATTGACAAAAGAGATGATAATAAAGAAGAATTTCACTATGAGGGAGGAATTAAATCTTTTGTAAGTTATTTAAATAGAAATAAAGAAACATTACATCCAGAGCCAATTTATGTTGAAGGAATAAAAGATAAGGTATCAGTAGAAGTAGCTCTTCAATACAATGATGGATATACAGAAAATTTATTTTCTTTTGCAAACAATATAGATACTGTTGAAGGTGGAACTCACTTAGTTGGATTTAAAACTGCTGTAACAAGAGTATTTAATGATTATGGAAAGAAGTATGGATATTTAAAAGAAAATGATAAAAAATTATCTGGAGAAGATATTAGAGAAGGTTTAACAGCTGTTGTATCAGTAAAAATTGAAGAACCTCAATTTGAAGGTCAAACTAAAACAAAGCTTGGAAATAGTGAAGTAAGAGGAATTGTGGATTCAATTGTTGCTGAAAATGTAGGAATATTTTTAGAAGAAAATCCTGGAATAGGTAAGATTATTATAGATAAAGCATTAATGGCTTCAAGAGCAAGGGAAGCTGCTAGAAAAGCTAGGGAATTAACAAGGAAATCTGTTTTAGAGCGTTCTTCACTTCCAGGAAAATTAGCTGATTGTTCTTCAAAAGACCCAAAAGAATGTGAAATATATATAGTGGAGGGAGATTCTGCAGGTGGTTCTGCAAAACAAGGAAGAAATAGAAGATTCCAAGCTATATTGCCACTAAGAGGTAAAATATTAAATGTTGAAAAACAAAGATTAGATAGAATATTAAATGCAGATACTATAAGATCAATGATTACAGCATTTGGTGCAGGTATTGGAGAAGACTTTAACATAGAGAAGATAAGATATAATAGAATAATAATAATGACAGATGCCGATGTTGATGGTGCTCATATAAGAACATTGTTATTAACATTCTTCTATAGATACATGAGAGAATTAATAGATGGAGGGCATGTATATATTGCTCAACCACCATTATTTAGAGTTAAAAAGGGAAAAAATCAAGAGTATGCTTATACTGATGCAGAATTAAATGAAATTTTAGAAGCATTTGGTGGAAAAGATAACTCTACTGATATTCAAAGATATAAGGGTCTTGGAGAAATGAATGCTGAACAGTTATGGGATACTACTATGGACCCTGAAAAGAGAATATTAAAGAAAGTAACTGTAGGTGATGCTATGCTTGCAGATGAGATATTTACTATTCTTATGGGAGAAAAGGTAGAGCCTAGAAAAGAATTCATTATACAAAATGCTAGAAAAGGAAATTTAGATATTTAGTACTAATATGAGGTGAAGTACATGGATTTTAATGAAGGAAAAGTAATTCCTATTGACATTAATGAGGAAATGCAAAGATGTTATATAGATTACTCAATGAGTGTTATAGTTGGTCGTGCACTGCCAGATGTAAGAGATGGATTAAAGCCTGTTCATAGAAGAATATTATATTCTCTACATGAATTGGGAATATTTCCTGATAAGGGTTATAGAAAGTGTGCTAGAATAGTTGGAGATGTTTTAGGTAAATATCATCCACATGGAGATTCTTCTGTTTATGATGCGTTAGTGAGAATGGCACAAGATTTCTCTATGAGATATATGCTAGTTGATGGTCATGGTAACTTTGGTTCTGTTGATGGAGATAGTCCAGCTGCTATGAGATATACAGAAGCAAAGATGAATAAGATAGCAGTGGAAATGTTAAGAGATATAAATAAAGATACTGTAGAATTTGGGCCTAATTTTGATGGTGAAGAAAAAGAACCAATGGTATTACCATCAAGATTTCCTAATCTATTAGTAAATGGTTCATCAGGAATAGCTGTTGGTATGGCAACAAATATACCACCACATAACTTAGGAGAAGTAATTGATGGTACTATAATGCTTATAGACAATCCAGATTCAACAGTTGCAGAACTTATGACAGTTATAAAGGGACCAGATTTCCCAACAGCTGCAACTATTATGGGTAAATCAGGAATAAGAGCAGCTTATGAAACTGGTAAGGGAAAAATAACTGTAAGAGCAAAGGCAGAAATAGAAGAGGAAAATTCTAGACATAGAATTATTGTTACAGAAATTCCATACCAAGTTAATAAAGCAAAACTTATAGAAAGTATTGCGGATTTAGTAAAGGATAAGAAGATTGTTGGAATATCAGATTTAAGAGATGAATCTGATAGAGAAGGTATGAGAATTGTTATTGAATTAAAGAAAGATGCTAATCCTAATGTTATCTTAAATCTTTTATATAAGCATACAAAAATGCAAGATACTTTTGGGGTTATAATGCTTGCTCTTGTTAATAATCAACCACAAATTTTAAATCTAAAACAAATTTTAGAGCATTACATAGCTCATCAAAAGGATGTTATTACAAGAAGAACAATCTTTGATTTAAATAAGGCTAAAGCAAGAGCTCACATCTTAGAGGGGTTAATAATAGCTTTAGATCATATTGATGAAGTAATAAGCATAATAAGAAATTCAGAAACTAGTGAAATAGCTAAAAATACATTAATAGAGAAGTTTGGATTATCAGAAAAGCAAGCAGTTGCTATTCTTGAAATGAAACTTAGAAGATTAACAGGTTTAGAAAGAGATAAAATTGAAGATGAATATAAGGAATTAATCAAACAAATAGAATATTTAACTTCAATACTAGAAAGTGAAGAAAAACTTCTTGGTGTAATAAAAGATGAATTACTAGAAATTAAAAATAAGTATAATGATGAAAGAAGAACTCATATAGAAGAAGTAGTTAATGATATTGATATTGAGGATTTAATTCAGGAAGAAGAGGTTACTGTAACCCTTACTCATGCTGGATACATAAAGAGAATATCATCTGATACTTATTCCGCTCAAAGAAGAGGTGGAAAGGGTATTCAAGCTATGACTACTAAAGAAGATGATTATGTAGAACATGTTATGGTAACTTCTACTCATTCAGATGTATTATTCTTTACAAATAGAGGTAGAGTATATAAATTAAGAGCATATAGAATACCTGAAGCAGGAAGAACTGCAAAAGGTACAAATATAGTAAACTTAATTGCAATAGAGCCTGATGAAAGAATAGAAACTATATTAACTGTTAAAGATGATGTAAGAGAAGGTTTCTTGTTTATGGGAACTAAACAAGGATTAGTTAAGAAAACGCCTTTAGAAGAATTTAAAAACTTAAGAAAAAATGGACTTATAGCAATAAACTTAAGAGAAGGAGATGAACTCCTTAAAGTTAAAATAACTAGAGGTGATGCAGATATTATAATGATAACTCAAAATGGTTATGCTATTAAGTTTAATGAAAAATCTGTAAGACCAATGGGAAGAACAGCTTCTGGAGTAAGAGCAATAAGTTTAAAAGATGATGACATAGCAGTATGTATGGATATAGCAGTTAAAGGAGAAGAAGTTCTTGTAATAAGCGAAAATGGCTTTGGTAAGAGAACGCCAATTGAACAATATAAGATACAACGAAGAAATGGTGTAGGTTTAATAACATATAAGATAAGTGAAAAGACAGGTAAACTTGCTGGAGCAACTATATGTAAACCTGATGATGAATTAATGCTTATAAATTCAAGTGGAATAGCTATAAGAATAAATGTTAGTGATATATCTGTAACAAGTAGAGCAGCTATGGGTGTTACTTTAATGAGAACTAATGAAGAGGAAAAAGTAGTTGCAATAACTAAAATATCAGCAGATGTTGACAAAGAAAAAAAAGATAATACTACAAAAAATAATGAAAAAGAAGTACAAAAAAATGATTTTAGCCTAGACAAATTAGTGGAAAGAGCTATGAGTGAAATAGAAGATACAAATTCAGAAGAATAAATAAACTAAAAAAGGATTGTAGATAATAAAATACACTTATTATCCACAATTCTTTTTTTAAAATAAAAATATTTGTTAATAATTGTGGATAACTTTGTGAAAAGTTAATAAGCTTAAATGTGCAAGGTTTTTGTCTTTTAAAAGTAATAAAATATATTATAATACAAATGATAATATATTTATAGTTTAAAAATTTAGAGGTGATTTCATGAAATTAGCAGAAGCTTTAAATATAAGAGCTGATTTACAAAGAAAAGTATATCAATTAAAAAGCAGATTAATAGCAAATTCTCAAGTTCAAGAAGGAGATACACCAGCAGAAGATCCAGAGGATTTAGTTAAAGAATTAGATACTAGTATAAAAAAATTAGAAGATGTAATAAAGTTAATAAATAAAACTAATAGCAATACTTATATTAAGAACAAAAGTATATCAGATATGATTGTAGAAAGGGATATGCTTAAATTAAAAATGAGTGCAATAAATGAATTGGTAAATTCAGCAAGTAATAAAGTGGATAGATATTCAAATAAAGAAATAAAAATATTTAGCACAATTAATGTGAAGGAAAAACAAAAAGAATTAGATAAAATGTCTAAAGAATATCGTGAAATTGATACATTACTTCAAGGATTAAACTGGACAACAGATTTAGTAGAATAATATAGATGGTAATCTTATTAATAAGAGTGAATATTATCTCTACAGTTGAGAATGAACTGAAAATTAATTCTTGGTTTAAAGGGTTAAAACAAAATTAAAAGTAACACCTAGTAAAGTTACATGAGTAATAGGTACAAATAAATGTTAAAACCAGATATTAGCTTATTAATAAAGATGAGGGCGGATAAGGGGATAATTAATAGAAACATATCCAAGTGTATCATTATATAAAAAAACAAGAAATATTAAGAAAAATAAAGAAAATAGAAAATAAATAATTGTTAATATAAATAAAAAATAGTAGAAATTTATTTAGTGTGATAAGATAAAACACGTCGCTGAGGCACATAGTTAATAACAAAAGAAATAATTAAAAAAAGTTGTTGACTAGTAAGTGAAAAAGTGATAAGATAAGTTTCGTTGTCAAACAAACTTGAAAAAATAACTTAAAAAAAGTTATTGACAAGAAAAAAGTTTGATGATAAAATAAGAAAGTCGCTTAAGGGCGATAAGATAAAATGGTCTTTGAAAATTGAACAGAATAAATAAGTTAAGAACCAGCAATTCTTTTATTAGTAAGTTTTTTGAGATT
>OBHU01000377.1_pt1 | contig 36954 bp, 48 predicted proteins | sample 1519071 | NCBI WGS metagenome assembly OBHU01 (sample SAMEA2452135, study PRJEB22498) | human gut metagenome
CGTTACAAAAGTTGTATTTCCGTCTTTGCAGAATGCTTGTTTTGAATCTGTTGATCCCTCCGGCTGTACACTGATTACGCCGTAAGAAGTATTAATTCCCGTAACGACACCGGACATTGAACCCGATGATTCTTGAGTTGATGTTGCGACAATCTTTGTTATTGCGTCACTTTCAACTGTAAGTTTTACAATATCGCCGACTCTGAAATCGTAAAGCGTCTTTTCTTCACCGTTTATAAGAATTTGTACACCGCTCGGAATTTCATATGTCTGTTCCTTATTGTCAACCTTTACAACCATAATTGACTTAGTTGCAATCGTAAGTGACTGAATTGTACCTTCAATAACCTTTGTGCTTGAAGTTGCGTTGATTTGTGTGATTACACCGTACTTCAATGTAAGTGTAACCTTATCGCCCTTGTATATACTTGAAAGGTCAACAGTTGAAGTATTTTTCTTTACAACAACGTCACTGCTTACAGCATATGTTTTACCGTTGTAAGCATCATTTCCGTGGCTGATTGTTATTTTAATATCGTCACCGATTTCCATATCTTCGATTGTTGCACCGCTTATTGTAGTTGTCTTTGATTCGCCTGCAAGAGATGCGATTTTACCGTTTACAAGATTTACTGTTACAACGTCACCGTCTGCAAAACTTCTTACAGTTGCCGGTGAGCCGTCATATGTTACCGATATATTCGACGCACATTCATAAGTTTCGTTTTCTTCCGAATCATCAGGCTTAATCTTTATTGATACAACGCCGGATTTAACAGATGAATTAACAAATCTGCCTGTGATTGTTCTGTCCGGTTCACTTGATACAGTGTCAACGCTTACAAGTGTATTACCCGACTTAACGAACACTGCCTCAACACCCGAAACAAGTCTTGACGCTTGTATTTCGTCACCAAGGCTCTTTATAACTGTACTGTCTGTATATGTGTATTGAGTTTCCTTACCTTTTGAATTTGTTGCCGTGATTGTCTTGTTTTCGGTATCAACAGCTGTTATCTTATTCTTTTCAAATGTATAGTTTGTCTTGTCTACAGTTCTCGAAAGCATAACTGCCATTTGACTTCTCTTAACGGCTGTATTAGGTGAGAATAGGCCCTCTCCCATACCTTCCATAATTCCAGCGTCTGTTGCATAAGACACATACTGAATAGCATTTGACGGTACTTCACGTGCGTCTGTGTAATCAAGCACTACACCCAATTCTGAAAGTGCTTTTTCTTCGCCGCCCATTGCCTTAGTTATGATTATAGCCGCCTCATAACGTTTCATCGGTGTATCTTTTTCATCATCTTTTAGGTATGTATCAAGGTCTGTTTTCTTCAAAGCACCCTTATACATCAGATATGCGATTTCATCAGTACCCCACTTTAAGCCGTACTCTTTTATAACACTGTCGAACTTATCGTGTGCGATTTCCAATAATTCAGTATTGGCAGAATCATTTGAACCCATTGCTCTTGCGAAAAGCGACAATGCCTCAAGTCTTGTTACATCATTGTCAGGTCTGAATGTATTGTCCTCATAACCCGAAATAAAGCCCTTGCCCGCCATATCATTAATATATGACTTTGCCCAAGCAAATTCTTCACTGTTAATATCAGTAAAGCGAGTTGATGTTGACGGTGCTGCTGTAGGTGTAGCAATAGGTGTATCTGTTGTAGTATCTGTATCTGTCGGTGCCGCAAATGCAGGTGTTGTCATAGCAAGTGCAAGCAATATTGCCGACGCTGTTTTTATTGCTCTTTTCATTATAATTTCTCCTTTTCCAAACATAACATTGGTTTACATATATCAATTTTAACATATCAGTTTTATTTGTGCAATAGCTTTTTGCGATTTAAACAAAAATTAACAAAAAATTAACTTTCGTTTAATCATATTGATAATTTATATAGTGTTTATGCGATATTTTCAATGCTTACCCTAATGAATTGCCTTAATTTTTTATGATTTACCCTAAATTTACCCTAATATATCAAATAACAATTTCAAGTTTATTGATTTCTTTAACCATTGTTTCTTTATCCGTATGAGCATATACTTCTAATAATGTTTTACTATCTTTCCAACCGCCAATTTTTTGAACATCAACAATAGACATTCCTGAATGTAACGCTGACGTACCAAAAGTATGTCTAAGGTAATGAGGAGTAAATCTTTCTATTTTTATGTTATATTCTTCATATATATACTTTAATACATGTTCAATCATTTTTAAAATAGAGTTGTATTTGAATTGTTCTTTGGGTGCTTTTTGAAAAATAAAATCATCTTCATTTAAAGACATATTCCATATTTTAAATTTTTCGTCTACAAATGTTTTGTGTTGTTTAAATAAAGGTTTTAAATCGTCTATTATTGGAACTATGCGTTTAATATTACCTTTGGGGATACAGTGTTCACAGACATATTCGTCTTTATCAACATTGTGATATTGTGTAGTTGTTTTTTCAATAGATACAAAACTGAAATCCGATGACACATTTTCCCAACGCAATGCTGTTAGTTCATTAACTCTAATTCCAGTTACCAACATTAACTGGAACATGAATTTATTTTTAGGATACCGTTCGTCTAGTCCTCGAAAAAACCAATTAAGTTCATCTTGAGTTAAAGCTCTTTTCGTTTTTTTATTTTCTCCCATTTTTTTATCATACGTATCAACAACAGGATTGGTTTTTATTAGCCCTTCTTTTAATGCCTCTTTCATACAATCATTAAAAACAGTCGAAATAATTTTTATTGTTTCTTTTGCTTTTCGTTCCAGATTAGCTGAATTTAAAATAGTTACCACTTGAGAATAAGTGATCTCTTGTAATTTGGTATCGCCCAACATACATTTTATCCAATTATTATATATGCTATAATATGTGGAATAGGTTTGAGGTTTTACTCTATTTTTTTTATATTTTATCATATATATATCAAACCATTCATTCAAGGTTAAATTTTTACCACTTAATTCTCCTTTTTGACTGCATTCTTTTTCTTTTTTCAATTCATCAAGTTCACGTAATTTTTCTTTAAGTTTTTTCTGAACCTCTTGTTTTGTTTTACCATAAACACTTTGTTGCTTATTAGTAATAGGATTAGTATATCTTGCTTCCCAACTGCCATTGGTACGTTGTCTTATACTACCTTCGCCGTTGAATCGTTTTGCCATTTTATTTTCCTCCTTTTCTCTTTTTCACGTTGGCAAAACAAATCACTTTTTTGTATTACTATTTGATTACAATTATATCACACAATAATAACATCTTCAAGTGATTTGACCAATTAATACATATTTTCTTGTATGTATTTATTTAATTGTCCTTTATCTATAAACACTCTACGTCCAATATTAACTTTGCCGTAGAACTTTCTATCATTAATCAGCTTATCCAAAGTTGATAAGCATATATTCAAATACTGAGCTGCTTCTGCTCTCGATATCAATTCTATAGTTTCTTGCCCCTTATTATCCATTTAATTCCTTTCTTTATGTAGCACAATAAGTAGGATGCAAATTACACCCTACTTACTGTATAAAATAATTTACTTATTTGTACTTCCAAAACCACCGTTTCTCGCTTCAACGGCATCATCATCAATTACAGTTCCATACTGCACTAAAATGCCTTGTGCAAATTTGTCGCCACGATTGATTCTTACAATTTTATCTTCAAGTGAATTATTTGTCACTTTGATAAATATATGACCCTCATTATCACTGTTTGAATAATCACTGTCGATAATTCCTGTAAGGTTGTCCAACCATAGACGATACTTAAATCCAAGACTACTTCTCGAATATATCTTCAACACCCAATTTTCATCTATTACTGCTCTGATACCTGTCGGTATTTTTATAGTTTCTCCAGGCTTTAATTCAAATGAAATTGGACTTTCAAAATCATAGCCAGCAGAGCCCTTTGTAGCCCTTGTAGGAGGGTTTAAAAGGTCATAATAGTCTGAAAGCTGTTGATAGTCATACTTTGTACCAAAAGTGGCTTTCATATCGTTTATAAATTGGTCTTTGGTTACTTTCTTCAAAATAGCTATATCCCGATTGCTTTCTGGTTTATCTAAAAAATAATGAACCAGTATCAACGCAATAGCTATAATGAGAAGAATTGAATTAAAAGTTGCTATCATGTTTTTTATCATTCTTCCTTTCTGTCTTATTCAACTATTCTTCGTGCCGTAGCATAATCACTTCTTGTTGACAAGCTTGCAATTTTTACTACGTCACCTGTTTGAGGAGCATGAATCATCATTCCGTCTCCTATGTACATTCCTACATGATGTGGAGATGAGCTATCACCGAAAAATACTAAATCGCCAGCAAGCAATTCATCTCGTGACACATATCTTCCTTCATTGACTTGAGTGTAGGTTGTTCGGCTAATATTTACACCTATTTGTCCATAAACATATTGAACAAGCCCACTACAATCAAACCCACTTGGTGTTGTTCCTCCCCATACATATGGAACGCCTAAATATTGTTTTGCAGTTTCTACTGCTTTTTGATTTAAGGGTGTTGGCGTCGGTGTAGGACTTGGGGTTGGTTCAGGTGTTGGTGACGGAGTTGGCTCTAATGCTTTCTCAATGACTTGTGTTGTATAGTGAACTGACCACACATCACTTATGTCATTCGTCACATTTTCGCTTATATTTGGCATTGCATATGAATTAATCATACTTGTCGCAAAAAATAAACTTCCTAAAACTAAACTTACGGTTCTTTTTCCTTTCGTTACTACCATTAAATTCCTTTCTCCCGTTCGGATATAGCAGGTATATATCCTTTACGTTGTTCTTTGAATGTTCCAACATTGACATCAATATCCAAATTTTGATATAATATATTTGTATACGCTACGAAACCACATCTTCGTTTCAGCATAATCCGTTTTGTAAGTGTATACAGAAAGAGAGGATACTGAATGTCAGATGTTTTGAACATTGCAGTGCAGTGTAACAGCCCTGAACAGCTTATTGCTTTAATAGCAATAATGATATTTGTTTTTGCCCTAACAGTCGTTGTACTCAAAGGCATTATCAGATTTACAGGGATGGTTCTCAGCACCATTTTGCATTATCATAATGCAACTGTGAAAATCAGTGGAGCTTCAGTTAACGCTGAGTTAGAGCTCCATAATTGATTGATAAGACCTCATTTTAATATGGGGTCTTATTTTCTATCTTCATAAAGTGAAGATAATTTATCTTGAACTTCCGTATCAAGATAATAATGTAGAAGCATTTCTTGATACGGAGTAAGATACACTTTAAATTGACTTTCTATGAAGTCTTTGATTCTGTTGTATGTTTTTATGTCTGTCATTTTAGTCACAATATAGAACAATCTTGTTTTGGGCGAGACTTTGTTTGACATCAATTACTCTTTGATTTGAACTTCCTCGCCATTTAAGAGTCAAATCTCTTTTCTCATCTATATATTCTCCGTCTACAACAATGTCACATAACGAAATAATCTTTTTTCGCATTTCATATAATCCATCAACATAACTTTCTTCTATATAATCAAAGTCATCTGATGAACAAGATTTATAATTCATAATAATTTCCCAAGAATATCCCGTATATAACCAAATTGTTTTATTGGGGAATAAGTTTCGGATTTCTTTAATCAATTCATAGACTTCGTTTAGATTAAACTCGAATAAAGGGTCTCCGCCGGTAATGGTTATTCCGTCAATATAATCTTGAGATAAATCGTCGAAAATTTCTTTTTTAGTATATTCATCAAAAGGAATTCCACTTGCTGTATCCCATGTTTCAGGATTGTGACAATTCAAACAACGATGAGAACAACCTGATACCCACAAACTGACTCTCAATCCATTGCCATTGCATACATCTTCATGTGTAATTTGTAGATAATTCATATTGCCTCCTTGTCATAGTCGGCAACAACATCATCACAGGTAAAATTATATTTTTCTTCCGCTGCTTTTCTTGCCTTGACAGCTTTATCATAATCAGCAAAATCACCTAAATGAATGGTTTTGTAATTAACTGTAATATATGCAGTCCAAGCATTCTTTTGTTTATTAAAACTAACACCTGTTTTACCCGATGTATTAACCTTGCTTATTCCTCTATTGTGAGAATTATTTTTGTTTGACTTTAAAACAATATTACATTTACGATTATCATCTGTATTACGAGATAAATGATCTGGAATTTTCAAAGATGAGTCATATTCACCATATTTTATTTCTGCAATTAATTGATGAATCATTAAGACACTTTTTGTATATTTGTCTTCTTTCTTTACATTTGTCACCCAATATCCTTTATCAATATTACCACGCTTTGGAATTTTTCTCCAATACCATTTCTTCACTATATCATAATCTTCTTTATCAATAAGACATTTATGATTTTCAGAATCAAGAATATATACTGTACTATCACCATTATCAATAAATTTATTGATTTTAGTTGAATACTTTTTGTTTCTTAATGCAATTTGTTCAGAAGCATAACAGCCACAAGATTGTGTTCCACCAGTTTGTAATTGATACCCCGTAACACTTGATAATTTCGGATTGCCGCAATCGCATTTACATAGCCAATGAACATTGTTCCGATTATATGTACCTCGCTTGTATTCTTTTTCGTCTCGTTCCAAATCTCTTTTTACGACAGTTAATTTTCCAAATTTTTGTCCAGTTAAATCTTTTACGATAAGCGGATTATTGAATTTTATACATCCACATGATTTTATATGTCCACTTTTAATACTCAACAACTGATTGGAAGGAGGAATTTTACCACATTCACATTTAGTTTTAACATAAACTCTATTGTATTTTTTATTAAAATAACTATCATAAGTTTTGTCGTAGTCAATATCTGTAATCGTGAGTCTATTATATTTGTTTCCTATCTCAGCTTTTGCTTTTTCTATTGCTTTCTTATAGAATACTTCTTTTCTTTTTCTTAGAGTTTCTTTTCTCAATTGTCTTCCTATAGATTATCACCTCGTATAATATAAGTAGAGAAAAATTCCCTACTTATATATTCTCCTTTGTGTTTTCAAAAGTCTGATGCGAAATTCTCATTTCAACTTCTTGCTGTTTGCCCTTATTAAATGCACTTTTATAATCACCGGTAAGATATCCAGTTACTCTACGTAATCTTCTAATTTTGTCACATCCGCACATAGGGCATTTATCGGCTATATCGTCTGTGTATCCACAGTTCATACACATATCATTCGGAACATTAATCGCAAAATACGGAATATCTTTGTCCATTGCATAATTCACTATAGTTTCAAGAGCATCAATGTTGTTTTTTACACTACCATTTAGTTCAACATAATCTATGCAGCCAGCACTGCTATACCCTGTTAGTTGAGATTCTATGTCGATTTTTTGAATAGGTGTCACATTCGTCCACACTGGAACATGAACGCTATTTGTAAAGAATTCTTTATCTGAAACATTCTTTATGACACCGTATTTATCTTTGAACTTTTGCATTGAGGTATAACATAAATTCTCTGCCGGCGTAAAATACACTCCAAAATTCAATTTATATTCTTCTTTGAATTCTTTGCAACGATTGTAGAATAGTTTTTCTATTCTCTTGGCTAATTCCATACCTATATCTGTTGTATGGTCTTGCCCAATAAGAATTTGAAGTGTTTCTGCCAATCCTATTTGCCCTATACCTAATGTACCGTGTTTCAATGCCGATACAATACCTTCTTCAGGAATATAACCTTCCATAACTCCATTTTCATACATAAATTTTGCTGAATCTGGAGATTGAGAACAAATCCATTCAAATCTTTCGATCAACATATCTTTCGCTTCATGAATTTTTCTATCTAAGATAGACATAAAAGTTTCAATTACAATATCATTTTTACACCAATCATATTTTGAAACATTAATATGCTTTTTACTTTCAGTCGGGATCTTATTCCACACTTCATCTATTGCTTCCATTGCCAATGTCGGCATAATAATTGTAACAGGACAAATATTGCCCCTACCGTCTTTTAATTGACCGAATCCATTAATATCCCATCCGTTTGCCGTTCTACACATGTTATTCCATTGTCACCAATGGCACTGACTATATTATCTCTCAGAGTCAACCACTCTCGTCAACGAGCCGACCGCTTGGAACTAGTGCTTATCTCTAGTCCTACACTGCTACACTCATCACAGTTAGTCGATACACTTTTAATTAAGAATTCTTAATCACTTAGCACGGACTCATCTTAGGTCATTGAATTTCTTCTCTCTAAGACCTATCCGTTAGCAGCTTTATTTAGCCACACCCTCTAAGCAACGAGGTTCAATCGGTTTAAATTGGGCTGTAGTTTACGCTTACCCATGGTTGAAAAATATGTCTTTGGATCATTTTTATCATACCCTTCGTTACCAGACCAATCTACATTAGCGTAATTTGGATATAATCGTTGAGCCGTTGAACGTAACGCTAATCTAAATAAATCATAGTTAGGGTCTCCTGGTCTTCGATTTACTCCATTCATACATTGAAATATTCCACAAGGGAAAATCGAAGTTTTATGTAGTTTGCCAATACCCTTTATAGAGACATCGAGAAGGGCTTTTATTACCATTCGTCCCTCTGGTTCTGTACAAGTACCATAGTTGATTGAAGTAAAAGGTAATTGATTTCCTGACCTGCTCTGTAATGTATTTAAATTGTGATATAGACCTTCAACGGCTTGATATACTTCTTTTTCGGTCATATCAAATGCATATTGATAAATTTGTGGATAATTATATTTAATTGCATGAGTTTCAAATCCTATTTCTGTGTCCAATTCTAAAAGCTTTTCAAGTATGGAATCTCCCCGAGATATGTATCGACATCCATCTTTTAAATGCTTTCTAAAACTCTTTCTTACATACGGAATCATCGTCCAATCAATATGAGAAGCTGATACACCTCCGAATTGTTGCAATGATTGTAATTGAAAAATAACTGCCACAAGTTGAAATGCAGTGCTTACTGATTGTGCAGGTCTAACATCTGTTTGTCTTGTGTTAAACCCATTAGCAAGCAATTTATCAAATGGGATAGTCAAACAATTATGAGAACCAATAGCATATGAATTTAAATCGTGAATATAAATTTCATTATTCAGATGATTATTTTTTGCCATTTCAGACATACAATTATCCAGTGCATATTGTCTTAATACAACATCACTTGCTTCGCCCACTCTACCACCAAAAGATTTTTCATCCACATTGGCATTTTGGTTTTGGACATTTGTTGCCGTAAGCTTTTCAGATATGTCTTTCATTAACTTCATATTTTTCTCACGTATCTTTGTGCGATTATTTCTATAAATAATAAAAGCTCTTGCAACATCTTTACGTTTGCTTGCCATTAACTTTTCTTCAACAATGTCTTGAATATCCTCAACACATATTGTCTTATCTTCCTTGAAAATATAAGAGGCAATTTCAGAAGCCTTGTTTTTTGCTTCCTGAGAAACTTCTCCGTCTATTTCCTCAAATGCCTTTAAAACCGCATTTTTTATCTTCACCTTATCAAATTCTACTGTTCTTCCGTCACGTTTAATAACTTGCAACATCATTCCTCCTTTGACTCAAAGCTTTTAATCACATCATTTAACTTCATTGCAATCACACTCAAATCAGAATGTCTTGAATTCCTTATGATACAATCCCAATGTTGGGAATCAACATTAGCAAAAGCTTCTTTGTCATTTTTGATTCTTTCTTCAATTTTTTCTTCACTATCTCCTCGCTCCTCCATACGAAGTCTACGAGTCGCCTCATTTGTTTCCACATATATAGTGATAATTTTTCTGTCTCTATATGTATCCTGTAGATGTTTTAATCCTTTTATATCTATAACATAAAAATCAGAATTATTGACTTGTGTTTTTGTTGCCCAATAAACATTTCCATTAAAAAAAGTTTCTGCTACTACTTCATTATTCTCTTTATCTTGCTGATATTGTTCAACATTCGAGAATATATGATTTAACTTATCATTTTCATCATTTGTTCTCATTGGACGAGTGGTATTAGATATAACTTTTGTATAACCATACCTATTGCACATATAATTTACAATTGTATCTTTGCCACTTCCACTTTCGCCAACTACACAATACAAGTTTTTTGTCATACGCATTTCTCCTTAAATTAAGCTATCATTTCGTTAATAACTGATTTTAGTTCTTCATCTATATCACCTTCTATCTCAACCTTAACCGGAGTAGACAAATCAAGACTATACAAACCAAGTATTGACTTACCATCAATTCTATACTTATATAATTCTTTGCCGTCCGCAATATTTCTACCACTACAAACCGTAATATCACCTATATGATGTTGGCATGCTACATTGAACTTCTTAATTTTTTCCATTGTATCTATTAAAACAATCGTTTCTATCATAGTAATTTTAATCCCTTTCTTTTCCGTGTTATATTTGCTATTGCTCTGTATTTTTTCAATTCTTCAGGAGAAGCCTGTCGAATGACGACTTCTCCACTTCTACTCTTATATGCCCTACATTCACGTTCCAAATCAGCGTGTGCAAGTTCTCTCAATCGTGCCTTAGTTGCCAATTATGAAATTTCTCCTTTCTTATTCTGCAAGATAAACATCTTTGTACACAACACCCATGTCTAATGCCATTGAATGAGTTGGTACTGCTACGTCAATATGATTGCCTCCAAAAGCTCCGCAATCTTCGGCTCGTCTATAACCATAACCATCTATGTACACCCATTGTAACTTTCCAATTACAGACGAATCGACTGCAATGGTTTGACCAGGAATAATTTGTCCTGCCCAAGCAGTACGACCACTATTTGAGCCATTACACGTATAACATGGACAATAATGTGTAATTTTAAATCTACCAAGATATTTGCCTTTTGTCTTACCATTTGAATCACTTGCAACTTCTTGTTTGTCCAAATCTTCTTTATTATCAACAAAATATGTACCATAGCAATATCCTTGAGTTTCGCCGTCCCAAACTTCATACCACTTACCTGTTTCATCAACACCTATAACTTGAAGTTCTGTTCCTTTTGGGAACACCTTGATTACCTCACTATCTTCTGTGCTTGGCTTGATTCGACAGTTCAAACCACTTTGAGCAGAAACATAATGTGTTTCCCACTTTGTCTCATCTGCACTTACGCTCATCATCCCTGTCGCTATTGATACAACTGCCATTACTCCGCATATTACTTTTTTCAAATTTTTCATTACTTAAATTCCTTTCTCATTCGTTTTCATAAGTTTCTTTTATACATTCATTACATCCAACAATCTCATTATTGAATATGTTCTTATATAATACTTCTACCTCTTCGTTACAAATCGGACAAATTATCGGAGAATCATCATAATCATATTCTCCGTAGTTACCCGTCCTTGCAATCTCCATAGCTGAAATTGCCCTTGGGTCATCATTTGAATAGATCATCTTCTATTTTTCTCCATTGGCTTAAAGATTGTTATTTCAACCTCATCATCATTTCTTTTTGTATCTTCCCATACATTTACGTGGTATTCCTTTTTACTGTCTTTCCAAGGTACTTTATAAGTTTCACCATCAACAGTAATTGATGTAATATCTTTAAGTTCTTCAAGTTTATACATACAATCTTCTCTGTCAATGCGTTCATCTTCGCACAATGCATTATCGGACGGTTTAATCTTCATATAAACCTTATTAACATATCTCTTTATCCCTTTACCGTTAAAATAAAGATTAGTAGATATATTAATGCTGACAAAATCTCTCTTTGGAATATCTATTCCCTCATTACTTTTCTGAATATGAATCATATTATTACATTTCTCCTTCTATCATTTGTTTAAATTTAACTTCGCTAATAATTGGAATACCCAAGCTCTTAGCCGTTTTATTTTTTGACGACACACTTTCGGTGTCATTGTTGATTAAGTAATCTGTCTTTTTTGTAACAGAACTTACAACTTTGCCACCATGGCTTTCAATCTCTTTAACTAATTCGGCACGATTAGAGTAGCTGATCAACTTTCCGGTAATACAAAAACTTTTACCTTGAAGTGTATCTACTGTATTATTCTCTTTTTGTTTTTCAAAAATAAATTCATTTGCTAAATCCAAAATATCTGAATTGTATTTGTTCCAATAATCAGTTATAGATATAGCCAACTCAATCCCGATACCATCAATATGTGTAAATGCTGTTCTCCCCTTGTTTGATAATACATTCACAAATACCTCAAAATCATTTTCACATACTTTTGAAACGTCTTTGCTTGCACTTTTCCCCAACAACGGAATGCTTAATGAATACAGAAATTGAGCCAATGTTGTATTTCTACTTTTCTGAATTGCTGATAATAGATTTTCAACAGACTTTTGACCAAAGCCTCCAAGAGATTGAATTTGTTCTTTAAAATCTTCAAGATGATAAATATCTTTGATGGACTTTACATATCCAAGTTGAATAAATCTTTTTAGAGATGCTTCTGATAAATTTTCAATATTAAGAGCATTTTTTGAAACTGCATGAGATAGTCTTTTTAATAACTTTCCCTCACAATATTCATTTGTACAAATCAAAACTTCTGAGTCATTGTCCTTCTTGATTATTGTTGGTTGATGACATATAGGACAATGTGTTGGAATTGGTATGTATTGTCTTTCTGTAGTATGGTTATCTATTTCACCCCAACGAATAGCAGGAACGATGAGATTTGCTTTAAACACTCCGATTTTCTGACCAACCCAAGGATTCCCCAATAATTCTTTCATTATTGATATATTATGTAGAGTTGCTCTTTCAACTGTAGTACCTTCAATTTCTACTGGCTCAAATACTGCCGTTGGAGTTAATACTCCTGTTTTGCCGATTGTATATTCAATATTCTTCAATGTAGTTTCTACTGAATCATTCTTAACCTTAAAGGCGATACCATTTCTGAAATGGTGGCTTGTGTTGCCAAGAGATTTACCATATTGCACATCATCAAATTTAAAAACAACTCCGTCTTGCGGAAGACATTCTTGTTCAGCAATGTCCAACATTTTATCTATTACTACCTGATAGTCCATATGTACATTGTCAAACAAAACAACATCAAAAAATGGAACTACATCAAACCCTAATTCACTTGCTTCTGCGAGTTGATTATAGAATGAAAGGTTCGTTTCATCGGCACTATCATTTTCGACAACTTCCCACGCAAACCAACTCAATCGTCTATCTTTTACAACTGACGTATCAAGACTTGATAATGTACCGGCAGCAAGATTACGACTATTTTTAAACTGTCCGTCTTTATTTATCTTGGCGAAATCATCAAGTGTTATCAATGCCTCACCATCAATAACATAAGTTCCTTCCTTATTAATATGTAACGGAACATTTTGAAATTGTTTTACTGCCTGAGTAATATCATTACCTTCTATACCATTGCCCCTTGACTCAGCTCTTACCAAGTCACCATTCTCATAAATCAATCTACACGACAAACCGTCTAATTTTATAGAAGCAACAAGAGGACGATAATTTGCAAACTTCTCAATTTCTTCGACTGAGTGGCATTTATTAAGTGATAGCATTGGTGTCTTATGCACTACTTTAGCGATACTATCCAATACTTCCGTTCCAACTTTTTGTGTTGGGCTATTTGCCATTGTTATATTTGTTTCTTCTTCCAATGAACGTAAATCTTCAAGTTTTGAATCAAATTCCGCATCGCTCATTATCGGCTTTTCCGTATTATAATAAGCATTTGCCGCATTATTTAATTCAGCAATTAATTCTTTCATTCGTGTTATTTTATTCATTTAACCCACCTTATCTATCCATGTTATCCCTAAATTTTCGCAAAAAATTAAAGCCTCCTCTTTGGTCTGGAAGATTTTATAACCTCCACAACCATAGAATACAACATACATTTATATATTCACCGCCTCATCAGGAAATATCAATTCCTGTGCATACGGAAGTGTTCTCGCCCAATCGATGAATGACTTTGACCATTCTGTCAATTTGTGAAATCTTCTCTGACCTTTTGAACACATCGCCAAAAGATTTTCGTATGTCATTGTAACGGTTCTTGTCTGCTGCCAACTTGACGGCAATAGCCTAATCATTTCTTTCCATACTCTTTTATCTTTTGTTCTGAGATACACCTGTCTCATTCCCTCAAGTGTAAATATTATGTTATTCCAAAGAGTTTCCGTTTCAACAATACCTTCATCTAGCATAATTACAGCATCATAGTCGTCCATTTCAAAACATTCGTCCGTGATAGGTGTTGTTGCAAGTTTGTGCATTGTCGATGTGCTATTTGCAGTTGTTCCTACCTTATACGTATCAAACTCCTTCCACCAGTAAAGCGGAGCAGTTATATCAACCGACACAAAAATCTGACGCATAAATTTTCTGTGTTCACTGCCCGATTTTATAAGTCTTTGCGCCAAATCCAAATCGTTTTCACCAATTACGACTTTTCCGTTCTCCTCAACCGTATCATTTTTATGCCATGATTCAAGAGGGTTTCTCATACCTTTAAGCGCACGTTTAAAGCCGTAAACCTCTGTATTTTCAAATTTCATTTTATGTATTCTCCTTATTTATATATCTTTAAAAATGCTATGTATAATAGCCAAAATGCCTATTATCCAAATTGGACTAAGTACCCATAACCATGACCACTGTATTAACCCAAGTATTTTCAGGACAATAAACATTATTGCCAATACATCTAAAATTCCCATTCTTCCGTCTCCATCTTTTTATCTGCTCTTTTCTTCGTTTGTATTTTCTACATCTTCTATCATTACTTCCGTTTCTAATTTCAATAGCCACTCATTAATTGTTTCTCTTAGAATCTTGTAAATATTTTGATTACCTATGCTACCAGAATGTTGTGCGTTAAAATCTTTGACAATTTGCTTTATATTATTAGACAAGCCACATCCTATCTTTGTACCTGGATATTCTGTTGAGATACTTATTATTTGATTGGGGAAACCTACCCCCTCTAAAGACTGTGTAATTATTCCATTAAAGCCTATTTCTACTGAATATTTCATATAATATATTCTCCTTTCTTTGAAACGAAAGTTTCGTTTTTCATTATTTAATCTTCAATTTTCACATTAAACTTTTCAGCAATAATTTTCTCTAATTTGGACACAATTAAATCAGGGATTCTAATCATTTGTCCAAAACCATCTAACGGAATTCCTTTTAGCTCTGCCTTACTATTATTTATAACATCTTGTAATATTTGTGCATATTTTAATTTTTCTATTTCTTCATTATAATTGTCAGGAAGTATTTTGTTTATTTGAAATTTAAAGCAAGAGTCTCCCCATCTATGAAAAACACATACAAATTCCTCACTTTTGTAACCAGCATCTTCTTTGGTCAGATGCTCAAATGTACAATTAGGAAGTGCACGTTCATTAATTTCGCCTTCTATAATCACTCTCTCAAGAGGTGTATAAGTTTTATCATCACTGTAACTATATTCTTTAATGTTACAATTAATATGACGAAAACAATATTCTTCAGCTTTCTTCTTCTCTTTGAATACGGCGTTTATTTCATTCACTCTATGGCTCGGATGAAGCCCCATAACCACATAAACTGTTTCCATAATTAAACATTCTCCTTTTCTTCGTTATAATATTTCTACCACAATTCCAAAGATATTGTTTTTATTAATTGTTCCATTCACATGTCCATGATTGTTAGATATTTGATAACTAACACCATTTTTGATAGCAGAGATTTTATGTAAATAATAATTGCCCTTGACCTTACATAATACAATATCATTTTTCTTTAGTGGTGTATCTTTTGTCACTGGTTTGCAAATTACAGGCTGACCGGATTTAAGAATAGGTGTCATAGATTGTCCATATCCAACAATTTTACAAATTTCACCGTTCTTTAAGTGCTCTGCCGTAATTGCATTTTCTTTTCCCTCAAAATCGTAATTCATTATTTGTTGAATTCCTCCTCTTTTATCGCTTTGAAACCGAACTTTCATTTGTTTTACAACCAACTGATACTACAGATTTTAGGAACTAACGATATCAAGTCGATTTTATAACCAAGTTCTTTTAATTTTTTGTATGTTTTACCATCTAAATCGTCTTTATATTCAATAGCAAAATCCCCATCAGTAATTGCATTTGTAATCTTTTGTGAAATATCCGATAGTTGTTGACTATTGAAATTTTTAATACTTTCTTTCGTCATCCGCTTTGCTTCTTGTGCTGACCACAAAATATCTGATGATATTAAATTATCCATATTAATATTCTCCTTCTATTTTTATTTTACAAATTCATAATATCCCTTATCAAAATACATAAAATCAATAATGACATCTTGTATATTAGCTGTGTCACATTCCATATATTCTCCGTATAGATATTCCAATGTGTTGTCTTTTTGAAGTAGGTCATTATAATAATCATTCCATTCTTCATCATTACAGCCAACGAAAAAATCAATGATCTCGTCCTTAATGCAATATTCATATGCATAAGCTGATAATAATTCACGTTTTGGCAAGTCGGAGTTAGCGACCAAATCACTAACCCAACTCTCCATTTCTTTATATAATTTCTCCCTTAATTTATCCATTTCAATTCACTCTTTCCTTTATATCCTTTCTCAAACTCAAACCACGCATAAGCCACCGCACTACCACCGCCAGCTTTCATCTCATCAAACATTGCGTTCTTTGCACAAAGAATTCGGCTGCTTGATACATAGACACATTTAGGCGGATATTTTTCAAATAATTTTCTACGAGCCTTACCTTCAAGAAACTGTACTTTTAAAAACATAAATACTCTACGACCTTTAGGAATTATCTCCATTGCATGTTCAATAAACTCTTTTGCATATTTATATGGTGGATTAGTTAGTATATCTCCCTCCCAAGTTCCGCTATATGTAAGAAAATTAATTCCGCCTTTGCCATAACCTCTATAAACTAAATCGGTAGAATACACGTCATAACCATAATCTTTTAATCTATCAGATAAATCCCCTCGTCCACAAGCACATTCCCAAATGGGTTTATCAAATGTTACCTTACCATCTCTGATAAGAACATCTATTGCTATAGGGTCAGTTGCATAATAATCTTCATTTTGTCTTTCTTTATCAGTGTGGTTACTTGCACCTAATGTTTTGAAGACACTGTTCTTGTTTCCTGTCCAATCTTTTTCTATTGTATTTTTCAAATCTGATACCTCTTGTCTTTTTATCTTTAATAGTTTGTAATTAATACTTCGCAATCTTTACTTCTGTCAATCTTATGATAGTTACAATTACTGTAATCGCCATTCAAATAATGTACATTATATTTATCTTTCCATTCATCTAAATACGGGTTATCATATTTAAGATTATTGCTGAGAGCAAAGTATATTCCCTTTTGGTTTAGCTCATCTAAATTCATTAATAATGCTTTTTCACGTTCTTCGTTCCAGCCACCTTGTTCGTTGTATGATGCAACACTATTAAAATATGGCGGATCAGCATATACAAAATCGCCTTTCTTCAGTTCATCAAAATTAAACTTTTCAAACGAAATGTTAGAGAAGAAAACATTTTTTTCATGTAAAGTTTCTGAAAATGCAATAAATTTTTGTCGTAAAGACGGATTAAAACTACTTCTATCCTTACCAAATGGCATATTGTATTTTCCATTTTGGTTAAATCGAATTTGATAATTAAACGCATAACAAATCATTGTATAAAACACAATGGGGTTATTATTCTCTTCATTATAATATTCCCTCAATTGATTAAACCCTTCGGCATTTTCCTTTGATAGATTAAACCTATCTATTAATTTGTCAATCTCGGATAACAAGTCGTTAGTATCCTTGTCTTTAAAATATTTTAAAAGTTCTACTACGTGATTTTCTAAATCGTTATAAATAATACGATTGGCATTTACATTAATGCCCACATTAAATCCACCACCAAATAAATCAACAAATGCATCAATCTTCTTTGGAAATAACGGAATAATTTGTGGAAGTAATTTATATTTTCCACCCACATAATTAAGTGGACTTTTTATGTATGTATTTTTCAATTTTGTTCACCTTTAATTAGTACCTGCGCAGGTTTACTCACTGTGAACATTCTTATCCTTTCTTAATGAATTTTTAATTCTTCCATAATAATTTGTTTCGGCAAAAAATTCCAACAGTAATAACTACTACTAAATGTTATTTTATTTTGGATTTCGCCATTATTTTTAAACTTCATTCGTTTATCAAACATTAACAACTGTAAATCTTTATTCTTAAATAATTGTTTTGGGGCAGAATCATTAAGCCATGTATTGCTCATAATTAATGCAAATGGTTTATTGAAACTCAATGCCCTTTCAAATATATGCCTTTTGTTTGTAAATGGCGGATTACTAATAATACAATCCCAATGTTCAGTGGGCTCATATGTATAAAAATCTTGTCCATTGTCAATATGTGTTGCAATTACTTTATTGCCCATTTCTCGTATTTGTTTTACAAATTCACTATCTTCTTTATCAAATGGACACCATATAATTGCATCTTGAGGAATATATTTTAATATTGGTACAACCCCATAGTCTGGAGTCATACACTCATCATTGCTCCCCTTGCTATATAATACTTCTTGACTATTCATTATTTTCTTTAGAATGGTACAATATTGTTATCTTGCAAGAAACCTATATCCTTTCTAAATATTGTTTTGTAGCTACGATAATATATTCTCTATTTGTTCCGGAAATTTTGAGCAGAATTGCTCTATTGAGTTAAAAGTTAAATTTTTGTATTTACTCTATATAATCATCATAAATTGTTATATCATATTTGATATTATGTTTTTTTATCAACCAGCCATAGGAAATATCCTTCTTTCTTGCTCGGTCTATTATAAGTGGAAATTTCAAATTATCAATTAACTGTTGTAAATTTTCAACTTCAATCATAATAAGACGCCAGCTTTCGCTTACGACAATAGGATTAAAGTTTTTTAGCTTATAATATATCCTTAACATTTCTTCTGGGCTATGTCCATGAGCGGTGCTTATCAAACACTTCATATTTTTATTTCTCCATTTCATGTATTAATGTAATCCATTGAAAAACATATTTCATGTTAATTATTTTTATCTAATCTAGGTGTAATTGCAACACTTCGTCCTTATCCGTATGTCCATCCTGTTCTGTATTCCTTCCCACGGAACGCAATATTCTTTCATAATTTTATTTTTTACAGCTATGGCATACATATTACTTTCTGAACGCATATCGTTGTAGCACAAAAATGCTTCTGTCGGATCATAGCTACTTCTTATATCAGTTAATGATCTATCATGTTCTTCTGTCATTCCCATGTATAGACAAGCTAATCTGTATGGTAAGTTGAAACTATGCATTATTTAATTTCCTTCCACATACAGGACAATACTTAATCTCCATAATGTTGCCTGTATAATATTCGTCTTCACATTCATTCCAAAGATAATATTCTTCATCATCTTTATCCTTTGTAATACAATTACACACTTCTCTATCAGCCCAGTATTGCTTTTTCAATTTTGAAGTATTATAAATTGTGTTGCAAAAATCACATTGCATTTTATTCTCTTGGCACATTCCTTCTACAGAATTTCCGCACATAAATTCATTGCATTCTTTTCCTGGTCTTGGACAATTCATAATATCACCTCAATAATTCATTTGTTAGCCTCTTTATTTTATAAAATTTTTCTGCTGGCTTTCCATCTATAAATGTTTCAAAAAAATTTTCATGTTCAATCAATGAAAACTTACTATTCTCCGTAAACTCATAGCAATGTTTTAATATATAAGAATCATAACAGTATGTTTCTTTTAAGCTTTCTTGAGCATTTTCAGTATCAATTTTATATATTTCAAAACTGTTATTACCACAAATATAAATCATAAAATTCCATCACCTATCCTCATTAATCTCACATTTCAATCATTCTTCTCTAATATAAATAATTTTTCAATCGCCTTATCACCAACTGTTCTATCTGACTTCTGTAAAACCTTGCGTTCTTTTTGCCAAATACATTTAAAGTCATCCGGCATAGAATATTCACTAATTATTACTATATTATTCTCCGAAAGTTTACGAAGGAAATCATAAAAAGAATTGTAGTCAATAAACTGCTTAGAATATTGTTTTGTCCCCTTATATGGTGGATCAAAATAAAATAGACAATTTTTATACCCTGTAAAATCCTTGAAGTCACAACATTTAATATCAATATCTTTTAACTGTGTAGAATCTTCTTTTAAATTTTTCAATCTTTCAGCATATATGTTTCTCTTACCTGTTTTATCTCTCCCATAGCCGCCATCAAAATATCGTCCCCCATAACTTGCACAATAGCCGATTAATGCTATATATTCCTTGGAATATTTATTTGTTCCTTTTTTTCTATTTTCTCTTACGTCCGCATAATGTTCAAACGAACAATTTGCAGGTGCAATAGACAAATCATTATCACTTTTTATGTATTGAAGCAATGAAATTAATTCATCATTTATATCTGATGCTATACGATTATCACATCTGATTTGTTTTATTATCGAACAACTGCCACACATGGGCTCTATATAAGTTGTAATATTATTCTCATCAATGTATTTTTGAATAATTGGCACTAAAAATTTTGCTAATCTACTTTTACTTCCTTGATATACCATTTAACTACTTGGAGTAAGGAATTCCTTTTTGTGTACACGAACCTCCGCTCCTTTCATTATTTTTTATATTCTAATTTTATCTTCGATTTCTTAATCAAAATTTTAATCTGATTTTTAACTGATAGAAACATAACCACAACTGTTCGGTGCAATCAAATTCAAATCAATAATCATTTTCCCGTCAATATATTCTTTATTAATTTCGATATTTTTGATTATAATTGCATCTTCTGTTATTTCTGTTATTTCACCTATGTAATGGTTATGACAATTTGATTTTTCATTATATATCATAAATGCAATATCCTGCCCGATAAAAAAGTTCAGATTATTATCTGTCTTTAAAGTCTTTGTCGTTTTAATGCTATATTTCATATATTTGCATTTTCTCCTTTCAACAATAGTTTCATTTGCAATCTTATTCGTCATATTGCTCCATTGGATAAATATTGCCGTCTTCCGTAACATAATACATTTTAAAGTAAACACCACAATCTTTATCAACAGAGGTAAGAATTATCTTTACCGGTTTTTCGCCCTCAAAGTCATCAGAAACTTTCACACCCACTTGATTAAGGCTTAAAGTTGTAACCGATACATTATTCGGATTTTCACATGCCACTGGCAGAACAACTTTGTTTTTATTTTTCTTCATATTTAATATTCTCCTAACACTAACTCAATATTGTTAATAAAATTTTCATTGCCTGTCTCTTTCGTCCAACAAACATTTGTACCTCGATATTTCACTTTTCCGTCAGACGGAAGAATACCTATATTAATAAGAAGCTTTTTGATTACTTTTGCTTGGTCATCAATGTTTTTGATACAACCTTGTCCATGAATATACGAATTTTTAGGAAGAGAAATGTAAATAGTATTTTCACCCACATTCACTCTCTCAACACATATTCCATGTTTCAAAAATGTTCCTAATAATGCTCTAAATGTTATTTCATATGCCATAAGCACCTCCGTCATGTTTTACTCATTTTTAACCACTATATATTGTATTTACATTTTAAATATCATCTATATATAGTGCTAAAATCTCTTTGAAATCTCAGATTCAATCGTTAGTCATTTTTTCGACTTTTAATATCTTGTTGCCAATCCATAAACTCATCTTTTGACATTCTTATCATTTGAAATATTATGATAACGCCCGATATGTTTAAAATAGGAACAAACATGAGTAGGATAAGAGAAATAGATGATCGAATATGCCTAAGATAATATCGAATATTTTTTTTTGCCTTTAATATCTTCCACATACCCATTTTGTTTCAGCACGTCTTTCGAAAACATCATAACTCCAAAAAATGTAATTATACACAATATTGAAAATGCAAAATGCAACTTTAATAACCACATATACTTATTCTCCTTCTCCTATATACTTGTCCCAATTCACCACAACATACTCTTCATAGCAAGGATAATATGTCGTAGTCGCTGTCTGTTCCTCACACCAATCATCCAACAACTTTTGTAAAGAATCATTATCGCAAACATATTCGGCATCTTCTCCTAATTCGGAACAAGCGTCCAAAACAATTTCATCTGCATCAATATGAATTTTTCCTTCTGATGCAACCCATAATCTTGCTGGTCTTGTTCTTCTATTACTATAAAATGTCAGCCAGTCATTTATAAAGGCTTTAACAGTGTAATAATATTCATCGGTTTCTGCACAATAAAGCATAGTCGTTACATCTTTTTCGTCAACTTCTTTTGCTTTAGGTATAATTTCTTGCCACTTCTGTTCTTGTGCTTTTAAATCTTCTGCCAGTTGCCCTTCACAATCACAATGACCTTTATAAGGTTGACCGCAATACTTACATATTTTTTGCACACCATTAAAACAATGTGGACACAATGAAAGAGTTTCAGTTCTGTAAGGGTGGCTTTCCAAACTATCTCCAACTCCGAAAACGCGTGTGTTAATTTTCACTCCAAGACCATGACAATCTGGACAAATTCGTTCATTTTCATTAAGGTCTTTTATGAGGATTTTAGGAAATATCTTTTTTATCGTTTTATATAAATTAATTTTTTCTCTATGTACCGCCATTAATACATTCTCCTTCCTATTAATCATAATGCAATTCTTTATTACTTGTTCGTATCTGCACGTAAAGTTCCGGCGAATACATGAACCCTAAGTAATTTGCTCCGTCACGCTCATAAGTAAGAACATTACAATCATTTTTAATGTTATCTATGTAAAACATTGCTTTTTGTATTACCGCTTTACGTTGTAAAAATTTAAAATGCCTTCTAATCTTATTGGCACACCATAACCAACCATAACCCATTCCTTCAACATCAACACATGTATATTCGTATGGAAATTCTTCATTGTCATAGTAAAATGCATAAACATCTATATACTTTGCTTTAAAGACTTTTGAAAAATCAATATTTTTCTTGGGTTGCATTCCATAACCGACTTTATCTATCTTGTACTTTCTCATAATATCTACCAAAGTCATATAATTGTCCTCCTAAGTCATTGTTCTATATCAGTTCTTATCTTATTAACTTCTACCAAATTAGAATATCCCATCTTAAAACTTTCTTTGACCTTTTCTTGAATTTTAGTATCAAGTGTATCTTGTACCTGCTTATATATTTCTGCTGATTTTTTATCCGAAAATGCTACACAAGGTGATGTAAATATAGGATAAAGAAACATCTCTTTTATTTGTCCTTTATTTGACATTTTCCTAATCGTACTATCAAAAATGTTATATACATATATCGGTGATTTCTTGTCCCACGTATCGTATTGAAGTTTTCTTGAATAAGCTTGTTTGATTATTTCTTTTGACGGAAACAATTTCTCTAAAGAATTTCTATTTATCTTTTCCCTCCTACCAATCAAATTCATTTGAATATCATTACATAGATTTATTCCAAATTTCTTCATTCCAAGTCCTCCATATTATAATTTTTTCTTATATATTCACACAAATCTTCCATTGTTCTTTTAATATACCAATCATTCTTGAATAACTTATTAACTCGGCAAGTACAAGAATATTTCGATCCATATTTTTTGAAGAATTTTAGATTAATACTAATACTCAACAACGGCACTTTAGTGAATCCATCTGTTAGCCACTTCTTAAACCATTCCATGATTACCACCTATATTTTTGTCAAAAGAGTTCTAAGTGGTTCTCTTGTTATATTCTCTTTCGCCCACGAGATATAGCTTGGGTCAGTGTGAGCAACATCTGTCAATTTTTCACCCTTATGTTTGCCAAAGGTCAATATATATGTATCAATATCAGGCAATTCTTCTTTTGGAATATCTACTCCACCCAAAGTAGAAATAACCTCATCAGAATAGCTCATATCAAGATTCGACCTACTTGCTAAATAATCACACATATGTACAAAAAATTGCTCATCATTTTCTGGTTTTGGTAAAACAGTTTTACTTCTTTTGGTAGAAGTCCATTCACCACTATGGCTTTCACATAATCTTGCGATATAGACTTTCGTTTTAGCATCTATATCGTGCTCAACATTTGTATTCCTCACCCATTCGCCGGCAAGTAGTGGATGTTCATGGACTGTATATCGAGAGCCGTTCAATCCACACTTGACTGCATCATGAAAAATTGGAGTGCAACGTAGGCAGTCTCTTTGTCTTTCATTTGTTTTTTCTTTTACATACTCCAACCCAAGTATATAATTCATAACTTCTGCAAACATAAGAATATGAAAAATCTGTCCATGAGGTTGACACTGTGTCTTGTTGTGATATTTAAATGATGTGCTACTTGGAATTGTAAAGATATAATCTGGGATTTCCTTAATCATATCTGTACAGTAATTTTTAATTTCTTCTGTTTCAAATTTATTTAATAAATTTTCAAAAACTTTTATCTTATTCATTTATCCCTCCAAAATTTTCTTTAAATTATCATAACCTCATTCGCCCATATAATTATTCTCTGTTTGAGATTTAAGCCAAGTATTTCTATGATTATGACTTGTACGGATGCATTGTAAAAATGCACTTGGTTCTGCTAACAGCAAACATCTCTTTTTTGCTCGTGTAAGTAATGTATATAACATACAATTATCCAAAAGTTGATGGTGTGTATTATCAATAATGCCAATGACCGTTTTTCGACCAGCTCCTTGTAACTTATGTACAGTCATTGCATATGCTAAAGATAGCGAAGTTAATTCTTTTTTAGTGTATTCAATGAGTTTGTCATGTCCGCATATATCCGAATATGTTACAACACAATATTCTTCTTTTTTCTTCTTGGATTCATATCTTTCACCAATTTGAGTTATATAGCCGATTTCACCGTTGAAAACATTTTTATCATAGTCATTAACTGTTTGCATAACTTTTGCCCCAAGCTTAAAATTAGTTTCAAATCCTTCAATACTTTGTTGTACGTCTCCTAATAATTCATTTTGAATGACCTTATTTATTTCGTTTGTACTATTTAAGCAATCCTTTCTACGAGGAACTGCAATAACAACATTGTCAATCCCATCTGTTTCTACCGACTTGAGAAATGTTTTAATTGCAATATTAAAAAGTGACTGCCTATTTGAACGAAACATATAATACATATCTTGTAATTCACCATGGATAATGCGAGGTTGTAATTTCTCTGATATGGGATTAATATTCTCACGAATTTTGTTAGCATCTACAAGAATACCTGATTTTTCAGCTTGTCTCATAGGTTTTATAAGCTTACTTACAATAGAATCATCAAACATTTCAACTAAATCGGAGAACACGTTTCCAAACCCTATGGGCGGTAATTGTTTGTGGTCTCCTGAAATAATAATCCTTGTATTGTCACCTATCGCCTCAAGCCAATGTAAAAACAAACTGGCATTTACCATACTTCCTTCATCAAGAAATGCGACATCAGTCATTAAATGATTATCCATGTCATAAGTAAATTTGTTTAAGCCTTGACAACCAAGCGTTCTATGAATTGTCATCGCAGGGAACTCTGTTGCTTCTGTAATTCTTTGAGCTGCCATTGCCGATAAGGCTGAAGCAGTTATCATATAATTATTCTCCGTATATGCTTTTACAATTGCTCGCATAATTGATGTTTTTCCTGTGCCTGCCTTACCAGTTATTAAACTGACTGTTCTATGTAGACTCTTATGAATTGTGTCCAATTGTTCGACTACATAATTAAAACCTTGCTCTTCCTCTGCGTGTTTTATTGCCAATTCGATAGCTGTATCAGAAATATTAATCGTAGTATCAACCTTTGACTTGTCAAGAATTAATTGATAGATTTGTTGTTCAATATCATAATAGTATTTTAGACCGATACGTCCATTGACAATATGAAGAAAGTTATTATTTTCAAAAAGCCAATCAACTTTATCACTACATTCGTAAACATTGTTGCTAATCGCAGTTCTCAGGATTTTTTCAGAACACCATGTATGTCCCTTACTTTCGCCTAAATCCTTAAAGTAATATTGAATAAATGATACCAATCTTTGCGTTGAATCAATTAATTCTGGTTTTAATTTCAATGCCAAATCATCGACACGTTTGAATCCTAAATTGTCCACACGAGTTAAAACCCATGGGTTTTTTTCAATTTCTCTCTTTAATAATACTGGATTTGGTTCGTCAGACAGGAGTTTCTTAATCATCGTATATGTAACTCCTAATGGTTTAAGAAGCATAAGAATATCAGAAATCAGATAATTATTGATTATTTTTTCTTTAACTTTGTTCCAAGTAATTTCTCTAACTCCTTTAATTTTCGAATAATCTATTTCTTTTAGTGTTCCATTTGCAACATCATTTACTAAGTTGGGGTACTCGTTGATAAGGTTTTCTGCCATCCACTCTGGGATTATTGTTTTAAGAAATAATAATTGCATTTCTTTTGTTTGTGGAACTAAAGCATATATTGATAATGGTTTATATTGATGACCATATTGCTTATTATATTCATATTTTGCTTTAATTTGATATTCTCCACCAATAGATAACTGTTGCATCTTACCAACAATGTTACAAAATTTCTTTTTTTCTTCCGAATTATCGAACTTATTTGCTTCACCGTTGGTAAAAAACGGTATATCATCTTCTGTATATGCAATATAAGTTCCCCAAGTTGTATCATCATTATAATATTTTTCATATGTTACAACAATTTTAAATTCGTAAATATTATCATCAGACAATCAACTTACCTCTCTTTCTTTTTCTATGTCCTCGACATATAGGAAAATGTATCCTTGACATGTTTTATTCACTCTTGTACAGCACTTTGATATTGCACTTTTTGAACAGCCAATTATTTTTGCCGTTTCTGTTACTGATTTATATCTTGCGACCTCTTTATATTGTAAATCATATTGAACAACTTCTTTATAATGAGCCTCTTGCACTGCTCGTATTGTAGATTCTGAGTTTTTCTTCCCATACCTACCATGTTTTTCTTTTGGTATTTTTTTATGAGCTTCTGACATTTTCTTCTTAGATTCATTTGTATGATATTTACCGTAAAAAGGATTATCCTCGTCCAAATATCTTTCTTTTGCCAAATTACTTAATACTTCTTTTGTTTCTTCTGTATGGTGTTTCCCATAAAACGGATTCAACTCTCCAAGCGTCCTATAATGTGCATCTTCAATTTCTTGTTCAGTTTTAGATCTTCCGGTATTTGCAATCGCTATTTTTTGTTTTGTCTCATCTGTATGATGTTTGCCTTTAAACGGATGACCGTATATTTTCCAATGATCTTTTATTTTCTGTTTCGTCTCTTCTGAAGCTTTTCTACCTAATGCTTTTTGTCTTATTTTTTCTTTTGATTCCTCGCTCAATATAGAGTTTTCACCACCTGGACGAATATTATATCCATATTTGCTATTTGTACTTTTATACTTTTTAATTAATTCTTCCTCTATAATATTCGCCATTTCTAAAGTCAATCTATCTATTAACACTATATGTTGAAAGTTATTCCAACCATATTTATTAATAGCATTATTAAACGCGACACATTGTTTATATCCCCAACCACTATCCCAACGATCTTTGACATTTTCTTGACCTGTTTGACCTATGTAAATCTTTCCATTAATTTTGTTTATATGAACATATATTTTATAATTCTCCATACAAAAAAACCACCATCCAATATTCTAAAAGAGTATATTAAAAACCGTAATAAGCTGATCTTTTTTAAACTGATACTCCTTTCTTTCTCACACTCTCAAGCCACTTACTATATGACTTTAATTTTTCTACAATTACTTTTTCTTCACTATCTTTCTTACAAAGAATAGCGACTTGCTGTCCTTTTTTCACTAAATCTTCATATTCTTTTAATTGACTATGCCATACAATTCCTTCTACAAGTCCAAAACTTGAATAGATATTTATATATGCGAATTGCTTGCCATTTTTATCTTTCTTCTTTTGAACTTTTGCAATAATACCAACTAAAGTACATTTCTCGCCATCAGAAATTTCTTCAAATGGTGTTAAAAATGTATAAGCAGCATCAAATGGATTATCATTGATAAAAACTTGTAATGTTTGAAATTCCCAAAACTGTTCATCTGCAAGATATTTTTGATTTTCATTTATATACTTTTGAAATCTTACTTTTTGATTTTCATTGAATTGTATCTTTTTTAATCTGTTATATTCGGAAAGTAATGCTTCTTTATCATATACAACTCGGCTTCCAGATGAAGGGATAACATATTTTCTCAAATCGATTCCCCAATCTTCTTCAAGTTTTTTATATGTAGGTAATGATTTAACCTCTGAAAACTTTAACGGTTGGTACTCCGATTTTAGATATGATATAAGTTTTTCACGCTTATTTTTACAAGGAATTGCACCAGATTTAATGAGTGCTATGACAGATGCCTTATCCAAAGAAAGCCTTTGGGTCAAATCGTTAAAAGATTTATATATACCATTATTCTCTCTTTCCTCAATAATTTGTTTAGAAAGCGATTCGCCAATACCACTAATTGCTGATAGTCCAAAAAGAACTTTTTCATTATCAACCGTGAAATTCATGCCAGAGTGGTTGATGTTCGGTGGCATAATGTTCACATTAAAATACCTTGCATCAAGTATGTACTTATTAATAGCTCCCGCCTTGTCTTTGTTTTGATTAAATAAAGCTTTAAAAAAATAGGTTGGATAATGTGCTTTAAACCATGCGGTTTCAAAACAAAGAACTGCATAACTGTAAGAATGTGACTTATTAAACAAATATCCGCCCTTTTTCGATAATTCATTTGCTATCTTATCCGCAATATCCTTAGAATAACCATTAGCTACAATTTCACTACGAAGGATTTCCGATTCTTTTTGTACTAATTCAACAATCTTTTTTCCGATTGCCTTACGGAACAAGTCTGCCCCTCCATATGTTCTGCCACCAAATTTTTTTACAATGTCAAGAAGCTGTTCTTGATAAATCATGCAATAATTTGTATCTTTCAAAATTTCATCCATATCAGGATGAATAGATGATGGTCTGCTTCCGCCAGTTGCCATTTCAACATATTCGTCAAGTGCCCCCATACTATCAGGTCTATACAAAGCCAAGACAACAGATATAACTTCAAAATCTAACTGTTCAAGTTTTGGTTTCAATCGAATCAACAAATCTTTCATTCCGGCTGATTCGACTTGAAACACACCATTTGTTTTGCCACTTGCTAATAGTTCATATGTAGGTCTATCATTCTCAAACTCAGGATTATTAATATCATAGTCCCAAGGATTCAAATGTAAATCATCTTTAATTTCTTTTACAAGATTAAGTGTTGCAACACCCAGTAGGTCAAACTTAACAATTCCAATATCTTCTACATAGTGTTTATCAACTTGAATTACATGTTCACCCTTGCTTCCTATCTTCATTGGCATATAATCATTGATTGTTGTGTCAACAATGCCAATACCACCGGCATGAATAGAAACGGTTTTTACTCGTCCACTTAAATGTTGAGCAATATCAAATAATTCAACATACTGTGGATTGTCTATAAGCAATTTAGGATTCGCCTTCATACAGTCATCCCAATTATCAAATGTAAATTTTTGCGAAAGTTTTTGCATTTGTTGATATGGAAACCCAAGTATTTTTCCCACATCTGTAATTGCTACTGTTGGTGTAATGTATGAATAGTTTATAATTTGACATACTCTATCCTCACCATATTTATCGACAAGATAATCAATAATTGCATCTCTATTTCCAACATCTGTATCAATATCAGGAAGTCCCACACGTTCGGGATTTAAGAAACGTTCAAAAATAAGTCCGTATTTTATCGGGTCAATATCTGTAATATGACAACAATAACAAACTAGTGACCCTGCTGCACTTCCTCTTCCCTTACCTACTTCAATGCCCAGTTTCTCTGCCGCTTTGATAAAGTCCCAAACAAACAAGAAATATCCATCGAATCCCATTGAATGAATAATCTCCATTTCATAATTAAGTCGTTCTTTTCTGATTTTTTGTTCAGCTTCACCAAGTTTATCGTATCCCCTATCCTTCCATCCTTGGTTGACTAAATGCCATAAAAAATCATTATTATCTTTATAGCCTTTTGGTAACGGAAATGTTGGCAACTGAGGTTTTTGAAATGGCATACTAACTTCGTCAATCAAATCTGCTACTTTATTAGTATTTTCCAGACCAATACATACATTGTCATATCCAATTTGTACGTCCATACACTCATGTATTTCTTGCTCTGACTGCATATAACAACCTTCATACACTTCGCTATTTTCAATTGCATTTTTATCGTTGTTGGTGCTTTTTCTACCAATTTGAATAAGCTTGTCCTGATAATACAAATCTTCCTTTTTTGGTGCATGACTATCAGTTGTAATAATAAATGGAGTGTTTGTTCGTTTTGAAAGTTCTAATATTTTCTGATTATATAAACATTGGTCTTGATGTGAATGCGACTGCATTTCAAGAAAGAAATATGGAAATGCTTCTTTATATTCATTGATATATTCAACGCATTTTTCAAAATCTGATTCTCTTGCTAATTTACTCGCTAGGCAAGCAGATGAAATGACAAAATTTTCGGCATACGGTTTTATATCCTCTATGGTACATCGTGGTTTAAAATAAAACCCTTCAAAATTACTTTTTGTAATGACTTTATTCAAGTCCTTTCTACCTTGTTCATTTCTTATTAAACAGATTAAATGAAAGTATTTATTGTCCTTGTCCTTGATTGCTATATCTTCGCATTCATACAACTCACATCCGTAAATTACTTTAATTTCTGGATAGTCTTTTTTTATAAGGTCGTAGTATATATGAGCATATGCGTTGCCGTGATTTGTTATAGCATATGCGTTTAATCCTATCTCCTTAGCTCTGTCCAACATTTCCTTTGGACTTCCATAACCATCCAACAATGAATAAAAATCATGATTATGTAATGAACTATACATAATTTACCTCCTACCAATCGTCATCTTCATCATTGCCACTTGTATTAATAACCTCCACGTCCTCAATTATAATCTGAGGTGTTCTAACGCCGTTATATTCATTGATTGAAGGCTTTCCAACAATATTAAATGTAATGCTATCATTATCGTCCCAAGCGTTTTGCAAAAAATCATATAACTGATTACCATTCTTACATTTAAACTGAATATATTTAATATCATTTACCATAAAACTGATAGTATCTTCGTTTTTACCGAATACCTCAAAACAATCTCTTGTTAATGATATATTCTCTATTGCAAGCATTGGTTCATTAATTCCTTGACATATAATATCTTCAAATTGTGACAACTTAATAATTAATGAGATTGTAATATGCTCAATATCCAAGATAAAATCTACACAATATGTAGAATCATATTCAGTATCCTTGAGAATATTATTCATCATACTTATTGCTTTTTCTTTATCATCAATTGGCAAATTTACAATACCAAAAGCATTAGCGTGACCTTTACCATTGACAATACCTGTAGAATTAACAAGATCCTTAAAGCTGTCAATTGGACTATTATCAATATTCCTTGCACTGCCACCGAATACTGTCATTCTTGTCTTTTTATCAAAATGTTTTTGTAGTAGAATACAAGGCTTGTTATATTGTTCTGCAATTTTAATTGCTACAACGCCTGTTAGTCCACTATCAAGTAAGTCCGATACATCAACCATAATGACCTTATCATCTAGAGGAAGTTCATCTATTACTTCTGAAATAGCCTTTACACCTTTCTCTTTCATTTTATCTTGTCGAGCCTTTGCGTTTTTGCAAAGTCTGGCAGCTCTATCATAAATGCTTTCTTGAATTGTTTCTGACGGTCTATTTTTAGTAGCTCTTTTTTTATATTCAAAGAATTCATCCGTTTCAATAAAGGCTCTAAATAATACCTCTTTTTCGTCAGCCGACCCAATCCTTATCATTCCGTTTAAGATAGGAGTTATATACCATTGAATATTATGGATATTAACTTTGCCGTTCATACTGTAATCTTGTGCTTTAATGAGTGACTGAAAACATTTATTTTTAATATTGAGTAATCCAAGATTTGTGATGTATCTTGTTTCAAATGAACGCATATCCATAACATCACTAATATTTGCTAGTGCACATAAGTCTAAATAATCATCTGCAAACTCATTCCATGTTTCCGCATCTAAGGCTTGTAAGAACTTATACACAACTCCTGCGCCACAAAAATCCTTGTTAGAATAATCCTTACTCATCTGATTATTTACAATCAAAGCATATGGATTTTTTTCTTCTGATTCATGATGGTCAAGTATAAGTATGTCGATGCTTTTTTCAGAAAGCTCCTTACATTGTTCTGTATCATTTGTTCCAGCATCAGGAATAACCAATAACTTTGTATTATCAGGTATTACAATATCATCATCTAATCCATGTGCCTTTGCTCTTGTATGCAGTATGTACTCAACAGGATAACTACCGTCCATTTTTTTGATATATGAATATATCATAGCTGCCGAGCAAAATCCGTCCGGATCTTCATCTACAAGTATTTCAATTTTATCTTTATTGTTAAAGTGCTTCATAAATAGTTCTACTGCTTTATTTATATTCTCCAATTTCTCATACGGAATTAAAACACTTTCATTTAAATTAAGATATTTTTCATAATCATTAATACCTCTGTTTTTCAAAACTTCCGCTAATACATTGGAAGTGTTATTATTGCTATTTTCATATAATCTGTACTTCAAATACACACCTTCCTATCTTAATCTGTATATATTATTTTTAACCATATGTTCCCAATTTGTAGGCTTGTCAGTCGGTGATTCTTTCTCATTTAGAACATTATCCTCGTCAAACATATAGTAGAGTGGAACACCTTCTGGAAATCTTTCTGCCAATTCTTCTAATTCTTCTCTAGTTACATCTTTATCAAAGCAAAAAATTATGTCTACTCCCAACCTAACAAGTAAATCAATCTGATATTGTGATAGCTCCTTACCACCCGTACCGCCAGTATTTCGATAGCCATAACTCCATGCTTGTTCTACAAATTTTTCCGCCTCACCCACATAAATACGTCCTACTCTTTTTATATAAGGAAGAGTTTTATATAGTCCATATATAATTTTCGACTTTGCACATGGTTCTAAATAAATATATTTACTCATTCCATCAGGCACTTTTCTATCAAAATATCTTGCTTTTACACCAACTAAATCTCCCAATTCAGAACGAATAGGAATTGTGTATCGGTTGGTTTCTTCATCAAATCCTATTTCAAATTCTCTTTGTGTTTCATAATCAATATAATCTTCGTAAAACAAATCGTTCACATACGGTTTATAATATGAAAGTATATTTTCTGAAATAGGCTGTAATGGCTTTTCTTTTTCTTCTGATATATTAGAATCCATATCTTCTAACATTTTCAGTATTTTGAAACTATCAGGAATATCTTCTTCAAAATCATGATAATAGGATATTCCTATTTCCGAGCATATTGCCTTCAACCCCTCTGGGAATGTAAGGTTTTTAACATAGCATACAAGATCAATAATGTCTGTTTGCCTATTACCTTTTATCATCTGTCGAGTTTTATTTAAGCAGATAAGAGATTCATTATTGTATAAAATGATTGCACCTTTGTTGTCCCCATCAGGATTGCCGGCTGTCCAATATGCTCCGACTGAATGATACTTAATGTGATGGCAACCAATGGACTCTAATATTTGTTCCGAATAATTATTTTCGTATATGTAATTCTTTAATTCTCTTGTATCCAAGTTGCCACCTCCAATTAATTAGTATCTTTAGTTTTCTTTATGATATAACCTATATTTTTCCATATGTTTAGATTCAAATCTATCTCAAATAACATAATTTTATCCTTACTACCAGCTCTATTCTTATCTGGTTTTATACAAAAATATTGTTTGTTTAAATCCAAATTTTCTGCATTAACTTCTCCCCAAGAATCACACTCTAATACCATCTGGTACTTGTGATATTCTTCTTTGTTCAACTTTTTGCCAATGTTCAAAATATCAGCCACATGCTTAATTTGTTTTGCATTTGCAATATTATTACTACTAAGACTAAAAATATCTGTAAACACAGTTTCGTCACTTAACTGAAATACGGCATATCCGCTCATACGTAATTCTTTTGTAAGTTCTTTCAGTTTAGTGGCAAATTGTTTTATTTGTGACCAATCATCTGTGTTGTATCCTTTCAATGTATCATAGCCATAATATTTTATATTTTGAACCATTTTTGCTTTACGCAATTCAAATTCAATTCTTTCTGAACTATAGTCGTCACCGACATCTTTAAACATGACCTTACCCTTTCGGTCACTACTATCAATCCAGTCCGTAACTTTTTTTACATTCCAATATTCATCTGATGTATCTTTTATTCGCCTTATGTACTCGTCATTACTTTCAATATATATACCGTCATCGTCAATTTTTCGTCTGATAATATTTCCGTCATTATCATGATAAACACCTAATACTATCTCTTTTTCTGGCTTATTTATATATACTCCATGTAAATCTTGAAACTCTTTATTATTGATAACTGTAGTAATTAAACAACTACGAAGATCTTCCTCATCCATTTCATTGCTCATAAGAAAAAAGTTTTCATCTTGTACAAGGGCTACATAAGCGGCTAGCAAAACAAGCTTTCTTGTCTTACCTTCATTTGAAAGAAATCCTTCAAATAAAACTTTTGTTTCTCTAAGACCAAGATAATACTCATTATACATATACCAAGGGAACGGCAATCCAAAGTTTGGTTTTTCCAAATATTTATCTATTTGAGCTGAATTTTTATTGGTAAGCTCAACTGCTTCTTCGCCGGCATTAATCACTGTATTGATTTTATCTGCCTTTGTGCGAATAATTCTATAAATATCATTAGGTGACATTTTATCAAAATTTCTATGAGACAATATTTTTTCAACAGGGAATCCATTTCGACCATATTCTCTAATTAATGAATATTTTTTTACTGTATTAAAATAATTTTTTATATCGTTTTCATCAGCAAGAGTCATATATCTTTGAAGTGTTTTCCAACCTTTATATTGCTTATAAAGATTAAGACGTTCTTCGCTTTGACTCATAAACACATTCATTTTAGTCTCATCTAATGTTTGTGAAAATGTAAGATAATATGTTTCAAGATTATCATAAAAGAATTTTGTTACAGAATCAGAGAAGTCATATTTACTTCTCATAAATGTACTATAATTAACAATCAAATCCAAATCTCTGGCTAAAGCTCCTACGAAACATATTTCACTCTGTATATTACAATCTTTTAGTTCGCTTTCATTATTCAAAATCTCTCTCCTATCCGAAAATATCATCTACTAAATCTGATATATCATCTGTATTATCAACGCCGCTATCTTTCGACACATTAGAATACCCAATTGATTGACCGACAAGATTTTGAGATGTTTGTTGTTCTTTCTCAGCTTCAAGTATTTTTTTCTTTTCTTTCCATCGTAAATAACTATCATACTTATTGATTAAAATAGATAAACCATATAAGATTAATGCAGTCGGACTAATTTCTCTGTCTGATTTCGATATTAGTTTTTGATTCGCTCTTCTGATATAATCTATTTTTCTCTGCCACATATCCAACAACTCTATTGCAGGAATTGGAGTATCTAATCTATCATCAGTACCATTAATGACCTTCTTTATTTTTGTCCAAGGTAATGTACCAGTATCATATTCTTCTCTTAAAAATGCACATAAATCAGATTCATCAAACCATTGTGAAATATACTTTTCCGCATTCTTTGAAAATTGCTCAATATTGCTTTTGCTTATATGTTTTTTTTCAAGAAGACTTAATGTATTTTGTTTTCCTTCATCTAGATATTTTTCCAAATTCGCCAAAGCCATTGTACGTTTTCGAGAAGGAGTTTTTGTTGCATGACACCATTGAATAAAGCAATTTTTGTGATAGTAATGTTTATCATAATAAACTATTTCACATTCATTTTCATCTACGTCAATATCTTGGGAACAAAAATAACATTTTTTCTTAATTTTATTCATATCTATAAAACAGTCTTTATGATATAAATGTTTGTCAAAATAGAGAAGATTGTTATCACCTTGATTCCTACAAACATCTAACGACGACTTGCAACAAAAACAACTAGGTCTTGGAGTCATAATATTCTTTTTATTTTGTACCAATCGTGTCATTTCCTCCTCCAATCTACCTAAACCACCAAAAAAATGATGGTTTAGGTACGAAAATATTATATTAATTAAACATTACCAATACCTTATTAAGAATTTCGGCGTCGGTTACATTCTTATATGCCGTAGGAAGTCCTGCTGCCTCAAGTTTTTCCTTCATTGCTTTCTTTTCCATTGGGGGCAATGCGTTTCTTTTGGCGATGATTTCTTTCTTAATTGCTTCAATATTAATACTCTCATCGTTTCCAGTAGTATCATCATCTGCTGGTTCACCAACCTGACCAAGAATTTCTTTTTTATAAATATCTTGCTCAATATCAACAGCCTTTGTTAAGTCATTTTTTAATACAAACTTTGATTTTCCTGCTGTTTTATCAATAACTGCCTGCCAATCAACTAA
>OBHU01000386.1_pt1 | contig 36144 bp, 39 predicted proteins | sample 1519071 | NCBI WGS metagenome assembly OBHU01 (sample SAMEA2452135, study PRJEB22498) | human gut metagenome
GGTCATCTCGGTGGTCATCTCGGTGGTCATCTCGGTGGTCATCTCGGGTATATTATAAAATTATTTTTATAATATACCCACCATTTCTGGTTGTTCTCTTTATTATTCAATTTCTTGTAATATTTAGGTTGTCCCCAAATTATTTGATTACCCAATATATAAAATAAAAGCCCTGTAGAACAGGACTAAGTATCAAAGTACTTTTTCTTATGTCCGTTTTACAAGGGCTATTTTAATTTAATTTATATTTTTTAATCTACATCATATGCAACCAAATCATCAAAAGTTTGTCTACGAATGACTTCTTTAGATTTACCTTGGTATGTAAAGACTACTGCTGGTTTAGGTAATTGGTTGTAGTTAGAAGACATTGAATAGTGATAAGCTCCTGTCGAGAACATTGCTAGAATGTCTCCTGGTTGAGGATCTTGTAACATAATATCTCTAATTAAAATATCTCCTGATTCACAGTTTTTACCAGCTACTGTTACTAAATGATTTGCTTCTTGTCCAGCTTTATTAGCGATAACAGCATCATATTTAGCGTTATATAATGATGAACGGATGTTATCTGTCATTCCTCCATCTACACTAATATAATCTCTAATATCTCTAATGTATTTATATGAACCTACTGTATATAAAGTAATACCTGCATTACCTACACAATAACGTCCTGGTTCTACTAAGACCATTGGTCGTTTCATATCTCTTTTGTCGAATCCTTTGTAGATGATATCCATGATTGTAGAAACAACATCATCAAATTCTAGTGGATGATCACTTGCTGTATATTGGATACCAAAACCACCACCAGCATTTAATTTATTAATAACGATTCCAAAGATATCATAGATTTCATAAGCAATATCTACAAATTTATTCATTGCAAGTACATAAGCTTGAATTTCTTCAATTTGACTACCTACGTGACAATGAATTCCATCAAAATTGATATGTGGTGCATCAATAACTTTTTTAATTGCTTTTAAGTATGTATTATCATGACTTGAAAAACCAAATTTTGTATCTTTGGCTCCAACACGAATATAATCATGTCCACCTGCATAGACACCTGGTGTGATTCTGACAAGTCCATTGACTTTAACATTTAATTTTGAAGCAATTTCTTCAACAAGTTCAATTTCATAGAAGTTATCAATGACAAAGTTTTCTACACCATTTTCTAAAGCGTATTGAATTTCTGAAGGTAATTTATTATTCCCATGGAAATAAATCTTTTTAGGATCAAATCCTGCTTTTAACGCAACACTGATTTCTCCTGCAGAAACGCAATCAATTCCTACGCCATATTCCATTGCTAATTTATAGATTGCTTTACATGAAAATGATTTTGATGCAAATAATGGTAATGTATTTTCATATTTATCAATCATTTTTGTTTTTAATGTATTAAATTGTTTTCTAATATGTCCTTCAGACATAACATAGAGTGGTGTTCCATATTGTTTAACTAAATCAGTTGCTTTCACATCATCTATGTATAAATCATTTCCCTTAATTTGTGCAAATTCAGTTTGTAAAACCATTTCTTTTCTCCCTAATAAAGTGTTTTTAACGTAAACAACCCATGATCCTTATCTTGTAAGGCTTTAGCTGCAGCTAAAGCACCTTGAACAAAGACATCTTTAGATAAAGCTGTATGTTTAATTTCAATAATTTCATCTAATCCCGCAAACATAATTTCATGTTCACCAAAAATTGTTCCACCACGAAGTGCTTGAATTCCAATTTCTTGTTTCTTTCTTTTTTCATGAAGTGCACTACGATCATATACAGGTGTTGTTTCTTTAATTTCATCTTCCATTACTTCATATAAAAGCTTTGCTGTACCTGATGGTGCATCAATCTTTTGATTATGATGTTTTTCTAAGATCTCAATATCATAACCATTATCATAGAATTCTTTAGCAACTTGTTTTAAAATTTTTGTCACCATTTGAATTCCAAAGCTTGTATTATAAGATTGGAAGATAGCAATTTCTTTAGAAGCTTCTTCAATCTTATCTAATTGTTCCTTAGAAAAACCAGTTGTTGCAAAAACAACTTTTGTTTTATTCTTTTTAGCGTAAGCTAAAATATCATCAAGATTGTTTGGATGTGAAAAATCAATAATCACATCCGCACGATCTTGGACTTCTGTTAAATTATTGTACATTGCTTCTGGTGCTTTTTCATCAAACACATAAGAAACAATCCCAATTAAATCAAAACCTTCTTGTGTTCTTAATTGATGAGCTACTTTTTTACCCATCAAACCATATCCATATAATAATACCTTCATCTTAATACCCCAATTTTTCAAATGTATCCATTGCATCAAATAAAGCTTTTTTATTTTCTTCTGTTGTTTCAATTAATGGTAATCTTAAATGTTCACCACATACTCCCATTTTCGCAAGTGCAGCTTTTGGCATAATTGGATTAACATCAATAAATAATAAACGTGAAATAGGATCTAAAGCATAAGCTAAAGGTTGAGCTTCTTTAATATTTCCTTTTAAGATTAATTGTGTTAATTTTTCTACTGCTTCTGGATATAAGTTAGAAGTTACAGAAATAACCCCTTTTCCTCCAGCTGCCATAAATGGAAGAATGTTATCATCACATCCTGAATATAAATCAAAGTCTAAATCAGCTGTTTTAGCTAAAACTTCCATCGCATAAGCAATATTATCTGTGGCATCTTTCATTGCTTGAATGTTTTTGTGTTTAGCAAGTTCAACAACAGTATCAACCGAAATATTTAATCCTGTTCTTCCTGGTACATTGTATAAAATCATTGGAATATCAACGGCATCCGCAATTGTTGTATAATGTTGAATTAAACCTCTTTGGCTTGTTTTATTGTAGTAAGGTGTTACGACAAGAATCGCATCCGCCCCTTTTTCTTTAGCATAACGTGCTTTCTTTAAAGCTGTTTGTGTATCATTTGAACCAGCTCCACAAATAACTTTAACGCCTGTCCCTTTCGCAAGTTCTAGTGTTAGATCTAATAATTTAAATTCATCTTCAATAGTAATTGTAGCTGTTTCACCTGTTGTTCCATTTACAAGTAAAGCTTGTACACCACCATCAATCATTCTTTGAACTTGTTTTTTAAATCCTTCAAAATCAATGTCTCCGTTATCAAACATTGGTAATACAAGTGCAACTGCACTTCCTTCAAAAATTGTCATATTTATTTATCCTCCTCAATATGAAATCTTTCTTTTAATAATTGAATTGCTTGATCTAAATTCTCTTTATCAATAACTAAAGAAATTGTTCTTTTACTTGTCGTAATTTGATAAAAATGAATATTAGCTTGTCCTAAGACATCAAATACTTCAGCTGCTAAACCTGGTGTTGTTTCCACCAATTTTCCCCCAACCGCAACTTTAGCGTATTTTCTAATTTGATAAATTTGAATTTGTTTAAATTCATCTTTTAATTTCATGATTGCTTGATTTAGTTTTAATTGGAATTCTTGATCTAATGTAATTTCAATTTGAACAAAATCATCAACAGTAACTTGTGAAATCATGTCTACATTAATTTCTTCATCTTTTAATATAGAAAAGATTTTCGCAATCATTTTAGGATGCTTTGGTACATTTAATAACTTAAGTTGAATGATTTCTCGTTCACAGCTTATGGCTTCAATAATATCGTTCATAATTTCCTCCCTATATTTTATTCATCCTCTTATAAAAAGTGACAAATAAAAAATTGCAATGAGTATCATTGCAACAAAAAATTCGTTATCAATGATAGCTCCCCATTACCTTTAGATAATGACAGTTGAATAGGTCTTTCCTAGACACCCAAGATTCTACCTCATGCAATAGATACAATCTTTCGGCAAGTGCTCCTCCTTCATTACCTTGTTGCATCAAATAATAATAATCTCATAACATCTTGCGCCTCTATCTTTATTTGAGTAAATTCTATCACATCTTGAAATAGTATACAATAATAAGCCTTATTATTTTTCATTTAACAGTAATTTTGATATGATTGTTTCAGGAGGGATATTTATGTTATTTATTTGTTATCCAAAATGCTCTACATGTAAAAAAGCTAAAAAATTCTTAACGGATCATCAAATTGAATTTGATGAAAGACATATTGTTGAAGAAAAACTAAATAAAGATGAATTAAAAGCACTTTATTTAAAAAGTGGTTTACCACTTAAAAGATTCTTTAATACATCAGGTAATCTTTATAAAGAAAAACATTTAAAAGATGTTTTACCGACTTTAAGTGAAGATGAACAATTAGAACTGCTTTCTACTAATGGTATGCTTGTTAAAAGACCTATACTTGAAACAAAAGACAAAGTTCTTGTTGGTTTTAAAGAAGAACAATATAAGGAACTTCTCTAATGCCTGCTGGATATACTCATTATTGTTTTGGTAAGGATGTTTATAAACATCTTGATGATCAAAATATTAAAGATTTATTACTTAGAAATGAAAATTGTTTTTTAATTGGTCTTCATGGTCCAGATATTTTCTTTTATGAAAGATGGAATAAAATAGCAAGAAAGATGCATCAAGATAAAGCCAATACTTTCTTTGAAAAGGCACAAGATATTATTCAAAGTGAAGCACAACTTGCTTATATTCTTGGTTTTATTTGTCATTATTTATTAGATAGTCAAATGCACCCTTATATTAAAAAGATGATTAAAAATACAAATATGGATCATTTTGAAATAGAATCTGATTATGATCGTCTTCTTTTAAAAAGAAATCATCAAGATCCATTGCATAAAGAAATCTATGAACATATTCGCTTTAAAGAAAAAGAAATATGTACCATTCAATCCTTTTTTCCTGAACTATCTTATTTAGATATTGAAAAAGCTCTTAAAGGATTAAAAAGAATTGATCATTTATTAAAAGCCCCTAGCTTTTTAAAAAGGGGGCTTATTTATGGATGTTTCCATCTCACATTCAATTTTCATAAACTCCAAGGTTTAATTATTAACTACCATCATAATAAAGAAATGGAAAAATATAATGATATTCTTGATAAAATCTACCAACAAACCTTAAAAGAAGCTCTTATTTATCTTCCTTTATATATTCAAAACTATAAAAAACACGCTCCTTTACCAGAACGCTACTATCACAACTACAAATAGTGCATCAAACGATGCACTATTTTTTATAAATCAAAACCATCTTTGAAAGCTTTACCAACATTTTCCCCTAAAACACGATACGTATTATTGAACATATCAAAAGCAATAATTTCCATTTTATCTACATCTATCTTACCATTTTCATCTAAATAATCTTCATCAATAGAAACATTCACAACATTTCCAATTAAATTTCCATCTTCAAAAGATTCTACAGTACATTCTAAAGTAAGTGGATATTCTTCAATAATTGGTGCATCAACATGTTTTGAAGGTGTTATATGGACACCACTTTTAGCAATCTTATCTTCTTTATTTCCCGAAACAACACCGAAATAATCAGAAATCTTTTCAGTTTTCTTTGTCGCAAAAGATAAAGTAAAAGCTTTCTTTAATTCTAAATTATCTGTTGTTTTATGTTTAGAAAGTGATACATAAACTTGATTATAATCATAAACACCACCCCAAGCAGCATTCATGACATTGGATTTACCATCTTGATCATATGTTGCAAGCATTAAAACAGGTAAAGGCATAAATTGCATTTTATCTCCTAAATCTTTTCTCATATAGATATTTCTCCTGTGTATCTCTTTTATATCACTTGTTAAACTTGAGACAAATTGAGTAAAAGACTTTAATATAATAAGACTGTTAGCGAACCAAGTGATGTTTGTGCCTTTTAATTCCATCAACATTATAGTATTGACTTTTAAGATTATCATGACTTTCCCTTTTATTTTTAGTACAATGAAGTTATAAGAAAAAGGAGAAAAGTATGAGTAAAATTGTATTTTTAGATGTTGATGGAACTTTAATTGACTATGAAACAAAGTTACCTGATTCAGCAAGAAAAGCTGTTGATCAAGCCAGAGCTAATGGACATAAAGTCTATATTTGTACAGGTTGTTCTAAAGATGAAATCTTACAAAGAAATCTATGCGAGCTAGATGGGATGATTTTAGGAAATGGTACTTATGTAGAAGATCATGATCATGTTATTATGCATCAAGCACTGCCTTTAGAAGAAGTAAAAAAGATTGTTCATTGGTGTAAAGAAAGAAAACTTGCTTTTTATTTAGAGACAAATAGTGGTGTTTATTGTAATGAACAAATGATTAAAGATGGACCTGAAGTAATGATTAAATATGGTCAAGGTAAAGGAGCTAATCTTGAAAATGCGATAGAAAAGGCAAAAAGTTTTATTGATTCTTTTACCTTAATTCATGGAGATGAATTTTATCGTGAAGATGTTAATAAAATAGACTTTATTATTCGTGATTATCAAGATCATTTAGATGCAATTACTGCCTTTCCTCATTTAGCACATAATACTTGGGGAGGAAAAGGGGAACTTGCATTATTTAGTGATTTGGGTCCTACAGGAATTAATAAAAAACATGCCATCGAAGTGTTGTTGGATTATTTAAAATTGGGTAAAGAAGATACGATTTCTTTTGGTGATGCTAAAGTTGATTTATCGATGTTTGAATGTTGTGGTTTCAATGTTGCTATGGGTAATGGTGGACCAGAGATCAAAGAGGCCGCTGATTATATTACCGATGATGTAAATGATGATGGTTTATATAATGCTTTTAAATATTTAAAATTAATTTAAGGAGAGAACTTATGAGTAATATTGTATTTTTAGATGTCGATGGAACATTAATTGATTATGAAGCAAAATTACCTGCTTCAGCCGCAAAAGCTGTTGATCAAGCTAGAGCTAATGGCCATAAAATGTATATTTGTACAGGTTGTTCGAAAGCTGAAATTCTACAAAGAAATTTGTGTGATTTAGATGGTATGATTGGTGGAAATGGCGCTTATGTTGAAGATAACGGACATGTTGTTATGCATCAAGGATTATCTAAAGAAGATGTAAAAAATATTGTTGATTGGTGTAATAAAAGACATATTGGTTTTTATTTAGAAGCGAATAGTGGTATGTATTGTAATGATTATATGTTAGAACAAGGACCTGAAACCATGGTAAAATACGCCAAAGGTAAAGGGGCAAGCTTAGAGAATGCCAAAAGTTCTGCTCAACATTTTATTGATGGTTTCATTCATTTACAAGGAGATGAGTTATACCGTGATGATGTTAATAAAATCAGTTTCATTTTAAGAACATATCAAGACCATTTAGATTCTAGAGTAGATTTTCCTCATTTAGTTGCGAATACTTGGGGAGGTAAAGGAGAAGTTGCATTATTTGGTGATTTAGGACCTACAGGTATTACTAAAAGACATGCTATTGAAGTTCTATTAGATTATTTACATGCAGATGCTAAAGATACGATTTCTTTTGGTGATGCTAAAATTGACTTATCGATGTTTGAATGTTGCGCTTATAATGTTGCGATGGGTAATGGTGGCTTTGAAATTAAAGAAGCCGCTGATTATATTACTGATGATGTAAATGAAGATGGTTTATACAATGCCTTTAAATATTTAAAATTAATTTAAAGTTGCTTAAATTAATATTATTTGATAGAATGACCTCATAAAAGGGAGTAGCTTGCCGATGATATCGGTTCACTTCTTCGTCAGTACAGTTAATTAATAACTCGGAAAGTGATTGAATAGCGAGACTTTTACTGCAATGCAGTAGGAGTCCGCTTTTTTTATACCTACTGCAAAATAAAAGGAAGGGGCAATCATTATGATTCAACAAATTATTATTTTATTAGTAGGTTTTATTTTTCTAGTAAAAGGAGCTGATTGGTTTGTAGAAGGGGCGGCAAGCATTGCTAGAAAACTGGGCATTCCCCAATTAATCATTGGTCTTACAATTGTTGCTATGGGAACCAGTATGCCTGAAGCTGCTGTAAGTATTACGGCTGCCTTACAACAAAATGCAGGGATTACTATTGGAAATGTGGTAGGTAGTAATATCTTAAATATTTTTATTATTTTAGGAATTACAGCCTTGATCACCAATGTAAAAATACAAAAATCAACCATTCGTTATGAAATTCCCTTTATGATTTTTATAACAATCATTCTCATGATCTGTGGTATGACGGATATGAAAATTACTTTTATTGAAGGTATTTTCCTTTGGATTCTTTTTATTGCTTATCTTGTTTATTTATTTATCATGGCAAAAAATGGTGAAACTCAAGAAGAAGAAAAAGATATTCCTGTTTGGAAATGTCTTCTCTTTATTATCATTGGAGGAATCCTTGTTGTTAAAGGAAGTGATTTTGCAGTAAGTGGAGCTAGTGCTATTGCTCGTTATTTTGGTATGAGTGAACGCTTTATTGGTTTAACTATTGTTGCTTTTGGAACTTCACTGCCCGAACTTGTTACATCAGTCACTGCAGCAAAACGTGGTAATGCTGGAATTGCGATAGGCAATATTGTAGGAAGTAATATTTTTAATATTCTTTTTGTTATTGGGACAACTTCTCTAATTTGTAATGTTCCTTTTGAAAGTAAATTTTTGGTTGATACAATCATTGCAATTATTGCTGGTTTAATTCTATGGTTTGGTACAATGAAACATCAAGAATTAAGGAAACCTTGTGGTATTGTTATGCTTCTTTGTTATATGTTTTATTTCATTTACTTATGCCTTATGTAAATCTTATTTACAAAAAAATAAATTAAATATTTCTTAAATGTAAATGGTGCTCCATTTACATTTTTTTATATTTCAAAAACAAATAAAATCAATAAACTAGTAAACGAGGTGAGAAGTGATGAGTCAAAGAGAAGAAAAAGTATTATCTTTACATACGCATGGTTATAACTGTGCTCAAGCTTTAATTTGTAGCTATCAAGATATTTTACCCTTTGAAGAAAAAGAACTCTTCAAACTTACAGAAGGACTTGGAAGAGGCGTTGCTGGTTTAGAAGAAATGTGTTGTATTCCTATTTTAATTGCTATGATTTATTCTTGTTTGAAAACATGTGATGGAAATGTAGAAAATCCTCAGTCTAAACTTAAAAGTTATGCTTGTGGTAAATGTTTAGCTATGGATTTTAAAGAACAGGCAGGAAGTTTATGTTGCCATACTCTTTTAAAGGAAAATAAAGAGAAGAAAAGATGCTGTAGTGATTTATTAAAAATGGGAATTGCTATTTTAGATGATTGTTTGAAATAAAAAAGAAGAACTAATCTTCTTTAAGTTCTTCAATAATTTCATTATCTATTTTACGATTTGTTTCTACTCTTCTAGCAACCTTAATTTTATAGTCTAAATTTGCTTGATAATTCAAAGAAAACAAACATGAATAAAGAATATTTAAAACAATATTCATAGATTCCCAAGAAGTAAATCCTGCAATTTTAGAAAATGATTTTTCTCGAGTAGAAATATTCAAAGAAACATCCGCTAAATCAGAAAGTCTATTTTTACCAAGACTTGTAATAGCGATAATAGGTACATTATTCTCCTTTAAATATTGTGCAGTTTTTAAAAGAGTAGGGGTTTCTCCTGAATAAGATAAACAAATAGCACATTCATTACTGGTTGTCATAATAGCATCTTGAAATTGATTATCTTGAACAGGTTCAATATAGGCTCTTTTATGAATACGATTAAGTTTGAATACAAATTCTTCACCAATAAAATTCAAATTAGCTACCGCAAATACTTTAATAACATCTGCTTTTACCATAATACGCAAAGCTTTTTGTAAAGTATCATGTTGAATAAGTGATGCCGTATCTTTAGCACTTTCAATATGTAATTGTGTGATTTTATGAGCAATTTGCATCATCGTATCTTGATTAGTAAAAGGAAAGTTAGGATCTATTTCTTGAAAATGATTATTTAAATAGATGACTTCATCTAAAAAAGCTTCTTTAAAATCTGACCATCCTTGAAAACCTAATTTATGGGCAATTCGAATGATGGTAGAAGGGGCTGTATAGGTTTCATCACCAATCATTTTAGTAGAATAGTCTTTTATTTGTTCTTGTTTTTCTAATATGAAATTAATGATTGTTTTTTCATTATACGAGAAAATATCTTGTTTCATTTGTTCTTGTAAAAGCATGCCATCACCTCTTTATTTATTATATAAAAAATTAAGGGAGGAAAAAATGGATTTATTAAAATATTATAAAAATAGTTATTTAAGTTATTTCTTAATGTATTTTTTCTTTTTTTTCAGTCTTGCTTTCTTTTCAGGATTTCTATCTGTTTATTTAATGGATCAAGGCTTTAGTGCTTCACAAGTAAGTTTTGTTGTTTCTTGTTCATTTATTTTATCTGTGATCGTTCAACCTTTTATTGGTAAATTAAATGATGTTTATGAATCAAAATATGTTAATGGTGTTTTATTATTAATTGCAGGCCTTTTAGGAATTGTCTTTATGTTCTTAAAAAATATTTATTTAATTGCACTTGTTTATAGTCTTGTTTTATCAATTACCAATGGAACAAATCCAATCATTGAAAGAATGGCTGTTCTATCAAGATTCAAATATGGTTCTATTCGTGTGTGGGCTACCATTGGCTATGCCGTTGCGACAATTATATCAGGATATATTTATAAAAACATTGGAGCTTATAGTCTTTATGTTTTCTTTGCGATAGGAGAACTTTTATGTGTTATAGGTTTATTAGGTACGCAAAGTATTCTACCTCCTGTTGAAAAGACAAATGAAAAGATTTCAATGTCATCCGTTTTTAAGATTAAACATATTCCTTATTATTTAATTATTGTTTGCTTATTTTATGGTATTACCAATGTTCATCATCTTTATTTACCAGCTATGTTAAAACAGAGTGGATTACCAATCAATAACGTCTCAAATGTTATCTTTGTTTCTACTTTATCAGAAGTTCCTGTAACCTTATTATCTCATTTTTATATGAATCGTTTTTCAAATAAACAATTATTAATGAGTGTTTTTATTTTACTATGCATTCAATTTTTTACTTTTAGTTTTCTATCATCACTTATTATCCAAATCATGATTGTTTTTCTTACAAAAACAGTTGCTACTATGGCTTTTGTAATGATTAATTTAAGAATTATTTCAACCATTGTTGATAATGCTAGACAAAACACAGCTTTGTCTCTTGTTTCAGCTTGTAAAAGCTTTGCATCTATTGTCTTTCAAATGCTTGCTGGTTATTTGATTGATTTTACAGGTTATCAAATGTTTTATTTTGTTTTATTTATTTGTAGTGTTATTGGTATGGTCCTTGTTTTCTTTTTTAAAGTACCAACCAATAAAGATTTAAAAGTATTTCATTAGGAGGTTTTTATGTTAGAACGTTATAAAAATAGTTATTTAAGTTATTTTCTCATGTATAATTTCTATTATTTATCATGGGCTGTATTCTCTGCTTTAATTTCTGTTTATTTATTAGATAAAGATTTTAAAGCAAGTGAAGTTTCTTTAGTTGTTTCTACTTCTTTTTTAACATCTATGATATTTCAACCAGTGATTGGTATGTTTAGTGATCGTTATGATGTTAAAAAAGTCAACTTTGTTTTATTTACTTTAGCAGGTATTGGTGGTCTTGCCTTTATGTTTGCTTCTTCTTTAATAACCATTACAATTGGTTATAGTTTTGTATTAACTTTAATTAATGGTACAAATCCTGTTATGGAAAAGATTGCATCCTCTTCTCCATATCAATATGGAAAAATAAGAATTTGGGGAACCATTGGATATGCTACTGGTTCATGGCTTGCAGGAATGATTTATCAACTTATTTCACCATCAGCCATCTTTATTTGTTTTATCATTACAATGATTCTTTGTATCATTGGCCTACTAGGTACCCAAACACCTAGTGAACTTGGTCAAAACAATGAAGAAAAAACAAAAACAAGTACACTCTTTCATAACTATAAATACCTATATTATTTAATCATTGCTGCTATTTTCCAAGGAATTACAAATATGGCTAATACTTATATTCCAGCTATGTTTCAAAATGATGGTTTAAAAGTAAGTCTTGTTTCTACTATTTTATCTTTTGCTGTCTTATGTGAAGCACCTCTTGTTTTATTTTCACATAAATTCATGGATAAACTTACTAACAAAAGATTACTTATCATTGCTTATAGTATGATTACTATTCAATTTTTATGTTATGCCTTAAATGTTTGGTTACCACTTAAAGTCATTATTACTTTAATTACAAAACATCCTTCAGGTATGTTATTTATTATGATTAATTTAAAAATTGTTAGTACACTTGTTCCTAAAGAACATCAAATTACAGCACTTGCTTTTGTACAAACTTTAAGAAATCTAAGTTCTATTATTTTTCAAAACATTGCAGGACAAATACTTGATATTTCTTCTTATCAAATCCTATTTGCTTTATCATTAATTGTTATTGTAGTAAGTTTTGTTCTTGTTATCCTCTTTAAAGTTCCTTCTGGAAAAGATCAAAAACTCTTTAATTAAAAATCGAGGACAATGCTTAGCATTGTCCCCTTTATTCAAATAATTTAATTCTTATTCTTTAAATCATTATTAAATGCATCTTCTAATTCTAATTCTAATACTTCATCTTCAGGAATTTCTAAAAAAGCTATCGCTTCTTTAAAAGACATTTTGAGTTTTGTCATAATACTTTTGATATTTCTAACTCTCTCACTTTTTATTGCTTCTAATTCCAAAATTTCACCTAAATTACACATATCCACTCTCATAAAACATGCACTATGCTTGAAAATAAGGCATAATTTCTTGTCTTTCTTTTTCTGTTAGTTTTAAAATATCCATGGCTTTTTCAAGTGAACAATGAAATTCATCAATAATATTTCTTACATGTTCTACATCCTTTCTTTTGCTTTCTTCTTGTCTTGCTTCTAATTCCAATGCTTCTCCTAAATTACACATATCTCTCATCCTTTCTTCAAATTCTTCATCATCTAAGCCATATCCTTTTATTACTTCATTCTTTTCTTGATAATTCAATGTATTATTCAATAATGCGCCTATAGGCATTAGTATTTCATCATATCTTTCATACTTATCATTAGGACTATGTCCTTTGCTTAAGTATATCATAAGTTGTTCTTCTTTATCATAATTTTCTATTTTTTCTTCATAATTTCCACTTAAATGATTTTCTGCTATTTTGAGTTGATTGATACAGCCATCTTTACTCTTTGTAGCTTGTGGCATGATCCAAAATGAATACACTTTTTTCATTCCATCATAATTTTCACTATCATATTCTCTTCCCCATTGACTGGAAATCATTCTTGAGCTATAAGCGATGCTTCTTGTGACAAGATGATATTTTGTATAAGGATTGTTTTGGATTTCAATATTGATGTAGACTCCTTTGGTTGATTGATCTATTTGTGGTAAATCGATATAGAAATAAATATCATAGCACATTAATCCCTCATCCTTGATAAAAGCTTCTTTATCCATTAAATGAAAATGCGGATTAACGATTTTATCGCCAATACGGACTCCTTTAATCAGTTTTTTTATTTCATCTAATGAAAGATGTTTTGCTTCTTCAACAAAACAAGAAATGATTCTTGCAAGCATATAAGGATGTCCTATCAGCATTTTACAATACTGATCGTACATGATTGTTTTATTAGAGCTTGTTATAAGATTTAATTGTTGCATAAGTAGTTCCTCCTACTATATATATCGTTTATTTTTTTACTTTTTTCTTCTTTTTTTGTTAAAAAAAGTAAAAAAACTTACGAAATATTTATTCCATAAGTTCTTCTTTAAGTTTTAATATTTTCTCTTCGATTTCATGAATCACTTTTATAAATTCTTGATCCTCTTTTCCCGTTGGATCATCAAGTTGCCAATTATCATCAAATTCTTTACCAACAAAAGGACAACCAACATTACATCCCATTGATATAAGCATATCTACTTGAGGGATTTCATTGATCAACTTTGGATGTTGTGTCTTTTCCATATCTATTCCATACAAATTTTTCATTAAACGAACAGCATCTGGATTTATTTGATTTTTAATTTCACTTCCTGCTGAATAGCTTTCAAAAACATCACTTGCAAGATGTTTTCCTAAAGCTTCAGCAATTTGACTTCTACAAGAATTGTGAACACATATAAATGCAACTTTTTTCATTACTTTAAATCCTCTTATTTAATACTTTTAGCTAATTGAATAACTTCACCTAATTTTGAAGATTCTTTCATACTTCCTTTATCTTCCATATTAGGAACACAAATAATACCAAGATCTTCCCATTTTAAATAAGATGTCATAGCTTTATATTGACTTATTGCTGCATCAAAAACATGATCAGCTCCAGCATCTAATAATAAAGCTGTTTTGTGGAAATGAAACCCTGTGCTTCCACCTGCATACATACGATCTATAACAGTTTTTAATTGGGCTGTCATGTCAAACCAATAAATTGGTGATCCAAAGATCAGAACATCTGCTTCTTTTAAATGTGTCCACACTTGTTCCATATCATCTTTTTGAACACATTCCCCTTGATGTGACCAACAATACTTACATCCTAAGCATCCTTTAATATTCATTGATGCAATATTTAATTTAACAACATCATGATCTTTAACATTTTCCATAAATGTATTAATCATAATTTCTGTATTTCCACCTCTACGTGGACTTCCGTTTAATAAAACAATTTTCATATTTACCTCTTCCTTTTCCTTAAATAATACTAACATAAATTGATTATCTTTCATTCATTTTTTATAATAATTTAAAGTAAAAGGAATGATCATTATGAATGAAGAATTAATTTATCAAGTATTAGAAACAGTAGGAGAAATACCTAAAGGATGTGTAGCAACATATAAACAAATTGCTTGTTTAATTGGTAGAGAAAAAAATAGTCGTTTAGTAGGTAAAATACTAGCAAATGCCTCCTATTATGGACATTATCCTTGTCATCGTGTCGTTAATTTTCAAGGAAGGCTTGTTCCTGGTTGGTTTGAACAAAAAGAATTATTAGAAAAAGAAGGGATTACTTTTAAAGATGATCATCATGTTGATTTAAAAAAACATCAATGGAAAATGAAATAAATCATTTTCCATTAAATGCTTTGTGTAATAAGTAAGGATATAGACAACAAATTAAAAAAGTAGAAGTAATCCAGCATAAAGGATTAATATATGTCATGCCTGTAAAGCCTAAAGGATAAACTAAAAAATAAGTACCTAAACATCTCACCATAACTTCTAAAATACCTACTATTAAAGGAGTAAAAGCTTCCCCTAAACCTGTTAAAACAAAACGAACAATAAAGAACAAAATAAAACCAAGAAGTAAAAGAAATATAGTTCATTCCCAAATGAATAACCTCTATTTCTTTTTTACTAACAAATAACATCATAAATTGCTTATTAAAAAGATGCGCCATAATAGTAACAACAATACTCAAAGTAATAGTAATAACCAACATAGACTTACTTCCTTCTTTAATTCTTTCAAAAGCATGTTGTCCATAATTTTGAGCAGTATAAGTAGACATGGCTGTACCAAAACCCGCCAACATCTGCATCATTAATGAATCCATCTTATAAGCTGCTGTATAAGCAGCTACTTCTTGACTTCCTAATGAATTTAAAGCTGATTGTACAATTAAAAAACTAATAGCAAGCAAAGATTAAAAAAAGCCATCGGTAAACCTACTTTTAGATTTTCTTTTATACAAATAAAATCTATTTTAAAATCTTCTTTATTAAAAGAAAATAAATCTAATCTTTTTTTCATATAGAAATAACATAATAAACAACAAATCAATTATGCAATAACCGTAGCAAGTGCAACTCCTGATATGCCTAAATGAAAAATCAAAACAAAAACTAAATCAAAAACAATATTTAATATTGCTGAAAGAATTAAAAATAATAGAGGTGTTACACTATCTCCATAAGATCTTAAAAGGGCAGATTCATAATTATAAAGTGCACTAAACAAAGCTCCTATAAAAATAATACTATCATAACTAAGAGCTCCTGGTAATAACTCTTTAGAAACATTCATCCATTGAAATAAAGTAGACTGAATCATAAGTCCAATACATGTAATAGATAATCCTAATACGATCATAATATATAAACCATTAATCATTGCCTTTTTTACTTCTGTTCTTTGTTTAGAACCTATTTTTTGAGCTATTACAATAGATAACCAATTAGCTAATCCAATTGCAAGATCTAATAATAAATCAACAACAGGACTTATTACTCCAACAGAGGCAAGGCAAAAGCTATAATAACTTTAACCGGTTTTCCTTTAATTAATTGTGTTTCCATCTCTATCACCTCACCCAAAGTATAAAGTGATTTAAATTTATTGAGAAATATAATTCAAATATAATATTATAAATTTATATTATAACTCTTTTTATTATAATACTAATGAGGTGATTAGACGAAATTAGAAGTTTTTGAATATTTAATAGCAATAGAAAAATTTGGTTCTTTAAACAAAGCAGCTACAGATCTTTATGTCTCACAACCAAACTTAAGTAATGTCATTAAAAGTTTTGAAAATGAAATAGGGTATAAGATTATTTATCGAAATCATCAAGGGGTACAGTTTATAGATAAAGGAAAACAAGTATTAATGATTGCTCATAATATGGTAAAAGAGAAAGAAAAATTGATGAAAATAAACTTGAATCATCAAAAAGTATCATTAAAAATTTCTATTGGTAATGGGGATTATGCTTTAAAACCAATTTATCATATTCTTAATCAACAATCTTTCCAAGATGAAATCAATATTACTATTTTAAATCTTGCTGTTTGGGATGCTTTAGAAAGCCTATACCAACAAACAATCGATCTGGCTTATCTTATAATTCCTGCTTTTATGAAAAAAGAAATGATGGCTTATTGTCAAAACCATCATTTACTTTTTAATCAATTAAAAAAGCTCACTTGTCAAATTAATCTACGTCAAAATCATCCTTTATTAGATCATTTTTCAAAAGAAGGTTTATGGAATTATCCTTTTGTTGATTTTATAAACAATCAACCTTATGTTTATGGTGATATATTAATCCTCATAAAATAATATATGTTGATCATCATTCATTAAGAAGAAAAATCATTCAAGAAACAGATGCTTTTTCTATTGGGATTCCTTCTCTGGATAATAGATTAGATTCATTTGTTTCTATTCCAACACCGGAATTAAGAATGATCATTTGTGAAGTAAGACATTTAGAAGATAAAAAAAATCTATTATTTGATGAATTTCATCAAATAATAGAAAATGATATACAAAATTATTTTTAATCATATATAATTGTATTGCACCTTTTCTTTTAATTTAGCTTGAACAACTTTATTAAAAAAGGTGCTTTTTTATACCTTAAATACTTTCCTTATATTCCTTTCCCCATTGTTCCATTACAGAAATCACTGGTCTCATTGATTCTCCTAAATCTGTTAAACTATATTCTACACGTGGTGGTACTTCAGGATAAGCCACACGTTCTACAATTCCATCATCAACCATTGATTTTAAAGACTCCGTCAATACCTTTTGAGAAATATCAGGTAATGATTTCTTTAACTGTCCAAAACGTTTTGTCCCCGTTAATAAATCTCTTAAAATCAACAATTTCCATTTACTTCCTATCAAAGAAACAGTTGTTGCTACAGGACATTCAGGTAAGTTTTCTTTCTTAATCATAAACTCATCTCCTCATCGCATTGTTAATGATTTACTACTTTTATTGTAACATAGATATACATTTCTAGAAATGTTTAGCAGTTTTAAATAAAATATTCTAGTAAGTTAACAATCGTAATCTATAGAAGTTAAGCAAAATGTAGGAATAACAAATTTAATGCTTTAATTATAATTAGAAAAAAACAGATGATTCCATGTGTAGTCATCTGTTTTTAATATTCCTTACTTAATAAGAAATCTGTTATATGCATTGTTTTAATTCCTTGATAATTACCACCTGCAAAATCATCTGTTAAAACCACATATTTAGGATAATTATCTTTAATTTCTAATAATTGTTCATATTCCCTTTTTTGTGTTTTTTCAGATTTAATTTCTTGTGTCACTTGAACATAAATTTTCTCATTTTGTTTTGTTGCAACAAAATCAATTTCTTTATCTTTATACTTCCCAATACAAACATCATACCCTCTTCTTTTAAGTTCTAAATAAACAATATTTTCCAATGATGATGCTACGCTATCTATTGTATATCCTAAAACAGCATATCTTAAAGAAGTATCAGCTAAATAAAATTTCTCTTGTGTTTTTAAAATAGATTTCCCTTGTAAATCATAACGTGAACATCTATGAAGAATATAAGCTTTTTGCAGTTTTTCTAAATATCTATAAACTGTTTCGTTATCTATTTTTCTTTGCTCAGACTTTAAATAATTTGAAATTGACTTAGCAGAAAAAGTATTACCAACGTTATTAAAAGTATATTTTACCACTCTTTCTAACTGATCTATTTTCTTTACCTGATTTCGACGAACGATATCTGAAAATATTGTGGAATTATAAATATCTCTAACAATCGTATAGACTTCATCTTGTGAGTATTCTTGTAAATGTGTCGCAGGGAAACCACCTAAACGTACATATTGATTAAACTCTTGTTTAATATCATAAATTGTTGAATAGCTTTTTTTAAACGTTAAATATTCATCAAAAGATAATGTATAAATATGAAATGTAACATACCTTCCTGTTAAATATGTTGATATTTCTGAAGACATCATTCTAGAATTTGAACCTGTTATATAAATATCAACATCATAATCAGAAGCGAGTGTATTTACTACTTTTTCCCAACCATTTATTTCTTGAATTTCATCTAAGAATAAATATGTTTTTTTAGTATTTAAAATCTTTGTTTTTAATTCTTGATAAAGCTCTTTTGATGTCATATCTTCATATTCCATTGAATCAAAACGATAACTCAAAATTTGTTCATCAGTAATATGGTGTTCTTCTTTTAATTTTTTTTGGATCATCTTTAATATTGTTGATTTACCACATCTTCTTACACCTGTTAATATCTTAACAAAAGGTGTATCAACAAAAGGCATTATTTTATTTAAATAAAGCGGTCTTTCTATCATATTATCACCTCATTTTATATAGATTTTATCGCAAAAATACATAGTGTTCAATAGTTTTGCGGTTTTAAATCGCAAAACTATATTATTTTATAAATTATTGCAGTTATATTATAGATTTTATTATTATGATTATTAAATTATTACTTATTTTTTTACAACTTTAATTTTCTATATGCATATATTTGATAAATATTCACAAATATCCAACCGATACCACAACCTAAAGCCACAGAATTGATGAATAAGTAAATAAGATAAAATAACACGTAATGTAACATGCATCGTTGTTCCTTTAAAAGTGACATCTACTTTACCGATTCCTCGATAGGATCCTACAAAAGCATTTCCTATAAAGCAGAAAATATAGAAAAGACAAACTACAAACATATAATTAGTTAATGGACAATGCAAAGAAATATAACCACTATTCTTTAATAAAGTATCCAATGATACATAATGAATTCCATCATGTTCTTCTCTAGGCGTTCTTGTATACACCATAATATCCATATCTAACGCCTGAGCAATTTTTATCACATTTTTTCCTATATGCCCAGCTCCTACCCAATATTAAAAGAAAGCAATTCCTTTTTTTTACGCCTATAATAAATTAATCCTATTAAATCTGCAAGTGCCCATCCAATAGGAACAGACCACCAAATACCAGTAACACCAATCGCTGGAATTGCTGATAAAACATAAGCTAACACAACACGTGTCCCTAAAGAAAATATTGTAAGAATGACACTCATACCAGGTTTACCTAAAGCACGATACAAACCATACAACAAAAACAAACAACCAATTCCACAATAAAAGGCACCTTCAATTTTTAAATACTTGACACCTTCCATAATAATTTCTGTTTCTTTTGCATCTATAAAAATAGTCATTAAATCTTTAGCAAAAATACATACAATAATTGAAATAATTATGCAAAATCCCATAGAAAGACAAACTGCTGATTTTAATCCTGATTGAATACGCATTTTTTCTTTTGCACCATAGTTTTGAGCAATAAAAGTAGAAAATGCATTTCCAAAATCTTGTACTGGCATATATGCAAAAGCATCAATTTTAACAGCAGCAGCAAATGCTGCCATAACCACAGTTCCAAAACTATTTACTAACCCTTGTACCATTAAAATACCTAAATTCATTACTGATTGTTGAATACATGTAAGAACTGAAAATGAGATTACTTTATGAACCCTCTTTAAATGAAAATATTGTAATTTTGTAATTGCTCGTACCTGTATATTTTTTATAAGTGAGTAAATACTGATGCCAATACCTGAAAGATATTGGGAAATAACCGTAGCAATAGCTGCACCTTCAACTCCTAATTTTAATACAATGACAAAAAATAAATCTAATGCAATATTAAGTATTGCCGAAACAGCTAAAAATATAAGTGGCGTCATTGAATTACCAATAGCTCTTAAATAAGAAGCAAAATAGTTATATAAAAAAATAGCTGGTATTCCTATAAAAATAACAATAAGATAGCCTTTCATATCTCCCCACACTTCATGTGGAACATGTAAAAAAACAGAAAGCTGATTAAGAAAAATATAAGATATTACTGTTAGTATAAACGTGATGAGTGCAATAAAGAAAAATGATGCACATACATCTTCCTGTAATCCTTTTTCATCTTTTTGTCCATATCTAATTGAAAACAACGCTCCACTTCCCATACATAAACCAAGGATTATAGATGTTATAAATGTCATTAAGGTAAACGATGAGCCAACACTTGCTAGAGCATTTTTACCAAGAAATTGACCAACAATCAATGTATCAACAATGTTATAACATTGTTGAAGTAAATCACCTAAAATCATTGGAATTGAAAAAAGAAGCATAGACTTTAAAACTGAACCTTTTGTTAAATCTCTATTCATCTTTTATATTCCTTTCGTAATATTTATCTTACGTTTTGTAAGTATTATAATTAAATATTTATTTTCAGTCAATATCTCTAATTTTTAAAAGATTTACTTATAATAAGGAGCATGATAGTATTAAATAAATGATTAACGGGGGAATGATTATGTATTTAAATGGACTTGATGAATTAGATCAAAAAATAGTTCAATTATTAATAAAAAATGCACGTTTTTCTTACTCTGATATCGGAAAAGAGGTAGGGATTTCTAGAGTTGCTGTAAAAGCTAGAATTCAAGCATTAGAAAAAAAAGGGGTTATTGAAGAATATACGACAATTATCAATCCTCAAAAAATAAGTGGTGCTATATCTTGTTATTTTGAAATTGAAACATTATCAAATTCGTTTACTGATGTTATAGAAATATTAAACCAAAATAATATTGTTACTCAAATTTATCGTGTTACAGGAAAAAACAAATTACATGTACATGCTGTTGCTGCTTCTAATAGTGAGATGGAGGATTTCTTACATACTACTATTGATACATTACCAGGGGTTATTAGTTGTAGTTGTAATATTATTCTTTCACGTATTAAAGATATTAAAGGATTACGTTTATAGTTATAGATCATCTTTTTTAATAAAAGAGTTATTTGAAAATGAATGAAAATTTAATCTATTAAGTTTTAGAAAGAGTCGTTTAGTAGGTAAAATTCTTTCCAACACCTCCTATTATGTTAATAATTCATGTCATCGTATGTTAAGCATACTGGAAAACTTATTCCAATGTATGAATAAAAAAGGCTGTACAGAAAACAAATGTCATTAAGTTAAGGTGATATTGTACAAAAGCTAATTCTATTTATGTTATGTTTTGCCTTAAATATTTTGGCATATCGTCTTGTTTTTGACGTACTTCAAAAGAACCTGTGTCTAGGCTATAAAAATTTGTGATATCTAGAAAAAATTATGTAAGAATAATTTTTGTCAACTTGTTCTATCCTGAAATCAACCGGATGCTGGTTACAGAAGTAAGTCGAATGGCAATGTATTAAAATTAGGTGGATGTAATTGAAGAAAAAATATAATATCATGTGATTACACAATCGAGATTTGAAGGAGGTATGTATTATGAATATAGGATTTGGGTCATGTATAATTTTGGCTATACTATTTGTAATTATAGGTGTGTTATTTGCAATTTTTAAGGAAAAAGCAGCAAAATTTGTTTCAGGATTTAATTCATTTTCTAAAGAAGAACAGTCATTGTATGATAAAGTTCAGATCTCTCGTGATATAAGAAATCAGTGTTTCATATGGACTGTTATAATGTTGGCAGGAGCGTTATTATCCTGCTTTTTAACCCCATATATGGCTATACCGGCCTATATTATTTGGTTAATTCTGTTTTTTAGAGAAGTACACTTTGATAATCATAAAGCGTTTGAAAAATATTTATTAAAATAAATTATTATTCGCAGAAGGCACTTATTTATGAAAAAAGGAATAAACAAATCAATCTTATTTTATGTTGCATCAGTCTTGTTTTTCATAGCATCGCTATTAGCTTTACGAGTAGAAATAAAAATTCTATGACTATAGTGTGGTTATGCCTTGGTTCCTCGTTCCTTTGCTTAGGTTCGACTCACAAGAAAAAGGAAAACAATAAAGAAAACACAGACGATAAATAATTTTCAGTTTTTCGAACTCAAAAATTTAATATTAAATGAAAAGATAGAGTGTATAGAGAAATCTATATGCTCTATTTTTTTCCATTTTTGAAAAAGAGATTGAAAAACTATTGACATTTTGTTACTTGTTCTACAACTTTAACTATATTTTCATTAACCAATGTCATAGACACATCGATAGTTGCATGCCCACACATATTTATTCATCGATTAGCATCCATGTAAATGATACCTATATCCGCTTTTTTTTGAAATTGGTTCTACAAGAAGTGCTCCAACCATATCTTTATGACCTCTAGGTTCACACATGTGTGCTGAACGATATTGGTCATAATTATTTTCTAAATACTCTTTATATTCCATCATACTTTTTGCTGCATACTTAGGAAAGCCTTCAGCAACGATACGTGTAGGCTCTCCTAAAGTATGTGTTTCAATCGTCTTAAAACAAATTGCTTTTTTATTCATCAAAAACACACACTCCATTTGATTCAATTAATTTTTTATAATAATAAAATGAATCTTTTCTTTTTCTTTCTAACGTTCCATTTCCAGTATTATCCAAATCTACATAGATGAATCCGTAACGTTTTTTCATTTCTCCTGTTGAAGAACTTACTAAATCAATAGGTCCCCACCAAGTATAACCAAACAAATCTACTCCATTATCAATTGCACCTAAACCATTTTCTGCAATAAATAATGGAATATGGTAACGTCCATAGATTTCATTTAATACCCAACGTAGTCCATTAGGACAAAAGCCCAACCCCATTCTGATTTTTTTATTAATTAAATTCTATAACCACTTAAAAGCAAAACTCTAACGTTTTGCTTCTATTTTTCCTTCTTTAATTCTTAAAGACACATCACACATCTTTGCTAGAGTAGGTGAATGGGTTACCAAAATAACACATTTATGATGAATATGTGCTAAATCTAAGAAAGTATTCATGATCTCTATTGAATTCTTTTCATCAAGATTACCCGTGGGTTCATCACAAAGAATCAAATCGACTTCTCTTGCAATAGCACGTGCAATTGCAACTCTTTGTTGTTGTCCTCCTGATAATTGTCGAATATCTCTTTTACATTCATCTTTGGAAAGTCCAAGTTGTTCAAGAATAGATAAACAATATTCTTTTTTATCTTTTCTTTTGATTCCCGCAATTTCTAAAGCAGACATAACATTTTCTAAAGCATTCATATAATAAATAAGATTATAAGATTGAAAGACAATTGAAATATCTTCTCGACGATATTTATTCAAACCTATTTCTTGAATATCTTTTCCTTTGAACAAAACTTTTCCATCATCAGGTTTATCTAAACCAGAGGCAAGAGAAAGAGTTGTTGTTTTCCCGCTTCCACTCGCACCAACAACTGCATAGATTTTACCTTTTTCAAACAAATAAGAAGCATGATCTAAAATTTGATTTTTTTCTTTGCCATCTTGATAACTATAGCTTACATTTTCTAATTCTAATAACTTTTCCATCTTAACCTTCCTTTCTAGATAAGATTTGTCTAGGTGTAAGTCTTAATACATAGGCTGCAGGTACAGCAATAGAAACAATACAGATTGCTGCTGTAACACCAGCAAGTTGAATGACATTTTCACCTGTAATCGAAACATCTAATTCCTGATTTGATGGTCCTTGCATCATATTTCCTAAGAAATTTTCTTTTGTTTGTGTATTGTTTTTTTGTTGATTACTATCTGATTGATTTTGATTGTCATTTGGTTGATCTCCTTTTTGACCCATTTGCATGACATTTGAAGAAGAACTACTTTCTAACATATTTCCCATATAATGAGATGTTAATTGTCCTGTACCTAAAGAAATCACAAAAGCAACTACTGCAATTAACCCTACTTCAATAAGTTGTTGAGCAATAATTTTAACTTTACTTTGTCCAAGTGATAAAAGAACACCAATTTCATAATATCTATTTCTAATTGTTAGAGCTAAGATTAAACAAAGAATTGCACTACCAGCAATCACTACGATCCATACAAACATCTTTGCAAATGATTGCATACTTTCAAGAGAAGAAGCATTTTGTTGATAAAGACGATTATTGGCATCTAATGAGAACGTATCAAAATCAATATCACTTTTCTTTTTCGCAAGTTCTACAAAAGCTTCTGCGTTTTCTGGATCATCTAAATAATAAATTGCTGATGTAATATTTTCACTACTTCCAGTAAGTGTTTGCCCAATTGATAAATCAGTATAAATTGTGTTTACTGGATTATTGAAATGAGCACTACCAATTTCATTTGTTGATTGAATTTCATAAATACCTACAATTGTAAGTTCTTGAGTAATTGTTTCATCATTAACCGTTGTTGTAATAGTAAAAGTATCACCAACACTTAAATCATTATCACTTGCAAGATTGGTTTCAATAACACAATTATTTGTATTTTGATCTTTTGTTGTAAGTAAACGCCCTTTTGTAAGTTTATAATTGTTATTGGTAAAAGAATCTAAATACTTCATTGTGGTGTTGGCACTGATTGTAAAATCACCTTGATTTGAAGCTTGTTCTGGTTGATCATTTGGCTTATTTGTATCTTGTTGATTATTACTATTATCCGATTCATTTTCTACTGCTGAAATAGAATTACTGTTAGCTGATGTAGAAATTTGATAGTTATAATTTTTTACATACTTTAAATCTTTTAAACTATCTGCCATGGTTGTTGTTAATGATGTCTCATTACTTACGGCTTCACTAGGTTTTCTGTTTTTCATCATGTTTCTAAAATCAACAGAAAGAGTTACATCGTTTCCTAAACTACTACGAATTTGATCCATTGATTTTTTTGTTGCTGATTGAATGGATAAACCAGCAATAACGAGATTTGTAATTACAACAATAATTACAAATAATAAAATCGTTTTTCCTATATTTTTCTTTAAACTTAATAGTGCATTTTTTATCATACATTTCTACCTCCGACTTTAATATACCGAGATACTTTAACAATAAAATGGAATAATTATGTTAAAAAAAGTGTTTCATCATTGCAACTCTTTTATTAAAAAGTTATCCTTATAAAGGAAAGAAGGAAAATTATGAAATTAGAGGAATTGGCTATTGGAAAAAGTGCTGTTATTCTCTCTGTTGGCGGAGAAGGAGCTTTAAGACAACACTTTTTAGATATGGGATTAATTCAAGGTACAGAGGTTACCATGGTAAAGTATGCACCGATGGGTGATCCTATGGAAATTAAAATACATGATTATGAGCTTACTTTAAGGAAAGAAGATGCTCATAAAATTGAAATTAAAGAAATAACTAAAAAAACAGAAAATAAAAATGATTCATTCATTTTTCAATATAAAGATCACCCTGGCTATGGTGAATCAAGTTATCATAAAATGAATGATCATCAAATCTATCATGAAAGTGATTTACTCACATTTGCTTTAGTAGGAAATCAAAACTGTGGTAAAACCACACTATTCAATCAACTTACAGGTTCAAATCAACATGTTGGTAACTTTCCTGGAGTTACTGTTGATCGTAAAGATGGAAGAATTAAAGGGTATCAAAATACTCTGATTACTGATTTACCAGGTATTTATTCTATGTCACCTTATAGTAGTGAAGAAATCGTCACAAGAAACTTCTTATTAAGAGAAAGACCTAAAGCTATTATTAATATTGTAGATGCTACAAACATTGAAAGAAATCTTTATCTTACAATGCAACTTCTAGAACTTAATATGCCAATGGTTGTCGCTTTAAATATGATGGATGAAATGTTAGGTAATGGAGGAACTGTATTAATCAATGATTTAGAAGAATATCTCGGTGTTCCAGTTATTCCTATTTCAGCTGCTAAAGGGGAAGGTATTGATGAACTCGTCAGCCATGTTTTACATGTTTCTTATTATCAAGAAAGACCTCAATTTTATCAACATATAGATAATCAACAAAATAAAGCGATTGATCGTTGTTTAAATGCAATTGAACATTTAATTGAAGATCATGCCTCAAACGCAAAGATTCCATTACGTTTTGCAGCAAGTAAACTTGTTGAAAAAGATGAACTTTTATTAGAACAACTTGATCTGAGTCAAAATGAAAAAGAAACTTTAGAACATATTCGTATTCAATTAGAAGAAGAAAGTAATCTTGATTGTTCTGCTGCTATAGCAAGTAATAGATTTCATTATATTACAGATATTTGTAAACAAACTGTAAAAAAACCACATGAAAGTAAAGAAAGATTAAGAAGTCAAAAGATTGATCAATTCTTAACAGGAAAATATACAGGAATTCCTGCTTTTATTGGAATCATGGGAATTGTTTTCTTTCTAACATTTAATGTTATTGGAGCTTTTTTACAAGGAGTTTTAGAAAGTGGGGTGACTGTTGTCACAAATTATGTTGACACTTTACTCACAAATGCTCAAATTAATGTTGCTTTGCATTCTTTGATTATAGATGGGATTTTTAATGGGGTAGGAACTGTTTTAAGTTTCTTACCAATTATTGTTACTTTATTTTTCTTCTTATCTATTTTAGAAGATAGTGGTTATATGGCTCGTGTTGCTTTTATTATGGATAAACTCCTTAGAAAAATTGGACTTTCTGGACGAAGTATTGTCCCTATGTTAATTGGCTTTGGATGTACAGTACCTGGCGTTATGGCAAGTCGTACACTTTCTTCAAGAAGAGATCGACAAATGACAATCATTCTAACACCATTTATGTCATGTTCAGCAAAACTTCCAATCTATGCTTTCTTTACCTCAGTATTTTTTCCAGGTAAAGGCGCATTAGTCATGATTTTCTTATATGTTTTTGGTATTTTGACGGGTATTATTTTTGCTTTGATTTTAAAAGGATCTCTTTTTAAAGGTGAACCTGTTCCTTTTGTCATGGAACTTCCAAACTATCGTATGCCTGGCGCTAAAAACGTCTGTCAATTATTATGGGAAAAAGCCAAAGATTTCTTACAACGTGCTTTTACTGTCATCTTTGTAGCCACAATCATTATTTGGTTCTTACAAACCTTTGATTTAAGATTTAATATCGTTACTGAGTCAAAAGACAGTATTCTTGCCATTCTTGCTGGCTATATCGCTCCAATCTTTAATCCATTAGGATTTGGTGACTGGCGTATTTCAACAGCTCTTATTTCAGGATTTATGGCAAAGGAAAGTGTTGTTTCGACATTATCTATTCTTTATGGTTCAACCCAATCATTGTTGATGTCACTTACAACACCAGCTGCTTTATCTTTACTTATTTTCTGTTTACTTTATACTCCTTGTATTGCTGCTATCGCTGCAATCAAAAGGGAACTTAATGGTAAATGGGCATTGATTGTTGTCTTTGGACAATGCCTTATTGCCTGGCTTGCAGCTTTTGTTGTGTATCATTTGATTTTATTGGTATTTTAAAACACGAGGATTTCAAACCTCGTGTCTTTTTTATACTTTTACTTTATCTAAATAAATAGTTTCTAACATTTCTATTGCTGTATCTTTATCTATTAAATCTTTACTTATACCTTCTTCTTTTAAAGATTCTATAAATTGTTTCATAGCAACTTTTAAAATACCATTTAATTCTATTTTCTTATCTTCATAAAGAAGTGTAAGTAACTTTAAAACATCATTTCTATGTTTCCTTATGTGTCTCGATTGACCGCTTTCGCCTTGAAGAACTCTCTCTTTGATTTCTATATAGGCCTTTACTTTAAACGGGATAAGATGTGCCTCATCTAAAACAGGTAATCCATCAATGATTTTAATACCACTTTTTAAAAAATGATAATAATCTTCATTTAATAAAATTGCTGATAAACTTGATATATCATCATCTATATGAATAGGTGTTAGATGTGATAGATCATCTATTGGAAACTCGATAGGTTTTCTAGAAAATAATTCTATCATCTTTGGATATAATTCACTTTTAGGATTTGTAAACCGATAGAGTTTTTTATCTTGATTACATGTATAAACTGATTTATAGTGTGCTTCTTGAATAAAACTCCAAAATCTTCTAGTAAAATCAACATCTAAATTTTCCATAAGAACAACCATATCAATATCTTTGGTTGCCCTAAAGGACACCCCATAGTTTTCAAATAAAACAGTACACGTTATACCACCAATAATCACGTAATAATCTTCAAAACCTTTAAAATGATTTTTAAACTTCTCTAATCCTACCATTTAAATATTCCTCCATTAATTCCTCTAGTTCAATATGAACTCTTTCATCATCAAAATTCATAAAACTAGAATATAAAGAAATAATATCAACATTATTATTTTCATCTGCAAATAATTGAGGATCATAATTCCAAATTTCAACCTTACAACAATTTTGACTTTGTTCAGGTATTTCATTAGAAATATATTTATCAATATTTCTTTTATCAATTGCATAAACCTTATATTCAACAGCATTCATCATTGTAAGATGTTCTAATGCACTATCCCCTGCATAAGCTTCGTCTATCTTTTCTTGATTAATCCAAATAGCGTTTTTTACAGGTGATCTTAAATATTCTTTCCCAATAGACCAATATTTTTCTTTTTCTAAACGTTTATACTCCTTTCTCGTATTTTTCCCACTTGTATTAACAACTCCTAGTTGAATCAATTCTCTCATAGCTCTATTAATTGTCATTCTTGATAGTTTTGTTTTTTGAATAATCTCATTGATTTCTATATTTTCTGATTGATTTAATAGAATTCCTATATATACAAGTTGTGTTGACGGTGAAAAAGTGTTGATAGTTATTTCTTTTTTATATTTTTCATTGATACTCAAATAGATAAATGGAAGATATATTTGAATATAGGGAATAATATACGCTATTTTATAATCTAATAATCTTTTTCTCTGTTCTGTATTAATATTTTTGAAGCAAAAAACAATATGTTCGTACCCTAAAGCATTAAATTGTTCAATATGTTTTAATAATTGTTTTATAAGAATTTTATTATCTTTTGAGATAAGTAATAAGCATTCTTTATCACATATCATTGTTTGGTACATTGAATATTTTCGTTTTAAATAAATAGGAATATTTTTATTTTTTATTTCCATTATTTCTATTTCTTTATCAAAATTTTCTTTTAAATAATCTTTAATATTTATTATTTCATTCATTTTCATCACCCATTGTCACATTATTTATTTAATTGTAACATTTATATTGTTACAACAAAAAAAACAGATCCAAGGGAAGGGAAAAGATCTGCTTTTTACTATTATCTATTAGTATTTTTTTTAAAGGGAAAATTTATAATTAAGTTTTGAGTTTAAGTAAGTTCTTGTTCCTCCTTTCGTCTATTATCATAAGTTACAAATATGAACTTTATTTAACTTTTTCTTGTTTCTTTCTTGGTTGTTTTGTCAAAAATTATGGGATTAAAAAATACAATGTTACAAAAAACTAACATTGTATTTTCTAAATTATATCTATTAATATTTTGGTGTTAATTCCACATACATATCTTTGTATTGTTTTGCGCTTTGTTGCCAAGAGACATCTTTATTCATATCACGAACAACCATTTCATCCCAATATTTTCTATTTTCAAAATAAAGTGTTTTAGCACGATTGATTGCATCATAAAGAAGTCCACTTTCATAGCGATCAAATGTAAAACCATTACCTGTATTATCAAATAGATTATAAGGTTGAACAGTATCTTTAAGTCCACCCGTTTCTCTTACAATTGGGATAGAACCATATCTCATACTAATAAGTTGTGTAAGTCCACATGGTTCAAATCTTGATGGTACTAGTAAAGCATCACATCCTGCATAAATATTGTGAGCGACGTTTTCATTGTAAGCAATATATGCACAGAAGTTTCCTTTATATTTATTTTCATAATAACGGAAAGCATCTTCATACATCGCATCTCCTGTACCTAAAACAACAACTTGTGTATGTTCATCCATAATACTTGGAATAACATCATTGACAAGATCAAGACCTTTTTGATTTGTAAGACGTGAAATAAGTCCAATGACAATTTTATGATCATCAACTTCTAATCCTAATGATTCTTGAAGTGCTTTTTTATTTGCTTTTTTATTCTTGATAACAGATTGACTATCATATTGAGCAGCTAAAAGTTTATCTGTTGCTGGATTCCAAATATCCGTATCAATACCATTAACAATTCCTAAAATCTTACTACTATGATATCTTAAATGTTCTTCAAGACCTTCACCATATTCTTCTGTTTGAATTTCTCCAGCATACGTATTACTTACTGTTGTTAATTTATTACAATAAGTGATACCACCTTTTAACATATTCGCATCTAACCAATTTTGTGTCATACAATCTTTATTGAAGACATAATCAGGAAGATCAGACCAATATTGAATTGTTTTTCGATCATAGATACCTTGGAATCTTAAGTTATGAATTGTAAGAACAGCACCTGCACGTCCTACATTTGTATCTTTAAAGATTGTTCTTAAATAAAGAGGAACTAAAGCTGCTTGCCAATCATGACAATGTACAATATCTGGTGTCCAATTTAAATAATTAAGTGCCGCAAGAGCTGCTTTACTAAAATAACAGAACTTAGGAATATCATCGATAAGATTAGTATATGGATTACCCCATGAGAAGAATTCATCATTATCGATAAAATCATAAACAACACCATCTTCTTGATATTCCATAATACCTACATAATATTGTTTTCCATCTGCACATAGATCCATATAAAATGATCCTTTATATTCCATCTTTTCTTGGAACTTTTGAGGAATACATTTATATCTAGGAATAATAACTTTAACATCCATATTTAATTTAGCTAAACTCTTTGGAAGAGCTGACATAACATCCCCTAATCCACCCGTTTTTACAAATGGATAACATTCTGAACCAATAAAAGCAACACTTCTACGAGGTCCTAAATCAATTGGTTGTGATTTTTCAATAGGAACTTCTTGAATAACTTCTGTTGGTTTAGCCTCAACAGGTGTTTCACTTTTTACAGATTTTGGTTTAGCAGTAGTTGTTTTTTTACTTGTAGCTGTTGTTGATTTAGCAGTTGTTATCTTTTTAGTAGTTGCTTTCTTAGTAGAAGCTGTTTTTTTAGTTGATGTTGTTTTGGCTGCAACTTTTTCAGTTGTTGTTTCTGATTTAGCAACTGTAGCCTTTTTAGTAGTCGCTTTCTTAGCAGGCGCTGTTTTTACAGCTGATGCTGATTCAACAACAACAACTTTTTCACTTGTTTCTTTTGGTTGAACAGTAGCAGTTTTTTTAGCCACTTCTACTGGTTTAACATCAGTTGTCTTTTCACTTGTGATTGATGTTGCTTCAACCACAGTATTAGCCTTTACACCTGATGTTCTTTTTTTATTCGTTCTTGTTGTTCTTTTTTTACTTTTTTGAACTGTTTTTTTACTCATAATTTTTTCTCCCATCTTGAAAATAATATCATGTTTAAAACTCTAACTTCATCATTTTCTCTTATTAACATCTCCTATTATAGTCATTAGAATTTGCAATTTTTGTATCTTTTTAATATTTTATACATACAAAAATTCTTTCATTTTAATTTACTTTCATATTCAAAATGTTCTTTTATTTATTGTATCATAATTATCTTATCTTGTTTACACAAAAAAACAGATTCAAAAGGGAGGGGGAGAATCTGTTTTTTAATCTATTATTATCTTTTTAAAAGGGAAGTTTATAATTAAGTTTTGTTTAAGTAAGTTCTTGTTCCTCCTTTCGTATATTATCATAGAAAAGAAATATGAACTTGATTTAACTTTTTGATGTTTCTTCTTTGGTTGTTTTGTCAAAAATTATGTGATACCATTATTTCAAACAATGCACCTTTGGGTGTTTTTTATTATAGGGAGGGTAATCTATGAATAAAACACAAGATTTTACGAAAGGAGTTATTTGGAAACAATTACTTTTTTTCTTTTTTCCAATATTAATTGGGAGCTTTTTTCAACAACTATATAATACCGTTGATACCATTATTGTTGGTCAAGCTTGTGGGACAAATGCTCTTGCTGCTGTTGGTTCAACAGGAAATTTGACAAACTTAGTTGTTAACTTTTACGTTGGTTTATCAACTGGAGCTTCTGTTGTTATTGCTCAATATTATGGAGCTCATAATAAAGATAAGATACATCAAGCAGTCCATACTTCATATATGCTTGCAATCGTCAGTGGTATTATCATGATGCTTTTTGGTTTATTCTTTTCTTATCAATGTTTAGATGCAATAGGTGTCCCTCATGATATTTTAAATGATGCCAGTCTTTATATGAGGCTTTACTTTTTAGGAATGATTCCTGGAGCTATTTATAATATTGGTTCAGGAATTTTAAGAGCTGTAGGAGATAGTAAAAGACCTCTTTATTATTTAATTATTTGTAGTGTTGTTAATGTTGTTTTTGACTTTGTTTTTGTTGTTATTTTACATAAAGGTATTGCTGGGGCAGCGATTGCAACATTTATTGCCCAAACAGTATGTGCTATTTTAGTCACACTTCAATTGATATTTTCTAAAGATGTTTATCAACTTACATTATCAAAAATTAAATTCCATTTACCTGTATTAAAGAAAATTGTTAAAATTGGTGCTCCTGCTGGAATTCAATCAACAATGTATAGTATCGCTAATATCGTCTTACAAACACATATTAATTCTTTTGGAACACAAACGATTGCTTCATGGTCAGTCTATGTGAAAATCGATGCTTTATTTTGGATGGTCATGGCTGCTATTGGAGCCGCCATTACAACTTTTGTAGGACAAAACTATGGTGCTCATCTTTATGATCGTATTCAAAAAGGAGCAAGAACCGCTTTAGCGATTGCCTTAACAATGGCAGTTTCTTTAAGTGTGATCTTATGTTTTGGGGGAAGTTATATTACAAAACTCTTTTCATCTGATCCAGCCATCGTTAATCAATGTCAAAGTTTAATATTCTTTTTAATGCCTTTCTATTTTTCTTACTGTTGTGTAGAAATCTTTTCTGGAACAATGAGAGGTTGTGGCGAATCTTTTAAACCAATGCTTCTAGTCTGTCTTGGTATTTGTGTTTTACGTGTTGCTTGGGTAACCTTTATTTCTCCTCATTATCCAACATTAAAAGGTGTTGTTATTTCTTATCCAATCACTTGGTTTACAACTTCCTTTCTCTTTATTATTTATTATAAACATTTTAAAAAAGATCATTTTGGAGCATAGTTATGCGACGAACAGAACGAGAAATTACAGATTGAGATTTAACCTGTTTTAAGAAATTTAATAACTGTTATATCTTGTTATTAAATTCTCCGCAAACCCTTGAAAAAACTGAAGTTATTACAGGTGAGCTTTCCCTTGTGTTATATCATCCCACCAGCGTTTATGGACTCTGATAAGGAAAAAAACAAGGGCAAAAAAATCATATAAAACAGGATAACACAAAATAAAAGTGACATGGTGAACTGATTGAAATGTTTCTGATTTTGTAACTGATGATTGATTGAACGATAAGGAGATTCGATACGATGAGAACAATATTTGCAAGATACAATCCCAAGCGCAATAGTATTGATGTTTACACCTCTATTGGCTATATGCTCCGCATTGACTGTTGGAAGCTGAGAAGGACTTAAAAACCACGCCTGGATCAAACTGTGCATTAAAAGCACTTGCTATTGATGAACCACTGGAATATGCAAGATTATACCTTGGTGAGAATTTACAGATGTGGGTGGATGTGGAAGATTCACTTAAACTTTAATATTTCCTGTTAAAAACATATGACAAAAGTCCCCCTTACTATTTGAAGGAGGACTTTTATTAAAATTTATTAGAATTTTCCATTTTGATTCTGCCATGTGGATTTATCGGCAATCGTTTCCATTACATCCCAATGCTCAGCAATCTTACCGTTTTCTACTCTCCAAAGATCATAGTAAGCAGTTGATTTATCACCAAAGGTACCTTCACTTACTGCCAGTACAAAGTTTCCCTGAGCAAGCACTTGATGAGTAGTAGTATAAATCATCTGAATATTCTGTTCAGCAAGTGCTGCAAGTGCTTCATTCAGACCGGATACGCCATCAGCAATGCCGGTGTTATGCTGAATATATGTGTCACCATCAAAATAATCTGGTGTTTTATCTAAATTATTGCCTTGCATAACATCATAAAGGAAATTTTCCACGAGTTTGCGATTTTCTTCAGTTTTGTCAAGATCGGTTACTTCCGTAGTTCCGTCAATCTGTGTATGTCCTGATGGATTCGGCTCAGTCTTTGCAGCAAGGTTATCCCAATGCTCAGCAATTTTTCCGTTGCTGTCAAAGCGGAAAATATCGAATGCTACCTGTTCACCAGCACCTGCAAAATTATAAACAGTCTGTAAGAAAACTTTGTCACCATCTTCAAATGCGCGAATGTTGTTGACAGTTGTTTTTACCGGTGCGGATGCGAGATAAGTTACAGAGCCTAAAAAAGCATCTCTGCCTGTACCGTAGGCCAAATTATGCTGAATATATCCTTCAGCCAGTAAATTTTTTGCTGCATCTATATCACCAGTTGCAAATGTGTTAATGAGTGCCAATGCTTTGTCTTTGTTTGTCATGTTAGTATCCTCCTTATATATGTGTGTATGATTAAAAATTTTTTTCAGAAATGACATTTTGTTACCTCTTTTTCTAATCTGATGTTTGCCTGGGTAAACGATAAGCTTGCATCGTTCGTTTCCCTTGCATGACTATACTATAACGCAGTCGACACATTTGAAAAATGGCTGAAAATTTGTATAAGCTACAACTTGAAATTGTAGTATAATGTATGTGAAAGGAAGTGATAGCGATGGAATTTAAGCATATAGAATATTTCTTAAAAACCTGTGAATACACATCTATGTCCAAAGCGGCAGAAGCACTTTATATCTCACAGCAGGCATTGAGCAGATGTATCGCAGGCATGGAACAGGAATTGGGCTGTCAGCTATTCCAAAGAACTGTAAAAGGAATAAATCTTACCAAAGATGGAATGTATCTTCTAAATAAATTTAGTCCTCTGATGACGCAGTATCATCATGTATTAGATGAAGTTACAGAACATTTCGAGAGTCAGCCCGTGAAGCTGCAATTCTGTTGTGCACCACTGATATTTCGATGTATTGATCCGGAGTTATTGTTTGATTTTCAGGAGAAATATAAAAATATAATGCTTGAAATGTTAGAATTGTCCGACGTGGACTGTGATAAATATGTTGAGGAAAACGTGACACACTTAGGACTTCTTGCAATTCCAGAGAATCGGCATGGTGAAAAGATTCCATATACTTTGGTGAAAACATTTCCCTTATATCTTTTTGTGCACA
>OBHU01000406.1_pt1 | contig 35013 bp, 26 predicted proteins | sample 1519071 | NCBI WGS metagenome assembly OBHU01 (sample SAMEA2452135, study PRJEB22498) | human gut metagenome
GGTACAGATCAAGCTTGTTCCGGTGACAGCCCCTTGGTTTGATGGAGCAAAGCTGCTTGTTGCGGCGGATTGTACAGCGTATGCATATGCGAATTTCCATCGGGATTTTATTAAGGAACATATCACTTTGGTTGGCTGTCCGAAGCTTGACATGATAGATTATTCTGCAAAGCTGACAGAAATCATCCGGAATAATAATATCCGGAGCGTTACGGTTGTGAGAATGGAGGTCCCGTGTTGTGGTGGTATTGAGATGGCTGTAAAAAATGCTCTTCAGAACAGCGGCAAATTCCTTCCGTGGAATGTGGTTACAATTTCAACAGATGGCAAAATTATGTTAAATAATGCTTGACATTTTAGTTAGAAGCATCTAACATAACATGTGTTATGATGAATGATCAGGAAAACACAATAGAGAAAATCAAACAGACAGCATTAGACGAATTCTTCATGTATGGCTATAATAAAGCAAGTCTTCGAATGATCTGCAGCCGGGCAGGAGTTACAACCGGTGCAATGTATTTTTATTTTAAGAATAAAGAAGCGTTGTTCCGGGAGATTTTTGAACCACTGGTTGTGCAGTATGAAGAATTGCTTGTCAGATATATGGAGTTAGAGCTTGCAGAACCGGGGCTTGGCACGCAGTTGGATGTTCAGATGATGCGATTTATTCTGGAACACCGAAAAGAAGCGGTGGTCATTCTGGAGAAGGCGCAAGGAAGCTGTTATGAAATGTATCGTTCCAAGGTAGAACAACTGATGGAGCAGTCGATATATACATTTTATAAGAGCCGGATGGAATGTGAGCCGGATGAGAAGCTTGTAAAGATACTGGCAAAGATCCGTTTGGATGGATGTCTGGAGATTATTAAAGGAAATTACAGTATGGAAGATAGTTTGTACCTGGTTGAGAAGATCGGGATCTACTCAATGGGTGGAACAGACAAATTAATACAGAATCTAAGAGAGCCTCACAGCATGTGATATGTAGCTGTGGGGTTCTTTTTTTACAACATAACAAAAAATAACATTTGTTATGTAAATGCAGAAAAGGAGAATAAAACAATGAGTGAAGGAAAAGCAATGCAGACAGAAAATCAGAATAAGACAAAGGTCAGTGTACAGGGAGTACCGGAGACGATGCTGCAGACTTTATTTGCAAGAGCAGCAGAATCCAGAAAAGAAAATCACAATATCTATGACGAGAAAGCAATCGAGATCGTATCCAGGTTGGATTATGATTTCTCAAAGGCGGAATCCGATAAGTTGATGAGCAGCGGTGTAATTGCAAGAACGATCGTACTGGATCGTCTGGTAAATGATTATCTGACCAAGCATCCGGATACCATTGTTGTAAATATTGCCTGTGGACTGGATACCCGGTGTTACCGGATGAAGGGAAAATATCAGCGTTGGTACAATATCGATCTTCCTGAGACCATGGATATCCGAAGTCGTTTTCTTGAGGAGAATGGACCGATTTACCAGATTGCTAAGTCTGCAACAGATCCATCGTATACGTTGGATATCGAGTATCATGGAGAACCGGTTTTGGTGGTCATAGAAGGGCTTACGATGTATTTAACGGAGCAGGATGTGCGTAAGATGTTTGAGATTATTGATCAGACATTTACACAGGCAAAGGTTCTGGTTGAGGTAATGGCACCATTTGTTGTGAAGCATATGAAAGAGAAGTCCATAGAGGGAAGCCAGGCGAAATTCATCTGGGGTGTGAAAAGCGGAAAAGTATTTCAGAGTGTGGCACCTTCTTTCCGGAGCGAAAAAGATATCAGTCTGGTAGAAGGAATGAAGGAATTTGTTCCTGTATATAAGGTGCTTGGAAAGATTCCGGCTGTAAGGAATTTTTCAAACAAGATTCTGATACTGAATAAACGATAAGAGTTGAATTTAACGGATTTGGTAAATTGCCGGCGTTTGTGATACGCATAGGTGTTGCCATGCTGCCTCAAAAATAGTAAAATAAACTCAGATTTTGTCTGAATATTGGAGGTTTACTATGAATGAGACAGTTGTGATCAATGCATATATAGTCATATCAATTATTATTGCTGCTACAGATATATTATTAGCGGTAAAATCTTTTAAAAAGAATAAAACAACAGGTAGATTTCTGGGGTTTGCCTGTATGGGTGCGGCTATTGTAGATATTAGTTATCTGATCAGTATCATAAGTGATTCCTATATGTGCATGGCGGTTATGTCGAGTATATATTTTATAAGTATAGATTTTATGCTTGTCTCTCTTTTAATTTTCATGGTTTATTTCACAAAAGGAAAGTTTTCCGGATATGGGAAATGGATGGTAGCATTCTGCTTTTTATATTGTATATATGAATTGATCGTGTTTGCAGTTAATCCATTTATGGAAATTGCAATTGAATATAAACCACGGGATACGCTGATTGCAAAGTATAGCTATCAGATGAAGCCCTTGTATGAGCTCCATCTGATATTTTCGTATGTAATGGTGTTATTGGTGGTAGGTTTATTGATTCGGAAGATCTGTAAGATTCCGCATGAGTATCGTTGGCAGTATTTAAGTGTTATCATAGGAATTCTTATTATTGTAGGGATAAATGCAATCTTTTTATTTTTACCGGGCGAATCCGTAGTGAATTTACTGGACTACTCGATCGGAGGATACAGTATAGTATCATTTATCATTTATTGGAGCTGCTTTGATTATTCCACACATGGGATGTTGAATAAATTGAAGACAAGTATATTTGAAAATATAGGGCAGGGCATCGTTTTGTTTGATGATGACGAGCGCCTGATTCTGCATAATGAAAGGGCTGATTTTTTCCTGGGAGAAAAACTGTTGACCGGATGTAAAGATCTTCAGAGTTTTCTGGATGTATATGGATTGTCGTTTGATCCGGAATCAGATGACGACAGCTTTTCCCTGCAATGCTATATTAAGTCGGAAACGGAAGAAAAAACATTGCGGTGTGATGTAAAGAAGCTTGAAAATAAAAACGGCCATAAGATTGGTCAGATGTTTGTATTTACAGATATCGCACTTGAGACGGATATGCTTACAGGATTTCAGAAATGGGAAAATTTCAAACAGCTTGCATTGGAAAAAAATGATCATTTTACGTTCCCGGTAGGAGTTGCTGTATGTGATATTAACAGTTTGTCTGTTATCAACAGCACACTTGGAAAAAAAGCAGGGGATCAGAAAATCCGGTTGTTGTCGGAAAATATGAGAACCTGTTTTCCTGAAAGGGCATATTATGTCAGAGGAACCGAGGCACATCTTATAGCATTGTGTAGCCGAAGCAGTGAAGATGAGATGGCAGTATGTGCCGGAAAACTTAAGGAGAAGTTCGACGGAAGTATTCAGTATGCAGTCAGTGTGGTAGAAGATGAGACACACAGTATAGTTGAAAGCATTCGAAATACAACTAAAGCTATGCGTACAAAGAAATTAGTAGACAGCAAATCCATTCATTCGGATATGCTGGTATCTCTGATACGGGCACTTGAGGAATGTGACAGTGATACGGAGCATCACGTACGCCGTACACAGATTATGGGTGCAGAGCTTGGTAAACGTATAGAGTTATCCGATATACAGCAAAGCCGCTTGTCCCTTCTCTGTCTGCTTCATGATATCGGAAAGATCGGTGTTCCGATGGAGATATTGAACAAACCGGGAAAACTTACCGATGAAGAATGGAAGATCATGCGTTCACATGTTGAAAAGGGCTACGATATTGCAAACAGTAATGTAGAATTGAAGCAGATCGCAGAGGAAATCAGACATCATCATGAAAGGTGGGATGGAAAGGGCTATCCGGACGGACTGAGCAGGGAGAGTATACCGGTACTGTCACGTGTAATTGCTGTTGTTGATTCATTTGATGCGATGGTAAGTGACCGTCCATATAGAAATGGAATGCCTGTATCCGATGCACTTGAAGAATTAAAAAATTGCGCCGGAACACAATTTGATCCGTTTATTGTTTCCGAGTTTATTCAAATGATATCAGAGAATTATTCTGATACCGTAAAGGGAGTTCATAAGTTCAGACAGGAGAAGGAAAAGCCTCAACGCAAACAAGTGGCAAAACCGGAGGAGAACAGTACACTTCAGGAAGCATTCTGTGTACATACAGTGCAATGCAGCAGATATTTGCTGGATGGTTCATGGAATATTTTGTCTGTGGATGATAATTTCGAGAAGCTGACAGGTTATTCCGGTGAGGATGTAGAAAAAAATTCCATGAATCAGATGGACCTGATCCCTGAAGCTGATCGGACAGAATATTTGTGCCGGACAAATGCTAATCTGGCTAAGAGTACATATGTATTGCAGGAACACAGACTCCATCGAAAGGATGGAAAGGATATTTATGTCTTTTGCTATGGACGTGTCTTTTACGATTCGGCAGTTAAACAGGATCGTGCAGAGATTATTATTTCAGACGTATCGAGTACTTATTCCATGAAGATCCTGACAGATGCAGAGCAGAATAAGGCGGAAGTCAGATTGCGGAATTGGGAGAATACATATCGCACAGATTCCCTGACGGGTCTTTTGAATCATGCGGCTTTTCGGAATGATATGGAGATGAAGCTGTTATCAGGTGATTTTAATGCAATGATGATCATGATAGATGTTGATAAATTTAAGCAATATAATGATACCTATGGTCATCATAATGGTGATAAATATCTGATCTTAGTCGCCCAGACATTGCTTGTGTCTTTACGAAATGAAGATTTTGCCAGTCGTATGGGTGGGGACGAATTTGCGGTAATGATGTTCTTCAATAAGAGTGTGCCGGAGAAGGCGATCAAAGAACATGCCCAGCAGATATTTGACAAAGTAAATCTGACAGTAAAATCTGCAGAGGGAGGTACCGGCATCTCTATGGGCGCAGTTATCGCTAAGTCAGAAGCAACCTTTAACCGGTTATATGAGGAAGCAGATAATGCATTATACGAGGCGAAGGAAAGCGGAAGAGGCAGACTGGTCGTGAAGGAGCATGGGGAAAAATAATATAGTATTTATGTTTATAGATGGCATTCTAACAGGAAGTGTTAGGATGCCATAAGAAGTTTGGAGAATTTTAATGACAAAAGAGGAATGGTATAAGCAGCTATTTGAGAGAATTGGTAATTCCAAGTTCCGAAGCAGCTTTCATTTAAAGCAGAAGGACATTGATTACATAAATGAAAAAGGACTGGATACTATAAGGCAGCATGCAACTGCAACCTGCTGCAGGGAGTGCATCCGAAAATGGCATAAGATACAGCTGGGCAGGGAATTGAGCCAGATACAGCAGGAGTATCTTGTGGATGTGATCATGACCTGGATTCAGAGAGAGATGGAGAGGAATAAGGATTAGATAGGTAAAAATAATATTTCTTTAATTGGGATAGAATACTATGAGATAATTCGCTTAATTTGTTGACTATTCCCTTAATTAACACTATTATTTAAGGAAAAGAAAGGAGAAGTAAGGGAATGCGAAACTTCAATTATTCTGCAATTAAATATCAGAAATGGGATTCAGAGATTTTAGGGTTAATTGCTGCTATTTATAAAGAAGCTGGAAAACAGGAGATGTATTTGAAGCAGCGTCCAGAGGAACTTGATAAACTTGTAGAGATTGCAAAAATACAAAGTACCGAGGCATCTAATGCTATTGAAGGCATTGTTACGACGAGTACCAGAATTCGTCAGCTTGTTGAAGAAAAGACAACACCTAAGAACCGGGATGAGCAGGAAATTGCGGGTTATCGTGATGTGCTGAATGTTATTCATGATAGCTTTGATGTGATTCCTATTACAAAAAATTATATTTTGCAACTGCACAAGATGTTATATAGCCATATGAACAATCCGCTTGCAGGGCAAACAAAGAATGTACAGAATTATATTAGTGCTACTTATCCAGATGGACATGTTGAAGTGCTGTTTACACCACTTGCTCCATTTGAAACACAGGAGGCACTCGACAGAATCTGTGAGGAATGCAATCGTGTCATAGGAAATATGGAATTGGAGCCACTTATTGCCATTTCTGTTTTTATACATGATTTTCTATGCATTCATCCTTTCAATGACGGAAATGGAAGAATGAGCCGTCTGCTCACTGCATTACTGCTGTATCGGAGTGGATTCTATGTTGGAAAGTATGTCTCATTGGAAGCAAAGATTGCCAAGAATAAAGACCTGTACTATGAGGCTCTTGCTGCGGCTCAGCCGGGCTGGCATGATGGAACAGAAGATGTAGTGCCATTTATCAAATATTTACTTGGAACCATCCTTGCTGCCTATAAAGATTTTGAAGACAGAATGGCGTTGGTTGAAATAAAACTACCTGCACTTGAAATGGTACGGAGAGCAAGTTATAATAAAATTGGACGTTTCAATAAGCAGGATATACGGGAGCTATGCCCTACACTCAGTGACAGTTCTATTGAAGGTGCACTGCGAAAATTGGTTGCATCAGGAGAATTGAGGAAAGAAGGAAAAGGAAAAAATACCTGCTATTTTGGGGTGAGGTAGGTGGTTGATTTTTTGTAAATATGAATTGGGGTAAGGGGTGGATTCATAACAGGATTTTGTCTGAATACTGTTTGGGTGGTGTTTAAAAAAGGCGGATATAAAAAAGTATTACACTTTTTGGAATGCCTGTTGGACTACGATTCCTCAAACATAGTGATATTACAATAAATCTGAAGCAAATTTCAATGAAAACACATCTGAGGTAATCTTTATAGGCTAACAGATTCTAAACCAAAATCGGTTGAAATTCTTATATGTATTATAAGGATAATTTGGCTGTGAATGTAAGTTTAAAACTCAATATCCTGGTTATGATGTTGTTGTTTATAAAAATAATGGAGAAAAAGCAAGTGGTCAGACAAAGCTTGCAACAGTAAGAGATACTTATCTAGATGACCAAAACTAAAATATAAGTACCAACCGTCAAATTCGATGGTTGGTATTTTTTTAGAGTTTTCTACATCGGCAAAAACAACAGGAAAATGAGTGCAAAAACATGGATTTATTGCCGATAATGTGGTATACTAACCATAGTAAACGTGATTTTTGAAATCATGATAATAAAAGGCTCACAGAATATGCTTTTTATCGTGTGAAAGGAGGAGGGCGGCAGATGCGATATCTTTCAGTTGCTGAAATGGCAAAAAAATGGGATGTATCTGAACGTAGTGTAAGAAATTATTGTGCCCATGGTCGTGTGCCGGGAGCATTTCTTACCGGAAAGACATGGAATATTCCGGAAAATGCAGAAAAGCCGGAGCGTACTAACAAGAAGAAAGAAAAACCAACGACCTTACTGGATGTTTTGCAGGATGAGAAGGCGAATAAATATGCTGGAGGCATTTATCATAAGACACAGATTGATTTAACATATAATTCAAACCATATGGAAGGCAGTCGGCTGACCCACGATCAGACCCGATATATCTTCGAGACGAATACCATTGGTATAGAAAAAGAAGTGCTTAATGTAGATGATGTGATTGAAACAGCAAACCATTTTCGGTGTATTGATATGATTATTGATCATGCAAAATTGGCATTGACGGAAAAGTTTATTAAGGAGCTGCATCTGATTCTGAAAAATGGAACCAGTGATTCCAGAAAGGATTGGTTTGCTGTCGGTGATTACAAGAAAATGCCAAATGAAGTCGGCGGTATGGAAACCGCACTTCCGGAAGAAGTTGCAGACAGGATGAAGAAATTGCTGTCAGAGTACAATAACAAGAAAGAAAAGACCTTTGACGATATTCTGGATTTTCATGTGAAGTTTGAACGTATCCATCCATTTCAGGATGGAAATGGTCGTGTGGGAAGATTGATCATGTTTAAGGAGTGCCTGAAATACAATATTGTTCCATTTATTATCGAGGATAATTTGAAAATGTTTTATTATCGAGGATTGAAAGAATGGGACAATGAAAAAGGGGATCTGACTGATACTTGCCTGACAGCACAAGATAGATATAAAGCATACCTGGATTATTTTAGAATTGCATATTAAAAGTGAAAATACTGCGGCACAATATCGTGCGACAGTTCCTGTGAATGCGGATATGCTACTTCTGGAAGATCGGATCGGTAGACAAGATGTATGGAATGACAAGAGATATGTTTTGAAAATTAGGAATTGATGAATGATAACACAACTTCAAGAAATAAAAAGGCCGCTGATTTTTTTACAAAAGAAATCTTGACAGTAACATTGAATGCTGTACAGTAATATTAACAGAACCCACCACGCCTCTGATTTTTTTATGCGCAACCCGGTGGGACTTTTTTACTTATGGGGTATTTTACGTATCAGTATCCAAAACAAATATTAACAATAGAACAGCAGGTGCAATCTTATGTTGATGCCGGGATGAAAATTACTTCTCGTGTGGATGTAGAAAATACATTAAGGTCAGTTGGATTTTATCGTTTGCGTGGATACTCTTTTCATTTGTATGATAATGGTACAAAGAAGTATGTTTCAGGAACTAGATTTGAAGATATTTTAAAACTTTATCATTTTGATCAAGAGCGATCAGTTTTAATTTTTTCTATGATTCCCAAGATTGAAGTATCTTTGAGAGTACGTTTAGTGGAAGCGTTGCTTATACATGGAGATTCACTTGTTTTGCAGGATTCGTCGTTATTTAGAGATAAAAAACTTTATTGGCAAAATATGTCAACTATTGCATCAGAGATTACTCGATCTAATGATGTGTTCATCAAGCATAATTTTGGTAATCATGATGGAGAAGTTCCTGTATGGGCTGCAGTTGAGGTCCTTTCATTTGGTACACTATCAAAGATAATTAAGAGTTTAAAGACAGGTACAGGAAGTTCGTATTCAATATTGGCAGCAAATTATCAGTATAAATCACAAAAAGGAAATTGGGTAAATCCATCTTAGAAGATGTTGTCCTTTTGGATACAGGGTGTTTCGGTATTACGTAATATGTGTGCTCATAATTCGAGAATATACAATCGGACTATTCATACAACACCAGAAATTCTTGATGTTGATAAAATTACGCCGTTACCTGCACATAATGGATTGTATCAAAGCTTACTGGCAATGAAATATTTGAAACCATCAGATGAAGAATAGGTGTCATTTGTAGATGAATTTGATAAGTTGATACAAAAAAACAATAGTATAATCAGTATTACAGCAACGAATCTCCCAACAGATTAGAAAGCACATTTGAGTGTTTAAAATCTGTTTTATTGCATAAAATAATATGGTAGACCTAACCAAGCATTCTATGCTCAAACCGGTTAGGCTTTCGGCGAAGTGTTACGATAAGCACTTCGCCATTTATATATATATTTACAAGGAATTAAAGAAAAATTAGTGTGGTTAAAAAGTGTTCGCTTCTAAGAAGAATTCGGTTGAAAGTATTCGCTTGATAGAATATAATAAAGATGATATTTAAAAATGTAAATTATGTATTGCGATACTTACATAATTTTGGCTTTTCTAAATGAGGTATTTTTTACATGAAACAAAAGGAACATGTTGAAAGACATATAGCTACACATACGGTACATTCAGCTGAGGATAGATCTGCTGTAAGTTTTTTGGAAAGTGTTTTGAATCCAGGGGGAAGAATTTGTACATCTTTTTCGAGTGATGATAAATGGCCAAATCATGATGGATTTTTTGAATATGTATCTAATCCAGATATATCTAAAAGTCCTAAGCAAAATTTTATTGTGCAAATTAAGGGAACTCACAATTATAGAGAGCAGAATGGAGTAATATCCTATTGCCTAAAAAGTTTATCATTTCCAGCATTCATTGCTAAGGAAGTAACGGCTGATCCTGGGATTTTATTTGTTGTTTTGAATCCTGATATTCGTAATAACCAACGTATATTTTGGAAGGTTATGTCGAAATCTTTTCTAAGTGATATCGATTTTGAAAAAGATAGTAAGATAATTAAATTTTGCGCAGAAGATGAAATAAAGGATACAGATGAAAGCATTGAATTATTCTGTGAAAAGTTAAATGGTATTATTGATACACATCTTTTTTTGAATAAGCTAAATTCAGACGATTTAGAACAAGGAGAGGCATTAAGTATTATTGAGTTTCAATGCAACGAAATTTCAGATCTTATTGAAAATTCTTATAACAATCCACAAGGTAGGGATGGTGTATCAAGAAGAATTGTAAGAAATTTATATGATTTATGTTATGCAACACTTATTCTTAATGCGTATAAGAATGGTTATACTAATGTTAGCGAAAAATTGGCATGGGAAATATCTCAGCTTCGAGTTGATACAAGATATCTCTGTAATTTCTTAAGAGGGTTAAAATATATTGATCGTCGTATTCCAAAAGAAGGACAGGCAGAGAGGCTGATGCTCAAATATTATAATTATCTTTGGGAAATTAGGAGATTTATGAGAAGAAATTATAACAAAAGCATCTTAGAGAACCTTGAAAAATTTCCTTTGAACTTAGATACCGTGGATTTGGAATATTATGAAAAAGTTGCAAAACAGATTGAAAATATTGATTTGACATCAAAAAATGTTAGAGTATCAAGGTATTATGTGAAAAAAATTATACCTTTTTTTGTGAATGGAGAAAGATATTATGAGATTACGCTTCAATTAGCGGGAGTATATTCGACCAAATACAACAGAGTAACCGTTTACAGTAAAATGACCATTACTACATATTATTCAATTCAGATAGCATATACAGAAACTGTAATTGATTTATGGGGAGTCCAAAATAGTATTAAGGTACTTAATGACTGGAGAGTAGCCATTGATCCGTCATGTTTAAATAAACTAGCAAAGATGCTGTTAAAGTCTACAAAAATAAATCGTAATTACCGGGAGTATGTTAATTTAATGGAATTCTTAACGGAGACTGGGATGAATTTATTTGAATTGATTAACATGAGGAAAGAACGGTTTTCACAAATATATAATAGGGTGTTTGGTACGACAAACACGCATGATTTTGGTGATGTTTTGATACAAATCAGAAGAGAGTATTCAAAATCATCTTGTAAAGTTGGTAAAAATACAATTGGATATGCATTGATGTATATGAGAGATGAGGTGTTGGAAGTATTATTGCCAAATGAATTTTACAAAAAATGCATTTCTAATGAACTTTTGATAAGTAGCAGATGCTATCCATTTGAAAAGAATCCGATGATTGCGAACCTTGTTGGCACAAAGACAAGTAAAAAGGATAGGGAAAGCATTATTGAATTGTTGGATGATTCAAAGATGGTATCATTAGTGCAACCATATATAACTATTGATAATCTGATTGGTGAAACGGGAGAGCTATTATTTGAAAAGTCAGAAATTGGAAGCAATGGTGTTATTGAAAATTATAATATCAGCTTAGATGATTGGGAAAGAGCTAAAGGATATTCTATTATCGAAAGGGAAGGATTAGTTACTATTGCTTCTTATTATGATACAACGATAAATATACTTAAACGTTTATTGCAATTAACACATAATGCAAGGTTTGATCGTCAGGAAGAAAATGAGAGATTTATTAAAAATTGTGGTATAAAGTTTGATGATATTGATAAAAAAATAGCATTAAAATACCTTTTTGTTAATTCTAATATAATGCTGATTTATGGAGCAGCTGGTACAGGGAAAACGACATTAATAAAGTATATATCAAATATGTTTGGTGATGCCAGAAAGTTGTACATTACTAAGACCCATACAGCGCTACAGAATGTTATAAGAAATCTGGGCAAAAACTTTGATAATTGTGATTTTGAGATAATAGATAGTATAACAAGAAGCAATTCAGCTGTAGTCCATGATATTGTTTTTATTGATGAGTGTAGTACTATAGATAATCGAACTATGGAATTGCTTCTCGGAAAAATAAGTAATGATGCATTAATTGTTATGTCGGGGGATGTATACCAAATAGAATCTATTGATTTTGGAAATTGGTTTTTTTATGCAAAAGACATTGTTAAGGCAAAAGGGGGAAGCATTGAACTTTGCAGTACATGGCGGACTAAGAAAGAAGAATTGAAAGGTTTATGGAAAGCAGTCCGAGAAAAGTCCACTATAATAACGGAAATGTTGTCTATGGATGGCCAATTTTCCGAGAACTTAGGAGAAAATATATTTCATTTAGATGAAGATGAAGTTGTTCTATGCTTAAATTATGATGGTAAATTTGGCTTGAATAATATGAATCAGTATTTTCAGAATGCAAATACAAATAGTAAAGCATTTTCTTGGGAGGAGTGGAGTTATAAAATCGGTGATAGAATTATTTTTATAAATACAAGGCGTTCTGCATTACTATATAACAATTTGAAGGGCATTATTACTAATATAGCATATGCAGAAAAAAGTATAATATTTGAGATAGAAGTAAAAGCCTTTTTTACAGAAAGTCAGTGTGAGGCGGAATCTTTCGATTATGTTGGCACAACAGAGAAAGGGACAATTATAAGGATAGAAGTTATTTCTTGGGATGATGAATTGTCAGAGGAAGAAAAAGTGAAGACGGTTATTCCGTTTCAACTTGCTTATGCAATTTCGATACACAAAGCTCAGGGATTGGAGTATAAATCAGTTAAGATTGTAATTCCTTCAAGTAATGCAGAAAAAATAACACATTCTATTTTTTATACTGCAATAACGAGGGCAAAGGAAAAACTCAAAATATTCTGGAGCGCTGAAACAATGAAAAGCATTATTGAAAATTTTACTACTGATGAAATCGAACAGAGAACTCTTCCAATCATTAGAAAGGAGTTAGCTCAATAAGCTAAAAACGTTCTATTATAATTAAAATAAGTTTATACACATTTTTGGAGGAAAACACATGGAATATTTGACTTCAGCAGAATGCGCAGAAAAGTGGAATGTATCCCAGAGATGGGTAGCGATATATTGCAAGGAAGGAAGAATTGAAGGTGCCGTTCAGAAAGGCAGAATGTGGTTTATACCGGTCGGAACAGAAAAGCCGATAGACCCGCGTAAGGCCAGAAAGCTTGAACAGAATAAAAGTAATTAATTTCGGAGGATATGGATAAATGGATAACGCAAGTATTAAGAAGCTGGAAGCAGATTTGTGGGAGTCTGCGGATCTCCTGAGAGCTGGATCAAAGCTTACATCAAATCAGTACTGTATGCCCGTACTGGGGCTGCTGTTCCTTAGATATGCATACAGCCGATATAAAATGGTCGAGGAAGAAATTCTAAAGGACAGACCTGTAAGAAATGGCCGTAAGATGCCGGTGGAGGCAAGTGACTTTACTGCTAAGAGTGCATTGTTCCTTCCTGAAATGGCGCAGTTTGATTATCTGGTAAATCTTCCGGAGAATGTTGCTTCTCTGGGACTATTGAATGTATCAGGACAGACCATGGGAAGCTTGGGTGAAGTGGTGAATAATGCCATGGAACTGGTGGAGCAGCAGAGCGACCAGCTGACAGGTGTCCTTCCTAAAAGCTACACCGATTTCTCGGATGAGCTTTTGGGTGAACTACTTAGAATCTTTAGTAACAATGCTTTGGATGAAGTGGGTGGAGATGTAATCGGACGTATCTACGAGTACTTTCTGAATAAATTTGCAAAAAATATTGCCTCTGACGATGGTGTGTTCTTTACCCCGAAGTCATTGGTAAAAATGATTGTAAACATACTGGAGCCGAAAAGCGGAGCTTTGTTGGATCCTGCCTGTGGATCTGGCGGTATGTTTGTACAAACCGGTGATTTCGTAAATGAAACTGGACTGCAGGCCAACAAGAGCATGACTTTTTATGGTCAGGAAAAGGTAGAATACAATGCACAGCTCTGCCTTATGAATATGGCGGTTCATGGGCTTACCGGTGTAATTAAATCCGGTGATGAAGCAAATAGCTTCTACCATGATGCCCATCATTTGGAGGGTAAGTGTAACTATGTTATGGCAAATCCGCCTTTTAATGTGGATAAGGTAAAAGCGGAAACAGCAGCCAATGCCGGAAGACTTCCTTTTGGTGTGCCAAAGGAAAATAAGAATAAGGAAATTGGGAATGCAAACTATCTTTGGATTTCTTATTTCTATGCATATTTGAATGAGACAGGACGTGCAGGCTTTGTTATGGCTTCCTCTGCAACAGATAGTCAGGGAAGTGATAAGGATATCCGTGAAAAGTTAGTTAAAACAGGGCATGTGGATGTCATGATTTCTGTAGGAAATAATTTCTTCTACACAAAGAGTTTGCCTTGTTCTCTGTGGTTTTTTGACAAGGGAAAGGCAGAGAATCTGAAGGAAAAAGTTTTATTCATCGATGCACGAAATTATTATACCGTTGTAGATCGTACCCTGAATGAGTGGAATGAGTGGCAGCTTAAAAATATGAATGCCATTGTATGGCTCTACAGAGGTGAGATAGATAAGTATAAGAAACTGTTAGAGGAATACAAGGCTACTGTTGCCAACATGATTGCTGAGACAGGAGAAGACGACCTGAATGCAGTAAATGACGATGTATTTGTAACAGGACTTGAGGTGGCGAAGAAGCATCTTAAGTCTGTTAGAGAAGCGGGCAAGAAAGCGGTTGAAGCCTGTGAACGCAAAGAAAAGAAACAAGTTCGGACTAACTGGGATGAGAAGATTGTAGCTATTGAAGAGATTGTTGAGGTCGTAAAGGAAGCACACTGGCTTTATGGCAAGTTTGGTGAAGGAAAGTATGAGGATATCCTTGGACTCTGCAAGATTGCCGATATCGAAACAATTGAGAATAAAGGCTGGTCATTAACACCGGGAGCCTATGTAGGTGTAGCACCGTTGGAAGATGACGGAGTTGATTTTAAGGAAAGAATGACAGAGATTCATCAGGAACTGCTGGCTCTTCAGGCTGAAAGCAATGATCTGATGGATACCATCTCACAGAATATGAAGGAGATGGGATTATGAGTGAGTTGAAGTTAAAGGTTCCATTTAAAGCACCGTTAAATAAAGTAGATACGGAAAATCAGACATGGGGATGCAGAGCGAATAATCCAGATATCTGCAGAAACAATGGATTAGAAGATATTTGCGCTTTTGCAAGTTCAGAAAGCATTTGCAAACAACCATCTAAGGCATGGGGAAAACAATACGGGAAGTTAAAGAGAGGAGAATGAAGCTATGGTATTAGAAGATGTTTGTGAACTTATAGCCGATTGTCCTCATACTACAGCACCTGATGAAGGAAAAGGATATCCACTTATTCGAACACCGAATGTTGGCAAGGGTAGACTTTTGCTTGAAGGTGTACATCGGGTTTCGAAGGATATATATGATAAAAGAAATATGAGGGCTATACCCCAAAAGGATGACATAATTTTTGCGAGAGAGGCTCCAGCTGGTAATGCTGCACTTATTCGTGAGGGGCAAGAAGTATGTCTTGGACAAAGAACTGTTTTGATAAGACCTGATTGTGAAAAGGTTTTTCCTGAGTATCTGGTCTATTATCTATTGGCACCGGAACAGCAGTATAAGTTGTTGGGGACTGCAAATGGAGCAACAGTCGCTCATGTCAATCTTCCGGTTATTAGAAAGATGCCAATAGAACTGCCGGATATAGATGTTCAACAGAAGATAGCAGGATATATTTCAATTTATGATGACTTAATTGAAAATAATCAGAGGCAGATCAAACTTCTGGAAGAAGCAGCACAGCGCCTATACAAGGAATGGTTTGTTGATTTGAGATTCCCTGGTTATGAGGATTGTAAAATTGTTGATGGAGTGCCTGTAGAGTGGGGAAAAAACAAGCTTGACGAAATTGCTGATGTTATTATGGGACAGAGTCCGAAATCGGAATTTTATAATAAAGAGCATAAAGGCTTACCGTTTCATCAAGGAGTAGGATCATATGGAGCAAGATTTGTGCAAGATGATACTTATTCGACATCTTTTACAAAAGTTGCGGAGGCAAACAGTATTCTGTTCAGTGTTAGAGCTCCTGTTGGGCGACTTAACATTACTAAGAATAAGATTGTGATTGGGAGAGGTATTGCAGCTATCAATAGTAAATCAGGATTTCAGAGCTATCTCTTTTATGCGCTGAAAGAAAGATTTTTTAAGGATGATATTTTAGGAAATGGAGCGATATTTGCATCAATTTCTAAAAATGAATTATTAAATCAAGTGTTTGTGATACCAGATGAGAAAATAATGTCAGCATATGAAAAAATAGCTGCAGCATTAGATAAGAAAATCGAAGTGGTTGATATGCAACTTCAGCAATTAGTTGAGGCTAGAGATAGACTACTACCAAAACTAATGAATGGAGAAATAGAGGTGTAAATTGTTGAAAAAACCAAGAGCGAGAGAATACTTTTCAATAAAATACTGTTTTGCAGGTGAAGAAGAAAAAATCCCACATGTCTTGGATTCTTATGTAAAAAATCAACTGGATTTATCCGATGTAAATAGAGTTTTGGAATTAAGCAACATTAAACAATTTTTTGATAAATACGATCATGTAAATGGTTGGAGTGATGATTGCTATCTGAAAAATAAAGAACTTTCCCGAAATGTTGAAAAAGAAGTGAAATCATTTTTTTTAAGTATTTCGGAAAACAAGATTGTTTCTATATATGATGCATGCGAAGTTATGTTTTGGGATGAATTCTGGAAATATTTTTACATATACAAAGTGTATGAGAAAATCTCTATGGAGCATTTTAAAGAAATTGCAGAAGGGCTTCATATGTCACCGAACAAGCTCTTGGAAAATAAAAATCTAGTTGAGAAGTTTGATGTCCAGATTACAGAAATGCTCAAAACCCCAGAGTTCGGAGCTCGATTTATTGTTGATTTCTATTTGAGGAAAGATAATGGAAAGATTAAGTATTATTTGCCTAAAGGCTTAACACGTGAGGATAAGTATAATACTGTAAAGGCTTATATTAATGGGGATATAGTAAATGCAAATATTTTAGACTTAATCATGAATGGTAAGTCAAAAAATCCGAAAGAATTTGAAGTTGACGTAAAACTTAAGCATCTTGCTAAGAAGAGGTATGAGCGTTATTGGGATGAAAATACAATGCCGGTGATTAAACATGAAACAGGCATAAATGTATCGTTTTCTCCTGAAAACCCAGATTGTGAAGTGGTTTTTTCGGCTGGTGTCATTACAGCAAAATACAATTCTAATTGGATAAAAGATAATCTGGACTATCCTACTCTATTAAATAATTTTATTTATCTATTTGCGTATACAGATGGTTATATGAGATGTTCACTTACTGCAGGAAGTTTGAAACAAGGGATTATTGAGAATCTGTTTTCTACTCAAGGAAATGGAATGTATCAAAAAGGGCAGTCTTTTGAACTGTTAAATGCACTTTCCAATGTACAAATGCATGGTTACGTTGGTGTCCTTAATAGTTGTGATATCTATTTAGAAGATATTATTAAATGGTTTTTTGAAGTTTACATAAAAAATGAATTTGGTGCAAATGGATTTATATGTAATATGCCGGAGAAGAGCGACAGTATTCTTAGTAAGTATGAGCGTGTGGCTACGGTTATGGATGGGGAGACTAAGCAGTTTAAGCTTTTTTGCGAAGAAGGAGAAATTGATAGAGAATTATATGAAATGATATCGGGCTCTGTCAGATATAAAGAAATTCCGAGTTTAATTAAAAATAAGTATGCATATGCGAATAGCAATGAAATTGTGCGAGAAATGCATGACATGTTTTCTGATCAATGTGTGCTTTCATATACTGAGAAAACTGGAAACAAGTATAATACTTTTTTTGAATTACTACGATTGGAAAATGTAAAGCCAGAAGAGATAGAAGAATACAACTTTGACGAACTTAATTGGTTATTAGAACGTGGAGTTGTCTATGTAAGTGATGGAATGCTAGCATTGAATTATGAGCGAATATGGATTCTGAAAGAATTAAATGATAATGGCGTTATTTGTTTGCAATATAAAGATAGTGACATATTAAGAAAACTCATTAGCGAAGGTGAAATCAGGGTGGAAAGTTCATTGTTATCGGAGTCTGAATGGGAGTATTTTAATTATGTATTAAATAAGTCTGAATTTTCCAATGGTCTTGATCTACGGAATCGATATATACATGACACGAATTCTTTAGACAAAAGGCATCAGCAAAATGACTATATTGTTTTATTAAAAATGTTCGTAATCCTTGTAATTAAAATCAATGAAGAGTTTTGCCTACAGGATAAAATCTCAAAGAAAGGAGTTGACTTCTATGAGCTATGATTACTCAGAAAACATATTAGTGCAAGAGAGTGCAGGACACCTGCTTGCTGATGAACTGGGCTGGCAGGTAGAACTTGCTTATAATCAGGAAATCCTTGGAAAGAATGGAACATTTGGAAGAAGTTCCTACAAGGACATTCTTTTAGTTCGTTATTTTCAGAAAGCTCTTCGTACGCTCAATCCGTGGATTACAGATGCTCAGGTTATAGAAGCTCAGAATACCTTTGAGAAGCATCTTTCATCCGCATCTCTGATGCAGATCAATGAAGAAAAGTATGCATATATTCGTGATGGAATTCCGGTTACTGAGAAGAAGCCAAACGGTCAGACTGAAGAAAAACGTGCAATGATTATTGATTTCCAGCATCCGGATGATATGGAGAGAAATCATTTCTTGGCTGTGAAAGAAATGAAAATTCATGGTGATCTTTATCGCCGCAGAACAGATATTGTAGGTTTTGTAAATGGCATTCCTCTTCTCTTTGTAGAACTAAAGAAGAATTCTGTGGATGTTCAGAATGCATATACAGACAATTACACCGATTACCTGGATACCATTCCGCAACTGTTTTATTACAATGCATTTCTAATGTTGTCCAATGGTGTAGAAGCTAAGGTTGGTACACTGGGCAGTAAGTATGAATTCTTCCATGAGTGGAAAAGACTTTCCGAGCAGGAGCAGGGAAGTGTAGCTCTGGAAACAATGCTGCGTGGAATTTGTAAGAAAGAGAACTTTCTGGATCTGTTAGAAAACTTTATCTTATATGATCATTCCGGTGGTAAAACCGTCAAAATCCTTGCCCGAAACCACCAGTATCTTGGAGTTAATGAAGCAGTCAAGGCTTATGAGGCACGTAAGCTGAATAATGGTAAGCTTGGTGTGTTCTGGCATACACAAGGCTCCGGTAAAAGCTATTCTATGGTTTTTTTGTCCCAGAAGATTAGAAGAAAATTTGCAGGATCACCTACCATTGTGATACTTACGGATCGTGAAGAACTGAATTCCCAGATTTCAGATACCTTTGAAAACTGTGGCTTGTTGGGCAAAACGAAGGCATCCAAATTTATAGCGACAAGCGGAGAGGATCTAATTAATAAACTGAGGGGAAATCCGAGCTTCATTTTTACACTGATACAGAAATTTAATAAGAAGGTGGAGGAGCCAATCATTCCGGATCACGAGATTATTATTATGTCTGACGAAGCCCACAGGAGTCAGTATGGAATTTTTGCTGACAATATGGTTGGATTGCTGCCTACTGCTTCCAGAATCGGATTTACCGGCACACCTCTTTTATCCAATGACAATATTACGGAGCGGACCTTTGGTGGATATATTTCCATTTATGACTTTAAGCGTGCAGTAGAAGATAAGGCAACTGTCCCACTATATTATGAAAATCGAGGAGAAAAGATTTTAGATATCAATAATCCGGATATTACGGACAAAATTCTTGATGCCATTGAAGCAGCAGATCTTGATCCGGAGCAGGAAGAGAAGCTGGAGCATGAATTTGAAAAGGAAATTCATTTGCTTACTGCTGAACCGAGACTTAAGTCTGTGGCCAGAGATTTTGTTTCACATTACTCTGATTTGTGGACTAGTGGTAAGGCTATGTTTGTCTGCTTGAATAAAGTTACCTGCGTGCGTATGTATAACTTTGTACAGAAATATTGGCAGGACGATATCAAAGCTTTAGAAAAGCAGATACAGACCGCATCACAGCAGGAGGTCCAGGAACTTGAGAGAAAACTGAACTGGATGAAAGAAACGGAGATGGCAGTTGTTATCTCGCAGGAACAGAATGAAATTCAAACCTTCAAAAAATGGAATCTGGATATCAAATATCATCGTGAAAAGATGGAAAAGCGTGAGCTAGATAAGGAATTCAAGGACAAAGACAATCCGCTAAGAGTAGTATTTGTCTGCGCAATGTGGCTAACCGGTTTTGACGTGAAGTGTTTGTCATGTCTGTATCTGGACAAGCCACTCAAGGCACATACTCTTATGCAGACAATTGCCCGGGCAAACCGCGTGGCAGAAGGTAAGAGTAATGGTCTTATTATTGACTATATAGGTATTGTAAAAGCATTGCGAAAGGCACTCGCTGATTATACCGCTAATGTAGGTGGTGGAAGTACCGACCCGACGATTGACAAGGGTGAACTGATAGAAAGAGTGCTTGAGACAATTGCAGCGGCTGATGAATTTCTGGATTCCAAAGATTTCGATTTGGATGATCTGGTATATGCAAAGGATTTTGCAAAGATTTCCTTACTACTGATAGCGGCTAATGCAGTATCCGACTCTAGGGAATCAAAGAAGCAGTTTATGACATACGGCAATGAACTTAACCGCATGATGAAATATCTGGATCGTGATGACATTTCCAAGGCAGACCGTGAAAGAAAAGATGCCATAATTGCCATCTTTGATGAATTAAAGAAAAAGAAGAAGCATGTTGATAATACAGATTTAATGGTGCAGATTAACGGAATTCTGGGTGATTATATCATGATTGAGAGAGCACCGGAAGATCGTGGATTTGCAAAACGTTTTGATATCAGCAAAATTGATTTTGATTTATTGCGGAGAGAGTTTGCCAGAATCAAAAAGAAAAATCTGGCATTTATGGATTTGGATGAATTGATTCAAGTCAGGCTGGATGCCATGATAAGGGAGAATCCTCGCAGAGTGGATTATTACATACGATATCAGCAGATTATTGAGGAATATAATTCGGAGCAGGATAGGGTCAATATTGAAAAGACATTTATGGAACTGATGGATCTGGCAAATTCCATGAATGAAGAAGAACAGCGCTATGTCCGTGAAGGCTTCAGCAGCGATGAAGAACTTTCCATGTATGATATGCTTTTTGATGAAAATCTGTCCAAGGAGGACATCAAGAAGATCAAGAAGGTTGCTGTAGACTTGTTGGATAAGATTAAAACAAAGATTGCAGAACTGGATCACTGGACTGACAAGCAGGAGACTAAGGCTGAGGTAGATACACTGATTGGAAAAATTCTGTGGGAAGAATTGCCGGAGAGTTATTCGGATAGCGCAATCTTTGAATATCGCAAACTGATATTTGAGTATGTGTTTATGCGATATAAGCAGGTGGCGTAAAAATGTAAGCGACTAATTAAGTTCGTACAGCATTTGAATATATGCGTTCGGGTAAAATACAAGGGAGGGATGTATGGAGGCAAAGAAGAGTGGGTGCGTATTGAGTGTGACAATTCTTTTGCAGGTGTTATGATAGACCGCTTTGGAAAAGATGTGTCAATGATCAGATTGGATGATAAACGCTTCGTAGTCAATGTGGAGGTTGCAGTCAGCAGGCAGTTTTTGGCGTGGATCATAGGTCTTGGCGAGGGGGTTACGCTTGCAGGACCGGATAATGTTGTTGAAATGATGAATACTGAAATTGACAGATTGATTAAACAATACAAATATGATAACTAAAGAAAATGTTTAGTTTGAGATGGCATTATTGTATACTAGTACAGATGATATAAAATTGTTTGATTCACAGCATAAAGAATTAATATGAAAATAAAATAGTCGAATTATTTTTGAAAAGCAATAATTGAGGATACTAATAACAAATGTTATAATAATTTCATGATTGAATGACATAAAATTAGTAAATCATAAAAAGGAAAACCCAAATAGATATGAGTGAAAATAGAACTTTGGATTATTACAATAAAAATGCCAGCAGTTTTGCAGAAACAACGATTGATGTGGATTTCCAGAAGACACAGAAGCGTTTTCAGAAATTGTTGCCTATGCAGGGATATATCCTTGATTTTGGGTGTGGTTCTGGAAGAGATACTAAGTATTTTCTGAGTCAGCATTTCCAGGTTGATGCAATAGATGGTTCAGAGAAATTGTGTCGTATTGCAAGTGATTATGCAGGTATAAAAGTTAAAAAAATGCTATTTAAAGAGCTGGAAGAAATAGAAAAATATGATGGAATATGGGCATGTTCTTCAATACTTCATCTTTCAAAGAATGAACTTAAAGCGGTGTTTGAAAAAATGATAAAGGCATTAAAAAGAGATGGTATCATTTATACGTCCTTTAAGTATGGTGATTTTGAAGGAGAGAGAAATGGACGATATTTTACAGATTTTACAGAAGAGAAGTTTGAAAAATTTGTTCAGAATATAGAAAATGTTAAATTGAGGGAAGAGTGGATTACAAGTGATGTAAGATCAGGTCATGGAGATGAAAAATGGCTGAATTTAATACTGCAGAAGAATTAGATGATATTAATGAAATAGTATATGGGGCGGATGCACTTACTGGAGGTCAAGATAAGAGGATGTATCTATATTATCAGTTGATTAATAGTCTGAAACAGGCTGATAGTGTGGATATTATTGTTTCATTTCTGATGGAATCTGGTGTCAGAATGTTGCTTAATGAACTTGAGAATGCATTGAAACGTGGAGCAAAAATTAGAATTCTTACAGGAAATTATCTTGGTATAACACAGCCATCAGCATTGTATCTTATCAAACATAAGCTTGGGGAACAGGTAGATTTACGTTTCTATAATGAAAAAAATCGTTCATTTCATCCAAAATCATACATGTTTCATTACCAAGAGTATAGTACGATATACATAGGGTCATCAAATATTTCAAGGAGTGCATTAACATCAGGTATTGAATGGAATTATCGATTTAGTAGCAAAACAGATCCTCAAAACTATGAAAAATTTTATAATACATTTCTTGATTTATTTGAAAACCATTCTGTGGTAATAGATGAGGATGAATTAAAACGATATTCAAAAGACTGGCACCGTCCAGCTGTATCAAAGGATCTGGATAGATATGATTTGCAGGATAATGAAATTACAAATAATATAGCGTTATTCGAACCAAGAGGAGCGCAGATAGAAGCTTTGTGTGCGCTGGAAAATACCAGAGCAGAGGGCGCAAAAAGAGCTTTAGTTCAGGCTGCGACAGGTGTTGGAAAAACATATCTTGCAGCATTTGATTCAAAGAAATATGGGAGAGTACTATTTGTTGCACATAGAGAAGAAATCTTAAAGCAGGCTGCAGAATCTTTTAAAAATGTTAGAAATTCAGATGATTATGGTTTTTTTGACGGAGAAAGTAAATGCACGGATAAATCTGTGATTTTTGCTTCGGCTGCAACACTTGGCAGGAATGAATACCTGAATGATAAGTATTTTGCTCCAGATTATTTTAATTATATTGTAATAGATGAATTCCACCATGCAGTTAATGACCAGTATCAAAGGATTGTAAATTATTTTAACCCACAGTTTTTGCTGGGATTAACAGCGACTCCAGAGAGATTAGATGGTCGAAATATCTATGAAATCTGTGATTATAATGTGCCCTATGAGATCTCATTAAAAGAAGCAATCAATAAGGGAATGCTTGTTCCGTTTCATTATTATGGGATTTTTGATGAAACCGATTATTCAAAATTACACATTGTAAGGGGAAGATATGATGAAAAAGAATTGAACGAAACCTATATTGGAAATGTTCACAGATATGAGCTGATTTATAAATATTACTGCAAATATGGGTCAAGGCAGGCTCTTGGATTCTGTTGTTCCAAGGAGCATGCAAGAGAGATGGCAAAAGAATTTTCATCAAGAGGAATACCGTCAGTTGCCGTATTTAGTTATGCAAGTGGGGAATATACTGAGAAACGAAATGTAGCAATACAAAAATTGAAGAATGGCGAAATAAAAGTGATTTTTTCTGTGGATATGTTTAATGAAGGCGTTGATATTACATCGGTTGATATGGTGATGTTCTTAAGACCTACAGAATCGCCAATAGTTTTCCTTCAGCAGCTTGGAAGAGGACTTAGAAAATACAGGGGGAAAGAGTTCCTGACAGTGCTTGATTTTATTGGTAATTATGAGAAAGCAGGCAGAGTGCGTTTCCTGCTCGAAGGAAAAACTGATGTGCAAAGAGAAGGAGTTCATCTATCAGATGCATTGCAATTTCCAGATGATTGCCTGGTGGATTTTGATATGAAGCTGATTGATCTTTTTGCTAAAATGTATAGAAAACATTTAAAGCTTAAAGATCAGATAATAAATGAATATTTCAGGGTAAAAGAGCTGTTAGGAAAGCGACCGACAAGGCTGGATTTGTTTACATATATGGATGATAATATTTATGAATCTGCAATTACACATTCCAAAGATAATCCGTTTAAAAGATATCTGGAGTTCCTCAATGATTTGGGAGAACTAAGTCAAATAGAAGAAGAATTTTACAAAGGAATTGGAAGAGAATTTATCAGCCTGATTGAAAATACAAATATGTCAAAGGTATGAGATATATCATCGATAGCACAAAGACGAGTGCAGGAACAAGAAAATTGCCAATAACTCAGGATGTGGCAAATATGTTCAGAGCGATTATTGAGGATCGTGAAGCACCAAAGTATGAAAAGATTATAGACGGATATTCCGGATTTCTATTTGTTGATAAGAACGGAAATCCGTTGGTGGCTATGCATTGGCAGCATAGACTGAACCATATGGTGAAAAGATACAATGATATTTACCGGGTTCAGATGCCTAATATCACGCCGCATGTATGCCGCCACACATATTGTAGTAATATGGCCAAGTCAGGTATGAACCCAAAGACTTTACAATATCTCATGGGACATTCTGATATAGCGGTAACGCTTAATGTTTATACGCACATCGGACTGGATGATGCAACGGAAGAATTGAGAAAATTGGAAGAAATGGAAAATGCCCGTAGGGAATTGGAAAAGGGGCAGGAGAAACCAGTAAGTCAGAAAATGTTTAAAGCAATTTAGAAAATATCAAACGCAGCCTAAGTCAGAAATGGCTTGGGCGTGTTTGTGGTTATTGGAGGGATAAAAATGACATCAAAAGAAATAGTAGATGCTGTAACTAGTTATGTTCGTGATGAAAATGCGAAGTATGCCATCTTGATTGATGGAGCATGGGGAAGTGGAAAAACCTTTTTGTATGAAAACGATTTATGTGATGCAATATCAGATATAGAAATTGGGAAAAATGATAGAAAAGCAAATGTTTATATTTCATTATATGGAGTTTCTTCAATCGAGGCATTGTCAAAACAATTGCTGACTAATTATCTGATATATGTAAAAGCAAATGGAAATGAAATGGTAAAGAAAGGTGTAAAGCCGGTAGCTGGTATTTTAGGTGTTGTAAGTAAGGCATTTTCTTTTTCGATAGGATCATTTTCGGCTGATTTTAGTGAGATTTTACAAGATATTTCAGGGTTATTAGAGGCAAAAAACATGGTTGTTTGTTTTGATGACTTAGAAAGATGCTCCATACCAATCAATGAATTTTTTGGTTATGTAAATAATCTTATTGAACATTGTAATTGCAAAGTTTTGATTTTAGCTGATGAAAATAATATAGGAAAAATATACGCAAATACAAACATAGAACAAAAATATCAAACTATATTAACAGGTGATAGAAAAGTTATTCAAGATATATCAGAAGAGGATAGAAAGAAGAATGCAACTGCTAAAGATTCGATTACAATCAAAGAATTAAAAGAATTGAATGAAAGATTGTACTCAGAAAATTTTATTTATCGTGATATAAAAGAGAAAGTTATTGGAAAGACATGTCACTACTATCCAGAAATAAAAGAAAGTTTAGAGAAACTAATTTCTGGTACAGATAAACATAAAGGCTGTGTTGGTGAGGGCAATTATAAAGATTTTTTAGAATGTCATATCGATTCGATAGCAGCGGTATTTAGTGAAGTAGACAATAGGAATTTGAGAATTATTATTGCATGGTTGGACATGTTTAGAAAAATTTTTGACATGACATATCGAAATATGAATTCATCTAAATACTTTGAGAATATTATTGCTGATTTTATGAGATATAGTATTTGGGTTATTGTTTCAAGTAAAAAGAATAAGAAGATTATTAAAAGTGCGTATTATGGAAATTCTGATTATGTTTATTTTGAAGGTCATGAATACACGCATACAATCAGATATTATTTTATTGATAAATACATAAGAAGTGACTATCTTGATGAGGTTGATTTGGTGAGAGCTTCAAGGAGTATTGAGGCTAGATGCGAACGTGAAAAATTATATAACAAAGAACAAGTACAGTCTACGGGAGTGGCATATTCGGAATTGAAAAATTGGAGATATATGGAGGATGATAACATACGTGAAAGTATTCAAAAAATGATTCTTGAATTGAAAGAAGACAAATATGCATATCCTGCTTATTCAAATATTATTGAGTTACTACTTTTCTTTAATAAATTAGGATTATATAAAGGGGATGTATACGAGGTTCAAAAAATCATGTTATCCCTTGTAGAAAAAGATATGCATGTTCAAGATGAGAGTAGAATGCCCATTTCTTTTAGTGATGAAGATGAAAAACATAAATACTTGGAGATGTATAAACCTATTGCTGAAAGTCGAAAAATGAGAAATGAAGTCCTTGATAAAGGAGAGATAGAAGAAGAAAAAGTTTATGATAATGCGGATGCTTTTTTACAACATTGTCATAAGAGAGAAGATTATTATTGCACGCGTAAATCATTTATGGAATACATAGATATAGAAAAGGTAATAAAGTTAATAAATAGCAGTGACTTAGAGGGAATCTATAAAATAGCAGATGCGTTCAATGTAATATATTATATGGGCAATGTGAAAGACTTTTATATGAATGATGTTGAAGGATTACAATTATTGGCAGAAAGATTAAATAATCAAGAAGACGTTATCGCTGAAAGCATTACAAGAAAATATGCCATTGAATATTTGCTTTCTCAGATTAATAAAACACTTATAGGGTTAGGCGTAGGAGGTGAAAATGACTAATTATGGCTAGAGGACTATTGCTAGGTAATGGAATTAATTCACGTCTATGTATATGGGATTTATCTGTAAAAATATTGCTGACAGATTCAAAAAGAACGTATTAGTTTACTCAATTATCATTAATAATATTTTTGGTGTGCAAATAGAAGAAGATTTTTTGAATTATTCAGAGATGCCAATAAGTGAGTTGGGAATAGAGACGTTAGCGGGTGTTTTGTACAAGTACATAAAAGAAAATAAAAATCAGAATTGGACAGATAACGATGAATACAGACTGCAAGATTTGATAACCTGTATTTGTATAACATCCATTTTTTATGATAAGAAGGGTAAAATCGGACAAGTATATGATAAAAGTAAGATGCCATTTGTAGAGAATTATGATTACATATTTACATTAAATTATTTTGAATTTTGGGATAAAGAACAACGATGTGTTCATTTACATGGAAAAGTTGATTTATCAAAACTTGATAACGTGAACAATGCAATACTTGTTAGTTCAGGGAGGATGAATTTAGCGGAATATGCAAGGGCTGTCGATTATATGAAAAAAACAAATAATGTAATAGAGTTTTATCCCAATGATTTAGTGTTTTCACCAAGTGCTGTGAAAAAAGATAAATTGATCTGTGTAACAGGTGTATATCCTTCTGATAAATTGTATCCTGCAGATGATTTGTTTTTATACAGACCTAAAGAATTATATGTAGACCTAGATTCAGTAGATGAGCTTGATGTGTTTGGGATGTCTCCTTTTGGAGATGAAAGTATTATTGAAAAGATAAATGAGAAAAAATTAGTTCGCGTTTTTGTTTATAACAAAGATGAAAATGAAGAGACGAAAGCGTGGAAAAGTAAGTTGAAATGTAATTACGAGTTGTTGGATTCAAGTGATCTGAAGTAGTAATATGATTTTTCTACTATGTTTTTACTACGATTGACGTCTGTGTATTGCATAGTTTTGCTACAATTTGCATTTTTACATACATTTTTAGTGGAGGTTGTAAAAGGCCCGTAGACCTTGCAAAACCAAGCAAAACTACGCGGTATTTATCAAATTATGAAGGAGAAATTTACATGATAAAAGTGTTATTCATCTGCCACGGCAACATCTGCCGTTCCCCCATGGCAGAATTCATATTAAAAGATATAGTAACAAAACGTGGTATTGCCGATCAGTTTGAGATCGCATCGGCAGCCACCAGCACAGAAGAGATTTGGAATGGTGTTGGGAATCCGGTGTATCCACCGGCAAGAGAAGAGCTTGCCAGACATGGGATAAGTTGCAAAGGCAAACGGGCGGTGCAGCTTACAGCCTCAGATTATGATCATTACGATTATCTGATCGGTATGGATTCTATGAATACGAGGAATATTGAACGAATGACCGGACACAGACGTGGGGATAAGATCTATAAGATGCTGGAGTTTGCCGGGCAGGATGCAGATGTCAGAGATCCGTGGTACAGTGGAAATTTTCGGGAGACTTATGAAGATGTTGTAGAAGGCTGTCAGGCGTTTCTTGACTGGTTGACAATTAACAAGAAATTAAGTAATTGATTAACCAAAATTTTACTTGATTTCCGAATAATTAAGTTGGATGCGAACTTTCTTTTTGCTAAAGAACATGTTAATATATATATAATAGCAAGTCCCTGTGGGAACAGAACATGTAAAATTAGGTAAGTATTCATTGTTGGGAGAAGATATTATTATGGCATTTGAATCATGGAGAGAGATTAACAGAATAAGGAAAAATCACCGCGATGCCATATATTTTTACGCGAATCTGCAAGGGCGGTTTTACACGATTGAGGAAAATGATATTCTGCCTGATGAGTTGAATCCGGATGATAAAAATTTACTAAAAGCATTTTGCGACTGTACATGTATAGAAGAAACAGAGAAGAATAAAATGTGCAATTTGTATAGACAGATTGAGCAGGGAACAAAAGAGCCGATCAAGATGGATGATTTGGAGACATGGGTGCATCTTGAGACCAGATCAGGGAAGAAAGCTCTGATGGCAGTCCTTTGTTACCTTGAGAAAGATGAAAAAGGATTGATTCGGGAGTATGTGGGCATGATACGGATCATGCGCAAACAGGAATTAGAGAATCGGGAGATTGTGACATCGTTTAGCAATGATAAGAATCCGGCATTCTTTCTCAAGAAGATTGCGCGTTTTCAGGCAGAGCATCCGGAGCGGGAGTATGCATATATTCAGTTTGATGTCCGTAGATTTAAGTATATCAATGAGAAGTATGGCAGTGATACAGGAGATAATATTCTTCGGTATATATATGACACGCTGGATGTGATGTGTGATAAGGAACATCTGCATTGTAGATTGTCAGCGGATGTATTCCAGATCGTGACCTATTATAATTCCAGAGAAGAAATCATGGAATTTATTGATAAACTTGATGAAAAGATTCGGAGATATGGTGATATCAAGTTAAGCATTACATATGGAGTGAATATCGTACCGGGCAGCTCAACGGCATATCGCAAGCATGGAGATGAAGCAGGACTTGCCCGTGCAGAGGGTAAGCGGACGATTTTGAATAAGGTTGTATTCTATGAGGATACGCTGATGAATCATGTGAAACAGACGGGAGCGATCGAGGAAGTTGAGGAGGAGGCTCTGAGACGGGAAGAATTTCAGGTTTATCTTCAGCCGAAGTACCAGTATGACAGAAGCCATGCGAAGATCGTCGGAGCAGAGGCGCTTGTGCGCTGGATTGATGCAAATGGAAAATGCAAGTCGCCGATGGAATTTATTCCGGTATTTGAGGCAAATGGATTTATATACAAATTAGACTGTTTCATGTGGGAGATGGTATGTAAAGTTATCAGAAGATGGCTGGATACCGGAAGGCAACCACTTCCAATCTCGGTGAATGTGTCGAGAACCTATCTTCAGAAAGAAGATGTTGCAGGATATATCAAGAATCTGATCGACAAATATCAGATTCCGATGGAGCTGTTCCAGTTAGAGATTACGGAGACAACGGAGAATGCAGAATCATTGTCTTATATCAATAGTTTGAAACAGGCGGGATTTACATTGTTAATGGATGATTTCGGATCGGGTTATTCTTCCCTTTGTATGTTGAAGAATACACCATTTGACGTATTGAAGATGGATCGGCAGTTTTTGGATGAATGTTTGGACAGTAAACAGGGTAAGACGATCATTTCTCATGTGATATCCATGTCAAATGATTTGGGCTTAAGTATTATAGCAGAAGGCGTAGAGAATCGAGGAACGGCAGATTTCCTTTATGATAATGGATGTAGCGTATCTCAGGGATTTTATTTTTCCAAGCCTGTTCCGATTCCGGAGTTTGAGCATATGCTGGATGAACAGCAGAGGTAGATATAAGGAACGGGAGGACAAAGTACTGTTGGAACTTTTGGATGGAAGACCGGAGAATATGGAAGGAAGACTGGAGAAGGAGATTCGGGTATATGATTTTCTTGACCATCTTGGAATAGAATATAAGAGAGTCGACCATGAACCGGCATTTACGATGGAAGTATGTGAGGAGATTGATAAGATGTTGCAGGCGACAATCTGTAAGAATCTTTTCCTGTGCAATCGTCAGAAGACACAGTTTTATCTGTTGATGATGCCGGGAGACAAGCCGTTTAAAACGAAGGAGATCACTTCACAGATCGGGAGCGCAAGACTGTCATTTGCATCGGCTGAGGACATGGAGAAATATCTGGATATCGAACCGGGGGCTGTCAGTGTCATGGGACTGATGAATGATACGGAGCATCATGTACGGCTGCTGGTGGATGAAGACATATTAAAAGGCGAGTATCTTGGCTGCCACCCATGTGTGAATACATCCAGTCTGCGGATGCGCACGGCAGATGTATTCGGATTGTATCTGGATGCGGTCGAACACGATATGACAAAAGTCGTCCTGACAGGTGAAGCATAGAGCAAAGAAAAAACCAGGCCATAAGTCATATACATTCAGGGAAATGTTGTTGACCATGTGTTTGGTTTTTGCTATGTTTAGACGAGAGATTTGAAAGGAAATAAAATATGAAAGAAAATATAAAGGGACGGCCGGGAAATAGAAAACCGGATGGCAGAAAAGTCCAGTCCCCAAATAAGAAACCCAACCCCGTGGCATACGAATATACAGACGAAGAATACCGGAGATTACTTGTAAAGAAGCAGACAGAGATGGAAAAGCTGCTTTCAGGATTTGCACCGGTCGATCCAATCGTGGGAATGGAAAATCCGTATTATTACAGGAACAAAGTATGTGCGGAATTCAGAAAACTGAAGAATGGTACGATCATCTCCGGCCGATATCAGGAGGGTACTCATAATGTCATAGAGACAAAAGGCTGCAAGATCGAAGATCAGCGGGCGGATGCGATCATTCAGGATATCACAGGGCTGTTCCGGTCATTTAAAATGATGATCTATAATGAAGACAGCGGATATGGACTGATCCGTCATGTGCTGATCCGGACAGCACATCAGACCGGACAGATCATGGTGATCATTGTGACGGCATCTCCGGTATTTCCGTCGAAGAAGAATTTTGCAAATGCACTTTTGAAGCTTCATCCGGAGATCACAACGATCGTTCAGAATATAAATACAAAGGATACGAATATGGTGTTAGGTGACCGAAATCAGGTCATCTATGGCAAAGGCTATATAGAAGATGTTCTCTGTGGCAAACGGTTTCGTCTGTCGCCGGGAAGCTTTTACCAGATCAATTCTGTTCAGACGGAGAAATTATATAACAAGGCGATCAAATATGCGGATCTGAAAAAGAAAGAGACGGTGATAGATGCATACTGCGGAATCGGAACGATCGGTATCGTCGCAAGCGACCGGGCAAAACGAGTGATTGGTGTGGAACTGAATGCAGAAGCAATCCGTGATGCGAAGATTAACAGCCGGATGAACAAGATAGAAAATATCGAGTTCTATGCAAATGATGCAGGCAGGTTTATGGTAGAACTGGCAGACGCAGATGAGCATATTGATGTTGTGTTTATGGATCCGCCTCGTTCAGGAAGCACAGAAGAATTTCTTTCTTCTGTTGTGACGCTGTCTCCGCGTAAGGTAGTTTATATTTCCTGTGGACCGGATACCCTTGCGAGGGATCTGAAGTATCTGACCACACATGGCTATCAGGTGTTAAAGATCACACCATTTGATCTCTTCCCATTTACTGAGCATACAGAGGTTGTTACGCTATTGACGAGAGACAGAGTTATTTTTAAGTAGGAGAGGAACGTTATTAAAGATGAAAGAAAAGATAAAATTATTATCCGGTGCACAACTGAAATATATAGCATTTGCTTCAATGTTGATCGATCATGTTAATAAAACATTTTTCATATATTTTAACAGTAAGGCTTTAATAGTTATGAGTGAACTGTTTGATATATTAGGCAGGATCGCATTTCCTATCTTTATTTCCCTGTTGGTGGAGGGATATTTTAAAACGAGAAATCGATGGAGATATTTGGGAACACTCCTGGTATTTGGAATTATATCAGAGGTTCCGTTTGATATGTGTACATCTAATGTATTTTTTGAACCAAACTGGAATAATATCATGTTTACGCTTGCGCTGGTGTTGGCGATGATCTGGATTATTGATGCCCTGAAAAAAAAGATGCAGACGCTGCCCAAGTTCTTGTGGTATCTTGTATCTTTTATAATTGTAGCAGTAACTTGTCTGATAGCCATGAATCTGAGTCTGGATTATGATTCCCATGCGGTGTTGATCGGTTATTTTCTGTATCTTTTTCATGACAGACCGATTATTGCTATTCCGTTTAATTTTGCATCGATGTATAAGGAACCATGGGCACTTCTGGGTTTTGGCCTGATGCTTACTTATAATGGAAAGCGTGGAAAGCAGAATAAGCTTGTGAACTATTTGTTTTATCCGGTGCATCTTCTGATATTGGGAATTCTGAGAATGTGTCTTGGAATTTGACAGTAATTTGACGGCAACCGGCTGATAATCATTGAATTTTATGCCCCAATGTAGTATAATCATCGTGCTATTTTGGGGCTTTTTTGCGCCATTATACAGGTAAAGAACAAGAATACAGAGAAAAATTACCTTGTGGCATCAACTTTGAACGGCCATCTGACATAACGTAATATGGCTGAATGGTATGAGTTGTATGACCTTATAAATCAAGGTTTTAAGGAGGAATTATAACCATGAAGCTCGGCATAGTTGGACTTCCCAATGTTGGAAAAAGTACATTATTTAACTCTCTGACAAAAGCAGGTGCAGAATCAGCAAACTATCCATTCTGTACCATCGACCCAAATGTAGGTGTCGTTGCAGTACCGGATGAGAGGTTAGACAAGCTGACAGAGATGTATCACTCAGCAAAGACCACTCCTGCAGTTATTGAATTCGTAGATATCGCAGGACTCGTAAAGGGCGCATCCAAAGGCGAAGGTCTGGGAAACCAGTTCCTTGCAAATATCAGAGAGGTAGATGCGATCGTTCATGTTGTCAGATGCTTTGAAGATACAAATGTTATTCATGTAGATGGTTCGGTTGATCCGATCCGTGATATTGAAACAATCAATCTGGAGCTGATCTTTTCCGATATCGAAGTTCTGGATCGTAGAATAGCAAAGACGATACGAGGTGCAAGAAATGATAAGATGCTTGCAAAGGAGCTGGATTTCCAGCAGCGTATCAAAGCGCATTTGGAGGAAGGCAAGCTTGCAAAGACTCTTGAAGTAACAGATGAGGACGAACAGGGTTGGATCGAGGAATACAACCTTCTTACATGGAAACCGGTTATTTTCGCAGCAAATGTAAGCGAAGACGATGTAGCAGATGATGGAGCATCAAATGAGCATGTTCAGAAAGTAAAAGAATACGCAAAAGAATTTGATTCAGAAGTGTTTGTTGTCTGTGCACAGATCGAGCAGGAGCTGGCAGAACTGGATGACGAAGAAAAGAAAATGTTTTTGGAAGATCTTGGAGTAAAAGAATCCGGTCTTGATAAACTGATAAAGGCAAGCTATTCACTGCTTGGACTGATCAGTTATCTGACAGCCGGTGAGACAGAATCCAGAGCATGGACGATCAAGAAGGGAACAAAAGCGCCGGGAGCAGCCGGCAAGATCCATTCTGATTTTGAGCGTGGATTCATCAAGGCAGAGGTTGTAAGCTATAAAGATCTTATGGAATGTGGCAATATGGTAGCTGCCAAAGAAAAAGGTCTGGTAAGACAGGAAGGTAAAGAATATGTGGTAGAGGACGGAGATGTCATCCTCTTTAAGTTCAACGTATAAAACAGCTTCCTTTAGGAGATAACAAGAAAATGGAAACTATTTCAGAATATTTTAACAGTATTATCTTTCCGCATTTGGGAATCTTCCTGAAGCATGTAGGTGATCATATATCCATTGGCAGCTTTGAGATCCGGTTTTACGGTATCATCATTATGTGTGGATTTATCCTTGCCTACTTCCTTGTGACAAATGAAGCGAAACGAACAGGGCAGGATCCGGAAATGTATCTGGACTTTATCCTGATCCTGATCATTCCGGTAATCTTAGGCGCAAGAATTTATTATATATTGTTCCGGCTGGATCAGTATATAGTGGCGGGAAATGTAAAAGAAACCATCCTTGGTATGTTAAATATCAGAGGTGGCGGACTTGCAATCTATGGTGGTGTAATTGCTGGTATTATTACCGGATGCATCTTTGCGAAGAAGCGGAAGGTAAATGTGCTTCGGCTTGCCGACACAGCAGCGTTTGGTCTGCTGATCGGACAGATCCTTGGACGCT
>OBHU01000411.1_pt1 | contig 34704 bp, 24 predicted proteins | sample 1519071 | NCBI WGS metagenome assembly OBHU01 (sample SAMEA2452135, study PRJEB22498) | human gut metagenome
ACCTGCCTTGCACGCAGGGGGTCAAGGGTTCGAATCCCTTTATCTCCACCAAAGAAGTTATGAAGATAATCATAACTTCTTTTTTTATGAACAATAAAGCTAAATAAAAGAAGTAAATTTAAAAATCTGCTTTTATTTAGTTAGAAAGTGTTAATTGTTGTTTTGTGGTGATTTAAAGCTTTTATATGTAAAAAGCAAAATAACAATTAGCACTTTTTTATGCCTCTGGCAAGAACACCCTTGATTTCAATCATGGGATGAATTGCCATAACATATGTTTAAAGTATAGAGCATCTAATAGCTATAAATAAGTTATTTTATAGAAAATTACATATTTAAATGGATTAAAATTTTTACTATAATAAATGTGTAAATAATTTAGTGTTTAGATTAAAAAAGAGGAATCAATATATGTATAGAGTGAAACAGTTTTTATGGGCTATAATTTCATTTTTTAAAAAGATAGATGATAATATATTAGAAAAGTATTTAGATAGTAAGGAAATAGAGTTATTTATGAAACTGAAAAAATCTGAACAATATCATTCAATAAGAGTATGTAAAGATTCTTTAAAAATGTGTGAGATAAATAATCTAAACAAGTATAAAATGGCTAAAATATCTTTATTACATGATATAGGTAAGATAGAGGGAAGTTTAAATGTTATTGAAAAATCTATACTAGTAATAATGAATAAACTTACTAAAGGAAAAATGAAAAATATAAAAAACAATAAAAAAATAGATTTATACTATAATCATCCAATTAAAAGTGTTAATATACTTAAAGATATAAATAAATATGATGATGAATTTTTAGATGCTATAAAATATCATCATTCTAATGAACTATATGAAAACAACTATCTTAAAGTACTAAAAATATGTGATGAGAAAAACTAGATTTTTTATTTTTTTCTGGAGGATTAATTTATGGATTATGATGTATTAATTTTAGGTGGAGGAATAGTTGGATGTACTGTAGCCTATGAATTATCAAAATATAATTTAAATATAGCATTAATAGAAAAAGCTTCAGATATAGCAGAGGATATATCATTAATAAATACTTCTGTTGTTTATGATGGTTCTGAAACTACTAATAAAACTATATCTGAATATGAAAGAAAGGGTTGTAAACTTATTGAAGAAGCATGTAAAAAGTTTAATGTTCCTTATAAAAAAGTTGGAGCACTTAGAGTAGCAAGTGATGACTATGGGGTTTTTAAATTAAAAGAAATGTATAGCTTTGCTAAAGAAAGAGGAATAGAGAAAATATCATTACTTAGTAAAGAAGAAGTAATAGAATTAGAAAATAACATAAATATAGATGTAAAACAGGGATTATATTCAGAAGATGTTGCTGTAGTTTCCCCTTATGAACTTTCAATTTCATATGCAGAAGTTGCAGCAGATAATGGAGTTAATTTTAGGTTTGAAGAAGAGGTAGTTAATATAGCTAAAATTTCTAAAGGCTTTAAAGTAATAACAAATAAAAATAAGTTTACTTGTAGAGTTGTCATAAATACTACTCCTTTCGATATTAATATGGGAGATAATATTAGTGAGCAAAATTATAATGTTAAAGAAGAAGATATAATAAAAAATGTTAATTACATCATTGTTAGCAAAGAGGTAAAAAAACCTTTAGATAGAGTAGTTATAACTGTTATGGATGAAAATAAATTTGCTGTTAATATTCCAAGTGTTTATCAAGGTTATATTATAGGAATAAAAGACAAAAATATATTAAAAAGTGATGAAAGAATTAATTACTCAAAAAAGCTTATTCCTACCATAAACAAAGAATGTGTAAGTAGTATATTTAATGATATTTATAAAAAAGATGTAATGTTTATAGATGATGAAAACATTAAGGAAGGATATATTAAAGTTACAGGAACTCACTATGGAAAAATTGGAATAGCTCCAGCAATTGCAAAGGAGATAGCAGAAGTTATAGCAAAGAATATAAATACTACATTTAAAAAGGAATTTATAGATAAAAGAAGAGATGTATATAAATTTAAAAATATGAGCACTAAAGAAAGAAATGAACTTATAGCTTTAGATAATAGATACGGAAAGATGGTTTGTTTATGCAATGAAGTTACTGAGGGCGAAATAATAGATTGCATAAGACGTCCTTTAGGAGCAAGAACTTTAGATGGTATAAAAAGAAGGACTGGAGTATGTAATGGACCTTGCAAAGGCTCTTATTGTAGTAGAAAAATAATTAATATCTTAGCTAGAGAAATGGATAAAAGTCCTATAGAAATAGTGAAGGATTCAAAAAATTACACTATATGGAATGGAAGAATAAAAGAATTTGATAGTGTTTAAAAATGGAGGAATTTTTATGAAAGAAGTATTCACTAGCATTGTTAGGATAAAAGGTGATAAAAATCATAGAGTAGTATCAGTAAAAAGTAATAAAGAAGTTGATAGAAAGTTATTTGTTGAATTTTCTAAAGTAATAGGAAGATTATATATAAGTACACCTATTAATATAGGAGATGTTATATGTAGTAATATTTTAAATACAGGAATTGATATTATAGCTACTGAAAAAATAGAAAAAAATTCATAATAAAATTATTAAAAAAGAGATATATAAAGTAAAGGTTAAAAAATAATTTCATATATTGACAAATCAATATTAAATGTAATATATTAGTTATAAATGAATAATAAACTGTTGAAAAGGCTAGTAGTAGTATAATTGTTTTTAAGAGAGTCAGTGGGGGCTGTGAACTGACATCAATATATTATGAATCCACCTTGGAGGGACTGTGATGAGCAGTACGGGAAATCGTTAAATTTTTAAAGTGGGTAAAATATTATTATTATTATTTTATCAAATAGGGTGGTACCGCGGATAATACCTTTCGTCCCATATTTTTATAGGGATGAAAGGTTTTTTTTATAAAAAATAAACTTGCATAGATTTTATGCATTTACATACAAGGAGGAAATTATGATAGATTTAAAATTTTTAAGAGAAAATCCAGATGTAGTTAAACAAAATATTAAGAATAAGTTTCAAGATGAAAAACTTAAACTTGTTGATGAAGTAATAGAATTAGATGCTGAAAACAGAAAGGTACAATTAGAAGCAGATAATTTAAGAGCTAATAGAAATTCAATTTCTAAAAAGATAGGTGCATTAATGGGCCAAGGAAAAAAAGAAGAAGCTGAAGCACTTAAGGAACAGGTAAATAAAGATGCAGCTCACCTTCAAGAATTACAAGCTAAAGAAGGGGAACTTCAAGAAGAAATAAAGAAGAGAATGATGGTTATACCAAATATAATAGACCCAAGTGTACCAATAGGAAAAGATGATAGTGAAAATGTAGAGGTAGAACGTTTTGGAGAACCTTTTGTACCTGATTTTGAAATTCCATATCATACGGAAATAATGGAAAAATTAAATGGAATTGATTTAGATAGTGCAAGAAGAGTAGCAGGAAATGGATTCTATTATTTAATGGGAGATATAGCAAGATTACAATCAGCAATTCTTTCATATGCTAGAGACTTTATGATAAACAAAGGATTTACTTATTGTATTCCACCATTTATGATTCGTAGTGATGTAGTTACAGGTGTTATGAGTTTCTCTGAAATGGAAGCTATGATGTATAAGATTGAAGGAGAAGACTTATATTTAATTGGTACAAGTGAACATTCTATGATAGGTAAATTTATAGATACTATAATAAAAGAAGAAAATCTTCCTCAAACATTAACAAGTTATTCACCATGTTTTAGAAAAGAAAAAGGTGCTCATGGTATAGAAGAAAGAGGAGTATATAGAATACACCAATTTGAAAAGCAAGAAATGATAGTAGTTTGCAAACCAGAAGAAAGTAAAGAATGGTTTGACAAGTTATGGCAAAATACAGTAGAATTATTCCGTTCTTTAGACATTCCAGTTAGAACTTTAGAATGTTGTTCAGGAGATTTAGCTGACCTTAAGGTTAAATCTATTGATGTTGAAGCTTGGTCTCCAAGACAAAAGAAATATTTTGAAGTAGGAAGCTGTTCTAACCTTGGAGATGCTCAAGCACGTAGATTAAAGATTCGTGTTGCAGGAGAAAAAGGAAAATATTTTGCACATACTTTAAATAATACAGTTGTTGCACCACCAAGAATGTTAATAGCATTTTTAGAAAATAATTTAAATGAAGATGGTTCTGTTAATATACCAGAAAAATTAAGACCTTACATGGGCGGTATGGAAAAAATAAAGTAATATTTAAATAAAATTTAGCTATAGGAAATAAAAAATAATATATTCCTATAGCTTTTTTATTTGTTAATAAAAAATTATTTTAATGCAAACGATTTAAAAATTTTAAACCATATAATAGTATTTGAAAAAATGAATGAGTTGTGGTAAATTCTTTATGGGTGGTATTCTAGAAGAAGCTGCACCAGATGATAATTTTTTTATAATTATAGTGTCACACTCTTATTGTGGAGGTGATAACATTAAAATTGGATTTATAGGAGCTGGCAAAGTTGGCTTTACTTTAGGTAAATATCTAAGCCAGAATGACAAAAATTTAACAGGGTATTATAGTAGAAATATAAAGTCTGCAAAAGAAGCAGCTAGTTTTACAAATTCAAAATGTTTTGAAAGTATTGAGGATTTGGTAAAGGAATGTGATACTATTATAATTACAACTCCTGATGGAGAAATTAAAAATGTATGGGATAGCATAAAGAAGCTACCTATAACAGATAAAATTATATGCCACTGTAGTGGTTCATTATCATCTAAGGTCTTTTCTGATATAAATAATCATAAGGCATATGGTTATTCAATTCACCCAATGTTTGCAATCAGTGATAAATATAATTCCTACAAAGATTTAAACAAAGCATTTATAACAATTGAAGGTTCTGAAAAGTATTTATTAAAAATAAAAGAATATATTGAAGGCTTTGGAAATAAAGCTCAGATTATTTCCTGGGAAAATAAAGCTATGTATCATTTAGCCTCAGTTGTTGTTAGTAATCATGTAATTGCTTTAGCAGCGCTTGGAAATGAATTATTAATAAAATGTGGATTTAGTGAAAAAGAAGCAATAAATGCCTTATATCCATTAATGCTAAATAATATAAAAAATGTAGGTAAAAAAGGCATAAGAGAAAGTTTAACAGGTCCTATTGAAAGAGGGGATTCTGAGACTATTATAAGGCACATGAATTGTTTAAATCAAGAAGATAAGGAATTATATAAATTGCTTTCAAAAAAGCTTGTAAATATTGCTAAAGAAAAAAATAAAGATAGAAATTATTCTAATTTAGAAAAGATTATAGGAGAGAAGTAATGAAAAATACGGTTTTAACATTTAAAGAATTAAAAGAAAAACAAGAAAAAATAACTATGCTTACAGCTTATGATTATTCTACTGCAAAGCTTATTGATGAATCAGGTGTAAATTCAATACTTGTTGGAGATTCGCTAGGCATGGTATGTTTAGGATATGAAGATACCTTATCAGTTACTATGGAAGATATGATTCATCATACAAGAGCAGTAACAAGAGGAGCAAAAAATGCATTAGTAGTAGCAGATATGCCATTTATGTCTTATCAAACTTCAGTATATGATGCTGTAGTTAATGCAGGAAGATTAATAAAAGAAGGTAGAGCACAAGCAGTAAAACTTGAAGGTGGAAAAGAAGTTGTAGAACAAATAAGAGCTATAGTAAATGCATCAATTCCAGTTGTTGCGCATCTTGGTTTAACTCCACAATCAATAAATGCTTTTGGCGGCTTTAAAGTACAAGGAAAGAGTGAAGAAGCAGCTCAAAGACTTTTAGAAGAAGCAAGAGCTGTAGAAGAAGCAGGGGCTTTTGCTGTTGTTCTTGAATGTGTACCTGCAAAACTTGCAGAATTTATTTCAAAGGAAATAAGCATTCCAACAATAGGCATTGGAGCAGGTGTAGGTTGTGATGGTCAAGTTCTTGTATATCAAGATATGCTTGGCATGTATTCAGATTTTGTACCTAAGTTTGCAAAGCAATATGCAAAGGTTGGAGAAGTAATGAGAAAAGCTTTTGCAGATTATAATAAAGAAGTAAAAGATGGTGTTTTCCCAGAAGAAAAACATACATTTAAAATAGATGAAGAGGTTATTGAGAAACTATATTAGGAGGAATTTGTAACTATGAACATATCAGGAAGTATAAATGAAGTTAGACAAATAGTTAAAAAATGGAGAAAGGAAGGATTAACAGTAGGTCTTGTTCCAACAATGGGATATTTACATGAAGGTCATAAGAGTTTAATAGATAAGGCTGTAAAGGAAAATGATAGAGTTGTTGTAAGTGTCTTTGTAAATCCTATTCAATTTGGTCCTACTGAGGATTTAGCAAGTTATCCAAGAGATTTAGAAAGAGATGCAAAACTTTGTGAAGAAGCAGGAGCTAATTTAATATTCCATCCTGAAAAAGAAGAAATGTATTTTGATGATTTTAGTAGCTTTGTAGAAGTTCAAGGTGTAAGTAAAGGCTTATGTGGAAAAAGCAGACCAATACATTTTAGAGGAGTTTGTACTGTAGTAACTAAATTATTTAATATAGTTAAACCTGATAGAGCATATTTTGGACAAAAAGATGCTCAACAATTAGCTGTTGTTAAGAGAATGGTTAGAGATTTAAATATGGATATTGAAATTGTTGGATGTCCAATAATAAGAGAAGAAGATGGATTAGCTAAAAGTTCAAGAAATACTTATTTAAGTGCTGAAGAAAGAAAAGCTGCAGTTATATTAAGCAAATCTTTAAAACTTGGTAAAGAGGCTATAGAAAAAGGAGAAAGAGATAGCAAAAAGATTATAGATATAATCACAAACAACATAAATACAGAAAAGCTAGCTAAAATAGATTATGTAGAAATTGTTGATCCTTTATCAATAGAAAATATAGATAAAATTGAAAATAGCGCATTAGTGGCTATGGCAGTTTATATAGGAAAAACAAGACTTATAGATAATTTTATATATGAAGTATAATCACTTGGAGGAAAAAAAATGAATGTAACAATGTTAAAAGGAAAAATTCATAGAGCAACAGTAGTGCAAGCAGAATTAGATTATGTAGGAAGTATTACAGTTGATATGGATCTTCTTGATGCAGCAGGAATACTAGAGTATGAAAAAGTACAAATAGTAAATGTTAATAATGGAAATAGATTTGAAACATATACTATAGCTGGTGAAAGAGGTTCAGGCCTTATATGTTTAAATGGAGCAGCAGCTAGATGTGTTCAAGTTGGAGATAAAATAATACTTATGGCTTATTGTGAAATGGATAATGAAGAAGCTAAAAATCATAAGCCAAAGGTTGTATTTGTTAATGAGGAAAATAAAATTCAAAAGCTTGCAAGATACGAAAAGCATGGAAGACTTGAAAGCCAAGAATAAATTTTAGATAATGTATTTTTCATCTATATATGAAGCTATTATATTAAAAATATTTAATTTTTTGTATAATAGCTTCAAGGATGAAGGATATATTTATAAAAAGTAGTTGACAAAATAGTTTAAATATTGGTATAATACATTTCGTGATGTGGAGAGATGGTCGAGTTGGTTTAAGGCACCGGTCTTGAAAACCGGCGTACCTTTGCGGGTACCCAGGGTTCGAATCCCTGTCTCTCCGCCAAAAGCTTCAATAAAATATTGAAGCTTTATTTTTTTGTTTTAGAGAAAAGATTATACATTTCTAAATTGTTAATAATTTGTTAAGCTAATAATTAACACTATTTTTATGTTCAATAATTTTTATAATATTATTTTATAAATTAAAATAGAAAAGATAATAACACTATAAAATTAAATTTATAAAAATAATAAAAAAAATATTAAAAAAAATGTTGACAGAACATATTCCCCTTGATATAATAAATTTCGTAAGTTGTGGAGAGATGGTCGAGTTGGTTTAAGGCACCGGTCTTGAAAACCGGCGTACCTTTGCGGGTACCCAGGGTTCGAATCCCTGTCTCTCCGCCATATAAAATAAATCTTTATAATTAAAGAGGGCATGGAGAAATACTCAAGTGGCTGAAGAGGCGCCCCTGCTAAGGGCGTAGGTTGGGCAACTGGCGCCCGGGTTCAAATCCCGGTTTCTCCGCCATAAAGCATCTATCAATTGATAGGTGCTTTTATTTGTTCCTTACTTGTAGTATAATAATACTTGTAGTGTTTAAATTTTTAAGCCGAATGTGGGGATGCAAAATGAAAGGGAACGATGAGGAAAGAAAAAACAAATCATCTTTATTAGTAAAGAAGGAAAACATTAATAAATTATTAAATGAAATTTATGATGTTAAAATTATATATATTCATGGACCTATTGGATGTGGAAAAACAACTGCAGTTAGAGAATGGTGTAATGGTATAGGGGAAGAAGTTTTATGGTATTCAATAGATGAAGATGGAATTGAAAGCAATAAACTTATAGATACATTAACAAAAAGAGTAAAAGAAGCAGAAAAAAAAATTATAGTAATAGATAATTTTGAAAGATTAAAAGATAAAGATAAAATATTGTTTTCAATAATTGATGAAATACCAAAAGAATATAAACTTATTTTTATCAGTTGTTTTGCAATTCCAAATGGATTAAAATATTTTTTAGTAAAAAGAGAGCTAGAACTAATAAATTATACAGATTTTTTATTTAATGATCAAGAAATATTAGATTATTTTAAAATAAATGGGTTTAATATAGATGATGAAAATCTTAAAAAGATTAAAAAAGTCACTAAAGGATGGGTAATAGGTTTAAATAGTATATTAGGAGCATTAAAACTTAATGAGAATGAATTTAATGAGCAAATGTATATAGATGCTATTTTAAATATATATTCATTTCTAGACTATAGAGTTTTTGCAATATTAGATGAAAATATTAAAGAATTTGCTATGGAACTTTCATTACTAGATGAAATAGATTTGGGAATATTTAAATTTATTGCTAAATGTAAAAACATAGACAATATCGAAAACATATTCAAAGAACTTTTTCAAGAAAGAATTTTCTTAATAAAAATAAAATCTAAAGTCTATAAATATATTAGCTATGTAAAAAGTTATTTAAAATATAAGATGAAAAAAAGATATTCAAAAGAAGATATTAACAAGATGTATAGCCAAATAGCACAATACTATAGAAGTAATAATGAAGAAGTAAAGGCATTAAATTATTATTGTAATGGAGGACATTATAAAGAAGCAATAGAAGTATTAGAAAAGTTATCAAATGTTGTATATATAAATTTAAATATTAAAATTATAAATAAATATATAGATATTATTCCAAAAGAATATATAAACAAATCACCAGTTTTATGTGCTGCAAGATTTTTAAATCAGTTTATTTATCAAAAGGGAGATTTACAAGAAACTTACAAAAACTTAATCCATATGAGAGAGTTAATACCAAAGGAAGATATTAAAAGAGCAAAGTTAGAGACTATAATATTATATGCTGAAATAGCAACAAAAACAGAACCTAAAAAAATTTTGGAAAGTTTTAAAGGATGTAAGGAGATTTTAGCAAAAAATGGCCAGCACTTGTCAGTAACATGTCTTATGCTTAATAGTCCTAGCATATTAAGGGGAGTAAGGGATTTTTCCTCTTGGAGTATTCATTATAAATTTATTGAATCTATGTTTAAAGAAGATATTAAAGATGTATTTGCAAATGAAAGTTTAGGCTTATTAGATATTGCTATTGCAGAGATTCTTTATGAAAGAAATGATTTAAATAATGCATTATTAAGAGCATCTAAAGGTGTTGCAGCTAGTTACAACAGTGGCTCTATAGAAATCTATTTCTTAGGTATACTTATTCTTATAAAAATATTAAGAGCACAAGGACAAAGTTATAAAATAAAAGAAATAATACAAATTCTTGAAGATAAAATAAAAAAAGAAAAAGCTATTCAACTTAATGAAAACATGAAAGCCTTAAAGGTAAGAATTCAATTAACTTTAGGAAATTTAGATTATGCTTTAAATTGGGTAAGTGGATTATCAAACGGAATAATGGTTGAAGAGTTTTGTGTAAACAAAATGTTTTTTTATATATCTATTATTAGAACTTATATATATAATAATATGTATACACAAGCACTTATTGATTTAGAAAGTTTGTCAGCTAGTTTAAAAAATCTTAATAGAATTTTAGATATGATAGAAATTAATATTTTAAGGGCTATGTGTTATTATAAATATAATGAAGAAGAAAAAGCTTTTAGTTATATAGATTATGCAATAAAAAGTGCTTTTAGATATAACTATGTGAGAATATTTGCTGATGAAGGAAAATTATGTGCGATTATTTTAAATAAGTATTTAAGGAATAGACATGATTTAAGTTCAGAATTAAAAAAATATGTTAAGAAACTAATAAATGCAGCAAATAAAAGTGCTATTTTATCACCAAATAAGATGACAAATCAAGTGAATCAAGTAGTAAAATCTTTAACTAAATCAGAAGAAGAGGTTTTGAATTTATTAATTGATGGATTTAAATATGCAGATATATCAAAACAACTTAATATAAAAATATCAACAGTAAAAACTCACATATCTAATATTTATTCTAAATTAAATGTAAAAAATAAAAATGAAGCTATGTTAGTAATAAAAAATATGAGAAAAGATTAAAAATATCATACTTTTCTCATACTTTTGTATGATGACATGCCTAACAAAATAATATATAATTAAATTATAACTTAATTGAAAATAAATTTGTTTAAAAATATAATTTCTACATAGCCAGTTGATTTATATTTTTTTTATAAAGAGCCTAAAGGGGAAGGCTCTTTTTTTTATGAAAAATTATAATTTTTAAAAAGCTATTAATAATTGTTATAATATAATAAGTAACCTATAAAAGGAGATGAAAAAATGGGCATAGGTTTTATTTATGGAAGAGCAGGAAGTGGAAAAAGTAGTTTTTGTTTAAATCAAATAAAGAAAAAGTTAGAAACTGATAGCAATAGAAAATTAATATATATAGTTCCAGAGCAATATACCTTTCAAAGGGAAACAATGTTATTAAAAAAAGTTTCAGAGAAAGGTTTATTAAGAATAGAAGTATTAAGTTTTAAAAGGATGGCTCATAAAGTTTTTGATGAATGTGGTGGTCGTGTTCATAATATAATGAAGGATTCAGGTCGAAGTATGCTTATATATAAAATTCTTCAAGAAGAAAATGAAGGCTTTCAGTATTTTAATAGAATATACAAAGAAAAAGGTTTTACTGATATAATTTCTAAAACCTTAACAGAATTAAAAAAATATAATATTACAAATGAACTTATAGATAATAAGATAGGTGAAATAAAAGAAGAGGAATTAAAAAAGAAGCTTGAAGATTTATCAATAATATTAAAAAAGTTTAATGATAACATAAATGAAAATACAATAGATGCAGATGATGAGCTTACATTACTTGCAGAAAAACTTAAAAAGAGTGATTTATATTATAATGCAGAAGTATGGATAGATGAATTTACAACCTTTACACCTCAACAAATGATGATTATAAAGGAATTAGCTAAAAAGTGTAAAGTAGTTAATATAACATTATGTATGGACGAAGTAGGAAATTCTAAAAGTGAAGTAACTGATGTATTTAATCCAATAAAATCAACTGAAAAAAAGATTTTAGAAATGATGCAAGAGAATAATATATCCTATTTAAAACCTATTAATTTAAATAAGGAAAAGAGTATTAGATTTAAAAATAGTAATGAATTAAATCATTTAGAAAGATATTTTTATACCTATCCATTTAAAGAATATCCTTATAAACCAAAGGATATTAGATTATATAAAGCTAATAATTCCTATGATGAAGTTGAGGAAGTAGCAAAGGAAATTTTAAGGCTTGTTAGAGAGGAAAATTATAGATATAAAGATATTTCAGTTGTATGTAGAGAAATTGAAAACTATGAAAAAATAATAAAGGTTATATTTAATGATTATGAAATACCTTATTTTATGGATAAAAAAATAGATGTTTTAAGTAATCCTTTAGTTATGTTAATATTATCTGCCTTTGAAGTTTACTTAAGAAATTGGTCCTATGAAGGAGTGTTTAAGTATCTTAAAAGTGGTTTAACAGGAATTTCAATAAAAGAAATTGATATTCTTGAAAATTATGTTTTAGCTAATGGAATAAAGAGTTTTAAATGGACTGGAGAAATAGAACTAGATGAAGATGAGGAAGAATTAAGTCCTAAAAAGATAATGCTTAAAGTTAGAGAGCCTCTTTTAAAGTTTCATGCATCAATAAAGGGAAGAAAAAATGTTAAGAATGTATGTAAATCTATTTATGATTTTCTTTTAGAGTTAGATGTATTTTCAAGACTTGATGAAAGAATTGAAGTTTTTGAAAAATATAAAATGCAAGAAAAGGTTATGGAATATGAACAAGTACCTTCAATTGTAATGGAAATATTAGACCAAATGGTAGACGTTTTAGGAGAAGAAACTCTTGATATAGCAGAAATATATAAAGTTTTTAATGCAGGTCTTGAAAATAAGGAAATAGGAGTAATTCCAGTTGCCTTAGACCAAGTTAATATAGGAGATATAGCAAGAATAAAGGGAAGAGAAGTTAACGCCTTATTTATTGTAGGAGTTAATGATGGAGTTTTACCTGCAATTAATAAAGATGAAGGAATATTATCAGACTTAGATAGAGAAGAACTTAAAGAGGTAGGACTTGAAATTGCATCTACTAATAAAACTAAGGTTTTTGAAGAACAATTTATAGTTTATACAGCATTAACATTATCTAGTAAGTATTTAATGATAAGTTATCCTATGGCAGATTTTGAAGGAAAGTCATTAAGGGCGTCCATAATAGTTCCTAGAATAAAAAGAATATTTCCAAAGCTTATACAAGAAAGTGATATAGTAAATGAAAGAAGAAAAAATGATAAATTATTTAAAATAACAGCTCCTATTCCAACCTTTAATGAATTTATATTAGCTATTAGAAAAAATTATGACAATGAAGAAATTGAGGATTATTGGAAGTCTGTTTATTGTTGGTATAAAGACAAGGAAGAGTTTAAAAATAAATCAGGTAATATTTTAGAAGGATTAAATTATAGTAACACAAAAGATAGTCTTTCTAGAGAAAAAATAAAAGAGTTATATAGTAATGATTATGGAAAACTTATGTTTAGTGTTTCAAGGCTTGAAAAATATGCAGAGTGTCCATTTGCCTATTTTGTTCAGTATGGACTAAAGGCAAAGGATAGAAAAATATATGAATTTTCTGCTCCAGATTTAGGTTCTTTTATGCATGACATTTTAGATAGATTTACTAAAAAGGTAAAAGAAGAAAAAATACAATGGTCTGAACTTAATCTTGAAAGATGCAGAAATATAGTAGGAAATCTTGTAAATAAAAAATTAGAAGAGGATAGTAATTCTATTTTAAAAAGTAGCAAAAAGTATAAGTATTTTACAGATAGATTTAAAAGAATTATAACAAAATCTGTTTCAATAATTGCAGAGCAAATGAGAAGAGGAGAATTTGAGATATTCAGTAATGAGTATGTATTTGGAAGTATGGGAGAGGGAGCACCTATAAAATTAAAACTTCCATCAGGAGAAGAGGTATTTTTAACTGGAAGAATAGATAGAATAGATACTTTAAATTTAGATGATAAAACCTATATAAGAGTTATAGATTATAAATCAGGGGCTAAAAAGTTTGATTTAAATGAACTTTATTATGGAATTCAAATTCAATTATTAGTTTATCTTGATGCAATTTTAAGAAATTCTGAATATATTTTAAAAAAGCAAGCATTTCCAGGAGCAATTTTATATTTTAAAATAGATGACCCTATTATAAAAAGTAATGTGGAATTAAAAGATGAAGAAATACAAGAAGAAGTTTTAAAGAAATTAAAGATGGATGGATTATTATTAAAAGATGCGAAGATTGTACGTTCAATGGATAAAGAAATGACAACTTATTCTTTAGTAATACCAGCTACGTTTAAAAAGGATGGAGATTTTTCTTCAAATAGTGCAGTAGTAACAGAGGAGCAATTTAATATATTAAGAGAGTATGTTAATGATAAAATGGTAGAACTTTGTGAAGATATGCTTAGTGGAAAAATAAAGATAGAACCATGTAAAAATGATAAAACAGCTTATTGTAAATATTGTGATTATTCATCAATATGTCAATTTGACACTAGTATAAAAGATAATAAATATAAAACTATTGTTAAAAAAGATGAAAAAGTTATTTGGGACCAAATGAAAAAATTTATAGAGGGAGGAGATGAAAAGTAATGGGAAAAACAATGTGGACTAAAGAACAATTATCAGCTATAGAAACAAGAAATTCAAATTTACTAATAGCAGCTGCAGCAGGTTCTGGAAAAACTGCTGTTTTGGTTGAAAGAATAATAAGAATTATAACTGATGAAGAAAATCCAATAGATATAGATAAATTATTAGTTGTTACATTTACAAGTGCTGCTGCATCTGAAATGAGAGAAAGAATAGCTACAGCAATTACAGTGGCATTAGAGAAAAATCCAAACTCTACAAATCTTCAAAAACAACTTACATTATTAAGTAGGGCTAATATAACAACAATGCATTCTTTTTGCTTAGAAGTAATAAGAAATAATTTTCAAGTTATAGACTTAGACCCTTCCTTTAGAATTTTAGATGAAACAGAAGGAGTACTTCTTAAAAATGAAATAATTGATGATTTATTTGAAGATAAGTATGAAAAAGATGATATAAATTTTTTGAATTTAGTTGAAGCATATAGTAATTCAAAAAATGATGATAAATTAAAAGAAATAGTATTAGACTTATTTAAATTTTCTATGAGTGGACCCTGGCCAGAAAAATGGCTTAAAGATAAAAGTGAAGAATTTAATATAAGTGATGTAGAAGAGTTAGATGAAACTCCTTGGATGAAGGTTATAAGAGAAAATACAAAGATTGAACTTGAAGGTTTAATAAGTATGACAAATATGGCTTTAGAGTTAAGTAGTGAAACAGATGGTCTTGAGCCTTATATAGAAACATTTAGTGATGATATTTCTATAATAGAGAATATATATTATAGCCTTAATGAAGGAATTACTAGTTTATATGAAGCCTTTAATGATTATGAATTTTCAAAATTAAAAACTGTAAGAAAAGCAAATGTATCTGATATAAGTGTTCAAGAAATGGTAAAAAACATTAGAATGGATGTAAAGAAAAAATTAGATAAGCTTAGGGATAAAGTATTTTTTATGCATCCTGAAGAAATGCTTATAGCCATAAAAAGTTCCTATCCATTAATGGAAGAACTTGCAAACTTAATTATAGAATTTGGAGAAAGGTTTGCAAAAAGCAAAAAAGAAAAGGGAGTATTAGATTTTAATGATTTAGAGCATTTATGTTTGAAAATATTAACTTCAGAAGAATCAAATGTTTCACAAAAATTTAAAGAATATTTTTATGAAGTATTAGTTGATGAATATCAAGATTCAAATAATGTTCAAGAGGCTATAATTGATTTAGTTTCTAGAAAATATAGTGAAAATCCTAATGTTTTTATGGTTGGAGATGTTAAACAAAGTATTTATAGATTTAGGCAAGCAAAGCCAGAATTATTTTTAGAAAAGTATAATACTTATTCAACTACAGAAGGAAAAAATAGAAAAATTCAATTATATAAAAACTTTAGAAGCAGAGAAGAAATAATAAATGGAGTTAATTTTATTTTTAAAATGCTTATGTCTAAAGAAGTTGGAGAATTAGAATATACAGATGAAGAAGCCTTAAACCTAGGAGCTAAATTTAAAGAATATGAAGGCATAGGAGAAGTTGGAGGAGATTTAGAACTTCACATTTTAGATAAATCAGAGGAAAATAGTGAAGAAGATTTAGATGAAGAAGAGGATATTGGAGCAATTAATTTAGAAGCTAGAATAGTTTCAAAAAGAATTAAGGAATTAGTAAATCCAGAGGAAGGTAAAAAGCCTTTCATGGTAGCTTATAAAAATGAAAATGGGGAAGATGATTATAGACCTATAGCATATAAAGACATAGTAATACTTTTAAGAGCAACTAAAAATTGGTCAGAAGTTTTTTTAGATGAACTTGGAATAGAAGGAATTCCAGTTTATGCAGATACAGGAACAGGATATTTTGAATCAATAGAAATAAGAACAATTATGTCATTGTTAAAAGTTGTGGATAATCCTATGCAAGATGTTCCAATGATAGCACTTTTACGTTCACCTATAATGAATTTTACTCCAGAGGAGCTTGGGGATATAAGACTTATAAATAAAGAAAAATATTTTTATGAGAATATGGAAGAAATAGTTTTTGGAGAAATTGAAGTTAAGAAAACTTTAAAAGAAAAATGCAGAAACTTTATTGAAAAACTTGATAATTGGAGAGAAAGAAGCACTTTTATGCCTATAGATGAATTTATATGGTATATATATATGGATACAGCCTATTATGGTTTTGTTGGAGCTATGCCAAATGGAGTATTAAGACAGGCAAATTTAAGAATTCTTTTCCAAAGAGCAAAACAATATGAAGATACTAGCTTTAAAGGATTATTTAACTTTATAAACTTTATTAATAAGCTTAGAAAATCTTCAGGAGATATGGGTAGTGCTAAAATACTTGGGGAAAATGAAGATGTTGTTAGAATTATGAGTATTCATAAAAGTAAAGGTCTTGAGTTTCCAGTAGTATTTTTATGTGGAACAGGAAAACAATTTAACCTTATGGATTTAAATAAAAATATTCTTTATCATGATGATTTAGGATTAGGACCTGATTTTGTTCATATTGAAAAAAGAGTAAGTTATAGCACTTTAGCTAAGGAAGCTATAAAACAAAAAACAAGATTTGAAACATTATCTGAAGAAATGAGAATTTTATATGTTGCATTTACAAGAGCAAAAGAAAAACTTATTATAACAGGAGCAACTTCAAATTTAGAAAGATGGGCAAATAAATGTTGTAGTGCAGCTGCATTAAATGATGAAAGAATAATTTCTTCAGAAGTATCTAAAGGAAAATCATATTTAGATTGGATTGGTATGGCCTTATGCAAACATAGAAATGGCGAAGGCATAAGAGAAGAAGTTGGACCTGTAGATATTAAACTAAAAGATGATTTATCCACATGGAAAATTATTAAGTGGAAAAAGAATCAATTAGTTGTGGATAAAGATGAAGAAAGTGTTAATGAAGAGGATAAAAAAGATTTATTGATAAATTTTGATTGCAAGGCTTTAGATAAAAATATAGTTAATAGATTAAATTATATGTATCCATTTAAATCATCAACCACTATTAAAAGTAATTTTTCAGTATCAGAATTAAAGAAAAAAAATCAAGAAGAATTAGAACTTACAAGCAGTAGAAGTTTATATTCAGAAAAAATTGTACCAAAACCTAAATTCCTTCAAGAAGAAAGAGGATTAACCCCTTCAGAAAGAGGAACTGCAATGCATTTTGTAATGCAAAAACTTGATTTTAATAGAGTTAATAATATTGAAGAAATAGAAAATCAGGTTAGGGAAATGGTTTATAATGAACTTTTAAGTGAAGAAGAATTTAAAGTAATAAGAGTAAAGAAGATATACAACTTTTTTAAGAGCAATTTAGGAAATAGAGTATTAAAAGCCTATAAATTAGGAAAAGTAGTTTATAAAGAGTTGCCTTTTTATACAGAAATAAGTGCTAGTAAAACAGCCCCTAATTTAATTAATGTTCCTGAAAATGAAAAAGTGAGACTTCAAGGGGTAATAGATTTATTTTTCTATGAAGGAGATAATGTAATTTTAGTTGATTATAAAACTGACTATGTTGAAAGAGGAAAAGAAGATGAATTAGTAGAGAAATATAGGGCACAATTAGAATATTATAAAGAAGCATTAGAAAAAATAACAGGAAAAGTAGTTACTGAAAGCTATTTATATTCCTTCTTTTTAGATAAAGAATTAAGATGTTAAATTAGAGCAGAGGAAATATATTATTTTAAATTGGAGTTTAAATAATATGTTCCTCTGTTTTTTTATGTGAAAAAATAGCATTATTTTATAATCACTTTGCTCCCTGAAGGAATATTATCATATATCCATTTTGAATCCTCTTCAGAAAGTCTTATGCATCCATGGGAAGAAGGAGTGCCTAAGGTGTTATCTACTATTTGAGTTTGCTCTTTATTGTAAGGGGTTGAATGAAATAAATAATCATTAAAAAACTGAACCCAATACCTTCCCCCTTGATTATATTTTTCTGAAAAAAACCAATTTCCTCTTTCTTTAATAGTATATATACCACTTGGAGTATCTTCACCCTTTATTCCTGTTGAGCAAAGAAAGGATTTTACTAAGTTCCATTTATTTTTTGAACCTTCATAGATATATGTTTTTTGAGTTGCTATATCAACATGTATTAAATATGGTGTTAAGCTTTCAATAGATAAACTATTTATTGTGGCTATAGATATACCATTTAATATTGATGCTGAAGTAGTTATTGAAGGATTTGAACTAGAGGATAAATATTCACTTTTTTTATTGTTTATTGATTTTTTTAGTGAGATTATATCTTCATCTTGTTTTAATATAGAGGAGGAGTAATCTATAAAATTTAGTGCTTTTGTATAATAATCAACATTGCATAAATTGTTACTTTCACTTAAAATATTGTTTTTTATAGAATTAAAAAATAAATTTGATAATTCTAGGTTAGCACTTGAAATATTATTTTCTTTTTTAGTTTTTTTTGACTTAAACTTATTTAAGTAATTAATATTTATAGTGTTAGATACAAGTAATATAAATAAAGAAAATAATATAAATATATATAAATTAGAATTTCTTTTCATAAAAAACTTCCTCCAATAAAAAATATACTTAAATTATTGACCAGAAAAATTATTCTTAAACACAAAAAATAAATTTTTTTATCTAATTTACAATAAGAAAATTATGTGGTAAGATTAAATTACAATATTTGTAAAATTATTTATTATATGGTGAGGAATGAAAATGGATTTTAAAAATGTGAAATTAAGTGATTTAACAAAAGAACAACTAATAGATGTAATAAAATTTCAAAGAAGAACTATAAATTCACAAGAAAACTTTCTAATAAATATATCTCATGATTTAAGAAGTCCTGTAAATTCAATATTAAGTGTTCTTCAATGTTTAAAGTATCTAAATACAGATAATTCTAAAGAGGTAAAAGAAAAAACCAATGAATATAGAAAAATAATTAAAAGAAACAGCTTAAAGATTATAAAACTTATAGACAACTTAATAGATACTACTAAACTTGAAGGAGATAATTATCATCTTAATAAAACTAATCTTGATATTGTAAATGTTGTTGAAAGCATAGTAGATTCCATAGAAGTGTATGCTAATGAAAAAAAGATTAACATAATATTTGATACAAATGTTGAAGAGTTTATGATAAATGCAGATTTAGAAGCTGTAGATAGAATAGTTATGAATTTATTATCAAATGCAATTAAATTTTCTCCAGTAGATGAGGTTATAGAAGTAACAGTAAATGCAGAAGAAAATAATGTGAAAATTTCTGTAAAAGATAATGGTATAGGAATTGCAGAAGAGGAGCAAAAGAAAATATTCAATAGATTTGAACAAGCTACAAATAGCAAAAGAGTAGAAGGAAAGGGTAGTGGAATAGGATTAGATTTAGTAAGCTATTTAGTTAAAAGTCATGGTGGAAAAATTCAATTAAATAGCAAACTAAATGAAGGTTCTGAATTTATAGTTACATTACCAGTTGGAAAGCTTAGTGAAGATAAAGAAAACCATGAATTAATGAGTAGAAATAAGGTAGAACAGTTAGAAATTGAATTTTCAGATATATATTTATAAATAATATACCTTTAAATGTCTTGCGGTATTACTAATTTTGTGATAGTATAAATTTGTTATCATTTTGGAGCGTTAGTTAAACGGATATAACATACCGCTACGGACGGTACATTATGGGTTCGATTCCTATACGCTCTGCCATTTAAATAAAAGTACCACTAGTGTAGTGGTACTTTATTTTTATTAAGAGAAGTGGCATTTTATATATTTTGTGCTATAGTATTAATTTTTTCTCCAATAGTTTCACCCATTTGTATTTTACACTCAAAGCCTAATTTAGTTTGTTTTAAAATATCATCATCAATTTTAATAGTGTCTTTTTTGAAAAATAAAATAGTTGTGGACCCGCCAAATTTAAAATATCCTTTCTCTTGTCCTTTTATAACTTTTACTCCAGGTTTATAGGTTTGAATAATACTTCCTACGCAGGTTGCACCAACTTCCACATGAATAATATCGCCAAAATTATCTGATTTAAAAATTGACCATTCTCTTTTGTTTTGGCAATATAATTTTGGGATTCTCTCTAGTGCAGTAGGATTAACTGAGTAGTAATTTCCATCAATAAATTTACTCTTTTTAGGAATACCAGAATCAATAAAGTGAAATCTATGGTAATCTGTTGGACAAAGCCTTAAAACTAAGCAAGTTCCACCATTATACTCTTTAGCTATATCATCATCAAAAAGAAGTTCAGAAAGACTATAGGTAATATGCTTAATTTGAACAAGATTATTCATATCTATATTTTCATATGCAAAAAGTCTTCCATCCCCAGGAGATATAACCTTTGAAGGACTCATATCTATTGGTCTTGCCTCAGGTTTAAGTTTTCTTGAGAAAAAATCATTAAAAGAAGTAAATTCATTTTCTGATTTTATACATTCATTCATATTTATATCATAATCTTTAATAAAATTTGGAATTTTATTTTTACTTAAAGTTCTATTACAATGAAATCCATAAATACTAGAAATAATTTTTCTTTTTACAATAATTTCTGTAATATTTTTCCCAAGGGGTGATTCATAGCACCATTTAATATATTTATCTCCAAATACTTTTTCTTCTTCATAATGTTTAGTTTTTCTATTGAAAATCTGAATCATATACAACCTCTCAATTAAAAAAAATAATATCTTAATTATATCAAAATATAATAAAAAATAATGTTGAATTTTAAAAAAAATCAAGTTACAATAGTTTAAGAAAGATATTGATAAATTCTTAACAAATGTTAAAAATATAGAAGTTTCAATACTTTAGTGGATTAAAACGGTAAAAAAATTACTAATAGTTTAGGGAGGAAACAATAGTATGATTAATGTTACCATAAACGGGAATGTATACCAAGTTGAAGAAGGTTCTACTATACTAGAGGCAATAAGAAATAATGGTATGGATATTACCACATTATGTTACTTAAAAGAATGCATGAATATTGGTAAGTGTGGTGTTTGTGCAGTAGAAGTTGAAGGAAAGAATAACTTAGTACTTGCTTGTTTAACTAAAGTTGAAGAAGGTATGGTTATAAAAACTGATACTGAAAAGGTACAAGAAAGAGTAAAGGCAAGAGTATCTGCATTATTAAATAAACATGAATTTAAATGTGGACCATGTCCAAGAAGAGAAAATTGTGAATTATTAAAGTTAGTTATAAAAACAAAGGCAAAGGCAGCAACTCCATTTGTTGTAGCTGATAAAACTGAATATATAGATAATAGAAGTAAATCTATTATGATAGATAGATCAAAATGTGTACTTTGTGGAAGATGTGTAGCAGCTTGTGCAAGTAAAACTGGTACAAATTCATTAAAGATAGCTAATGTAGATGGAACAAGAATGGTTACAACTGGTTGTGATGAATGGTTAGATAATACAAATTGTTTACTTTGTGGACAATGTGTTGCTGCATGTCCAGTAGCAGCATTACAAGAAGTTCCTCATATAGATAGAGTAAAAGCCGCTTTAGCAGACCCAGAAAAGCATGTTATAGTTGCTATGGCACCAGCTGTTAGAACAGCTATGGGCGAATTATTTAAGATGGGTTATGGAGTAGATGTAACAGGAAAGATATATACTGCATTAAGACAATTAGGATTTGATAAAATATTTGATATAAACTTTGGTGCAGATATGACTATTATGGAAGAAGCTACAGAACTTCTTGAAAGAATTAAGAATAATGGTCCATTCCCAATGTTTACTTCATGTTGTCCAGGATGGATAAGACAAGCAGAAAATTATTATCCAGAGTTATTAGGAAACTTATCTTCTGCTAAGTCACCACAACAAATATTTGGAACAGCATCAAAGACTTATTATCCAGAAGTATCAAAAATAGATCCAAAGAACATATTTACTGTAACAGTAATGCCATGTACTGCTAAAAAATATGAAGCAGATAGACCAGAAATGGAAGTTAATGGACTTAGAGAAATTGATGCTACAATAACTACAAGAGAATTAGCAAAACTTATAAAAGATGCAAAAATAAACTTTGTTCAATTAGAAGATAGCGAAGCTGACCCAGCTATGGGAGAATATACAGGCGCTGGAACAATTTTTGGAGCAACTGGTGGAGTTATGGAAGCTGCTATAAGAAGTGCTAAAGAATTTGCAGAAAAGAAAGAATTAGAAAATGTAGATTATGTGGAAGTAAGAGGCTTACAAGGAGTTAAAGAAGCTATTGTTGAAATAGCAGGAAATGAATATAATGTAGCTGTAATTAATGGAGCAAAAAATTTAGCTGAATTTATAAATAGTGGGAAAATAAATGAAAAGCAATATCACTTTATTGAAGTAATGGCGTGTCCAGGTGGATGTGTAAATGGTGGAGGACAACCTCACGTAAATAATCTTGAAATAGAGAAAAATGATATAAAAACAATTAGAGCATCTGTTCTTTATAATCAAGATAAAAATGCAGCAAAGAGAAAATCTCATGAAAATACTGCAATAAAGAAAATGTATGAAACTTATATGGGTGAACCAGGAAAAGGCCTTGCTCATAAATTACTTCACAGAAAATATACAAAATAGTGTATAATGTTTTTATTAAGAGGGTTACTTTAAAGTAGCCCTTTAATTTTTGAGAAAGGATGAAGTATATGAAAATATTAGCAAGTGATTTAGATGGAACATTAATAGTAAATAATAATATATCAAAGGAAAATATAGAAGCTATACATAGATTAAAAGAAAATGGTGGAAAATTTATTATTTCTACAGGAAGAACCTTTAATGGAGTTAAAAACATAATAGATACATATCCCTTAGAATATGATTATTTATCTCTTTGCAATGGTGGTCTTATAATTGATAAAGATAATAATGTAGTATGGGATAAATGGGTACCTAGTAAGGTATATAAATCAATTTTAGAAGATTATTATGATAATGAGGATGTAATAATAAGTGGAGATGATTCTAAAAATGTTAATGCTGTTTGGAAGGGTGGAAGTAATTTAGAAAAGAATTTAAGTGATTTTAATATTCCTTTTAAAAAATTATCTAAAGGAGAAATGATGAGTAGAGATAATGATTTTAAAATGATGAGTTTATTTACCTTTAGTGAAGATTATCATTGGGCAGAAAATGCTAAGGAAGAAGTAATTAAAAAATATGGGGAGTATGTTGAAGCCTATAGAAATCAATTTTTTGTAGATATTGTGCCTAAAGGTTGTTCAAAGGGAAATGCCTTATTAAAAATATTAGAACTTGAAGGGGAAGTTAAAGAAAATCTTTATACAATAGGAGATTCTTTTAACGACCTATCAATGATTAAAATAACTCCAAATGGATATACTTTTAATAGAGCAGAGGAAAAGCTAAAGAAATCTGTGAATAACTTCGTGGATAATGTTTATGAAATTGTTGATATAATATTAAAATAATAAGTCTTTTTAAGATAAGAATTAAAAAAGGAATATTTTTCAATAAAAAATTATTGTAAATTAAATCAACTTTGAAGAGTAAAAAATGAATTAATATTATCCATAAATGTAATAAATCGTGGTATAGTTATATTAAAAGGAACCTCAATTTTACTATGTTTATGGAGATTTTATTATGATAAAAGTTACAAGAAAACAAAAAAGAGAAAAACAAACAATCAGAAATAAATTTTTTCGCAGAATTTACTAAAATTAGAAAACACTTTTTTAGTAATTTTAATAAAATGTTAGCATCAGTTAAAGATGTTAGACATACAAGTTATATTACATATAAACCGGATATATTACTGTTTACAGTAATTATGAAAAATATTGTTGGAATATCAAGTATGAATAGAATGACTAGAGATTTTAATACTGATGAAGCCATAAATAATATTGCTAAAAGTCTGAAAATAGATTCATTAGATGAAATACCACATTATGATACTATTAATAATTTTCTAAAAAAATTAGAAAACAAACAATTAGAAAAAATACGTGATTATATGATAAGAGAATTATTAAAGAAAAGATCTCTTGAAAAATTGCGTCTTAATGATAAATATTGGTGTATTGCAATTGATGCTACACAAATTGCAAGTTTTGATCAAAAGCATTGTGAGCATTGTTTAAAAAAGACTCACATAAATAAATATACAGGTGAAGTGGAAAGAATAGATTATTTTCATAATGTACTAGAAGCAAAACTTATAGTAGGAAATATGGCGTTTAGCGTAGCTACAGAATTTATTGAAAATGAAGAATATGTTAAGCAAGATTGTGAAATTAATGTTGCTAAAAGATTACTTGAAAAACTAAAATATAAATTCAGAAAACTTCCTATTTGTATTTTAGGAGATAGTCTTTATTCATGTAAACCTCTTTATGATATTTGTAATAAATATAATTGGAAGTTTATATTTAGATTTAAGGAAGGACATGCAAAAACATTATGGAATGAGTTTATTGAACTAAAAAAATAGAGTCTTCTAAAGTTGATATACATGAATATGTTAATGAAGTTTTTTATTATGATACTATAACTGTCCGTAGATCAGGGTTAAAGATATATGTGAAAGAGTAATTGTACTTAAAGAAGGAAAAATAATGGCAGATGGTAATCCGAAAGAAATAGTTAGTGATATAGATTTTATGAAAAAATGTGAGCTTGTATGATTAACAAGCTCACACTTTTTTTAGAATAAATAATACATTTGAGTTAAAGGTAACTTTTCAGCAGGAGTACATTTAGCAATTTCTCCATCTACCTTAACATCATAAGTTATAGGATCAACTTCTATCTTAGGAGTTTTATCGTTTAATATCATATCCTTTTTTCCTATATTTCTGCAATTTGAAACTGGAAGAACTATTTTTTCTAGACTTAACTTTTCTTTTATATTTAAATCATAAGCAGTTTTTGAAACAAATGTTATACAAGTTCTTAACTTAGCTTTTCCAAAAGCACCAAACATATTTTTCATAATAACAGGTTGAGGTGTTGGAATAGAAGCGTTAGCATCTCCCATTTTTGAAGCAATTATAAAACCACTTTTTATTATAGTATCAGGCTTAACACCAAAGAATTTAGGTTCCCAAACTACTAAATCAGCAATTTTATTTTTCTCTATTGAACCAATATAATTTGATACACCATGAGCTATTGCTGGATTTATAGTATATTTAGCAACATATCTTTTAGCTCTAAAATTATCATTATTATCATTTTGAGCCTCTGGCAATTGTCCACGTTGTTTTTTCATTTTATCTGCTGCTTGCCAAGCACGAGTTATTACTTCCGCAGGACGTCCCATAGCTTGTGAATCTGAGTTTAATATTGAAATTGCACCAATATCATGCAATACATCTTCAGCAGCGATTGTACCATATCTTATACGAGATTTTGCAAAAGCAACATCTTCAGGAATATTTCTATCTAAATGATGACATACCATAATCATGTCTAAATGCTCATCTAATGTATTTTGAGAAAATGGCATTGTTGGACTTGTTGATGAAGGTAAAACATTTGGAAGTGAAGCAGCTTTTATAATATCAGGAGCATGACCACCACCAGCACCTTCTGTATGATAAGTATGAATAGTTCTGCCAGCTATTGCATCTCTTGTGCTTTCAAAGAAACCAGCTTCATTTAAAGTATCTGTATGTATAGCAACTTGAACATCATATTTATCTGCAACTTTCAAACAAGTATCTATTGCAGAAGGGGTTGAACCCCAATCTTCATGAAGTTTAAGTCCTATAGCACCAGCTTTAATTTGTTCAGCAATAGGTTCTTCTGTTGAACAATTTCCCTTTCCGAAGAAACCAAAATTCATAGGAAATTCTTCAGCAGATTCAAGCATTTTTTTCATATTCCAAGGTCCAGGAGTACAAGTTGTGGCAAAAGTACCTTCAGCAGGACCACATCCACCACCAATCATGGTTGTAATACCAGAATAAAGAGAAGTTTCAATTTGTTGTGGACAAATAAAGTGAACATGAGTATCTATTCCACCAGCAGTAACAATTTTACCTTCACCAGAAAAGACCTCAGTACCAACTCCAACAACCATATTTGGATCTACGCCATCCATGATATCAGGATTACCTGACTTACCAATTCCAACTATTTTACCATCTTTTATGCCAATGTCAGCTTTTACTATTCCCCAGTAATCTAAAATTAATGCATTAGTTATAACCATATCTAAAGCACCATCAGCTCCGGTTATACTTGAGTTTTGCCCCATACCATCACGAATGGTTTTCCCACCACCAAATTTCATTTCGTCTCCATAGTGAGTATAATCTTTTTCAACTTCTATAAAAAGGTCTGTATCACCTAGTCTTACTTTATCTCCAACTGTAGGTCCAAACATTGAGTTATACTCTAAGCCACTTATTTTAGCCATTAAAATCCCTCCCTTATTTAAAGCCTTTAATTTCTGCATTCATTAATGATTTTTCTATTGTTGAATCATTAACTTGACCATTTGTTAATGAATTAAGACCTAAAACTCTAGAATTTCCACCAAGAGTTATGAGTTCAACCTCTTTAGTTTCACCAGCCTCAAAACGTACTGAGGTTCCAGAAGCTATATCCAATCTAAAACCATAAGCTTCTTTTCTATCAAATTTTAAAAATTTATTTACTTCAAAAAAGTGAAAATGAGAACCAACTTGAATAGGTCTATTACCAGTATTTGTTACAATTATTTTTTTAACTTCTTTTCCTACATTTAATTCTATTTCTTTATTTTTTATAATAACTTCACCTGGAATCATAAATGCACCTCCATTATCTTATAGGATTATGAACAGTAACTAGTTTAGTTCCATCCACAAACATAGTTTCTATTTGAACTTCATTAACCATTTCAGCAACACCTTCCATAACATCATCCTTTGTTAACATTTTTGTGCCTGCTTCCATTAAATAGCTTACAGTTTTGCCTTCTCTAGCAAGTTCATATAATTCAGATGAAATATAGGATATTGATTCAACATAATTAAGCTTTAGCCCTTTTTCCTTTCTTGATTTAGCAAGCTCCCCAGCTGTATGTAGCATAAGTCTTTCAATTTCACGTTGTGTTAAATGCACTTTAAATACCTCCTTTAGTAAAAAATAAAAAAACTTTAAAGATTAATATTTCCTTTTAAAGATTAAAGAAATAAAACTCTCGTGGTTTTCTAGTAGAAATCATATTTATATTAAAATCTGTTTAAATATAAGCCTTCGTGACTTATGACGTTATATTAACCATATTACAATTAATAATCAATAATTTTAGAAAAAAACATAATAAAAAATATATATTTAAAAAAATTATTAAATAAATTAAGTATATTATAAAAAAAAATTATAAAATTATCAGCTTAAAAAAGATAAATAAAAATTGAAACTATTTATTTTACAATAACTAAGTTTATTTGGTAATATATAGGCATAATTATATTTAAAAAGTTAATAAAAAATTAGAAAGGAATTTGAGATTATGTCAAAAAGAAAACTTATAGCAATAATATCATTATCTTTAGTTTTATTTGGATGTGGAATAGAAACTACTACAAGTAAAAATAATAAGATAGGGAATAGTAAAAGCACTATTTCTAGTAACAAAAAAAATACTTCTACTGAAATAGCAAGTACTACAAGTAAAAGTAATGATGATAAAGAAGATGAAAGTACTTCAAATAAAGATAATGAAATAGAAAATAATTTAAATGAAGATAGTAAAACAACAAGTAATTCAAATGAAAGCAATAAAACAGAAAGCAATGTAAATACAAAAGAAAATACTCAAAGTAATACAGAAGAAAGTGATTCTTTAAGTCAAGAAGAGCTAGAGAAAGCACAAGCTTACTTTAATAAAGCTGAAAATAATGGATTTTTATGTAGTGAATATAAAAATCCAAAAGATATATCTCTTATTCAATTAGTATATAATGGGGCTGGAATAGATGAAAAAATGACAGAAGAAGAAAAGGCAGATTATAAAGAAGAAATTTATACAGATATTACTAAAGTACCTAAAAAGGCATTAGAAGAGTTAATAAAAAATAAATTAAATATTGAACTTACATCTATAAATGGATATGAAGAATTTGAAAAGAATTTTTATTCAGAAAAATATGATTGCTATTATCTTCAACATGGAGATACAAATTATCAACAAATTGAATTTTTAAGTGGAGAAAAAAATGATGATGATACATATACATTTATTTATAATGGATATTCTCACACTACCTTTACACAACAAGAATTTAAATTAAAATGTTATATAGATAATGATGTATATGTTATAATATCAAATTTGCCAAATAACTAAAAAAATATGGAGCTAATACATAAAAGTTTATGTATTAAGTTCCATTTTTTTATAAAATATTTATGCAATTATATATTCAAATTTAGCATTAATAGATTCTGCAACTTCTTTTGGATTTGCTTCTATTTGTAAGCCTATTTTACCACCACTAAAAATGATTTTATCTAAATTTTCTGCTGATTTATGAAAAAAGGTTTTATATAATTTTTTCATTGCTAAGGGAGAGCAACCTCCTCTTATGTAACCTGTATGTTTGTTTATGTCTTTAACATGAATCATTTCAACATTTTTTTCACCAGCAACTTTAGCAGCTTTTTTTAAATTCAATTCTTCAGCTACAGGAAGAACAAATACATAAAGTTCTTTAGAGTGCCCCTGAACAACTAAGGTTTTAAAAACTGTATTAACATCTTCATTAAGTTTATTTGCCACAGCAACTCCATCTATTTTTCCATCTTTACAATCATATTCATAAGTATTATAAGGAATTTTATTCTTATCTAAAAATCTCATAGCATTAGTTTTTTGCATATTTTTTCACCTCTAAAATATTTCTTAATTTAATTATGATAAACATTTATAAAAAGTCAATATTACAATAATGTTAATTATTTAATGTGTAATAGGTATAAATCCTTAATATATTTAAATTATTAGTAAAAAAGTAATAAATAAAGTTAAATAAAGCAATTTATATGTTATAATAGCACATAGCAATATTAAAAAAGTGAGGTAGAAATTATTGATAACTGTATCAAATGTTAGTTTAAGATTTGGTGGACGTAAATTATTCGAAGACGTAAATATTAAATTCACTCCAGGAAATTGTTATGGAGTTATAGGAGCAAATGGAGCTGGAAAGAGTACATTTTTAAAAATTCTTTCTGGAGAAGTTGAACCAAATACTGGAGAAGTTATATTAGCTCCAAATACAAGAATGTCTGTTTTAAAACAAGACCATTATCAATATGATGATTATCAAGTTTTAGAAACAGTAATTATGGGGAATGAAAGATTATATCAAATAATGAAAGAAAAAGATGCTTTATATGCAAAACCAGACTTTAGTGATGAAGATGGAATAAAAGCATCAGAATTAGAAGGTGAATTTGCTGAACTTAATGGTTGGGAGGCAGAATCTGAAGCTTCATCTTTATTACAAGGGTTAGGAATAGGAACAGAAAATCATTATAAAAATGTTTCTGAATTAACTGGTTCTGAAAAGGTTAAAGTTCTTTTAGCACAAGCTTTATTTGGAAATCCAGGGGTTTTAGTTCTAGATGAACCTACAAACCACTTAGATTTAGATGCTGTAACATGGCTTGAAGATTTCTTATTAAATTTTGAAGGTACTGTTATAGTTGTATCCCATGACAGACATTTCTTAAATACAGTATGTACACAAATGGCTGATGTTGATTTTGGAAAGATTAAACTTTATGTTGGTAACTATGATTTCTGGTATGAATCAAGCCAATTAGCTCTTCAAATGGCTAAAGACCAAAATAAAAAGAAAGAAGAAAAAATCAAAGAACTTCAAGACTTTATTGCAAGATTTAGTGCTAATGCTTCTAAATCTAAACAAGCAACATCAAGAAAGAAATTACTTGATAAAATAACTTTAGAAGATATTCAACCATCAAGTAGAAGATATCCTTTTGTAGGATTTAAGCCTGAAAGAGAAGTAGGAAATGATATATTAACAGTTAAAGATTTAAGTAAGACTGTAGATGGAGTTAAGGTTTTAGATAATGTAAGCTTTTTAGTTAATAAAGGTGATAAGATTGCTCTTATAGGTAATGAAATAGCTGTTACAACATTATTTAAAATATTAAATAATGAATTAGAAGCTGACTCTGGAGAATTTAAGTGGGGAATAACAATAAAAACAGCATATTTCCCAAATGATAACTCAGAATACTTTAATGATTGTCATCTTTCATTAGTAGATTGGTTAAGACAATATTCTGATGAAAAGGCTGAAAGCTATATAAGAGGATTCCTTGGCAGAATGTTATTCTCAGGAGAAGAGGCATTAAAGGAAGCTAATGTATTATCTGGAGGAGAAAAGGTTAGATGTATGTTAGCTAAGATGATGCTTTCAAATGCAAATGTACTTATGTTAGACCAACCAACAAACCATCTTGACCTAGAATCAATAACTGCTGTAAATAATGGATTAAAAGATTATAGTAGTAATGTATTATTTGCATCCCATGACCATGAATTTATTCAAACTATAGCAAACAGAATAATAGATATTAAAGATGATGGAACTATAGTTGATAGAAAAATGACATTTGATGAATACATAGAATTTGCTAAAAATAATAAATAATATTAATTATGGAACTAGATATAGAGATTCTAAAAAGGCTTAAAAAAGAAAGTAAATAATATAAGAGAGAATCTAAGGCTAAGAAATACTTGCTTTAGATTCTTTTTTGGAGCTTTTTTTATGCAAAAATAAGATATATTAGTTATATATTTCAAATAATGGAGAATAAATTAATGAAAAAAGAAGATGAAAATTTAAAAAAAGCTATAAATGAATTTTTAGAAGGCAATACAAGTAGCTTTGATGATATATATAAGTTTTCTAGCAAATATGTTTATACATGCATATCAAAAATAGTGAAAGATGAAGAATTAATAAAAGATATAATGCAAGAAACATATATTGAGGTTATTAAAAATATAGACAAATTAAAAAATATTGAAGTTTTTAAACAATGGGCGGGAAAGATAGCAGTAAATAAAACAAAAAGATATCTTATTAAAGACAACAAAATAGATTTAGAGTATGATGAAGATGCTTATGATGTTGAAGAAGAAAGAGAAATATTTCTTCCAGAAAATATAATTGAAGATAAAGAAACTCAAAATTATATAAAAAATATTATAAATTTACTTTCAGATGTACAAAAGATGGTAATAATTGATTATTATTTTAATGACATGAAAGTTGATGAAATATCTAAAAAACTTGAAATGCCTTCTGGAACAATAAAAACTCATCTTCATAGAGCTAGAAAAAAGATAAAGCTTGAAGTAAGTAATCTAGAAAGCAAAGGAGTAAAGCTATACTCTTCAAGTATAGGAGTAATATTAATATTCCTATTTATGCAAGATGTGGAGGAGGCAAAAGTTCCAAAAGAAATTTATGATGAAGTATCAAAAAATATCAACAATTCACCTGAATTTAGTAAATTAAAAAATAATAATAGAAATACTTTGCTAAACAAAGAGCCATTAAATAAAAGTATAATACAAGATATAAAAACAAAATTTTATTTAGTAGGAAAAGCCTCAGCATTAAAATTTATAATACCAATTATACTATCAGGAGCAGTTTTTAGTACTATATTAGTAGTAACTAATAACTTAAAAAATTACAGTGAAAAAGATAATGTTGTTTTAGAAACAAATACAATTAATACAAAAAATGAGAATGATAAAAAGGATGATGTATTAATTGAAACACCAACAATAACTTTAGTGGAAGATAAAGAAAAGGATGCAACATATTTAGATGAAAATAAATCTGATAGTGTAGTTATAAATGAGACTATTACTACAAACAAAGATAATTCACAAAGAGATGATAAAAGTAAAATAGTTGAAGTTTACTTTTCTAAAGATACAAACAATAAACTTAATGAAGCTATTAATTTAGTTAATGAAGAGGATTTAGACAAAGTTATGAAAGCTTTAAATATATGTTATGAGCTACATAATATAATATCACCAGAGGAAGCTACAAAGCATATAGAAAAAGATCAATTTGATTATATATTCTTTAATGGAATAGATAGAATAATAAAAGAAACTGAAAATAATCAAGATTTAAGAGAAAAATATTTAATAGATATTACAGACAGTATTTATTTAAGTACAGCTAGAAGATTTAATGCATTTAAAGCAGAGGATACTTTTTTATATAAATATTCTTTATACATAACAGATGAAAATAAAAAATATATAAGTAATGATGAAAATTATAATAAAATGCTTAGAGGGACAACCCTAACAGAATCATTGTACAAATATAAAATAGGAGAAATAGAAGCAGTTGCAGATGAAACACAAAAGCCTTCTAAAATAAATTAAAAAAATTATTATTTTTTTTGAAAAAGTGAAACCAAAATGAAATTTTATGACTCTATCTTAATGTAAATAAATTTAATAATAAAAAGGAGAGGGTATTATGGCCTGTGCTGTAGGAGAGGTAGCAAACAAAGTAGAGGGTAAAAAGTGGTTTAATCCAACAAAATTTTTTAGAAACATAGGTTTAGCGTCAATTGAAGGGGGTAAACGTGCATTAAAATATGGATATGATGCAAGTAGGGATATGGATTTTAGACAAAACGTACTTCCAAGTTTTTATTATGAAAATTATGAAGAAGCGTTAAATAAGTTTATAAAAGATCATCCTGGATTTACAACACCAGAAGATTTAAAAAGATATGTGGAAGATTTTTTTAAAAAAGTTACGCCAGGAGATTTTGATAATTTTAAAGATAAATTAGATTCTGTATATGATAAATTAGATTATGATTCTGCATGCGGTGCTACAAATGAAGATACATTTATAGATGATTTAACTGATTCAGAAAATAGAGCTGAAAATGCTAGAATTCCAGTTGATCCAGTAGTTATTGATTTAAATGGAAATGGTATTAGTAAAAAAACAACTAAAGAAGGAGTATATTTTGATTTAAACTCAGATGGATTCATAGAAAAAACTGAATGGATAGAAAATGAAGATGGGTTTTTAGTAAGAGATTTAAATAATGATGGTATTATAAATAACAGAACAGAACTTATAGGAGATAAACAATTATTAAGTAATGGTGAATTATCTAAAAATGGTTTAGAAGTATTACAAGATTTAGATAAAAATAAAGATGGATATTTAGATGAAAATGATGAAGCTTTTTCAACATTAAAGGTATGGAAAGATGCAAATGGTAATGGTGTAACAGATGAAGGAGAATTATATACATTACAAGAACTAGGAATTAAAAAATTAGAATTACAATCATCAGTAAATAAGGATTTAACAATTGGTAACGTTGAATTTACAGATGGAACAAAAAATATTATGTCAGACTTGGAATTTAATGTTAACTTAGTAGATAGTTTATTTAATGAATTTGAGCTTGATGAAAATGATTATAATGATGAATATGGTTTTGCTTATGTTACTAGAACTGGAAAGGTTACCAATTTAGCATATGCAATTTCAAAGGATGATAAATTAAAGGAAATAGTTAATGATATTATAGAAAATCCATCTGCTGATGTTTATAAAAAAATTGACAATCTTCTTTTAAGATGGACAGGCTCTGAAGATATAGATGCTAATAGTAGAGGGAAAAATATTAATGCTAGATATTTAGGTGTAGTAGAAGCATTTACTGGAAGACAATTTATTGGAGTAGATGGTGTAAATCCTAATTCTCAAGCAACTCCAATTTTAAATGAAATGTATGAATATATAAGAAATAGAATTTTTTCAGAAGTTGTAATGTGTGCATATAGTAGTTATATAATGGAAACAGGATATTTTGATTATGATTCAAATAAATTTATAAACTATGATGGCAGTGAAACAACAAATGAACAATATTCAAAAATAGCATTACTTTTAAAAGCACAATCAAATTATTATTTAGCAAGTGATAAAGATAAAGAAACAATTAATGAAATTAGTGAAATATTAAAAAAAGAATCTGATATATTTAAAGATATTTACAATATAAATTATATAAATAAAATATCTAACTCAAGTATAAATGGTACAGAGCAAGATGACTATATAGTTGCTAATTCAGGAAATGACAACATAAACTCTGGTTCTGGAAATGATATAGTATATGGTGGAGAAGGAAACGATAAAATTTATGGACAAGACGGAAATGACAAGCTTTATGGAGGCGAAGGAAATGATAGCCTTTATGGAGGAAATG
>OBHU01000430.1_pt1 | contig 33773 bp, 41 predicted proteins | sample 1519071 | NCBI WGS metagenome assembly OBHU01 (sample SAMEA2452135, study PRJEB22498) | human gut metagenome
TTTATTAAATCAAATGATATGGATAATACCACAAGAGGAAGAAAATTACTTTTTTGAAAAAAGATTAGGAAGAAGTCATAAAGAAGGTATTGATGAATATATTAAAAAAAGAAGATTAAATATGCAAGCAACTTCTGAATATGATGGACTTATTAAATTAGCAAAACTTGGATGCATTACAATTCTTAATAATGGAAAAACAAAAGATGGTTATGTAGGTGTATGTGTGATACCAGAAACTATGTCAGAAAAACAAAAAGAATTTTTAAATTTAATCAAAGAAGTACTTGATAATTTTTCTTTCTTTGAAATTTCAACCTTATCAGATAAAGGTGCAGTACCAATTAATAATACAGATATGAATGATGTTGATTATTTATATGATGTTTATTTAAATGAAAATAATAAGAATAAAAGTAAATAAAACTTGAAAAACTAAGAAAATATGTTATACTAATATTGTATTATTTAAAAACAGTGATGAAGAAGTAGTAATAGAAGTAATTATTTAAAGAGAGTTAGTGGTTGGTGGAAACTAATAATAATCTTTTATGAATTCGTCTTTGGAGTTTTATAAACAAAATTTATAACGGTGACGCGTTTTAGTCTTAGAGGTAGCTTTTAGCTATAAAATAAGGTGGTACCACGTAAATCACGTCCTTAAACAAGGATGTTTTTTTTTTTGGAAAGGAATGATAGTATGGAAGAAAAAATGAATAATTTGATTTTAGAAATAAAAGAAAAATTACAGAGTGTTGAAGATTTAAAAACTTTAAATGAGATTAGAACAGAATATTTAAGTAAAAAAGGACCAATAAATGAATTATCTGGTCATATGAAAGACTTAAGTATTGAAGAAAAAAAAGAATTTGGAAAACTTCTTAATAATATGAAAATGGAAGTTAATGAAATGTTTGATTCTTTAAAAGTTAAATTAGAAACAGATGCTTTAAATAAAAAATTAGAAAGTGAGAAAATAGATATAAGTCTACCTTCAGTAAAAATACCAGTTGGAGCTCCTAATATATTAGAGAAAATAGTTGAAGAAATAGAGGAACTTCTTATGTCAATGGGATATGATGTTGTTGATGGACCTGAAATAGAAGAAGATAAATTTAACTTTGAAATGCTAAATATCCCAAAAGGACATCCAGCTCGTGATGCGCAAGATACATTTTATATCAAAGATGAGGAAATTCTTCTACGTAGTCAAACTTCACCAGTACAAATTAGAACTATGTTAAAAGGAAATGGACAAAAACCTATAAGAATGATTTGTCCGGGCAAAACATATCGAAGAGATGATGATGATGCAACACATTCACATCAATTTATGCAAATAGAAGGATTACTTGTTGATAAAAACATAAGTCTGTCAGATTTAAAAGGTACATTTGATGTAATAGCTAAAAAACTATTTGGAGAAGATTGTCAAACAAGATTTAGACCAAGTTACTACCAATTTACTGAGCCATCAGTAGAAACAGATATTAGTTGTTTTAAATGTCATGGAGAAGGTTGTAATATTTGTAAAAATACTGGTTGGATAACTGTTTCAGGAGCCGGAATGGTTCATCCTAACGTTCTTCGTAATTGTGGATATGATCCAAAAGAATGGAGCGGTTTTGCTTTTGGATTTGGTGCTGAGCGACTTGCAATGTTGAAATATGGTATCAATGATATTAGAACTTTTTATGCAACAGATTTAAGAGAACTAAAAACATTTGATAGAAAGGATAATGATTAATATGATTAGTTTAGATTGGGTAAAAGATTATATTGATCTTGAAGATGAAGATTTAAAAGAATTAGCTGTTAAAATAACTAAAGCAGGAGTTAATATTGAAAAAGTTATTACTAATCATATTGACCATTTAGTTATTGGAAAAGTAATTGAATGTAAAAATCATGAAGATAGTGACCATTTACACGTTTGTAAAGTAGATATTGGAAATGAAGTAGTTCAAATTGTTTGTGGTGCCTCTAATGTTAAAGAAAATATTAAGGTAATAGTTGCTTTACCAGGAGCTATTTTACCAGGTGATTTTGAAATCAAAAAAGGAAAAATTAGAGGTGTTGAATCTAACGGAATGATATGTGCCTTATTTGAATTAGGTGTTGAAGAAAAAACAGAGGAAAATTATAATAGAGGAATAGAAGTTTTAGATGATAGTGCTAAAGTAGGGGAAGATCCACTTAAATTTTTAGGGTTAGATGATACTTTATATGAATTAGATATTCATAAGCATCGTAATAATGATTGTTATTATCATATTGGTTTTGCTTATGAAATTGCTAGTATTTTAAATAAAAAAGTAACTCTTCCAGATGAAAATTATAATCAAATAAAGGATAGTATTGAAGATAAATTAGATTTAAAAGTTGAAACTAGTAAATGTCCTTACTATTTAGCTAAAATGGTTACTGATGTTAAAATAGGTGAATCTCCAGATTTTATAAAGAAAAGATTAATATCAGCAGGAATGCGTCCTATTAATAACGTAGTTGATATTTCTAATTATGTTATGCTTGAATACGGACAACCACTTCATTTTTTTGATAAGGATAAAGTAGGAAATAAGATTGTTGTTAGAGACGCTAAAGAGGATGAAAAAATAATTACTTTAGATGGAAAAGAAAGAGTATTAAAAAGTTCTGATATTGTTATTACTGATTCTGAAAAACCTATTTGTATTGCAGGTGTTATGGGTGGAGAAAATACTGATGTTGATTCTAATACCAAAAATATATTAATCGAAAGTGCTATTTTTGATGCCACAAGCATTAGATATACAGCTGAACATTTAAATTTAAGAAGTGAGGCTTCTATCCGTTATGGAAAAGGATTAAATTATGAATATACAAATAATGCTATTAATAGAGCTTGCTATTTACTTGAAAAATATGCCTCAGCTAAAGTTTTAAGTGGTATAGTTAAATATGATAAGGTTGATAAAACACCAAAAAAAGTAGAATTTAAAAAAGATGAAATAAATTCTTTACTTGGAATAACTATTAGTGAAGAAGATATGGAATTTGAGTTAAATAGATTAGGTTTTGCTTTTGAAAAAGATGGTGATAAATTTATTGCAACTATTCCAAATAGAAGATTAGATATTGATCCAAATGTAAATGATATTGCAGAGGAAATTGGTCGTCTTTATGGTTATCACAATTTAGTTTCAACACTACCTAAAGTAAGTATTAAAAAGGGTGAGTATATTGGAGATGTTAAATATCGTAAATTAGTTTCAAAGCGTTTGCGTACTTTAGGTATTAATGAATGTAAAACTTATACTTTAGTATCTCCTGAAATGGCTAGTTTATTTAAATACGAAGATAAAGAAAATGTTGTTTTACCAAATCCTATGAGTGTTGATAAATCGGTTGTTAGAACTACACTTATTCCATCACTTTTAAATGTTTATGATTATAATAAAGCTCGTAAAGTTAATGATGTAATGATTTATGAAATAAGTAAAACTTATGATGTAGATTATAATGAAGATAGTAAGATTTCAATTCTTATGAAAGGCAATTATATAGCAAGTAATTGGCAAAATAATTTTATTAAAGTAGATTTTTATGTTATTAAAGGAATTGTTGAAAATATACTTGATTATTTAGGATTTAAAAATCGTTATACTTTCGTTGTTAATGAAATTAATGATATGCATCCTGGAATGAGTGCTCAAATTTTGTTAGATAGAGAAGTTATTGGTATTGTAGGTCGCGTTCATCCATCATTAAAGAAAGATGATATTTATGTGGCTGAATTATCACTTACAAAATTAATGAAGCCTGTTAAATCTATTAAGTTTAAAGAAGCTTCTAAATATCCAGAAATAAAAAAAGATTTAGCTTTTGTTGTTAATAAAAATGTTTCTTCAGAAACATTAGAAAAGGTTATAAAAAAAGCAGGAAGTAGATTACTTACTGATATTCAAGTTTTTGATGTTTATATGGGTGATAAGATAGAAGAGGATGAAAAGTCAATTGCTTATTCTTTAACTTTCTCTGATTTGAATAGGACTTTAAGTGAAGAAGAGGTAATGGTTTTATTTGATAGAATTATTACAGAAGTTGAAAATAAATGTGCTGCTAAATTAAGGGATAAATAATATTAAAAAGGATGATTTCATCCTTTTTAAATTTCATCAAAAAATTTTGTTTGGTTACGACCGTTTTCTTTTACATTATATAATGCTTTATCTGCTTTTTCGATTAAATTGTTTAGGTCAGTGTTATTATCTTGGTTAAAAACAGCTCCAATGCTTATATTTAAGTTATCTATAATAAAGTTGTTATATTTTACTATTAAGTCATCTATATCTTTTCTAATTTTTTCTAGCAGTGCTTTTGAATTATCTAAGTTTGTATTTTTTAACAGAATAATGAATTCTTCTCCACCAAATCTTCCAACGATATCATCGCCTTTGGTATTTTTAATTAGACATTCGCTTATTTGTTTTAGTATTTCGTCGCCAGCTAAATGTCCATATGTATCATTGATTTTTTTGAAGAAATCTATATCTGCCATTGCTAATGTAAAGGATTCTGGTTTTTTGTTAATTGATTTTAAGTATTCTTCTAGTTGTTTAAAAGTTGTTTGTTTATTTAAAAGTTTTGTTGTAAAATCTATTTCAGTTATATCATTTTGTTTATATTTTGTTATATCTTTATATATTTCTACTTTATAATTTTTATTATTTTCTTTATAATCGAAGGTTTCATATTCATACCAAGTGTTATTTTTAATATTATGTACCAAATTATTTTCTGATTTAAGATTTTTTATTTCTTTGTATTTTTCTATATTATTAGTTCTTACTATATTATTGTTATCAATTATAGCATAAATAGTATCTATTAAGTCAAAAATTTTATTTGCAAGCATTATTAAGTCCTCCTTGCATTATTATATGATTAGCATTTATTATATTATATGCTAATTATACTATTATTCTAAAAAAAAGTAAATTTGTTTTAAAATCTTAATTTTAGGTATTGTAAAGAAATTAGGTGTTGGTGTAATATATAGTTATGCCGGTTTAGTTTAATGGTAAAACAAGTCACTCGTAATGATTAGCTATAAGTTCGATTCTTATAACCGGCACCAGATTGATGAGAAACTCGAACTTTTCGAGTTTAAGTAATAAACGCTAACTAGAAATAGTTAGTTTTTTTGTTATTTAAGAAAGGAAAGTGATGAGTTATGACAATAGAAACTAAAAAACTTGTGATAAGTGAAGAATTAAAAAGAAAGATTGAAATGATATGTAAGTTTGCTTATGTAGAATATTCCTTTACTAATGGATATATTATAAATCTTAAAAATACTAATATAGCCTATGTAAAACCCCATATTTTGAAAGTTAAAGGCAATGACTACTTAATATTTGAAGATAGTGAAAATGTCTTTATAAACTGTTATAATAACAAAATTAAGTTTAAAGATTTAGAACAATACTTAAAAATGAACTAATATTGTTTGACAAACAAAAAATAAATGATACAATATAAAACCAATAAAGGAAGCAGTATCCAGTCTTTTATTAGAAAGTGAGGTACTACATGAAAAAGCAAACAAAATATTATATTGAATTTTATAGGGAGTTAAAGATATTAGTTTAAACTAGTGTTTTTAACTCCCCTTTTTTATTAGAAAAGGAGTTGATACAAATATGAATGAAAAAATCAAAAGTGCTGGTATATATATTAGAGTTTCTACTTTTGACCAAGCGAGAGAAGGATTTAGTTTAAGAGAACAAGAAGAAAGACTAAAAGAATTTTGTAATTTTAAAAGATATAATATTTATAAAGTATATCAAGATGCAGGAATAAGTGCTAAAAACGATAAAAGACCAGCATATCAAGAAATGATACAAGATATTAAAGATAAAAAAATAAATGTTATTGTTGCTTTTAAATTAGATAGATTAACTCGTTCTGTATATGATATTGAAAAAATAGTTAGAATTATTGCTATTAATGATAAAAAGAAATATAAAGATAATAAATTAAAGCTTGGAATTATAACTATTGATTTAAGTGATATTAAAAATATAAATGGCGAGCAAATATACAAAGGTTTCTTTGAAAAATTTAAGGAGATGTGTGATAATGAGTTATGCGATATTTAGAGTAGAACCTATTTATAAATTACCAGATTTAGCACAAATAGGTTCTCATAATAAAAGAGAAAAAAAGGCATATAAATCTAATCCTGATATAGATATTACTAAAACAAAGAATAATATAGATTTAGTTCCATTATCAGATAAATACATTAAAGGTTTTTATAACTTAACTAAAGAATATAAAAAAGAACACGATAAAAGAATGGAAGTAATGAGAGATGATAGAAAGAAAACCTTTAAACAAATTGTTGATGACTCAAATAATGTAGTTGCTGATGAATTATTATTTACTAGTGATAATGATTTCTTTAAAGGTATGAGTAAAAAACAAATTAAAAAAATGGGCTGATACTTGTATGGAATTTGTTTATCAAGATTTAGGTTATACAAAAGAGCAAATATTACACGCAACACTTCATATGGATGAAAAAACACCACATATTCACTGTGTAGTAGTTCCTTTAATTAGAAAATATGATAAAAGAACAAACACTGAAAAATATACTATTTCTAAAAAAAATATATCAAAGATAAAGCTCATTTAAGCACACTTCAAGATAAATACTATCAAAGACTAATAGATAATGGTTTTGATCTAGAAAGAGGCATTAAAAACAGTGATAACATGCATATTTCTATAAAAGAATTTAAAAAGATTACTAAAAAACTAGATAATAGATTAGAAAAGCAAAATTATTTAATGACTAGAGATTTTGAAGAACTAGAAGAAAGACTAAAAACTTCTAAACCAACAATTACAGGTAAAGAAGTTAAAATTGATAAAGATACTTATGATACATTAAATAATTTTATGAATACATCAAAGAGAGTTATAAAAGATATGCCAAATAATCAAGCATTATTTAAAGAACTTACTGATTATACTAAAAGTTATAAAGATTTAGAAAATGAAAAAAGAAATATTCAAGTTGAAGTTAGAAAACTAGAATATCAAAACGAAAAACTAAAAGAAGAAAATAATCGATTACATAACTTTTTACACAATATTTTACAAACCTTAAAAAGGTTTTTTCATAGACTACTTAAAATAGGAACTGAAAAAGATAAAGACGAAGTAATATCAGAAATAAAAGAATACCACAAACAAGGTTTATATGATAATTTTGATTTATACGATATAGCAGATAACACATCAAAAGAAGAAGAGATAAATGATTACTTATGCACAAAAAATTATGAATATGATGATAAAGATTTTGGCATTTAAAAAACGAGCTACAGCTCGTCCAATAAAACTAAAATTCCATTTTAGTAACTACAGCTCGTCCAATAAAACTAAAATTCCATTTTAGTAACACACTACGCTATTGGCAAAGCCATAACGGTGTGCAAAGGGAAATCCCTTTTGAAACCCAATATAACATAATTTTGGCAGTGCATAAAGCAAAGCAAAATTATGTTTTTATTTTCAAAACTTCGTAATGAAAATAAAATAAAAAAGTCTATTGCAACTTTTGCTGCTTACGCAACAAAACATGCTACGACTTTTTAATTAATCAATGCAGTTAAATTGGATTTTATTATTTTATGCTCTAAAGTTATTTCCACAATCATGGCAATAATATATTTTCTTATTATTAGAAAACCATTTTTTACTTTGCCAAACATAACCTTTACCTGTTGATTTTGCTATTATTGACATCCACCAATCATAACACAATAAAATCATAAAACCGATACACCAACGTAGCATTAACCACATAATATACCAAATTCCGAATAAAATAACAAATAAGCATCCATGTTTGCTTCTTTCATTAGATAATTGAACTTTAGTACTACCACATTTTGGACATTTTCTGTTTATAGCCATAAAATTAACTCCTTTCAATTATAATAATATCATATTTTATCAAAATTTAAAAGCACTTTTTTTGGAAACTTCCACATAATATTTCCGAATAGTTTGCTAAACTGAACATGAAAGGATGGGGGATAATTATATGCTTTTACCAAGTGCAATTAGATTACGAATTACTACTTTACTAAAAGAAAATGATTTATCAGCATATAAATTAGCATATAAAAGTGACATATCATCATCCAATATTAGTGATATATTAAGAGAAAAAGTATCAGAACCTACTTTATCTACTTTATTAAACATTTGTGAAGGTTTAAATATAACTCTTAAAGATTTTTTTGATAGTGAAATATTTAAAAATGTAGAAGCTATAGAAAGAAAAGATAAAAAAAATAAAAATTAATGTTGAAATTAAAAAAATATGATATATTTATATTAGTTAGTAGTTATTACTACCTATAAATTTATGCCTAGTGGTTGTTATACTTCCACCAAAAGGGCACCATTAAATAATTATTCGAACCATTTTGGTTCGTTTTTTTGAGAAGAAGCAAAGTGATTAAATTATTGTGCTTTTTCTATTCTTTGTTAAAATCTTATTATAAAATTGATAAGTAAAAGTTTGAAATAATTTAAGCCATCACGTTAGAATGATATCAAACTCGAACTATAGAAAGTTTGAGTTTTAATATGTTTGATTTTATGATAAAATTAGAATTAAGTTGATATAATAAACTTAAAAAAACATTTGTATAATGATAAAAAAGAAAGTAGAGATAAATATGTTAATATATAAAAATACATTTGATAACATTAAGACAAGCAATTTTGAATTTCCTATTGAAGATCAATTCTATGCAACTGAAACAGAAGCAATTGTTGCTGATGGAATAACTAGAGATCCTATTGGAGTTAGTGATTTATCAGTATGTTCTAATGAGGAATTTTTAGAAAAATATCCAAAACCTAGTGGTGCTGAATTAGCTGCAAAAACAATATGTGATACTTTTTCAAAAACTAACGGATCACTGATGGAAAAATTGATTAAATGTAATGAAAGTGTTAGAAAGTTAAATAATAAATATATTTTAAAATGTGATTATCTTGAAAATGATTATTATGGAGCTGTTGCTTCATGTATTAATATTAAAAATAACATTTTAGATTATGCTTATATTTGTGATTGTGGTGTAATTGTATACGATAGGTTAGGAAGTATTAGATTTCAAACGAAAGATGATAAAAATTTATATAGCGATCCATATATTAATAAAATTGGCATTCCTTGGAATTTACCAGAATCACGAGTAATAGTTAGAAGAGATTATAGAAATAATTTAAGTAATATACAAGATAATAAATGTGTATCCTATGGGGCTATTACGGGTGAAGAGTCGGCTATAAAATTTATAAAAACTGGACAAGTTGAACTAGCAGATGGTGATATAATAGTAGTATATAGTGATGGTTTTACAAATTTTCTACATGATAAAGAATTCATATCACAAATATTGGATTTTGATAAAGAAAAATTTGAAAAATTTATTGAAAACAAATCTAAAATTGATTGTGAAAAATATGGTAAAGAAAAAACTTTAATATTATTTAAAAATTAAAAAGTGTTTTATTTCTTTTAAAACATTAAAAAGTATTCTGTTTAAACTATTTGAACTTTATATAAATATTCAGTCTGAAATATGACTGATTTTATTTGATATAAATTTTGCGATTTTTTCAAAATATCTAGAGATTTAGAAATCTTGATAGATTCAAAAATAACTTTACTATAGTAAAACTATATTCTAATAAAGTGTTATTATAAAATCTAGATGATAAGTGGTCTTTATCTATTGTAAAAAAACTTAATTTAAAATTGTTTGAAGATACATGAATTAAGTGTAATAAAAAATAAGTAAAAAAACAATGTTTTAATAATAAAATTATGATAAAATAGTAAGTAATTACAAGGAGGTTTTGAACATGGAATTTAAAGAAAATTATAGAAAACTTGGTATTTATTTGCAAGTAGAAGAAAAATTGAAAAGTAAAAATTTTGAATTGGAAGAAATTGATAAAAAAATATCGGCAAAAAAATCTGAATTAGAATCATTAAAAAATGAAGTTATCGAATTAAAGGATTTTATCAATCAAAAATTTAAAGAAGAATTTAAGGAATATGATTACAAAGTGGATATTACAAATTGTTATATTATAGGGGTTCATGGTAAAAAATATATTGCAATACGAATACATAATGTTGTACGCAGTAATTGGTATACTTTGGCTACCGGAAACTATAATATCAAAAATTACAAATACTATGATGTTTTAAATGTAAATGATAGTAAATGTAGGTATTTATGTGGATATGTATATGGTTATGATGATAATAATTTTTTATCACCAAAAATTAAGGGTCAAAAGCCTGATTATGAAGAACATATTTTAGAAGTTTATCCAGAATTAAGTGCTTTTTATGATAATCGAGTTCCAAACACTTATTTGAAAAAAATTTATTATGAGATAAATGATTTAGGTAATAAGAAATTATTAAAATTATAAATGGTGATGTTCAAAAAAAGATAAAGTGGTGATGATATGGAATACAAAACTTTAAAAGAAGAAAAAATTTTAGATTATTTAGTTAACAACATAAATGATATGACAAAAAAGAAAGCTAAAAACTTATTAAAATATAAAGAGATAAGTGTTAATCAAAAAACGATAACAAATGCTAATTACATGTTAAAAAAAGGTGACATGATTGCTATTGTTAAAAATCGTTTAAAAAATGATTTTGAAATAATATATGAAGATCATAATATAATAGTTGTAAATAAAAAGGCAGGATTACTTACAATTAGTACAGAAAAAGAAAAAATAAATACACTTTATCATAAAGTTAGTCAATATGTAAAATCCATAAATAAAAACAATAATATTTTCATCATTCATAGATTAGATAGGGATACATCTGGAGTAGTTATGTTTGCTAAATCTGAAAAAATCAAAAAATTGTATCAAAATAATTGGAATGATCTTGTTATTGGTAGATATTATGTAGCAATCGTAGAAGGCGTTTTAGAAAAAAAGAGAGGTATTATTAATTCTAAACTAAAAGAAAATAAAGAAGGATATGTTTATTGCTCTAAAGATGGTAAAGAAGCGATAACAGAATATGAAGTAATAAAAGAAAACAAATTGTATAGTTTGTTAAAAATAAATATAAAAACGGGGCGTAAAAATCAAATACGTGTTCATATGAAAAGTATAAATCATCCTATAGTTGGTGATAAAAAATATGGTAGTAAAAAGAAAGAAAAAAGATTGTATTTACATGCTAGTATTTTAGAATTAAAAAATCCTATAACAGGAAAGATAGAAAAATATAGTTCTAAAATACCAGAACAATTTAATATTAAAATTAATGATAAATCACTTATAAAATAGGTGATTTTTTAATATCATATAGTATGAATGATAAACTTGATAGATTAAAAGATATAAAAATAGAAAATTTTATATGGATAATATATATTGGAATAATAATACTAAGTTGGTATGCCAATAGTAAAGAAAAAAATTTCATATTGTTTAATGATGAAAAGAGTAGACAAGAATATCAAAATTTAATAATTTTAATTTTTTCAATTTTAGTTATTATCTATTATTATTTTGCGAAAGATGGTTATGATGATGTAAAAAGTTTAAATGTTTTTGATAGTCAAAAAAAGAAAAATTTAACGTATGCTTCATTTATAGGATCAGCACTCGTTTTGGTAAGTGGTATTATCTTTTTGACAATAGCAATTTTAGATGAAGAAATAGATGTTGAATTAGCTTTTAATTAATATACATAAAAAGGAAAATAAGTGGAATAATATTTATGGTGATTATATGTACTATATCAATTGTTTTTTTCTATATTCCTTTTTAGGTTTTTTTATTGAAAATATTGTTCATCTTATAAATAAAGAGGACAGTGGTAGTGGAATATTACATGGGCCTTGGACACCAATTTATGGTGTTGGTAGTGTTTTAATATTAGTAATAGCAAAATTAGTTTTTAGAATTTTAACTTTAAAAAAATGGTTAGAAGTATTAATTGTAGCTATAATTATGATGATAATTTTGACATTAATAGAATGGATAGGTGGAGTATTAATAGAAAAGTTTTTTCACATAACTTTTTGGGATTATCGAAAATTAAAATTTCATATTGGTAAATATATTTCTTTAGAAATATCCTTTATATGGGCGATTGGATCAGTACTTGTAATTTATGTTATCCAACCATTATTTGATAAATTTATTTATCTGATTCCGAATTATATAACTTATTTGTTAATAATTGTAATGATAATTGATTATATAGTTATTATCTTCAAAAGAAAAACTCATAAATGATGTTTTTTTTTATTAAAAAATATATTATAATAATGATAAATATTTGAGGTGTTGTTATGAAATTTGAACGTTTGGAATTATTAGTAGGAAATGAAAATTTAAATCTTATCCAAGATAAAATCGTTATGATAGTTGGTTTAGGTGGTGTAGGGGGATATGCAACTGAAAGTATAGTAAGATGTGGCATAAAAAAAATAGTAATAGTTGATTTTGATACAATTGATGAAAGTAATATAAATAGACAAATAATTGCAACCATTGACAGTGTTGATAAATATAAAGTTGATGCTTGGGAAGAACGTATTAAAAAAATAAATCCTGACTGTGAGGTAATTAAAGTAAAAGAATATATTGATGAAGATAATATTGATCATTTATTTGATTATAATTTAGATTATATTGTTGATGCTTGTGATAGTTTGAAAACAAAAATGGATTTAATAAGAAAAAGTATTAAATATAATGTTAAATTAATATCATCGATGGGAACGGGAAATAAATTAGATCCATCAAAACTAAAGATCATGGATATAAGAAAAACAAGTTATGATCCACTTGCTAAACACATAAGAAAAATGGTTAAAGATGAAAAAATAAATTCTAAAGTGGTGGTTGTTTGTAGTGATGAAAAAGGAATTAAAAAAGTACAAGGAACAATTCCTTCTAATTCTTTTGTACCTGCAACAGCTGGTTTGTTATGTACAAGCTATATCATAAATGATATAATAAAAACAGGTGGTAACAATGAAAAAAATAAATAGTTATCTAAAGTCATATGTAAAAAATATAGATGGTAATTTACTTGGAATAGGAATAACTGAAGAAAATATTTTAAATCTAATAGAAAAGAATAACAAAATTGTAAATTGTGATTTATTAAATAGTAATGCTCTTAATAAAAAAGGAAAAGCTGGAAAAAAATTAAAATCAATCCCTATAAAAAAAATACGAAAAGTATTTGGTAGACGAAGATTTGACTATATTATTGCTAATGCTGACGAACTAAAAAAATATTTTAAAACCTTTGTTAGAGATAGTATGTACATAAATAAAAAAACAATATATATATACGTTGATGAAAATTATGACTTTAGTCATTTAGAAACAATGTATAAAAGATATAATGCAAAAATTGAAATAGAAAAATGTAGTGATGGATTTATTTTAATTATTGATACTAGTAATGCTAAAGACCATAAAATTAAAAATAAATTTTATTATATATTAGATTTCTTTTATGAAATTTTTGACAATATTGGCGATTTTTTAAGTAAGTATTAAAAGATAAGAAAAACTTATCTTTTTTTTGTTAAACTATTTACAAAATACCTATAAAATAGTAAAATAGTGGTATGAAGTGGTAGAATGTGGATAAAAGTGGGTGATTTTTTATGTTTATGGGGGAATATCATCAAAAAATAGATGATAAAGGAAGACTTACAATTCCATCAAAATTGAGATATGAACTTGGAGAGAGTTTTATTGTGACTCGTGGATTGGATAATTGCTTATTTATTTATCCAAAAGAAGAATGGAATCAAGTTATAAGTAAATATAAAGAATTACCTAATACCAAAGATGCCCGTAATTTCATGCGTTTCTTTTTATCAGGAGCAACAGAAGTTAACTTTGATAAACAAGGACGTATTAATATACCAATGCCACTTATTAAATATTCTGATTTATTAAAAGATTGTATCGTTATAGGTGTTAACGAGAGATTAGAAATTTGGAGTAAAGAAAATTGGGACAGTTTCATTGAAAATAACGAAGAAAATTTGTCTGATATAGCTGATAAACTATTTTCGACAAATTTAAATATTTAGGGGGACTTATAATGCATAAGAGCGTATTACTAAACGAATGTATAAAATATTTAAATCTGAAAGATGATAGTATTATTGTTGATGCAACTTTGGGATATGCAGGACATAGTAGTAATATTTTAAAAAACATTCCAAATGGTTATCTTTATGCATTTGATCAAGATGAAGAAGCAATAAAAAACAGCTCTGAAAAATTAAAAAAAATAAGTAACAATTATGAAATTATAAGTAGTAATTTTGTTGAAATGAAAAAAGAATTAGAAAAAAGAAAAATAACAAAAGTAGATGGAATATTATTTGATTTAGGAGTATCTAGTCCACAATTAGACGAAAAAGAACGAGGATTTAGTTTTAATGAAGATGCAAGATTAGATATGCGTATGAATCAAAAACAAAAATTATCTGCTTATGAAGTTGTTAATGAATATCAGTTAGAAGATTTGATTAGAATTTTCAGAGAATATGGTGAAGAAAAATATGCTACTAGTATTGCTAAAAGAATAGTAGATGTTCGAAAAAGTAAAAAAATTGAAACAACTTTAGAACTAGTTGATATTATTAAATCTTCCGTTCCTGAAAAATATAAACGTGAAAAACATCCAGCTCGAAAAGTATTTCAAGCAATTAGAATAGAAGTTAATAAAGAATTAGATGTTTTTTCGTCCGCTTTAAATCAAGCTTTAGAACTGTTAAAAGTAAATGGAAGAATTTGTGTTATAACATTTCATTCATTAGAAGATAAAATTTGTAAAGAAAGATTTAAAAAAGTTAGTGATATCAAAAGTGAATTGAAAAAATTGCCTGTCATACCAGATTCTTATTTACCACAATTTAAAATCATTAAAACAGTGTTACCAACAAAAGAAGAAATAGAAAATAACCCAAGAGCTAGAAGCGCTAAACTAAGGGTAATTGAAAGAGTAAAAGAGGGATAATATGAAAAAAAAGAAAAAAGTTAAAGCTCGTATAACAAAAGGCGAGAAAAAATTATATAGTTTAGCAATTTGTGCTTTTGTTTTTACAATGGTTTTGAAAATATTTTGTGGAGCAGGAATTGGACATCTGAATATGAGTATTGAACAACTTGAATATAAAATAAATAATCAAGAAAAAAAGAATGAAAGTTTAACTATGAAAGTTAATGAACTTACTTCTTTTGATAAAGTAAAAGAAGTTGTTTCGAATATGGGACTTGCTTATAATAATGATAATGTGGTTGTAATAAACGATTAACGAGGTGTAATAATGAATACAAAGAAAAAGAAAAATAAAACATGGAATTTACCTATTGTTATGTTTGCTTTCTTTTTAATTTGTATTTTTTTATTGTATTTACAATTTGCTTATTTAGCTTTATCTAATAAAGTTTATGGAAAGGATATGGATGAGTTTTCGGCTAAAAGAAATACAGTAAAGAAAGTTTTGCCAGCAACTCGCGGAACTATATATGATTCTGAAGATAATGTTTTAGCTTTAAATGTTAGTTCATATACAGTTATAGCTTATACTAATGAAAAAAGAAGTGAAAATTCTATTAAACCTTTACATGTTGTGGATGTTGACTCAACAGCCAACGCTTTAGCGCCTATTTTAGAAGTGGATGCATCATATCTTAAAGATATCTTAAACAAAGGAAAAGAAAAAAAAGTTTATCAAGTAGAACTTGGAAGTACTTCTAAAGGAATAACAGAATTAAAAAAAGAAGAGATAGAAAAACTTAATTTACCAGGAATTGATTTTATTGAAGATCAAAAAAGGTATTATCCTAATGGTGATTTTGCTTCTTATGTTGTTGGATATGCTAAGAAAAAAGAAGTTCAAAGTTATGATGATTATGATAAAAAAGTTACAAAAACAGAAATAGTTGGAGAACTTGGAATTGAATCAAAATATGATGATTTATTAAAAGGAACAGATGGATATTTAGAATATCAACAAGATAGATATGGATATAAAATAACAGGTGCGAAAGAAGTTTCAATTGATGCTTTAAATGGTTATGATATTCATTTAACGATCGATGCTAATATTCAAAGATTTTTAGAATCAACCGTAAAAAAAATAGATAGTGAATATTCTCCAGAATGGGTAACAATATCAGTTATGGATGCGAAAACGGGAGATATCTTAGGAACATCATCTACACCTTCTTTTGATCCAAATAAAAGAAATATAACAAATTATGAAAATCCATTATTATCAATTGCCTATGAACCAGGATCAACGATGAAAACATACACCTATATGTGTGCTTTAGAAAAAGGAAATTATAATGGAAATGATACTTATACATCTGGAACATTTAAAATAGGTGATGATACGGTTACCGATTGGAATGATTATGGATGGGGAACAATTACTTTTGATAAAGGTTATGAGTATTCAAGTAATGTTGGTGTTGTTAACATTATGGATAGATATTTAGATAAAAAAGATTTAAGAGAATGTTTAAATAAATATGGTTTTGGTAAAAAAACAAATATTGAATTATCTCGTGAAGTATCTGGTTCCATTAAATTTAATTATCCAATTGAAGTTGCAACGGCTTCTTTTGGACAAGGTATAACGGCAACTCCAATTCAACAATTACAAGCTTTAACTTTGATTTCTAATAATGGAAAAATGTTAACGCCTCATATTGTAAAGAAAATTGAAGATCCGAATACTAAAAAAACATATTATAAACGTAAAGTAGAAGAGAGTGAACAACTTGTTAAAACATCTACCGTTAATAAAATGAAAGATTTAATGTATAATGTTATTCAAGGAACAGATCCGGGATCGACAGGATATCCATATCGAATTGATGGTTTTGATGTTATAGGAAAAACAGGAACATCTCAAATATCAGAAAACGGAAAATATATAGAGGGAGATAATGCTTATATTTTCTCTTTTGCAGGTATGTATCCAAAGAATGATCCAGAAATAATTATTTATGCGGCTATGAAAAAACCAACTTGGGGAAAATCAAGTGGTTTATCAACTAATGTTAAAGATTTAATGAAAAGTATAGCTAAATATAAGAAAATGTTTACAGAAGTTACAAATAACAGTACTTTAAATAAAATTAAAGTAAAATCATATACAAGTAAAAAAGTTGAAAATGTTAAACAAGAATTAGAAGCAAATGGAATTAATGTCTTAGTTCTTGGAAATGGTGATAGAGTTGTTAGACAATCAGTAAAAAAAGGTACTTCAATTGTTTCAGGAGATAGAATAATTCTTATGACTAATGATGAAAAATATACAATGCCAGATATTACTGGATGGAGTAGAATTGATGCTATTTCCTTATGTGATATGTTAAAAATTAAGTATAATGTTGAAGGTTATGGTTATGTTGAAAGTCAAAGCTTAGGTGCTGGAAGTGAAATTACAGATAATTCAAGCATTAATATAACGTTAAAAGAAAAATATGATATTCAAGTGAATAAAGAAAATTAGGTTTACGTATTGTTTATAAAGTGTTAAAATAAAGGAAGGTGAGAGTATGAAAAAAGATGGATTCACACTAGTAGAGTTACTTGCTGTTGTTGTTATTATAGGAATTACATATTTGATAATTTTTCCATCAGTAACATCGTTTATTGATAAATCAAAAGAAAAATCATATAATATTCAAGTTGATTTAATTGAAAAAGCTTCTAAAAAATGGGTAGTTGATAATACGGATGAGTTATTAAAAAAAGATCCATATCATTTGAATAATATAAATTTAACCCTTACTACTTTGAAAAAAGAAGGTTATTTACAAGATATGTTTATTGAAAATCCTAAAAATAAAAAAATAATGACAGGCTGTGTTGTGGTTAGTTATCAAAGTAATAAAAATCAGTATGAATATACTTACGAAGATGGAAAAGATACTTATTCTAAAGATGATACTAAGGAAAATAAAAGGACAGAAGAAATGGCTGGTTGTAATAATAAAAAAGGTTATATTTATACTTATTTTAAGAACAATAATAAATTAGAAAAAACAAGTGGTAATAAAAACTCAAATGGTGATGATATTAAATTATCAGAAATATTTGCTGATACGTTAATTTCTAAAACAGATAGTGGCTTAGAAAATTTAGGAGATGAATATTTCTTTCAAGGATTAAATCCAACAAACTATGTTAAAATAGATGGTTATGATACGATATGGAATGTACTTTCAATTAACACAAGTGATAAAACAATAAAACTTGTTGCATCAGCTAAAACAATAAATTCTACTTTTCTAGCTAGTAGTTCCTTTAATGCAAATTCATATGAATCGTCTTCTGATTTAAAAACTACTTTAGAATCAAAAATAAATGAATTATCTTCTAATATTATTAAGAACGATGTAAACTTTAATGTTGGTGGTATAACTGATATTTCTAAAGGATATGATATTATTTCATCAGAAGAAAGTAATAATATTTTCACAGGAAAAATTGGAATTATTACTGCTAGTGAATATTTAAAAACAAAAAATGAAAACGGTAATACCTATCTTTCACCTACTACTTCTGGTACAGTGTGGACAATGAATTTTTCAAATAATAATCACGTTATTATTAATACGGATGGTAATTTATCAACAGCACCAATTGATGCAAATTCAAGATTTGTTTATCCAACAATTGTTATAAATGCAAATGTTATTAAAAAAAGTGGAACAGGAACTTCAACAACTGATCCATATGTTATTTCTGATATGGGAGCATAAAAAAATACACAAATAAGTGTATTTTTCAGATTGTTGACAAATTACCTATTTTGAAAAAATTAATTTTTTAATAAAATCAGAGTGGACTAAAATGTCTAAAAAAGAGCAAATATTAGGTATTTAATCCCTAAAAAGCACTTTTTTTATACTTTAGTGGGAGAAATATAAAAGGCTTTGTCACAGCCTGGAACATAAATAAATATTTATGTTTTTTTAAATGCAAAAATATGATAAAATAATAATAGGTGATAAGATGAATATAGATGATTTAGAAGTAAAAAAAGATTTAAAGATAGTTTTTATGGGAACACCAGATTTTGCCGTTCCTATCTTAGAAGGATTGTTTGAGAATTATGAAGTAAAAGGAGTTGTAACGCAACCAGATAAAAAGGTTGGGCGTGAAGGTAAAATAACAGAACCACAGGTAAAGAAATGTGCTCTTGAACATATGACCTTAGTTCTACAACCAGAAAATATTAAGGAGCAATGGCAAGATGTTGTATCATTACATCCTAATTTGATCATAACGTGTGCTTATGGGCAAATTTTACCAAGAGAATTATTAGTTTATCCAGAATATGGTTGTATTAATGTTCATGCTTCATTACTTCCAAAATTAAGAGGTGGAGCACCAATTCATCATGCTATAATGGACGGATACAAAGAAACAGGTATGACCATTATGTATATGAGTCCTGAAATGGATGAAGGTGATATTATTTCACAGAAAAAAATTGCGATTGATGATGACGATACAGCAGAAAGCCTTCATGATAAACTTAGTATAATAGGACGTGATTTACTATTAGAAACAATACCATCAATTGTTGATAAAACAGCTACAAGAATTAAACAAAATGATGATGAAGCAACATATGCCTATAATATAACAAAAGAAGATGAAAGAATCGATTTTAGTGCAACTAGAAGACAAGTGTATAATAAAGTTAGAGGATTAAATTCTTGGCCTGGTGCTTATGCAATGTTAGATTCTAAACGAATTAAAATTTGGAAATGCTATATGTCAGATAATAATTTTACAGGTTTACTTGATGGTCAAATAACTAATATTTATAATGATGGAATAGGTGTTAAAGTATCAAATGGTGAAATTGTTATAACAGAACTTCAACCAGAAGGAAAAAAGAAAATGTCAGCTCAAAGTTATATTAATGGTCTTCAAAATAAAGAAGAATTAATTGGTAAAATAATGGAGTAAATTATGGAAAAAGGAAAATTTAAAGAAAATTATCAATTATTTAAAAAAGCATGGAAAGATCCAAAATATAAAGCTATTATGAAACTTAGTTTATATTTAATATTTATTTTTATATTGATTTTGATGGTTAAGTTTTGTAGTAATCCTAGAGTTACTACAACAAATACAAAACCACAAGAATTAAATAGTGTTCAAAAAATTGAAAACACAAATAATTATGAATATACTATAAACATTAACGAAAATCAAAATATTACAGATATTAAAGGTATTAAATATCAAACTGTAAATGATTTTGAAATAATAAATACTCATGAAAAATATACAATTAAAGATAATATTATTTATAAAAAAATAAATAATGAAGTGGTATCTAATTTATTAAATATTAATCTTAATAGTTTATTTCTAGATAATATTAAAAATTACTTAGTTGATGATAATTTAAAAAATACGGTTGAATATGAAGGAAACGAAATAAAAAAAGAGTATTATATTTCTAATTTTAATATTTTTGAATCAGAAGTTTCAGGTAATATTATTTTAACAACTTATGAGAATAAAGATTACGTTTATAAAGTTGAAATTGATATAACAGAGGCTATTAAAACAATAAATCCAAGTATTAATAATTATAATATTACAATTGAATATAATAATATTAATCAAATAAAAAATTATCAAACTAATTAATATTGCAATTATGTTAATAATATGTTAAATTATTAGAAGTTAGGAGGAATAATTATGCAAACAGCATTAATTATAATATCAATTTTATTAATTGCTATTGTTTTACTTCAAGCTGGAAAAGCAGAGAGTGCTTCAAGTGCATTGACAGGTGGAAATGATAGTTTATTTCAAAACAGAAAAGAAAGAGGCGGAGAATTATTTATAACAAGACTTACTTGTTTATTAGGATTTGCTTTCTTTATGATTTGTTTTATAATCGGGTTCTAAGGCACTTAATAAAGTGTCTTTTTTGAAACATTTGTTCGATTTTTGTTTATTAAATATTTTTAATATGGTATAATTTAATCATGGAGATTTAAGAGTAGGTGATATCATATGTATAGTTATATTATTGGTGAGATAAAACAAATAGAAACGAGTTATATTGTTTTAGAAAATGAAAACATAGGTTATTTAGTTTATACTGCTAATCCCTATAAATTTAAAATAGATACACGTTATAAAATATATATATACCAATATGTAAGAGAAGATGAAATTTCATTATATGGTTTTGAGACCAAAGAAGAAAAAGAATTATTTTTAAAACTTATAAATGTTAAAGGACTAGGGTGTAAAATGGCTCTACCAATACTTGCAAGTGGACAATTAGAAGAAATAATTAGTGCAATCGAAAATGAAAATATTAGTTTTTTGAAAAAATTTCCTAAAATAGGTGATAAGGTAGCACGACAAATCATTTTGGATTTAAAAGGAAAATTAGTAAGCAGTAATATTGAAAAACAATCTAATGAAGAATTAATGGAAACATTGAAAGCTTTAGGTTATAAAAATAATGATATTAATAAAGTAATTAAAAATATAGATACCTCTTTATCAATTGAAAAACAGGTAAAAGAGGCTTTAAAATTACTTCTAAAATAGGAGAAAACAATGCGTTTAGATAATTTAGAAACAAAAAAAGAAAAAATAATAAATGATATTTTAAAGCAACAAGTAAACTTAATTAATGTCATTAGGTTTAATTATTCAAATGTAAAGATTCGTCTATCACTTGATGAATTAAAAATAATTGATGAAGTAATTTTTAATTATATGGATAAAAAAGGTAAACTAAAAAAATACTCTGATTTTATGTTAGAATATTTTTCGAATTTAATGTACGATGTAGTGCTTGAAGATGAAAAATTAGATTTTGAACTGGTAAAAAGAAGTTTTGTTTATTTAAATATGAATATTTTTGAAACAAGATTGATATTAAACAAAATGAGAAAAAGATTGAAAAATGAAGTGAAATGTAAAATTTTAGAGTTTCCTAAAAATAGGAGGTAATTAAAATGGATGAGAGAGTAATAACTAATCATGAATTACAAGAAGATTCATTTGAAAAAACGATTAGGCCTGATAGTATTGATGAATATATTGGACAAACTGAAGTAAAGAATAATTTGGACGTTTTTATAAAAGCATCTAAAATAAGAGAAGAATCTTTAGATCACGTTTTATTATATGGACCACCAGGTCTTGGTAAAACAACGCTAGCTTATATTATTGCAAATGAACTTGGAGTTAATATTAAAACAGCAAGTGGACCCTCTATAGAAAAAAGTGGAGACCTAGCTGCTATTTTATCAAGTTTAGAAGAGGGTGACGTCCTTTTTATTGATGAAATCCATCGTATGCCAAGATATATTGAAGAAATATTGTATCCTGCAATGGAAGATTATGTTTTAGATATTATCGTAGGAACTGATTCATCAAGTCGTAATATTAGAATAGAACTTCCACACTTTACTTTAGTTGGGGCAACTACCAGAGCTGGAGATTTATCAAGTCCTTTACGTGATCGTTTTGGAATTATTTCAAAATTACAATATTATACTGAAGAAGAATTAGTTGAAATTGTTAAAAGAACGGGTAGAGTTTTAGAAACAAAAATAAGTGAAGAAGCAGCTATTGAACTTGCACGTCGTAGTAGAGGAACACCAAGAATTGCTAATAGATTATTTAAAAGAGTACGTGATTTTGCCATTGTTTTAGGTGATGGAGAGATAACACTAGATATAACAAAAGAAGCTTTAGATCGCTTGAAGGTAGATAGCTTAGGATTAGATGATACAGATTATAATTTGTTAAAATCAATAATTGAAAAATTTAATGGTGGTCCAGTTGGAATTGAAGCAATAGCGTCATCAATAGGGGAAGAACAAACAACAATTGAAGATGTGTATGAACCATATTTATTACAAACTGGTCTTTTAAAGCGTACTAGTAGAGGAAGAATTGTTACTCAAAAAGCTTATGATCATTTAGGGATAAACAAAAAGGAAAATTCATGAAAGATTTTAAGGTTAAAATTATAAGTCCTGATAATGAAAAGACAGAACTAAATTATTTTGATATTTTGTTTTTTTGTCAGAAAAAAACAGAAGAGTATATTTCATTATCCGATGAAAATTTAATAAGGTTTAGAAATTTTAGAAAAAACTATACTATTTTTGATCCATATTTTGATTTTGTAATGTTGGAACTTAAATATATTTTATTGAATCCTTTTTTTGAGAAAGATGAATATCTTCTACCATATAATGGTAAGTATTATATAAATTCCCTATATAATACATCTATTAATTATGATGATTTAATTAATAAGAAACCCAATTTTTCTTTTGATTTTATGCCTGCAACTGATTATAACGTTTGTAGAAATAAGAAAACATTAAATAAAGATACTAGAATAGGCTTTTGTGTCGATTCAGAAGGAAATATTTATAATAATGATATTTTACAACGTCATTTGAAAATGATACATTTACTTTTGAATCAACACTTAATAAAAGAATTTGGTATTTGCAATAAGTATAAACATTACATTGAAGTACATGGATATCATAGAAAAGTTGATTTTTTTAGTGAAAAATTAGGGTACATGATTGGTTTTCCTTCTAATCAAAATACGCTTATTTTTAATTCTAAACTACTAACTAAAGAACAAAAAAAATATCTTGATTTATTTCAAGTAAAATATAAAACAAAAATAGAAGATTGTTATCGAAATAAATTTATTAAATAATAAGGAAGTGAATGTATGAGAACAGATGATTTTGATTTTGAACTACCAGAGGAATTAATTGCTCAAACACCAATTAAAAATAGAGATCAATCTAGAATGCTGGTATTAGATAAAAAAACTGGTAAAATTGAACATAAACATTTTAATAATATATTAGATTATTTAAATGAAAATGATGTTTTAGTTTTAAATGATACAAAAGTTATGCCAGCAAGATTATATGGTCAAAAAGAAGAAACAAATGCTTTAATTGAAGTTTTACTTTTGAAAGAAAAAACTAATAATACTTGGGAGTGTTTAGTAAAACCTGCCAAAAGAGTAAAAATAGGAACAGTGGTTAATTTTGGAGATGGAATATTAAAAGCAAAATGTATTGAAATAAAGGATGAAGGAATTCGTGTTTTTAAATTAATATATGATGGCATTTTATATGAAATATTAGATAAATTAGGAGAAATGCCATTACCACCATATATTCATGAAAAATTAGAAGATAAAGATAGATATCAAACTGTATATGCCAAAAATATTGGAAGTGCAGCTGCTCCTACAGCGGGCTTACATTTTACAAAAGAATTATTAGAAAAAGTAAAAGAAAAAGGAATAACCGTTTTATATATAACACTACATGTTGGATTAGGTACTTTTAGACCAGTTAATGTAGAGGATGTTACAAAACATAAAATGCATAGTGAATTTTATATGATGAGTAAAGAAACGGCTGAAATTTTAAATAAAGCTAAAAAAAATAATCAAAGAATTATTAGTGTTGGAACAACAACTACTAGAACATTAGAAACAATAATGAATCTATATGACGAATTTAGAGAATGTAGTGGATGGACAAGTATTTTTATTTATCCAGGATATGAATTTAAAGCTATAGATAGCCTTATTACTAATTTTCATTTACCAAAGTCTACTTTACTTATGTTAGTTAGTGCTTTAGCAGGAAAAGATAAAATTATGAAAGCATATCATGAGGCTGTAAAAGAAAAATATCGTTTCTTTTCATTTGGTGATTCGATGTTTATAAAATAAAGACTTTTAAGTCTTTTTTTGATATAATTTAAGCAGGTGGTATTATGACTGAGGAACAATATGAAATAATAGATAGTATTATTGAAGATTATATTTGTCATTACGATGTTTTTTTTGGTTATAACTCTTCTTTTTTTTACAATCTATATATTAATAAAAAAGAACTTAACATAAGCAAAGAAGAATTACCATATCAAAAGAGTAGTGCAACTGAAACATTAAAAAAAATAAAGGAATATTACAGTGAATTTTATCCCGAAGTATTAGAAAAATTAGATAAAGCATTTAATAATGGTATTTTTAATATTCATTATCGCGACGAAGATTTAGATTTAGATGATCTTTATTTATCATCAAAGGAAGATATAGTCTTCTATCAAAATGAAAATATAATAAATATACCATTATTTGGAGATGTTCGTGATATTATGATTACAGCTCATGAAATAAGACATTTTTTAAATCAACCAAATACAGCAGCAAGAAATAATATAAATGATTTATTAACAGAAGGATTATCTCAGTTTGAGGAATATCAAATATTGGAATTTTTATATAATAAAGGCGAAATAAACTATAAGGATAGATTGAAATATTATAATGATGAAATGATTAAATTCAAAAATTTACGAAGGGATGTTATTTTTATTTTAGAATTAATAATTACCAAACAACAATTAGGAAAAATAAACTTAGAAAATTATTGCTTTTTATTTAAAAATAATGATACCAAAATTTTTGAAGCAAATTGTAAAAACTTTTTGAATGATCATGGTAATTTTGAAGCAAATAATTGGCATCTTTTAGGACATTTTTTAAATGCTTATATGATTGAACAATATGAAAATAGTGATAATTTTATTGAAAAATTTAAGAAACTTAATGATAAATTACTTAATAATAGTGGCATAGAATGTTTGAATGATATAGGCCTAGATTTCAATAGTGACCAAGTTATTTCTCGATTAGATGAATCAATGAAATATCTTGAAAGCAAATTTTGTAAGGAGAAGACAAAATGATTATAGTAATAACAGGACCAACAGCAGTTGGTAAAACAAAACTAAGTGTTGAATTAGCTAAAAAAGTAAATGGCGAAATAATAAATGCAGATTCAACCCAAATTTTTAAGGAACTTGATATTGCGACAGCTAAAGTAACAGAAGAAGAAAAAGAAAACATTCCCCATCATTTACTTGATATAAAAGACATTAATGAAGAATATACTGTTTTTGATTATCAAAAAGATTGTCGAAATAAAATAAAAGAAATACTATCAAAAAATAAAACACCAATATTAGTTGGTGGTACAGGCCTTTATATAAAGGCTGCTTTATATGATTATAAATTTAATAAAGAAACAATTAAAAATGACTATTCAGATTATAGTAATGAAAAGTTATACGAAAAATTATTAAAAATAAATCCAGAAACAAGTATTCATAAAAATAATCGTAAAAGAATTGAAAGAGAATTAGATAAATATTCAAATAATAGTTTTAATCAAAAAAAAACTGATAAATTACTGTATGATACAACCTTTATTGGTCTAACAACTGATAGAGAAAAATTGTATGATAAAATTAATAAGAGAGTAGATATAATGCTTCAAAATGGATTATTAGAAGAAGCAAAAAAAATATATGATACTAAAATAAAAACAAAAGCAGTACTAACACCAATAGGATATAAGGAATTGTTTGATTATTTTGATAACAAGTGTAGTTTCGAAGAAGCAATTGAATTAATAAAACAAAGAAGTAGAAGATATGCGAAAAGACAATACACTTGGAATAGACATCAATTTGATCTAAAATGGTTTAATGTTGATTTTGAAAATTTTGATAATACTATTGATGAGGTATATAAGTATATAAAAAATAACGAATAAATCGTTATCTTTTTAGTTTATTAAAGAATATAATGAAGATACTTCCAATTATAAAACAAATTATAGAACTAATTAGAATTGTTAGATTATAACCACTTCTTGGAATAATAACAATTCCACTCATCATGACAAGTCCAAGGATCAAACTCATTGTCTTTTGACGATAATTATCTAAAAGATAAGTTGTTAATTTAGCGCTACCAATAATTCCAATACCAACACCAATGGCGATAAAAATAAGTGGAATTAAAACCATCGGTTCAAAAGAAGTTACATTTGAAACATAAGATTTATATAAATAATAATATCCAAGTACTAGTAAAACCATTGAACCAGAAATTCCAGGAAATAACATAGCAGCTCCACTGATAGCACCCATTACCATTAAAATTAAAATATATGCGACATCTAAATTTTTAGCAAGTAAATCTGATAATGGAACAACAACTTCTTTTTTAGCTGGAGCAAAATAAGCAAGAATACCAATTACAAGAACACCAATTATGAAAAATGGAATGGAAATTTTTTTATTATCCATTTCTTGTTTTTTTAACATTGGTAAACTAAAAATAATAAGCCCAGCAAATAAAAATAAAGTTTGATGTTCAAAAGTACTAAATAAGAAATCAAGTACTTTAGCAAAACCTACTAACCCTATTGCAACCCCAATCATAACTTGTAATAAAAAAGTAAAACTTTTCATACGTTCTTTAAAACTAATTTTAATTTTAAAAACATTAGAAATAGCTTCCATTGTTTTATCAAAAAGACCTAATAAAACAATAATTGTACCTCCACTAACACCTGGTATGATATTTGCAATTCCAATTGCCATACCACCTAAAAGATTCTTAATCATATTTCACCTCTAGGAAATTATATCAAAATAGGAAAATATTTACAATAAGAATAGAAATATTTGAAAATATTTGATATAATCGAAGTATATTATAAATAGAGGTGAGAAGATGTTTTCGAAAAAAGATAAAAATAAGAGTAAAACAGTTGATACAACTAAAGTAAATGAAGTATTAAATCTTTCTAAAAAAATACTTGAAATTGTTTATTTTTTAGTTATTATATTAGCCATTTATATTGGTATAAGACTATTTAAAGAATTAAACTTAAAATCAACTTTTATAATCTTATTAAAAACAATATCACCACTTTTTATAGGAATTTTTATTGCTTGGCTTTTTGATCCGTTTGTAAAATTGCTGAATAAAAAAGGAATTAGAAGAGGTCTTGGAACAACTATAACATATTTAATATTAATCGGTGTAATGGCCTTGATTATATGTTCTATAATTCCACTTCTTTATGATCAAATTAATGATTTTGTTAAAGTAATTCCAACCGTATTTGATTTTATAAAAAATAAAGCAGAAGGAATATTTGATAACTTAAATAGTATTGATTATATAAATGGAGATGCTATTAAAACACAAATGTTTACAATGATTGAAAACTTTGGTTCAAATCTTACAGCATCTTTACCAACACTTTTAATAAATGTTTTAAAAACATTCTTCTCTTTTGCTGGAAGCTTTGTAATAGGTTTGATAATAGGGTTTTATTTATTACTTAACTTTGATAGTGCGAATGACCTTATCATAACATTACTTCCTAAAAGAATGCGTAACGATGCAAGAGACTTAATCAATGAGGTAAATACTTCACTTCGTAAATTTATTCAAGGTTTATTACTTGATGCTTTATTAATATTTGTTGTTATGGCAATAGGATTTAGTATTACAGGACTTAAAGCACCATTATTATTTGCTTTATTTTGTGGAATCACTAACATTATTCCTTATGCAGGACCATATATTGGAGGAGTACCAGCTGTTATTGTAGGTTTCTCTCAAAGTCCAATAATTGGTATTATAGTACTTGTTATTATTGTTGTTGTTCAATTTTTGGAAGGAAATTTATTACAACCACTTATAATGAGTAAAACAACTAAGTTACATCCTGTTACAATTATGTTAGGATTACTTGTATTTGGTTATTTCTTTGGTATAATTGGTATGGTTATATCAACACCAATTATTGCTGCTTTAAAATCAATTTTTATGTTCTTTAATGATAAATATGAATTTTTTAATAATTAAAACAAAAATAAGGAAAAAGTAAAATAAGATAAAATGTCTAGAAAGTTCGTGGTTGATGAAAACGAAACATTTACTTATTTGAAAGCTATCCTTTAGTGCAATTAAAAATTGCCGGGTAATACTCGTTATAAAAATTAAGACTAATTAGGATGGTACCACGGCTTTTCGTTCCTAGAAATAGCACGTGGTTTTTCTTTTGAGAGGAGAAAATGATGGAAAATAAAAATCCAAATATTTATATTATATGTGGTAAAGCAAGATCTGGAAAAGATAGTGTAGCTAAAATAATTAAAGAAAATAAACAAAACAGTACTATCTTATCAATAACAAAGCCTTTAAAAGATTATGCTCAAATAATTACTGATTGGGATGGTAGTGATAATAATAAACCAAGAGATTTATTACAACAGTTAGGAATAGAATTGATTAAAAATAAGATAGATAATAAATTTTTAATCAAAAGAATAATTGAAGATATTAAAATTTTATCTTATTATAAAAATAATATAATAATTACAGGTATTAGATTAAAAGAAGAAATAGAGAATATAAAAAATAATTTTTCAAATGTTATCGTAATTAAAGTAGTAAGACCAAATTATGATAATGGATTATCGATAGAACAAAAAAAACATATTACGGAGACAGATTTAGATGATTATACTCCAAAATATGTTATAATAAATGAAGAAAAAGAAAACTTGAATGATGCTGTAATAAAAATGCTAGAAGAGGTGGAATATGAATAAAATAATCGCAATCGTTGGAATGTGTGGAAGTGGTAAGTCAATTGCTTCAGATTATTATGAGGAAAAAGGCTTTGAAAAAATATACTTTGGTGGTGTTACTTTAGATAAATTAAAAGAGCAAAATTTAGAGATAACACCAGAAAACGAGAAAATGATGCGTGAAAAGTTACGTAGTGAATATGGAATGGGAGCATTCGCACTTCTTTTGCTAGATAAAATAGAAGAAGCTCAAAAGAATAATAATGTTGTTTTAGATGGATTATATTCGTGGGATGAATTTAAAATATTAAAGAAGAAATTTAAAGATGATTTAACGGTTATTTCAATCGTAGTTGATAAAAATAAACGTTATGAAAGATTAGAAAAAAGAAATATTAGAGCTCTAAGTTCTAAAAAAGCAGAAGAAAGAGATATTGCTGAAATCGAAAATTCAGCTAAAGGTGGACCAATAGCGTTTGCTGATTACTATATACTAAATAATGGTGATATGGATAATTATTTAAATAAATTAGATGAAATAACAAAAAATATTTTTAGGAGTGTGAAATAATGAATTTAAAAGATTTATATATTAATTTTTTTGTAAGTAAGGGACATAAACAAATTCCAAGTGCACCAATAGTGCCAGAAAACGATCCATCAGTTTTGTTTAATACAGCTGGTATGCAACCATTAATACCATATTTAATGGGGGAAGAACATCCTTATGGAAAACGTCTTTGTGATTATCAAAAATGTTTAAGAACAACAGATTTAGAAGAAGTTGGAGATAAAACACATCATACTTTTTTTGAAATGCTTGGTAATTGGAGTTTAGGAGATTATTTTAAAAAAGAAACAATCAATTATAGTTTTGAATTTTTAACCAAAGTTTTAAATATTCCAATTGAAAGATTAGCTATTACTGTTTTTGAAGGAGATAAAGATATTCCAAAAGATGAAATTTCAGCTAGTACTTGGAGAGAACTTGGAATAAGTGATAAAAAAATAGCTTATTTAGGTAAAGATGATAATTTTTGGATAGCAGGAGAAACAGGACCTTGTGGTGGCGATACAGAAATATTCTATTTTAGAAGTGATGATCCTATTCCTGATGTCTTTGATCCTGAAGATGATAGATGGGTTGAAATTTGGAATAATGTTTTCATGGAATTTTATAAAGATGAAAATGGAAAAGTAACAAAATTACCTAGAAAAAATGTTGATACAGGAATGGGTTATGAGAGAGTTGTTGCAGTTTTAGAAAATAAAGATGACAATTATACTACTAGTGTATGGAAAGATATTATAAGTAAGATAGAAGAAATATCAAATTTAACTTATGAAGGTAATGAAAAAAGTATGCGTATCATTGCAGATCATATTAGAACAGCAGTTTTTATAAGTGCTGATCCAGCTGGAATTAAGCCTTCTAATACAGATCAAGGATATATACTTAGACGATTAATTAGAAGAGCAATCAGACATGCTAAAAAAATAAATATTGATATTAATAGTGATTGGGAACAAGAAATAGCTATGTTAGTTATTAAAGAATATTCTAAATATTATAGTGAGATAAAACAAAATAAAGATATTGTTTTAGATGTTTTGAAAAATGAAAAAAATAAATTTAATCGAACTTTAGAAAAAGGATTACGTGAATTTGAAAAAATAGCAAAGAAAATAGAAGATGGAAAATTAAACAAAGATTTAGCTTTTAAATTATATGATACTTACGGATTTCCAATTGAACTTACTGTTGAACTTGCAAGTGAATTAAATATTAAAGTTGATGTTGAAGGATTCAAAGAAAAATTTAAGGCTCACCAAGAATTATCTCGTCAAGGAGCACGTGGAAAATTTAAGGGCGGACTTGCTTCAACTGGTGAAATGGAAGTAAAATATCATACAGCAACCCATCTTTTAAATGCAGCTTTAAAAATTGTAGTCGATAAAGATGTACATCAAAAGGGAAGCAATATTACAAGTGAGAGAATGCGTTTTGATTTTTCTTGCGATCATAAGCTTACTCCAGAAGAAAAAGAGAAAATTGAAAATTTAGTTAATAAATGGATTAAAGAAGGGCTTCCTGTTACAAAAACAGAAATGACTAAAGAAGAAGCAATTAAATCAGGAGCTGAATGTATGTTTATTGAAAAATATCCTGATATTGTAACAGTATATAATATCGGAGATGTATCTTCTGAATTATGTGGAGGACCACATGTTGAAAATACAAATGAACTTGGTACTTTTAAAATTAAAAAAGAAGAGGCAAGTAGCGCTGGTGTCAGAAGAATAAAAGCGGTTTTAGAATAAAGATGTTAATTACATCTTTTTTTTCGACATTTTACGATTAAATAAATAATTATAATTTATTTGGTGATATTATGCGTAAATATTATTTATTTATAATCAAAACAGATTATTATAAAAATTACAAAAATAATTCTTTCGTTTTATATAATACTTTGCGCAATTTATATGTCTTAGATAGAAAAAATTTTTCATACGGCGTATCTCTTTATAACAGTATATGTCAACTTATAAGTAAAAACTTACTTACAAATTATATTAAAAGAAAATATCATCATAAACGAATTAATTCTAAAATTATTAAACTAATTTCATCTAAAGAAACAACCGCTATTCAAATTAATAAATCTTGTATTGTTGTTTTAACTAATTCAAATCTTCCTGAAGTGTTTAAAACTTTTTATATTTATAATAAAAAAATATTTGTTTGTGATTTTTATAATGAAGATTATTTTTGGATAAGTGATCAAATCAAAAAAATTGAATAAATACTTTGTTAACATTCTAAACTAGTTACATATAATGAAGTAGGTGGTTATATGAGTAAATTGACTAGTTTTAAAGAATTTGTAAAAAATAATCCAAGTTTAATCAAATTTGTAAAAGAAGATAAAATGACATGGCAAAAATTTTATGAAATGTATGATTTATATGGAAGTGAACATGAAGTTTGGAATGATTATTTAACTACTAAAAAAGAAGTTACTAAAGCTGCAACAGTAGCAAGTGCAACTGATTTTTTAAGCTGGTTTAAAAGTGTTGATCTAGATAGTCTTCAAGAGGGAATAAATAGTGTTAGTAGGGTAATTGGTGTTCTTCAAGATTTTGGAACTAAAGACACAACATCTAGTAATAAAGTAGAATATAAACCTCGACCTTTATATAAGCATTTTGAAGATTAATGACACTTGATATTCAATTTAAAATAAAAAATGATCCTAATTATATTAGATATTTACACGAAAATTCTTATTGGTATAAATTTTTAAATCGTAATCCTTCTTCATTTAAACAATTTGAAGAAGAAGTAAAGACGGCATATAAACTTCGTGCAAGTGATAAATTTGAAAAAACAATTGAAACAATTGAATTATTACAAAATCTTTTTTCAACCTTCAAATAATGTGTTAAAATATAATTAGGTGATATAATGCGAGTTATAAGTGGAAAATATAAAGGTAAAAATTTGGAAGGTTTTGATATAAATGGAACAAGACCAACGATGGATAGAGTTAAAGAATCATTATTTGGTAGTATTCAAAATAAGGTAATTAACAGTGTTTGTTTGGATTTATTTGCAGGTAGTGGCTCTTTAGGTATAGAGGCTTTAAGTAATGGAGGAAGTAAGTGTTATTTTGTAGATAATAATTACGAAATAATAAAGAAGCTAGAAAAAAATCTAAAAGGTATAGATAATAGTACTCTTTTAAAGAAAAGCTATGAAGAGGCTTTAAAATATTTCAAAGATAGTGAAATTAAATTTGATTTAATTTTTCTAGATCCTCCTTATAAATTAAATCTAATAAATAAGGCAATAGATAAGATAGAAGAGTATCATTTATTAAATGATGATGCTATGATTATATGTGAATATGAAACAGAGAAAATAGATAGAACTGAATTAGAACTTTTAAAAGAAAAAAAATATGGTAGTAAATATATTAAAATATATGAAAAATAGCATATATTTTTTTGTTGAAAAATTGTTTTTATTTCTTTAAAAATAAGACAAAAATGTAAATTGAACTTGATTTTATGAAGTAAAAAATCACACTTTTATAAAAGAATGTGATAA
>OBHU01000492.1_pt1 | contig 30818 bp, 33 predicted proteins | sample 1519071 | NCBI WGS metagenome assembly OBHU01 (sample SAMEA2452135, study PRJEB22498) | human gut metagenome
TGCCTGTTGGAGGCTATCCGCTTGTTATGGCGGGAACCGGCGTTCCGATAGGAACACCAATATCTATACCGTCATGTCGCCGAACTTCACCGGTTACGGGATGCGCACGGGCACCCGACCAAGGAGAAGTTAACGGCCCGGAGATGGGCGGGGCATATTCAACGGCAAAAGACGGAAAACAAAGCATTACAAAAGAGAGTAATGTAACGATGAAATGTAAAATAGAATGATTTAGATATTTCATCAGTGTCTCGATCCTTGAAAAGATACTTAAAAAATTAATGGTAATGGTTTCGATGTTGTTTTACATTATCCCAAGTATCGGAAAATGTTCGGTATTTTCCGGAATTTTTATATGCCTGTTGGCGTAATTTCCCCATGCCCCATCCGGCAGCGTTTCTTGTTGCTCCGGCTGCCATCCCCATGCCGGATTCTGCTAAGTTTCTACTGCTAATGGTTAAGCCGTTCGTCATTGCCCCGGCAAATTCCACCGCTTGCCCAAAGAGATAGGCAATAAACAGCATGGAAATTGTACTTCCGAATAAGTTTGGGAGAAGTTTTTTTAAACCATTATCATCTATACTTGTTAGGGTTCCAATATCAAAAGAATTGTCAATAAAAGTGGAAAGAAGGGCGACCATGAAAGAAGCGACCATCACCTTTACGGCACAAGTAAGAAGGATCCCCCATGTTTTTTCACTGATGGATTTTGTCCAATTCAAGACGCCGAAGGGGAGAAGGACGATTGAGAGCCCGCCAATAATGACAAACTCCATATTTGTGATGAAAAGTGTATAGGCAATTTTTGTAAAAGCATAAAGGGCAATCAAAATACAAAGAATGGCAAGCAGCCAAACCAAGATGGCATTTAAACTAATGGAAGCACCATTATACACTTTAGCTAAGAAAGAAAAGACAACGCCTAAGCCTTTTAAGACCAAGGTTCCGCTGGTCATTGTTTCTTCTGCGCCCCCGGCAAAAAGCCCTAATTGTTCTCCGGACTGCTTAATCATTGTGAAAAACATGCCCCAATTACGGATCAGGAAAGCAAAAAAACCAATTTGAATAATTTTTACAAATAGATTTCCAAAATTGAAAGAACCGGAAAAATACATTTCCCAATTTGAAGCGATAGAGATTATCCCCAGCACGATAAGAAGGTCAATGAGGGGATCTGTTAAGTTTAGGATCCCTGATGCCACGGCTTTCTCTATCGTTGCCGAGAGATCATCAAAAAGTTTTAATAGAGAAGTTGCAGTTGCTTCCATTATCTCCACCCGACCTTTTCAAATTCCCGGTATAGTGTAGGTGTTTGTGTTTTTATTCCTTTTTGTGCTTTTGCGGTAGAAAGCATATCTTCCGCTGCATTTGAAAAGTCGCTGCTTGCTTTTTCCATGATTGCTTTCCCGCCGTCCTTTTCGAGTTTTTCACCGGTTGCCTTAATAGCTTGCTGCTTGGCCTGCAATGCAGTGATTTCATTGGTTATATTTTGAGAGTTTATTGTTTCAGCCTGTAAAATGTTCTGGAGCTGTGCCAGATCTTTTGCGCCTTTTGCATTAGCAATTTCGGCCGTGGTTTTCTTTATTAATTCTTGCGAAGCCGCTAATTTTTCCTGATTTTTATTTATCATTTCCGTAATCTGGATATTACTTTCTTCCAGTTTTTCACGGTTTGCATTGATTTTGGAATTAATACTGGCAAATGTGGTATTTCTATAATCTAAATTGGTAAGATCCTGAAAATTTTGTTTATAGGCATCTTTGGCTGATATAACACCGGAAATTAAACTATTCATGCTTTTTTTCACGTTGTTATATTCGTTGTTAATTACAGCGATTTCATTTAAAACGGGATCAATATTATCTCTTTTCAGATTTTGCAAGTTCTGTATCTGATTATTGATCTGCTGCTTTAGATGATTGATTTGTTCCGTTGCCTTCTTGATCTGCTGCACGATTTGAGCGTAAACCCTTGAATCATGTACCGGGTAGACCGCAAGAGCCTTAGAGCTTGCAGCCGTCACCGCCAGCAGCAGCGACAAGCCTAAAAGAATTTTCTTTTGTTTTCCTGCTAAATTCATCATGATACCCCCTTTACTTTTTTCCACTCACGGATAAATTCTGCCGGTTTCAGATCGGCCAATAAACCGGCCTTCTGTTGGTCAATACGATTAGTCGATGCAATAAACGCCAATTCCACCGGGGAGAGGTTTAAATCAAATACACGGCTGCCCAGCTGCGATTTATAGTAATATTCCTTCCTGCTTTTCAGTGATTTCACTATTTCTAACTCCCGGTCATTCAGACCAAATTCCCGGTACAATTTTTCAGAGAGTGGGGTCATTCCTTCATTAGCCAAGAAGATTTTAGTAAGCATATTTTCTGAAATTACCGGTTTTAAGTCATCGGTTATATCGGATAAATTCTGCGTTGCCATGATAACGGCAGCGTTCTTTTTTCGTAAATCTTTGATATATTCAGCGATTTTTTTTCTGAAGGCATCGTTCCGGAGAAAAAGCCAGCACTCATCCATAATGATCAAAGCAGGCACTTTGGATAGTTGCGATTCGATCCGATGGAAAAGATAATCCAATGTAGGGGCAAGGATAGATTCATTTTCCATAATCTTTTCCATTTCAAATGCTTGCCAGTTCCCATGTCCAAATTTATCTTCATCGTTGTCAAAAAGTCGGCCGTAAGTACCACCGGATCCATCCGAACCGATAAGAGAAGAAAGGATAGAACGCCATAATTCGCTTTGTACTGATGTGGAGAGCAGTGTGATTGTCCGTAAGTGTTTAGGTGTTCCGGCAAGAGATTTTAAAGCTGTTAAAAGCAACGATTCTTCATCTGTGGTTATTTCCACATTCCGAGAAGAAGCGTATCTTTTTAGCCATTCAAATACCCAGATTAATTCGTTGGCATCATCAATATTGGCCAACGGCTGGAAAGCGATACTGTCATCTACAAGAAGATTATAGAAATTACCGCCCATGGCCTGTGTCAATACACGGGAAGAAGCGGATTTATCAAAAATAAAGATTTTAGCGTCTTTATATTTCAGGAAATTACAGGTAATTGCGTTTAAAAGAACGGATTTACCTGTTCCAGTAACGCCGGCTATGAAGGTGTGTCCCACTTCATCTACATGAAGATTTAAGTAAAAAGGAAATTGTTCCGGTGTTTGACATTTTAAAAGGGGCATAGACTGCAAGCCTAACTTTTCAAAGTGTTCATTTTTTTTTTGACCTTCCCAGCGTGCAGAAAGAGGCGCACATGCTGCAAAAGTTAAAGAATGTACAAGAAAACGGCGTACATTCAGTTCATAAACGGAAGGGATCGTGGAAAGCCAAGCAGACGTGGCATTATCTTTTTCCACTGTGGCAATAAAGCCCATATCATTTACAATTGTTTTCAGTTCTTTCAATTCCAGGTTAAGGACATCCGGGTCTTCATTCATAAGCACAATATTTGTCGTTAAGTAACCAAGACTGATTAAATCCTGCTCCTGTTCCATCAAAAGATCCTGTGCTTCTTCTTCATCCCGGAGTGCAGCGGGATCCACTTTCCCGCTGTCTTTATTCTGCAAAGCTTCATAAAGCATGGTAAAAGGTGTCTTGGCACGCTGCCGGTGCTGCTGCTGTATCTTCAGGTTCTCTTTTTTAGCATCCTCTTTTGATAAAGCAATCCACCGGGTAGACCATCTAAATTCACTCTTGAGAGAATTTAATTTATCAAACATAAACGCATGGCAAGTGGCAGGAAGATCTTTTATACCGACCGTCCCAATATACTTATTCCCCAATTTAGGCTGCCGTCCCGTGATTAAAGGGCTATCAGATAAATTCTGCACGATATATGCCCTGTAATTGGCCTTTATGACGTGCCGGCTGTCGCTGATCGTGGAATGAAGGTAAGTTAATGTTTCTTCTGTCGTGAGCGGGCGGATATTTGAAAAATGCCTATTCAAAAGGGAAACAATTTCTTCTACATTATCCAGAAAGTCCGCTTCCGCTTTTGCCATAAATTCCCCATTCTTCATCATTTCATTGTCCATTTCCTGCTGATTGGCACGGATATTGAAAACGTTGATAAAGTCCTTTACGGCCTGTTTTACTTCCTTTAAGACCGTTTTATTGTCTTTATCTACCACGTTTTCAAAACGCTGGAGAAAATCGGAAGGCTGCCTGTACACGAAAGTCAGAAAATACCGCATACGGTAATTATTTTTTCCGGTAAGATTTTTCTCCCGGATCGTGTCCAGTTCTGTGGTCAACGGATTTTCTATTGATTTATCCATATATTCCATGTCTTTCGTTTTTTGCGCTTCCAGATAAACAATGAAACCGCTTTTCAGACGTTTGAACGCTTCATTGATATGGTCAATATAAAGCTCTTGATCCGCATCTGTCATGCGGTAAGAATCTTTCCCTTCAAAAATGAAGGTTTTCTGGATAGTCCGGTTATTGTTAAAAATAACAGCGTTATTCGTCATCACTAACCATGTAACAATGTCGGAAAAGGTCCCTGTCTTGAGTGCCATAATAGCTCCTTTATATATTTTATTGATATGTATTTAATATATAATTAATATATCAAGCATATCGAAAAAATATTTATTTAATATGTAAATACTATACTCTCTTTAGTCAGGGAAATAGGCATCCTTATACTTTAGATTTTCCTGCAAGATCGGTAAAATCTTATAGTCAATGCGCATAAGAAGAACAAGAAGAGCATATAGCGCAATAATCGGTAAAATGCCCCGCCATGACTGGAAAAGAATAATACTAAGCATGGATAAAAGAATGATGAAGATCATCATGTTGCGGGGAACACCACCCCACAACATTGGCTTAAATAAACTCTTATAGGTTGGAATTTCCATTTTACATACCATCCGCAATCCATTGAACGATTGTTGGGGCAAATAAAGCGATTGAGATAGCAAAAAGAATAATTAAAAAACGGCGCATACCATCTCCGGCGTTACCTGCAAACAGACCAATAGCAGCCACGACAATCCCTAATATGCCCAGTGTCATTGGCAGCGGGCCGGTCAGTTCATCCTTAATATCATTTAAAATACCTGTCCACGGCCATGTCCTGGCGGCGAAAGTATGAAATGCCGGAGTAAAAGCAAGCATGCTTCCGTAAACAGCGGCTACTAACTTTGCCGGCTTTGCCGTTACAAACGTTTTCTTAACAAAATTTACCAATTTCATTTTTTCTTCCCCCTTAGGAAAATAACTATATCAAGCATTTTTTACATGCTTGTAAACAAAACCATTAGTAAGTGGATCATAACGATCAACAAGGATTATATCCTCAATTAGCCGTTTTGTTCCTTTTTGGGTGACTTTTTTTTGGATGCTTATAATGGCATCCACGGAAGCCCCGATAATAGACCTGATTGTTGGTGTTTCACTGGCCTGTGACGACTCTCTTATAAGCAATTCAAGACGGCTGAAAGCATCCACTGTGCTATCTGCATGAATCGTGCAGAAGCCCCCGGAATGGCCGGTATTCCACGCTTTTAGCACGTCATAAGCACTTTTATCACGGACTTCACCGATAATGATTCTGTCCGGTGATAAACGTAAAGAAACGAAAACTAAATCCTGAAGAGTAACTTTTGTTTCTTTATTGCCGGATGTTGTCATCCGCTCTACATCTGGGGATGAATACTGTAATTCTCTTGTGTCTTCTAAGATCAAAAGCCTATGTTCCGGTACAAGTTCAGATAACTTTTTTAGAATAGCGTTTAAAAAAGTTGTCTTTCCTGATCCAGTAGAGCCAACAACGATTACATTTTTTCTGTTTCGGATAAGATCCAGAATACAATCATAATAGGCAGCGGAAAGACTGCCATTTTCCTTATAATCTTCCAGCGAAAAAATCGTTTGAGGAAGTTTTCTAAGGAAAAATACCGGGGCTTTAACGACCGGAGGATACATAATCTGCGCCCTGATCATAAGTGCATCCAATTCAACGCCTAACAGCGGTTTTTTATCGCTTATGATTTGATCGTTATAGCCAGAAATACTTTCACAAATACGGCGGATATGAGCCTCATCAATACGAATATTTGTATTTTTTCGGCCATAGATTGTATCTATACGGAGAAATCTATCGTCATTTACATAAATTTCATTGACCGTATCATCTGATAAAAATCTTAAAATATCTTTACCGAAGCTATTTTCAATAAATTCAGCCTGCCGGCGTTTTTTTTCACTGACAGCATTTTTACCTGTATCAGGCATAAACACTCCTTACCGCTGCGAAAAGTTGAAAACGGAAACAATAATTTAATTCTTTGCGAACCTATCTACATATAACGGGCTTCTGTTTAATTTCAATCCATGCTTCAGGCTACCCGATGTGAAAAGCCATCGTGTGCCATTCCGCAGAGATTGAAACTACGCCCGAAAGATACGTTCTCTGTTATTCCTCATCAATACCGTCACTATCTTCTTCTTTAGAAGAAACTGTTCCGGTATCAATCGCTTCTAACGTGTCTTCGCCCAACTTAATACATTCGTTTTCAATACCGTCTTTGCGTGCCTTTGTTACTGCGCCAACGATTAGATAAAGATCCTTATAGCCAAGACCAAGTTTATTCAATTCATAAAACAAGCCTTTTGCTTCTTTAATAGAAACCTTATTTTGGCGTTCTTGAATCCTCTTTAGTCTAATCTGGACGCTTTCTTTCAAACGATCAATTGTTTCTTTGTCTTTGTTCAATTTTTCTAAATCAATTCTCATAAAAAACCTCCTTAAAGGATAAATACAAAATAAATATCAAATAGATATGTTTAATACATTTTTTAAATATAAAATAAATATAATTTATTTCAATATTGGATGCTATTTCCGTTGCAGCCGTTCCGGACGAAAACCAATCTTTTTATCCAGATCAGCAGCTTTACCCTGATCCATTTTGAAAACCATATCATCAGAAATAAACCATTTGTTTTTAGGAGATTTTATTGTTTCACCGTCAAAAAGCATAACAACATCATTTCCCAATTTCATTGTTTCGCCGGCTGTTAAAAGCGGACGGGCTTTTTCTATTTTTGTTATATTAGCAGTGGTGAATAGCCCTGCACTACGGCTTTCCTGTTTAACAATTTCTGTTGCATTATCAAAGAGCTTTGATAAATGCTCCGGGGTTATTTTGTCTTTCGGTGACATGTAAATCTGAACATGGCAGTTAGTTAGAATTTCATAGTTTTTATACGTTGTGTTGATCTGCTCCAATCCTTGTACAACAAACAAAATTTTAATTCCATAACTTGCTACATACCCGGAAGATCGAATGAAATTTTGCATTCTGCCGAATGCGGGAAATTCATCCATTAAAATTAGGCACTTATGCTGCTTCTGCGCTTTCGCTTCATTCTCTAAAGCTCTTTGCACGATAAATTCAACAATAATTTTAAATAATTTTCCCGCACGTTCCACATCGTTAGGTGGCATAACAAGAAATAGATCAGTTGGATTTTTCTTTCCCCTTAGATCACCAAGAATAAAATCGGAAGTGGACGTATTATCTGAAATGTTTTTTTCTGCAAAAATATTAAGACTTGTTATTGCAGTAGAAAGTATAGATCCGGCTTCTTTATCCGGCTTTGACATAAAGCTGCTAAACTTGCTCATAACAACAGGATGTTGTTCCGGGTGGTTTCTTGCTTCTTCCGTGAAAATCGTGATTTCTTTTGCCTTATCTTCTGTAATATCCATTAACAGATACGGTAAATCACTTGTCTTGTTCGGAATATATATTTCCGCCGGGAAATGGCAGCTGCTATTGTGCATTTCAGCGTCAAGCTGTTCTTGAAAAGAACAAATTTCATCGTCCGCATCCACGGGCTTTGTCATAAATTCCAAAACGTGGGCAAAATTGGTTTCGATATACCCGGGCATTCCTGGAGATAATCCACGAAGCATATTTAATCTGGCATGTTTATATTTCAGATGGGTAATAACGCCAATCGTTATATCCCTGGCATTATTTGACCAATGGGGATCTTTCCCTTCTTCAATCAAGATAGAAACTAAATTTTCCACATCACGGCCTTCATTTTTCGTTCCCCAGCGTATTTCATTGAGTGGGTTAAACCTAAATGTTGGCCTGTCATCAGTAGGCGCAAATTCTATTACTTCGTGGCCTAATACATTTTTCCTGTAACTTCCCGTCTTTGCGAGATTTTCCCGCTTCAAATCGGAAACGATAACAGAATCTTTGTAATAAAGGAGTGTAGGAATAATAATCCCTATACCTTTCCCGGCACGGGAGGGAGCACAAAGGAACGTATGCGCCGGCAGCGAATCAATGATATATTCCCGTTTTGTTAAATTGAGGGCTTCAAAAACAGAAAGAATATAAAACGTTCTTTTCTGATTTTTGCCGGTTAAATTATGGATGAAGTTATACAACTTTTCATAATTTATACCGCTGTACCAAACACCGCATATCACCCCGTTTCCTTGTTTTTGTTTATACGGTGATACCAGATTTTTCACAATATCTTTTCTTTTAGCCCAATGAGCGGAGCCGGAAGACGTCAACATTTCTTCTGTAAAACATTTTTTTATAAGAAATAACGCGCCCAGACTAAACAAAAAGCCAACGAGAGAAATGATTAATGACGGCTTTATAATAGTAGGGATTAAATGCCCGTAATTAACAGCTGCCTTAAAAAAGGCAAGCGGAGAGAAAATATAAGTATTCCCGCTATGGAAAAGTGCCATGTTTGTAAAAATAGGCATATAATTTACGGCTTTTACCAATTTCAGCATTGCGAAATTCTGAAAGATTATATTTATCAGTAAAAATGTACCGATATAAGCAAAAGCCTTCATCTTAACCTCATTTCTTAATTAGACCTTATGGCCGTCTACAAAAATTGGATTTTTTACACCATGCTCGATAAGGTAATTAATTACCTCCCGCAGCCGTTCTTGTCCGGTCGTGGAATTAGAAGATACTAATTTAATAGGCTTTTCAGGCGTTGATTTTGCAGCGGAAACTATTTTATCCAACAAAGCAGTATTTAAATCATTTGATATACCCTTTTTTTCTTCCGTGGCTACTTTTTTAGGAGTAGTGGACGTAGCTTTTTTTTGGATAATGTAACTTTTTTGTATATGGGTATGACTATCAAGATTACCCTTTTCGTCAACGTTAGCAAATGTGGAGAAGCTACTTGCTGTCAATAATACCCCAACGATTACTGCTAAAATTTTTTTCTTTTTCATGTCTTCTATCTCTTTCCATATGGTTTAATCCTAATATCCGTATGAAGGAGGATATTAAATTGGAAACCTTCCCGGATTACGCCGGTTGGTGTGACACTATTAGCATCTTTTGTGGCTATATCAGAAATTCCTTGTAAAATTTCCGTTACAGCTCCTTTCATGGCACTGTCTGTTGCACTTTCATTATTACTATTAGAAGAGGATGAAGATTTTGTGCTGGCACTTACGCCGCCTGCAAGAATAGCACCGGTCAACACAGAGCGAACTTTTACCCAAGAATGCTTAGTGTATTTATCCTTCAAACCGGCCTGTCCAATCCCGTCTATGGCTTCATAATTCGGAATCTGTACACTATGGCCGTTAGGGAAGATTATCCGGTGAAAACTGATATTAATTCTGCTTCCCGTCATCTGGATAGGCTCTCCAATCAAGCGGGAACCAGCCGGGATTAAAACGTTTTCACCGGTCACGGAATCATACACACTTTGACGAACAACGGCAATAACAACACTTGCCATATTGTCACTTGTTAATTTTGTTACCAGCGTTGCCGGAATAATCGTTCCTGCTTGTAATACTTCATTCGAATTTGCAATTTCATACTGCGGAATATCATATGAAACACGATCTGAATAAATTGCCCAGGAAGAGATAGGGATACTGCATAATATCATTCCGGATAATACCGCTTTTTTAATATCCATTTCTTATACGCCCCCTGATTCTTCTGTCATCTTCTATTACCTGAATATACCCATCTCCCATTGATTGGGTATTATAATAGCCATTACGCTCTGTAGATCTTCTTCCCGGGGCGGATGTACTCCGTGTACCGGGTTCATTTTTTAGATTAAAGAAAACCCCCGATCGATTAGCTTCCAACATGGACTTTTCACGAGAATCACGAGCCTTTTCTTCTCTGTCAAATTCTTTTTGTCTCCGCTGTTGTTGTAATTTATCTTCCTGTGTTACGATTGTCGGAGCCGGTGCTTGCTGCTGTACTGTCTGGCTATTTCCGGAACGTGTATTTGCAGCATGTTCAGCATTGTTTTTAGCTTCAGCTTGCGCCTGCAGCCGTTGATATTGCTGTCTGCCAGTTTCCTGCCGTCTTTGCTGCTCTTCTAGTTCTTGCAACTTTGAATTATTGAGCTGTGTAGTTGCTGTTGTTTGCGTGTTTGGATTAATTTTCTTTTCTTTTTTACCACCGGAAAAGAAAGCATAACTGCAAGCAAGGATCAAGACAAAAATTACAAAGTAAATAATCGATTTATTTACTTTTTTAGGGGAATCTGTGTCCGGATCTAACTGTAAATGTTCGCCTTCAGCGGGCTTTTTCATCCATAATTTCATTTCTTAGCTCCTTCCCCGTAGTTTTCATCAATGAAACGTTGCACAGATTCAGAACTTCCATCTTCTGAATCCGGTGGAACATCAGGAGAACCTTGTAATTCTCCTTCGAGCTTTGCAATCATTCCATCTAAATCTTCATTAGATAATTCCTGTTGCTGCGTTTCTTTAATAAAATCTTTTGCTTCTTGCATTTTCACGTCTTTAATCCGTTCTTTCAACGGAATGTAGAATGATTCAACAGGCAAAAGTTTTTCGGAATTGGATAGAGAATTATATAAACTGTTTACATCTATTCCGTCAGAAACGTTTATTTTTCCGGGAGAAGGAATATCATTATCCACATCCTTCTTGCTGATTAATAAGTAAGAATTTTGTGAATAAACCAACTTGATATTGTGCATTACTTTATCAATTTCAAGATAATTTCCTCTTAAACGGTAATTCACAAGCTGGAGCTTGCCTTTATCCCATTCATCGAAATAATAAACAATTGGCATATTTTCCCGGTTTTCTTCCGGTAACTCTATATATGTTTTCTCCCCGTTATCAAAAATAGAAAGTGGTAAATAAGAGCGTTTTACATTTTTATTTTTAGTTACCTTGTAATTGTTATTATGTTTTTCAGAAACGAGCTTATTGTAACGATTAACTCCGTCCTGAAGATCCTTTAAAGCAGCTGCTTTTTCCTGTTGTGCTTCTTCAAAATCATCTTTTGGATAAGTCCATAAAACGACGTATTCCATTTCTTGCCCGGCATTAACTATTAGCCGATAACTTCTGCGGTCAGTATTTATAATCAAATTTGTTTTCAATCCGTCAACTGTCGGTTTGATGTACACATGTTGAGTGCCAGAAACAAAATCGGTATCAACAAGCCATTGTACGGAATCACCGGTGGCAATTTTTGTAACTTTTTCATTTTGTCTAAGCTGAATATCAGTGACAAAGCCAACAACTGTATTTATTTCATACTGACTATAGGGTTCATATGTATATACGTTGGCCGTTCCGTCAGAATAATCAGGAGTATAGACAAAAGGAGAATTTGTTGCAGATGCAACGGAAACCGTTAAACATAAAGTAGACAATAATGCAAAAATCTTATTTCTTGTTCTCATTTCCGACCCCTTCTTCTGAAATTGAAAAATCTTTTATGATTAATCCTAACGGATTGGAAACAAGTAATTCTTTATCATCTAATCTTTCCTGTACCATATTAAAAGTACCAGTGTATGTTTTTGTGATTGATGTAGTCCCTCCAACAGGAATAAATACTTCATTCCATCGTACTTGATACGTATCTTTCATATTTGCAATTGGATTTACCGATAATATATTGATTCTATTAATGCCGGTACCAATCTTTTTTGTAAATTCATCTAAATACAAATTCTTAAATTTAGTTGCACTTTCTGGACTTAAGTAGTTAGTAGCTCTTTTGATATTTTTTTGTAAAACCGAAGTATCTAAAGGGATCTCTCTTACATTTTCAATAAAGCGGGAAAGAAAATAATTTACTTCTGCCGGCGTTACATCGTGATTAACTTCTTTTAAACTGCCGAGACTTGTAACATACCCGGTTTTTTCATCAACGGATATAACATACGGAATAAAAGTAGATCTGGTTGATACAAAAATTAATCCGGCGACAGAGATTGCCGTTATTATAGAAGACATAAAAGTCATTCTCTGCCATTTCATAATTTGGAGATCTTTCATTGAAAGAATATTCGAATAAATATTCTTTCCTTCATCGCCAACTTCCCGATAAGTCTTCTCTTCAGCCATTCATTTACGCTCCTTTGAAAAAATTTTTTATTGTGGTGGGCAAATAAATTTGCCCACCACAAAGAGGAACCTCTTTGCAAAACGGTGAGATCTCAAAAAGGAGATCTATTTATGCGTTTATATTTTATCATCAATTTGTAATAAATACAAATTTCATTCAAAAAGGGATGCTTGCCATCCCCCCACATAGTTATGGTACAATGGATTAAATTAAAGTAACTTTAGAGGTCGCAAGACCTCTTCAAAAATAGTAGAATGCCCACTTACACATATAATAAAATATTTCCTCAAAAATCCTTGATTTTATCGTTCATTTTATTATATGTAGCGGGCTTGCTGCGCAAGGGCTAAAAACAAAGACCCCTACGGTAGAAAAAGAAGTAAAGAGAGCTTAACAATGGCAACATATCATTGCAATATTAAAGTTGGAAAATGTGGAAAAACCATCCCCCATTTCGGCTATATTATGCGGAAGGGTAAATATGAAGAACGGAAAGATCTACAATATGCAGAATCTGGAAATATGCCGGAATGGGCAGAAACACCGGAAGATTTTTGGCGTGCCTGTGCTGCAAATGAAAGAGAAAGAGCCTATAGAGAAATAGAATTTGCTATTCCTAATGAATTAGAACGAGAAGAACAAATAGAGCTTGTGCAGGAATATATAAAAGAAATTATTCCTGAAAATGCCTATTCTTATGCAATTCATGAAGTAGATAGTGCTATCCATGGACAGAAAAATACCCATGTTCACTTGATGTTTTCTGAAAGGATCATGGATGAAGCGGCACTACTTATGGATAAAGAAACATTCTTTAAAAAGCATGGTAGAAGCAAAAGTGGAATTGAATATGGAGGATCCATTAAAGATAGGAGCTGGTCAGGCCGCGGAAAATATACCGGCACGGAGAAATTTATTGATGTACGTCAAAAGCTGGCCGATAAAATCAATAAATACTACGAAAAAAATAATCTCCCTTATAAGATTTCTGCCGACACTTTGGAAAATCAAAATAAAAAAATTATTTACAGTGGAAATATTGAAAAAAGAAAACCATATACAGACCGAATTGTTCGCATTGATGAAACAACATTTAGGTCATATCTTCCTGTTATTCGTTCTGAAATACATAAAGATAACCCTATTGAGAATATCGAAAATGAAGCTATTGTACAGCGGATTTATCAAGACCGGGAACGGATGCTGTACAAGAATATTCAGAAGGCCGTAGATGACCATAATGCAAGGCTTATTCCTACCGAAAAAGAGCAATACGAAGCCTTGATATTTGCAAATAAAGAATTTGAAAAATTGCGAAAATTCTATAATAGTCCCTTCAAAACAGTTAAGAATAAATTCAAGCCAAGCACCGATGAACACTATGATCCCCTTTCCCCGGATTATCGTGTTCTTGTGGCCTGCATAAATCAGTCAGAAACAATGGAAAAAGAATTTGTGGCAGATCTTATAACTGAAAAGATTACTCAAATTATCCCGGAAGAACGGTTATTTAAATATAGAGAAACATCTCCGGATAAATACCTTTTAACATTCCTCAATGAAAAGAGTAAAGGTACTTATAATGCTATTCATCAGAAGATCAGAAGTAAACAAAACCTTTTGAAATATTTGGAAACTAAAAATCAACCGGAAGAAGTGATGAAATTGCAGGAAGAAATAAACTTCTTGCAGAAAGAAAAGCGAACGATATATCAAAGCACAATGACCCCGGAAGGACAAAAGGAATTAGAAGATATAAAACGCTGCCTTCTATCCCCTATTGAAAAGATTGATGATATGTTGGAGCGGAGAAATAAACTTTTCTCACAAAAAAATGATCTTGAAAAGAAAATTGCTGAATTGCGAAATATTAATACAAAGAAACTATCTATTAAACTGATAAATAGCCGCTTCAATAACCATTTTGAAGATATAAAACAGGAAATTAACAGAAAAGAATTTAATCTTGACAGATTGAAAATCAAAGCAGGACGGATGCCTTCCAAAGAGCAGCAAAAAGTTATCAGTTTTTTAGAAAAAGACATTCAAGACAAAAAGACAAACTACATCAAAGAGCTGCAAGCAGCCATCAACGATCCGGAGAATAAAGAATATATCAAGAAATATATTAATTCTATCCGGCAAGAACTGAAGGAAGCAAAAGTTACCCTGGCATTTGTAAATCAATCTATTGATAAAGCTACATCTCCCCAAGAGAAAACTGTAGCAGATCTTATTTTTAACCGAGAGCAGCTGGAAAGCAAAATAAAAAGCTATAAATTTATTCGGGATGAAGATCTTACTACAAATTTATTAAATCAAAAAACCAATGGCCTATATCGGGAAATTCTCCAAACTATTGAAAGCAAAAAAACACTGCTAAAATTTGTTAGTAAGGATCCGGAAAAGAAAGCTGCTCTTTATGAAGAATTAACTGCTCTTCGGGAAGAAAAAGAATTTATTATATACGAGCATTTAACAGCGGACGACAAAAAGACTATCAATGCTGCAAAAGTGGAATTGAATAAAAAGATCAATTCCACGGAAAAAGCGATTGATAAACTAAAAGAAATAGAAAAAATAGCTGCAAAAGAGCTTCCGGTTGAAAGATGGCAACGGGTAAGGGAAAGAGTGACACAAATTAAACGAATCCAACAAAAACACGATGCATGGCAGAAACAAATAAAGAAAAAGAATAGTGAAAGAATAGAAAACATACAGGAAGCATTAGATTTTTATAACAATGCGGATAAACCGCTGGATTATTTTCTGAACAGGGCTATTAACGAAGAAACAGATGGCGAACTGGATAAATTGAAGGTAAAAATCAATGAAAAGCGGGAAAAAATTCAGACGGAACGAGCTGCAAAAAGACCAGTTGAGCATTTATATAAAGAACTTGATCAACTTAACACAAAGGCAAGAGAGCTACGGCTAAAATATCTTCCTATTGCCCGGGAGAAAGCTACAAAGATGAAAGAGAAATTTAAAACAAATAAAGGTAAATATCCCTTTAAAAAACTATCTTCTACCTATCATCGGATTGCAAACAGAACAAGGATCCCTGACAAGCTCAAAAATGCTTTTGAAAAGGCTAATCGGGGTACCAGCGCAAGCCGAGTAGATATTAAAGATGCATCTAAAATAGAAAATATGAACGAATTATAGAAAGAGAGGTGAGAAAAATGGATAATGAGTTTAAAATAATTCCGGAAACAAGCCCTAAGCATTATATTTCAGGATGGGAGGCATTAAATACACCTACTGAAGATAGAACAACGGCAGACTGGCATCCTTATGTTTATTGGTTAGCTACAAAAAAACATAAGGAAATCCCATTATATCAAAACAAGATGCTTGGCGATGAGGGAATAGAGTACCGCCCTATTATATGGTCGGGTGGAAAACCGGTTTATATTGCTTCCTTTGCAAGAGCAATAGCAGATATTTTATTTACCTTTCCTAAAGATCATCCACGAGTGTTAGAACTATATGGTTCCAGAGCATCTTTAATGACCCCGGAGATTGAAAAAAAGTTGTTTTCCTATCTATTACAGTTGCCAGATAAAGAAAAAGCATTATATTTCATCCTACATATTATTCCAACATTTTATAAGGAGTGGAAAAATGTACAAATTAAACATTGATGAAACGCAATTAAAACCGTGGCAAAAAGAAAGATTGGATGTAATTGGAAAAATACTTCCAAAATTTGGAGATAATTACATCTTAAAAGGGGGAACAGCATTATTATTCTTTTATGGTTTAGACCGTTATTCAGAAGATATTGATCTTGATTCCAAAAGAAAATATATGAATATCGAGAATAAGCTAAAGAAAATCTGTTCAGAAAATGGATGGACAAGCCACATAAAGAAAAATACCCCCACTACATTCAGAATGATGATCGATTATGGTGGAATTAGTGAAAAAGGGCTTTATCCTTTAAAGATTGAAATTTCCGGGCGAAATATTGATCTAATCGAAAAAAGTCCTTACAAAAAGATTGATGGTATAAATGTCTATGATATTAGTACCCTTGCACGAATGAAGAAAAATTCATTCGGAAATAGAGACGCAATCAGAGATCTTTATGATTTAGGTTATATCATTAAGACATCACCAAAAGCATTAACGGATGAGCAGTATATTGATATTAAAGAAACATTTAATTATAAAGATTTGATAGAAGTAGCCGTTAACTTAGAGCATGAACAGGAAATGAATCATACTTTTATATCTAAAACATTTAATCCATTATCCTATGTTCAAGAAATGGAGAAGAATATTGAAAAACAAATAAAAAGAATTATAAAGAAGGAAAACGATTTATCCCGATAAAATCAGGATAAATTTAAAGCAAAAACGGTGATTTTTTACAGAAAAGGAGATTTATTATGCAAGTGTACATCACAGAAAAACCAAGCGTAGCAAGAGCCTTAGTCGATTTTTTTAATCGTCACGGCGGAAATTTTAAAAAGGTCGACAAGTATTTTATTGATGAAAAGGCGGCAGCTACCGTCACATGGGCTTATGGTCATTTAATGTATCTTGAAGCCCCAGTTGCTTATAATCCGGAATGGAAAGCATGGAAACTTGACACGCTGCCGTTACAGCCGGAAAACTTTATCTTCCGGAAAGCCGTAAAATCAGAGGCAAAACAGCAGTATAAAACAATTAAGAACTTCCTCAAAGATGCTACTACTGTTATCCATTGCGGAGATCCGGATAGAGAAGGACAGGTTTTAATTGATGAATTGCTGGAAGGATTTAAAGGAGATGTGCAGCGGATTTTATTAAACGCGCTGGATGATGTATCTATCAAAAGAGCATTAGATGGCTTAGCATCCAATAAGAAATATAAAGGCTTATATGAAGCTGGAAATGGAAGAGCTTATATAGATTGGCTTGTTGGAATGAATTTCACAAGATTTTTCACAATAAAAGCAAAGCACGGCGGTTATACAAATGTCATGAGAACAGGCAGAGTAAAATCTCCGACTTTAAATCTTATCGTGCAGAGATGGAATGATCTACAAAATTTTAAAGAGAAAACTTTCTGGACAGCCAATCCGAAAGTCGAAATTAATGGGGATATTATCCCGGTTAAACTGAAGCCTAATACACATTTTGAAAATAATGTCGATGCGTTGATGGTACAAAATAAATTAATTGGTCAAACTGCAAATGTATTCATGATAGAAAATAAAGTAGTCACGGAAGCAGTTACAGAACTTTATAGCCTTGATACCTTGCAGATTGCAGCTAATAAATATTTAGGACTAAGTGCAAAAGACACGTTAGACTTCCTACAAGATCTTTATGAAAAAAAATATGTAACTTATCCAAGGTCGGATTGTAAATATTTACCGGAAAGCCAATTTCCGGCAGCCGGTGAAATTGTAAAGGCATTGAATGATAAAAGCGTTATCCACATTCCTATTCCAGTTCCGGGAGAAAAAATGCCGAAGCCATTTAATGATAAAAAAATATCTGCCCACCATGCTATCATTCCGACTACCGTTATTCCAGCTGCGGAAAGCATGAATGAAAGTCAGTATGATTTATATAAGTTGATTGTGGAAAAATATGTAAGTATGTTTTTCCCTGATTACAAATATAAAAAGGTAACAATAGAAATGACTGCCGCCAATCTTACCTTAGTCGCCAGCGCAAAAGAGGATATAGAAAAAGGATTTAAAGTCCTTGAACGAAACTCCGGGAAGGAAAAAGAAAATTCTGTATTAATTAATACAAAAAATATCGAAAAAGGATCTTCTTTGAAAATCCACAGCGTTGATATTCAAGAGGGAAAAACAACTCCCCCAGAGCTATATACCGAAGGTTCCCTTATTAAAGCTATGAATGGTATTTCTTCAGACAATAAGGAACTGGCCGCAAAATTGAAAGAAGTTAAAGGTATTGGAACTCCTGCGACCAGGGCAAATATTATTTCTGAACTTTTAAGCGAAGAATTAATTATGATGAAAAAAAAGGCCATCATTCCAACTGAAGCCGGTATTGAATTAATCAATATTTTGCCGAAGGAAATTAAGAGTGCTGATTATACAGCCAAAATGGAAGCAGATCTTGACCTTGTCCAAGCCGGAGAGCTGTCATTGACTGACGTACTGAAAGACACCATGAAATTTATTGCTGATGTTCTAAATCAGAATGAAAATTTATCAGTCGTAAATAGAAAATACCCTTGCCCGGTCTGCAAAATCGGATTCCTGCACCATAAATTCTATAAAGATAAAGAAACCGGGGAAAGTAACGAATACTATGCTTGCAATAATAAATCATGTAAACAGAAGTATTTCCCAGTTGCCAAAGATGGCAGCCCGAAAATTGTACAGTGTCCAAATTGTGGAAAAGGGTACTTTAAATCAATCAAAACAAAGACCGGAAGCGTTTTCTATGCTTGCTCAAACTATCCGGAATGTAAGACAACCATGAACGCCGAAGACTTTGATGTCATCGGAAAAGAAAAGAAGAAAACTACAAAAAGGAGTAAGAAATAATGGAAGGTGAAGACGAACTTGATTTAGGAGAAGAGATCGAGGAAACTGAAGAATTATCTTCTCCCACGGCTGCGAAGCCGGATGTGCCAAAAATAGAAGAAACCCCGAATAATGAAGGTGGTGAAGAAAAAAATATTGAAAGAAGTGAACTGGGAAGCATAAAGAAATTGGAAGATATGCTGAACAAATTACTGGAAGCCGTGCAATTCACAGATAGACGATGCCAAGCCATTGAAAAGAAAATTGAAGGTGTTCCGGAAAAAAACGGAAGCAATAAAAAAGTCATAAACAATATTGTCCCGGAATCGATGAAAGAGAATACAAAAAATACTTTTAAGAAAAAGATCTCATCTATTATTGTATTGTCCCAATCTGACGACTATGAAATAGCCTTAGAAAAAATTGGAGAAGAAGCTCAAGATTTATTAAAAATGGTAAATGAGGAAGATCACAATGAAACATAAAATAACATTGCTATTCCTTCTTTTTATCAGCATCAATAGTATTGGCCAGGCACAAACACTGGAAAATTATATTAGTCAATATAACCGTGCTGAAGCGGGAATTATCGCAAGAGAGATAGAAGCAGCTGGAAGAAAGTATAGTATAGATCCTTTATTCATTTCCGCAGTATTCAGGATTGAAAGTGCCTACAACAACACGGCTATATCCCCTGCCGGGGCAATCGGTATTTCTCAACTCATGCCCGACACGGCGGAAGAAGTTGGCGCCAATCCCTACAATATACGAAGTAATATTGACGGTGGCAGCCGGTATCTTAAACAGATGATAAACGCCCACAAGGACAAGGGAATTTATCAATACAATTATGCCCTTGCAAGCTATAATTCAGGATTAGGGCAAGCCGGCGATCATATCCCCTCTTTCACTTATAAGTACATCCAAGATGTACAGGATGAATATTATAAGCAAAAGAAAATCATTAGGAATGGCGGGTATTATAACCGGCAAGAAGATTATTATTTACAAAAAAAGAGAGATGAACAAAAAAAGCTTTTACAGAAGTTAAAGCAACTAAAAGAGTTGCGAAGACAAAAACGGTGTGATCATTTTTAATTCAAACGGTGTGATTTTTGTAAAGGAGAATCTATCATGGAAAAGAAATATTTAACCATTGAAGAAGCGAAAGAATTGGGTATTGACGTTGAAAATATCAATAATACTAACAAGTTAGAAGATATTGTTGATGAAGACGGTAAAGAAGTTCTTCCGGAGAGCGAGGGTTAAATCATGAGTAGCAAAATAGATGATGCAAGGAAAGAAGTTATTGATTTTATCACTAAGAAATTAGAGAATGAAAATTCTGTCCCGTGGAGAGATCCTTGTTTTAACAGGGCACCGATAAATCCTATTTCCGGTACAGAATATAAAGGCTTTAATAGCATGAAATTGGCTTGCGTTGCTATGAAACGCAATTATAATGATCCCCGTTGGGTAACATTCAAACAGGCTAAAGAGAAGAAATATCATCTAAAGAAAGGCAGCAAGGGGACAACAGTTGAATATTACCAATATTGTAAAGGAGAGTTAAGCGATCTGGAAAAAGAAGAATTAAAAAAACAGGGAAAAACAGATAAAGAAATTGAAAAAATGCAACATACGGGACATTTCATTGCCAGATCCTATGTTGTCTTCAATGCTTCCCAATTTTCAAATTTCCCGGAATTATCAAATAACATTGATAATGAAAGCGTGGTACGAAAGCATAAAGAGTTAGAAACCATCATAAAAAATTCAGAAGCGCCGATTTTTTATGATGAAACAGAGCTAAATCATTATAACCGAAAAGATGATGAAATCCATTTAAGAAGAAAGGATGAATTTAAATCAGCAAACGCCTTTTATAGTACAGCCATGCACGAAATAGGCCATAGCACAGGGCATAAAAGCCGTTTAAATAGATTTTCAGACGAAATGTCAAAGCTTGGTTATGCAAAAGAAGAATTGGTCGCAGAATTAAACAGTGTTTTCTTAAATCAAAAATACAATATTGGCTTTTCTCAAAGTCAGCTTGAAAATAATACTACTTATATTCAAGAATGGGCTAAATACATTAAAGATGACCCCAATTTCTTATTCAAGGCAATATCAGACGCAGATAAAGCCGTTAAATACATTGAAGACAAGATGTTGAATAAAGAAATTGACAAAGAGAACGAAGAAAAAAATGAAAAGATGCCGGCACTTAGTGAGAAAAAAGGCGTTATGTGGGAAGGAGAAGAAGTAAGAACCGAGAAAGAATCTAAAGAAGAAAAAGCTGCTAAAAAAGAGCTAATTGAACCTATTATTGAGGACTATCGAAAAGCAAAAGAAAAAGCACTATCCCCGGAAAAATTGGAAATGGATCTTAATAAAATTCGCTACACTATGGGCTTTTTGGCAAAGAATCATGTTATCACGAAAGGCGATATGGAGAAAACGGCGTTACCACTTAAAAACGGTGATATGAAAGCATTTAAACAGCTATCTAACGCCGTAAAGAAAAAAGCGCAAGAATTAAGCGCCGGAATGGAACGATAATTTCCACAAAAAGAGAAGCACGGCAGTAATACCGTGCTTTTTTATTTCATAAAAGTAACCTTTTCGGGCTATAAAAAGACTATAAGAAATGTCTTCTAAAAGTATGCTAAAATGACTTTATAAACATTCATAAAGTCATTTTATTATTTACGAATAAAAATAAGGGGTATATTTTGAAACTCGGATATGGAAGGGTAAGTACAAAAGACCAACACGAAGAACGGCAAAAAAAGGCTTTAATGGAACTGGGTATAGAAGAAAGATTCATCTTTATTGATAAGGCATCCGGGCGAAATTTTAATAGGGAAAAATACGCCCTTTTAAAGTTAATGGCAAGACCCGGCGATACTATATATGTATATGAATTAGACCGTTTGGGACGAAATAAGACAGAGGTACTGAAGGAACTTGAATATTTCCGCAGCGCAGGAATAGAATTAAAAATTCTGGATATTCCTACGACAATGATGGATTTATCACAATATGGGGAAATGGCTGCTAATATTGTGAAAATGGTAAATGCCCTTCTAATTGAAGTCATGGCCACTTTTGCAGAACAGGAACTTAAAAAATTGGATAAAAGAAGATCCGAAGGAATCGCTGCTGCTAAATTGAAAGGTGTTAAATTTGGACGGCCACGGATCCCATTAACTGATGAATTTAAATTTGCTTATGAGGAATGGAAAGATAAAAACATTCCGGCTGTAAAATTAATGGAACGGCTGCATTTAAAACCTGGTGTGTTTTATAAATTAGCAAAAGAATATGAAACAACATTGCCGATGGAAAAACGGCGAAAAAAGAAACGATGAGAATACATAAAAAGGGGCTTATTATAGCCCCCGTTTTACACTATTAGGTTCATTTTGATTTTTCTTCATTATATTTTTCAATATATTCATTTAAAAGTTGCCGGAAAAATACATTTCCGGGTATAGCGGTTTCTGCTTTGAGACGTTTTAAAAATTGATGCTGTTCCTGTGTTATTTGAATTACTTTATTCACCATAACCGGTTTACCGGTTCTTTTTTCTTGAGTAACCACTTGTGGAGCCTCTTCTACAAAATCTGCTGCTAATGTCTTCACTCTTTGTAATTTAGATGCCATTATATTTTCTCCTTCCTATCTTTAAAATGCTTTTTATTTCTTTTACCAAATTCCGAATCTCTTCACTGGCCAAAGAATTTTTATTTTTTTCTACTACGCTCTTTCCTTCAGCGAAAGCATCCTTAAATAATTTTCTTGTTCCTATTGTTGTTTTGAAAAGATTTAATTTAAATTCGTTCTTAATTAACTCTTTGCATGCAGCAATATCTTTGATACTGCGCATTGAAATATCATTCAATAAAACAAAATCTTTGCTTTTATCTATTTTGGATTTATCCAAAATATTATAAAAATTTTCAAGACCAAGCAATTCTACTTGGGAAATTCCAACTGGTGTAATAATAAGATCAGACATTAATACAGCAATTCGGTGCAAATCATTATCCATTCCCCCGGAATCAATAATGATATGCTTTTTAGGATTTTCTGCATACTCATCAAGCAAATCTAAATCTTTTTCTGTTTTTCCCGGATAAACAACTAATGCCGGTTTCTTATTATTTTTCCGTAATTCGTTGAAATAATAAGAAGACTTTTGAATGTCGAGGTCAAAAATAGGCACATTCATGATGACTGCTAAATTAGTGGCAATAGTAGATTTTCCTACTCCACCTTTTGTGTGAGCAACATTGATTACCATTCTTTCTTCCTTCCTATAATATATTTATTTCATATCTATTATATACTAAATAAACATAAAATCAATAGGTTTTATATATTTTAAATATATTTATTTAGTATTCTTATGGTATAATATATTTACCAAAAATGGTGATTTTTAGAGAGGGAAATTTATTATGAAAAAAGAATATTTAGATGATTTAGTAGTCAGAATGGCTCACCATAGTACCGCTATCGAAGGAAATACTTTAACGCAAGGGGAAACAAAAAGCATTTTGATTGATGATATAATTCCCCGCCAGATGGGAAATAGAGAATACTATGAAGTGTTCAATTATAGAAAATTCATGAAATGGCTTATTGAAAATTATAAGGAACCGATGTCAATAGAAAAAATAAAAGAAATACATAAAATACTTTTAGAAAATATCAGGGATGATAATGGAAAATTCAAGAAAATAAAAAATATTGTCCTGGGCGCATCATTCACGCCAACACCGCCTTATATGGTTATTGAGAGTTTAGGAAATTGGATAGAAAACTTAGAATTTGCACTGAAAGAAGTAAATTCTAAGGAAGAAAAGATAGCTGTTATCATGGAAAGTCACTTACGCTTTGAACATATCCACCCATTTTCAGATGGAAATGGCCGTGTTGGAAGGGCTTTAATTGTGCTTTACTGCCTAAAAGAAAGTATTCCCCCGGTTGTTATTGAAAAGGGACAAAGAGAACGTTATATTGCTGCCTTAAATAATGAGGATAAAAAAGAATTAAAGCTCTTAGGTATTGAATTGAGTGAAAAAGAGAAATTCCGGCAAAAATTAATAAAAGACATGATTCGAGAAAAAAGAAGCGGAGAGATTGAAAGATAATAAAAAGGACGGAATTTAAGTCCGTCCTTTTTATTATTCCGAAAATGAAAATAAGCCTTCAGCTTATTTTCAAAAAATCGTACTTAATTTATATATTTTGTCATAGCATGAATTTTGGGACTATATCGTTCAAATTTTTCTCTATTTCTTCTTGTCCGGATCCGGGTAACCTCCTTTTGTGTGAGCAACATTGATTACCATTCTTTCTTCCTTCCTATAATATATTTATTTCATATCTATTATATATCAAATAAACATAAAATCAATAGGCTTTAAATATTCTTTATATATCTATTTTATATTTTTATTAAATCAACAAGAAAAAAAGGAAGCAGCTTGATCGATCCGAAAGCTGCTTTTTTAAACGCATTTTTTGCTTTTTTAGCGTACATAGGACGGGAAAAGATGCAAGGGCTGCCCTACGGCGTATCGTTCCTTGTCCCTTGCATCTTTTCCCTCTTCCGCCTATGTTTTTCCGCTGCCAGCAAAAAAAGCTTGCGAGAGCAAGTTCAGACGGGTTCCCGTTTGATGTTATTTAGTGCTTTTACAGAAAGGGGTTTTTGAAGATGACAAATATACTATAATCAAGAAAAGGAAAGACACTTACAAGATAATTGTAGTATTCTAAGGAGCCGGAGAAAGAGAGAGATAGCGATGTATAAATGGAGACCGAGCAAAACAGCAAAAAGAGAATTTGCAGAAAAAATGGAGGAAATTGAAAAGTTTTGTACAGAGCATGGAATTTCTGCAAGCGCAAGCAAAGATAGTTATTATTTTGTGTTAAACGGGAAAAATTACAGAGTATCAAATCATTCTATCGAAACAAGCAATGCGCATGCTTATGATTGGCTCGGTAATCAAGTGCGAAAAAAGTATCACGAAAACGAACGGAATAAAGAGACTGTTTATATACATGCAAGCAAGACAAGGATTATAGACATCTATAATGATTTAGCCGATGGATATGAACTAGACGGAAGAGGAACTAGAAAAGCATAATCAATGAAATGACAAACGTACGAAGTTAAAATAAAAGGAGGAAAACAAAATGAAAGTAAGAATGTATAGAAACTATGATAAATTCAAGAGCGGGGGCTTTAACGGAAGAATGATATTCACATTTTTCCGCCCAATTAGCAGGGCGTTCGACTGTATACTGGTCGAGCTCCCGGAAGGCTACAAACCATTACCGCTGGAAAAGTACGAACACTACAGCGGGTGGCAAATGGATTTAGATCAAGTTGTAAAAAAAGAAAACGAAATGGACGACATTCGCGGCTTAACTATAAGATTTTTCGATGAGAAAAACTGGGACTACGTAAACGTCCCCGACGGGTGGCTCGATACTTACGCAAAAGACGATACGGTGCCAGAAATTCGCGGTCGTGAAAATATACCAGTTAAATTTATCAAAATTGAATATTCGACGGTAAAAGAACTCGCCGAAAAATCTAATTGCGAATATATAAAACCGACAGATGAGTTTTATGCCAGCTTCCGAAAAAAAAATAAATGAATATATAAGCGCTTATGAAAAATGGGAAGCTATGAAAGATGAAGTTAACCGCAAATCGGTTACGACATTTGAACCGCTAAAAAAGAAAGTCGAACTCAAATCAAACTGGCACGAAAAAACATACATCGGAAATCCGGGCGATTATGTATTAAACATAGATGAAAAACGATATCTCATACTCGATGTTATAGCCGCAGAAGATACTTCTCCAAGTAGCGATCACATGTTTTTCCATGTGCAATCATTTAATTCAAAAGACCAGGAAACTCGTTTACCCGCATTCGGACTTCCAGAAAATACCCCGCCGGCAATAATTGAAATGATAGAAAAAGAAGCCACACGCCGAGACGAATTAATAAGCAGCCATGGAGAGGAGGATTGGGGTTAATGACAGAAAACAATAAAAAGAGCGAGAATGATATCGCTCTTTACATAAAAATATACGCATTTATTTTTTTCGGATAATTCCCTTAAATTATACCTTAGCGAGAGATAGTAGGGAATTACAATTTTTGAGGATTCTAAGCTGCCTATTTGTCAGAAAAAAATGAATCCTCAATGTCTGTATTATATTCTTGTATTCACATTCTGTCAACGATCGATTAAATAGCCTGTTATTTCAAGCTCTATTGTTGGAAAGTTCTTTATCACTTTTGTTACATAATGTAAACTGCCCGGCACTAATCCGGCGTCTTCTGATTCCAATACTCTCAAAGTTCGCTCAATACTTCCCTCCACGGCTTCTAATGCTTCTATCTCTCCAGATTCACTATTTACTGAAAATATCCATTCCGCTCCCACATCAAAATCCATCGCTCTATATTCCCATTCAATTAACCATTCCGGAAATAAAGTGATATGTGTGCCTATTTTTAATCTATCTAACATAACCTATCTCCATTTTGATTCTATTATTTCTTCTTGTCCGGATCCGGGTAACCTCTTCCTTTATTCATTTCTTCAAAAGGAAGAGCTTTATCACTTATTTTTTTAAAACTATTATTTCCATATCCAACATTAGCTCGGAGTTCTCCTGCATTGTCTATATAAAAGTAGCATTCCCAATCACGAGCTAATTTATCTTTATCCGGTGTAAGATTATAGATGTTTTTTGTAGCATCTTTTGTATAAACATCTTTATTCAGATTCCAATCTCGATGTGGCAAATTTGATAAATGATACTGTGTAAGTATATACGAATCCGAATTTTTATTTTTTTCTATGACTAAATACGTTTCAAATTGGTCATCCCCTTTATTCCATGTTCCCACAAATTTATCTCCCGGTGAGCTTCCGCAGCCGGCAAGAACAACTGTAAATGAAATAAAAAACAGTGCTAATACCTTCAATACGATTTTCTTCATCTTTCCGCTCCTTATAATTCACTAATTGCCTTTTCTACTAATATTCTAAATTTTTTGAAACTTTCATGATTAACTTCGTATGAAATATTACCACCGCTCCTCTTGTCATTAATAAATACTTTTTTTAATCCACCAGGAGATACAACACCTTTAAATTCAAATAAGAATGAATTTTCCTCACATAATTTTTTGAAATCTTCTTCTGTAACGTCTTCCGTAGCCGCGCTATGCTCTATCTGCTTTTCAAGAAATTGGAAAGCTGCTTCCTGCGTTTGCCTTAACGCTGCTTCCTGCTGCTTCTTTGCCGCCGCTTTCCTTCTTTCAATTTCTGAAAGCCTTGCTTCTTCGGCTTTTACATCTTCCAGCGTAGAAAAAGTTTTGTGACAAGCAGCTGTTTTATAGTCTTTATGCCCATAGAAACAATGACCAGCGGAACAAATATATTGTAATTCTTTGTGACAATGTGGACAAATAATTATTTCCGCTTCCTGAACCGGTGATTCCTGCTCCGGTTCAACATCTATCACTTTACCGGTAGTATTTGATGCTTGTGGTTTAAAGGTAAATTCAAAATATTTTATCAATCGTCCCTCTTTTATTTTGTGAATTTTAAAATCCTCAAAATAAAGTGGAAGCTCTTTATTTATATTAGAAAAAACATAACTTCCAATTTTCCTCATATCATAAGATTCTGGAATATCCATCAGCCTTCTGAACTCTTCTACTGATACCCGATAAACTCCTGTGCTTTTATATTGCTTTAAGAAACGAAAAAGATTTTTTGAATAAGTAGATTTTAAACTGGAAAATTCCTGTAACTCAAAAACTGTAAAATTTTTAGTTATCTCGTTCAAAATATAAGAGAATTTTGAATTTACGGCAACTTTTAAAACTTTTTTATTTGGATCTATTTCAAAAGTGGGGAATAAAACAAAATCTACCAACTTACCATCTTTTGTGGTAAAACCACAAGTGAATTTTAAAAACTTCCGGTTTGTTGTGCGTAATGTTTTTATAAATTCTTCTTCTTTTCTAAAAACAGATCCGGTTACGGTTTTAATATCTTGGAAGGAAATTTCTACATCTTTAATGCCTTCATCCCGCATGATAGAACACATTGTTAAAAAAATATTCATTTCCCGTGCCGTAAAATCTTTTAGTGTTACCAGATTTAAATTATTGTGATATTTAATCATGGTATGGTTCCTCACTGCTGGTAAATTCTTCATGCTTTACTTACTATATGTACCCATAGTATAATAGTATGGTACATATAATCTCCTTTCTTTGAATTTTTCATCGAATCCTTTCTTGAATCTTTCATTGAATACTTTCTTGAATACTTAATTTGCCAAAATTTAGTATAGATTATATGTACTAAAAAAGTCAAGATTGGTACTTATGTGCCAATCTTGACTTTTTTAGTACATATTTTTTTATCACTCCTTTCTGTTTTTCTCTAAATTTGTATACATATCCTCGAAAATGGGGTACATATCCTCGAAATGTTGGTACATATCCCTCGAAATGTTGGTACATATCCTCGAAATGTTGGTACATATCCCTCGAAATGTTGGTACATATCCTCGAAATGTTGGTACATATCCCTCGAAATGTTGGTACATATGGGTCTGAAACACCCTGATTTTATCGGCGTTCCCAGACCCCTAAAAGTATTTAAAAAGAAATACTAAAAAACAAAAAATAAAAAAATAAATAAATTAATATTATTTATGCGTTTCTGCTCAAACAGCAAAATTATTTTTTATTATTTTTATTTGAATTGAAAAATTGATTTTAAGGTCGTTTTTAGCGGTTTGTGTCACTGTATAAGGAATTTATACCTTTAACCGCCTATAACTCAAATTTAGTGGCAAATTCCATCAAATTTAACGATTTTAAAGAGACAGCCTCATTAGCTATCTCTTTTTGTTTTATCTTGGCAGTTCCGGAAGTCTTACTTTCTTCATTCGTTCTGCTGTTTCCGGATTATTGTCTGTTGTTATTTGTGTCTGCTGCATTTTCCCGGCTATTTCTGCTACATTGTTTTCTGCCGTTTCTGCTGCTTCCTGCGTTATTTCTCCAAGTAAAATTTGGTTATTTACTAAAGCTTGTGAATTTTTAGACTGGACAAGCATGCTTTTCAAAAGCAAATTTTTCTGTTGTTCGCTAATCACGCCGGAGGAATAATCTGACATAATTTTAGCGGTTTCATCTGCAATAGTTTCATTGACTTGCCCGATCTGGTTAGAACGGGTAAGGGTAGATTCCTGTTCTGCTGTTTCACGTTGCCGGATGTAGAGAGAATAGTCTTTTAACGATGTAGCTGGATGTTCAACAATAAAACTGGGGGAATAGAGCTTTTCAATTTCTTTTTTTGCCTGTTTTGGGGTATCTAAAATACCGCCGGCAGCGTTTCTTAATCCTCGAAGGCTGCCTAATGTGTCTTGGACGGCTATTTTGATTTCTTGCAGTTCTTTAAATGTTTCATTGTATTGTTTTCCATAGGCAGCAATATTTTTTAATTCTTGGGCAATATCGCTTTCTTTTATTTTTAGGGCTATCTGTTTAATTTCATTTGATACGTCAATAACATTTCCGCCATGAAAATGCCAACGTCCAAAAACCGTTGTATTTGCTCCAAGAAGGGCTATAGAAAAAACGATTGATAAAACACTCAACTTTTTCGTCCAAAGGGGATGCATGGCCAAATTCACCTCAATTTAGAATGGAATGGAACAAAGTCCTCATTTTCCCGGACTGTTGTGTCAAAAAAACGGAAAGAATGGAAAAGAGGGTAACAAAACCTATCAAACCGGATAAACTATCTCCCGGAATTGGGGAAATGGTGGAGAGGTAATTAAGTAAGAGGGAAAAAAGGAAACAGGTAATAATCAAATCCAGAACGGAAGAGAAAACAGAACTGAAGAAAGTTTTCCCGTCACGTTCCATATGGGGGATAAAAGTAATCGGAATACCTAAAATCCCGAAAACACAGATAATATAAAAATTCAAAATTTTTGTCATCATCCACAAGCAAAGGGAAAGCGTGATCAGAAGAATGATAATCACACAAATATTTTCAAAAATAAAATAAAGAAATTCCGGGGAGATTTTTCCAACTATATCAACAACGCTTACTTTAGGATGGATGAAATTGGCAATAATTTTGACAACAGAAGAAAACAGCACGTCAAAATGAAGAAAGGTATTTTCTGAAAATTCTGTGCCGGCAAAGGTGCTGCCGACTTCTTCAAAGAAGGGGATAAATACATTTTTCACGAGCGTTTCCCAAGATTTAAACATAAACAGATAAAAACCGTACCGGATAAATCGGGGAACGAGAGAGGCAAGATCAAATTCATTTGTAGACAATGCTTTACATAAAAGCCAACCTAAATCAAGAACAAACAAAGCAAGCAGCAATTCCAGCAAGGCGTCTTCGAGCTTGCCGAAAAGAAGAGTGAGAAGAGCAATGATTTTATTAAAAAGTGTCATTAATATTTCTGAAGGGGAGAAATAATTGGTATAATCAAAGTCTATTTCAATCATTCTCTTAACAGCCTGATAGGCACCGCCGAGAATATCATAAATTTCACCGGAATAATCGCCGATATTCCATTTAGAAGCATAATAGGGGAGGGGATCCGATGAATCAGCCCATGTTCCGCCTACTCTTCGTTCTGCGTGTAAATGTGCGCCGGTGCCAATCCCGGTATTACCGGAATAAGCAACTAATTGATCTGCCGATACATAGTCACCTTCATTAACCACAATGCTGTCAAGGTGCGCATAATTCCAGGCGACCCCTTCGCTGTCTACAATAGAAACGAAATTTCCATATCCGTCACACCAGCCGGCATACCCGATA